>Ga0302326_10002459_pt1 | contig 45161 bp, 44 predicted proteins | sample Palsa_T0_3_FD_202264 | JGI IMG/M metagenome (GOLD analysis project Ga0302326, IMG submission 202264) | Peat permafrost microbial communities from Stordalen Mire near Abisko, Sweden - Palsa_T0_3 | ecosystem: Environmental > Terrestrial > Soil > Palsa > Peat permafrost | place: Sweden: Abisko... | reverse complement strand
GTTGCGATTACGGGCTTTGAGGGTCAGAGGCTGCGGGGTTCTCGTCCAGTGATGGCTGCGACAATGCCAGCTCGTCGTCGACGAACCGCTCCCGGCTCGCCACGATTCCGGCGATATACGTCAGTACGAGGGCAACGATCAGCAAGGCCAGCGGCAGCGTCCAGCGCTGCGTCGAGCCGTAGAGAACACCGAACAGCAGCGAGCCGGCACCCGCCACGACGTAACCAATCGCCTGAACGAACGATGACAACGCCCCGGTCGACTGCTCGTTGCGCGCCCGTAAGCCAATCATCATTAGGGCAACCGGGAAGGCGCCGGCGCCAAGACCGGCGAGAACCATCCATAGCCAGGCGCCGTCCTTAGGTGCGAAGGCCATCCCGATGTAGGCAATGAGCGAGCACCCGCACAACACGGTGATCACCGTACGCAGGCGCACAGCCGCGAACGTCGGCGCGAGCATCGATACCGGGATGGAAAGCGCTGAGAACAGCGCTAACATCCATCCCGCGGTGCCAGCGCTGATGCCGTGGGCGTGCAGGAACTTAACGATCCAGCCAAAGATAATGTAGGCCTGCATGTTCTGGAAGCCGAAGAACAAGGTCAGAGCCCAGGCCGTCTGACTCGCAGCCAGCCGGGCCGGCGAGGCTCCACGCGACGCCATCACCTCACCCTGGCGCCTCAGGCCCGGCAGCCACGGCAGTATCGCCACTGCGGTGAGCACTGCCCAGGAGCCGAGACCGAGCCGCCAGCCGTCGCCTAGATCGCCGATCGGAACGGTCAAGCCGGCCGCCAGCGTGGTTCCAATGGCCAATGCTGTCGTGTATAGAGCGGTGATCCGACCGATGTGATCAGGGAAATAGCGTTTCACCAGGCTCGGCATCAAGACGTTGCTGACCGCGGCACCGCTGAGGGCGAGGACGCTTAGCAAGGCGAACGCCAAAACCGAGCTGGCCGTGGCGCGTAGCGCCAAACCTGTTGTCGCAGCTATCAACCCCGCCACCAGCAACCGCTCCGGCCCGATTCGTTGCGAGATTCGTGGGGCCAGCGCGCCCAAGGCGGCGAAGCAGACCACCGGCAGAGCCGTGATCAATCCTTCGGCGCTGCCATTGGCCCCGAGGCCGTGTTCGAGATCGTCCAGCACGGCACCGACGCTGGTAACCGCCGTACGCATGGACAGCCCCGTCAAAAACAACGCGACCATCATCAGCCGCCTCGACGACCGCGAATCGGTCAATTGCTGCTCTGCCAACACAGGTCGATGCCTCCCATCCATGCAGGCGTTATCGGCCAGCACGTCCCACAGTGACCGCACCCGTGAACTGGTCCACGGCAAACGGAAGTCGTTCGGAATGGCGTTGCGGGCATTCGAGTTTCGATCAGCCGATCCCCTCCGTTGGCGCTCATCGTTCACCCTTCTTCCGGCGTTTTGCTCTCAATCTTGGTGGGCGCCCGCACCACCAAGGCATTGTCGACGGCGTACCGGTGCGGTGGAAGGGTCGGGCGCCGTTGGTCCCGGCTCCGGTGCGTCGGTGATCGATGGTCACACCTTGGGTGTGAATGTGTAGGTCTCGCCGTGGGCGAGGTAGACGAATTTTGTACTCGTGGCTGAGGCTTGGGCGGCCTTCTGGAAGTCGTCGAGTCCGGACAGGAATACGGAAAAGTCGTTGTAGTGGATTGGGATGGCGGTGCGCGGTTTGGTGATTTCGACAGCCTTGACTGCTTGCTCGCCGGTCATCGTGACAATGGTGACGAGGAAGGTGGTGCCACCGGTGTGGATCAGACCGAGGTCGATGTCGGGGTAGCGGCGCGGGATGTCCTCGAGGCTATCGATGAGCATCGTGTCGCCGGTGATGTAGAGCCGGTAGAGGTGATCGTCGTTGCGGCTGAAGTCGAGCATGTGCCCGTTAACCGGCATGAGCAGCTCGTCGACGGATTCTTCGGCGGCGTGCTTGGCCGGCATGGCGGTAATCGTCAGCGTCGCGTCGCCTTTGCGCACCACCAGGGATTCCCAAGTGTCGAGCGCATAGCCCTGCTCGAAGCCCAGGGCGCTGAGCTTGTCCACCGCGTCAGCCGTGGAGACGATGGGCAGTTTCTTGTCGAGCTCTTGGGCGGCGACGTCGTCGAAATGGTCGCCGTGGTAGTGCGACAACACGATCAGATCGATCGGTGGCAGGTCAGCGACCTGGCAAGCCGGCTCGACTGCCGGACTGCTTCGCGCCCACTACACCGTCGCAACAATGGGCAGCTGCTAATCGGGCTCGCGGGACAGCAGGATCCAGACAGCTACGGCATCGTCAAGAATAATTAACTCATCTAACTTTTAACTAACTGAACAATAATTCAAATCCACGCTATGCTGCGGTTCCTAATGGATTCCGATCCGAGCGAAACCAGTCGGCTATTTGCCGCTCCGCACCGGTCGCACGCCAACAACTCTCCGTCGCTGGGTGGAAAGCTGGATCACATTGGAGTCGACGGCGAAGGGAGAGGATCATGCTGGCCAAGATCGTGGGATTAACGAATCGACTGGTCCAAGCGGGCGGTTCTATCGTAGGAGTTCGTCGTGGCACGGAGGAGCCGGCGTACACCGTCGAGCAGCTGACCTCTGGTGTTGAGATTCGCCGATACGGATCGCGGATCGCCGCTGAGACTACGGTTGCCGCCGACGAAGAAGCCGCGCGCAGCACAGGTTTCCGTCGTCTTGCCGGCTACATCTTTGGCGGAAACCACGCCGAGACGAAAATCGCGATGACAGCGCCCGTTGCGCAGCAGGGCGGCGCCCCTAGCGGCGAGACTATTTCGATGGCGGCACCGGTGTCCGAGACCGCCGGTAGCAACGGCGAATGGGTGATCCGGTTCTTTATGCCGGCCGGGAAGACATTGGAGTCGCTACCCCAACCCAACGACCGGGCGGTGCGGCTTGTGAGCGTCCCGGCAGAGACCGTCGCGGTGCGCCGGTTTTCCGGCAGCATCAGCTCCCGCGCGGTCGCATCGCAAACTGCTCGGCTGATGCGCACCGTGCGCGAAAACGGTTTCACACCCGTCGGCACGCCCGGCGCGTGGTTCTACGATCCACCGTGGACCGTTCCAGCGTTGCGCCGCAACGAGATTGCCGTACCCGTCGAATCCAGCGCATGACCAGACCTTGCTTGGTCACGGCGATGTGCAGCGGTCCCGTCCGCCAGCTGTGAGTGTTTCGTATTCGCCGTGCAGTCGGCAGGGTCGCACTTCCATGGGCCCGTGCATGCGAGATTAGCGGGTGAGTTAGAGGTGGGGCTGTGAGGCGGTGTCGGGCCACAGTGTGGCCGTGGCGACGGATAGAAGCGTGGTGTCACCGCTCGCGCTGATCGTCCGATTTGGTGAGTAGCGGCCCCACAGGGTCAGCAGTCGGTTGACGGCGTCGGTCCTAAGGACGAGGTCTCCGGTAATGGGTGCGCCGTCGGACAGCTCGAAATGCGCGGCGCCGTCACCGCTGACCAGAGCGACGTCGGGTTGCCCGGGGCTGCGAAGCACGATCGTGGCGTTGCTCAGGCCGCCGCGCGCCACGCGTTTGGCCGGCGCCTCGTCGAGCATCGGCAGTGTGTTCAGCACGTCGACGGCGTGGGCGGTCAGTTCGGGCGCCGACAGCAGCTCCTCGCCGATCTCGTCGTCGCCGCAGATGTCCCAGCGGTGCAGGCTGAATTCGCTACCGGCGTGCCGTTGCAGTTGGGCGGCGGTGAAGGGGCGCCCGAAGAACTCGAACGACGCATCCGGGCCCCGATCCGCCAGTGCGGACAGCGCCATATTGGCCCGAGTCACCATCTGCGGCAACGTCGAACGCAGGTCGTCGTCGGGCAGCGCCCGGTACGGGGCCTCTCGCTCGTCGAAGCCGCGGGTGGGGCGATTGGGCTGCTCGTTGAGTACGTCCTCGACCAGCTCAGCGGTCTCCTCCAGGGCTGCGGCGAGGTGCGCGGTGACTTCGTGGGCGGTCCACAACACGCATGCGGTGGGCGCGTCGGGTCGCGTTGTGTCCAGTGTCGTGATGAAGGCTTCGACCGGGTTGGGGGCGGGATTGGGCATCGTGATTTCTCCTAGGTCTATGGGCTGGCGAGGATCACTGCAAGGCCATGCGGAGACTCGCCGGTGTGGTGCTGATTCGGGGCCTAGTTGGTAGACGGTGGCCGCCTCGTCGACGTGAGACGCGGTCCGAGATTAGTCAGACCAGACCGGCCATGGGTACCGGATTCGCTTGCGCCGACGTTCAAGGCTTCGCTGCCGCAACAGCATTCGGCGATCTCACCCACGATTCGGTGTCCCGTGCGCTCAGGTCATGCACGTCTGCGCCATCGCGGCACTGAATTCGTGTGCCGACTGCACCGCGGGTTCATGCGCCGGTGTCAGGTCGTTGGTTCGGCCGCGGTCGATATCGGGGCCCCGGTAGAGGCTTTCGTCGATGCCCGCCAGCGTCGAGGGCCGCAGCTGGCTGTCGGTGAGCCCGTAGAAGTGTGAAAACAGCATGATCAGTGGCCGCCACGTATCCGGATCGATCCGGTTAGGCTTGCCCTCGACGAGCACGTTGGGGTGCACGAGCACGCGTTGCACGCGGACCTCGACGGTGACCAGTTGGCCGGCCTGCACCGCGTCGTCCTCGGCGACGTCGTGGATGGCTTCCACGACTGCCTCCATCACGACCGGGCATTCGGCTACACGCGGTGGTGTGACGGTTTCAGATGCCAGTGGTGTCAGGCCGGCCCGCTGAAACTTTCCGGCCAGGAAGTGGTATCCACGGTCGCGTTTGGCCTCGGGAACGTCCTGAGTTCCCGTGGTCAGGGCGAGGCGGTCGACGTTGTCGACCATCTCTGCCGAGGGCAGGTTCAGCACGATCTCAGCGGTGCGACGCAGGTTGGGCACCGTTTGCCCGTTGGTGCTGATTCCCAGTATCGCCCGCCATCCCAGCCAGAAGATCGACGAAATCGGCGCGAGATTGGCTGTGCCATCGGGGTTTATCGTGCTTAGCAGTACGACCGGGGTGCCAAAATAGAGGATTGCCGGCTCGGAACGTACATGGCTCGCGGCGCTCGCTTCGAAGGTGTCCATGTCTCGTAAACGCTTCGCCGCGGCGATTCGTGAGGTCGAACGATGTTCGGTTCCCGCTGACTCCGTTACGACGGCGATCGCAGCGCTCACCGAGCTCGAACGCAACAACAAACCTAAGGGCGGCGAACTCTCACCACCGCGTGAATACCTCGACTGCCGCAGCGTCGCCCACCGACCACGCCGAGCGTGCCGCACCGAAACTCCCACGGCCCGTGATCGGTTGAACGCCACCTCCAAGACGCCATACTTTGGGCCGGGGTGTGCATACGTGCGACGAGCACCCGGCACGCACGAGGAGGCGCGCGTACACGTCCTCATCGAATTTCACATGCCGCAGGTCCGAAAATCGGAATGGTGTTACGGAATTCGGCCCACCGCGCTGTACAAGGGCGCCGGCCGTCACTTGTCACTGTGAACGGCACCTGATGGAATCCAGATCCTGTCTCAGCTGATGACCCAGGAGCGTCGGTCAGGGACTAAGCATCGTCACTGGAAGGGGTGCGACGGGCGTCGAGGCTGCGGTGGAGTTCGGCGTTGATGGCGTGGGCCTCAGCGAGTTGATCTTCAAGGATGATGATGCGGCACGCCGCATCCAGGGCGGTGCCGCGGTCGACCAGTTCACGAGCCCTCGCGGCGATCCGCAATTGATAGCGGGAATAGCGGCGGTGTCCGCCCTCGGATCGTTGAGGCGTGAGTAGTTTCGCCTCGTCGAGGCTTCGTAGGAACCCTGGGGTGGTTCCCAGAATTTGGGCGGCACTACCCATGCTGTAGGCGGGGTAGTCCTCGTCGTCGAACTTATCGTTTGGGTCACTGTCGGCAGAGTCGTTCTTCGTTTGTACCACAACGCCTTTCGAGGCACCCAACACCGTGTTCACGGAGAAGGGCCGACACCCCGGGCACGATAATCGCCGCACCCGGGGTTGCCGGCCCTGAGGAAATCACCACCATCAAACGACACTGCATTGAAACTGCGGTATCGGCCCGATATTCACAGCACGGGCGATCCGACGGTAACTCCTCCTTTCCCTCTACTTCACCTGCCGGTACCACTCACTCGAATACTGCTGAACTTGCTCGCAATCAGAGATCTGTTGTCTTGCACCGGTCCTGCGTCTCCGACCGCCATTCCTTCTTTGACATCACGGGTAGTTCGTCATCTCCCGCGCCATCACCCTCTGTTCTGTCTGCGATCGAAACTATAACCACTCCGATCGCGAATGTCTACCCTCGACGCAATAGATTTTCTTCCACGTGGTTAGGAAGTGTTCTACGATCCCGGCATGGCCATATTTGACTCGGATGCCGTCGGAACCGACGCGATCCTGCGTCACATCGACGCCGAAGCCGATTCCATCAGCATCGAAGTGACGCTGTACCTGCCCTGGGGTGTCGCCACGGGCATAACGGTGCCCACCGAATACTTCGGCCACTATGTTGCCAAGTTCTTCACCAGAAATGATGCCGAGGATGTCGCCCGCCGGATCGGGGCCCTCGAAGCCGAGCAGGAGAGAATCTTTCTTCATCTCCGTAAAGCCCGGTGCTACGTCGCAGGCACCGTTGTCGAGCACGACTCGCTGCGCATCCGCTTGTCCGACGTGTCCGCGTGGACAGTCGCCGGCATCAAGAAGCCATCACCAGAGCCGTCGCTCGTCCGGTAGTACGCATTGCCGCGGACTGGGCCGGGCCGGTCCGTGGCAGGACTGGGGGTTGCCGCCGTGGCGACCCGACCGCCTTGCCGCAACCGGTTACGGCGATGCGCGACATGCTCGAGGGCCGTACTGGCTCACGCGGATGGTCTCTGAAGATCGACCACATAGCCGGCCTGTGGCGCCTGTGGTGGATTCCCTCGGGTGACGGCCCGGGAGCCAAGCCAGCACTGGTGGCGTTTGTGCTGGCGGATGCTCTCCGACGATCGAGATTCGGTGACGTCAGCTCGGCGCGGCGGGCGGGTTCACCTGAATCAGGCGTTGCGCGTCGTCGAAGAGCGACTTTTCTGCGAGGTGGACAGTGATGAGCGCGGCCATCGCGGTGCCGGCCAGCTGCATGTACATCACCACGATCTGGTAGCGGATAGCGGTCAGCGGACTTATCCCGGCCAGGATCAGTCCGGTCATGGCACCGGGCAGGCTGATCAGCCCAACTACCTTCGTGGAGTCGATTGCCGGAATCAACGCGGTGCGCAGGGCGGATCGTTGGTGCGGGAGGATTGCCTGTCGTCCGGATTGGCCGAGGGATAGCCGGGCTTCGATGGCTGGCCGCGATTGGCGAACGTCCTCGTCGAGCCGCCGCAACGCGCTTCCGGCAGCCAGCATGGCGGACGAGACAATCATGCCGCCGACCGGAACAATCACACGAGCTTCCGCAGCGATAACCCGTCCGGCCAACAGGACGAAGAGCGTGCCGACGGTGCTGGCGGCCACTCCGCCGGTAGCGGCAAGCCTGGCCTGCGGTAGCCCCGCGCCGCGGCGGCCGGCGACCTGCCCGGCGATGATGACCATCGCGAGCAACCAGCCGGCGGGGCCGAGCAGACTCGTCCGCTGGAACAAGATGCGAAGAAGAGCACCGGCGGTGACCAGCTGCACTGCGGCGCGTGCGGCGGCGACGACGAGCTCCCGAGTGAGACCCAGCCGCTGCCGATAGGCGACCGCTCCTGCCACCGTGACCAACAGCAGCGATACCACTACCCCGCCCCAGCTCGGCACGGCCAGCCCCGATGTGGCCATTACGGCAAGAGGTGATGTGGGGCGCCGGAACCGCACGCGACGAGATCGTCCTGCCTGAGGACCAATAACCGCTGCCCACCGTATTAACGAGTGCAGGCCGAAGCCGGTCAATCTGACCGCTACCAGCCCCAGCGGCAGGGCCAGCCACATCCACCGCGAGCGGATGCGAATTCCGCCGCGCCTGACCTCCTTAACCAGTGACGGCTGGCTGGCGGTAGCAGGCGCGAGGTGATAGCCGAGACGGTCCAGCGCCGCACGCAGCCTCTCGATCTCCGGTGGAGCCTCGTGCACGTCGCGGTGCGGATTCAACAGCGTTTGCGCGAGCCCGCCGACGATCTTGCTCAGCACGCTGCTGTGGCCGCGAGCAACCGGGGAGCGGGAAATTCGCGTGCCCGCCGACGCGGCAGGGACGTCCTGCACACTGGCAATCGCTGACAGGACGGCTGCGGTGTCGCAGTCTCCAGACGCATGCCAAACCACGACAGATTCGGTACGCGGATAAGCCCGCACGGCGCGCACACCGGTCAGCTTGGCGACCGTCTCCTCGATTGCGGATGCCCAGGCTTCATTGCGACGAAACCCGACCGCATGCACGCGCATCCGCCCCGCCGCAGCGGAGAGAACGACCGGTTCGATGCCAGCATCAGCGCACAGCATCAATGGTCTCCGCCGGGCCATCTCCCGAGTGAGCCGCCGGCGGTGGAGTCTCGTGTCCAACCCGCTCCGCGGCCTCGGCGACGACGTCGGCGACCGCTAATCGAGCCCGCGCGGCGCCTTCCTCGGCCTCCCGCGCAGCGCGAAGACCCCAAGCCGTCACGGCAACGGTCGCTGCTCGCAGCGGCTTCTTCGCCGCCACCTTGCGAAGACCCTCATACGCAACCATTCCGACCACACCAGTAACCACCGTCGGTGCCGCTTTTGCCAAAACCCCTTGCCACACCATCGCGAACGCTCCCTTCACACTGTTCTATCGATCATTTCCAGGTTCCAAATCACTTCCAGCCCAACGCTTCTCGGCGCGCGTCGCCGACGGTCTCAGGAGATCGAGACCGCCGAGACGCCCGCACCCGCACGCGACGAAACGAGACGACCACAGTCAAGGACCAAGACCTGCGCGGCGACGCTCTCGATGAGCCCGTGGTCATGGCTGACGAGGACCACGGTTCCGCCCGCGCTCACATAGTCGCCTATCAACGCTCCGATGACCTCGGCCGAGGCCCCGTCGAGCGCCGAAGTAGGCTCGTCAAGTAGCAGCATCTTCGGTTCAACGGCCAACGCCCGCGCCAGGCACAGCCGTTGCACCTCCCCACCGGACAGCTCCGCGGTCGCGCGCTCGGTGAACCATGGCTCCATCCCCACCCGTGCGAGCAACTCGACCACCCCGGCGTCGGACAAGTCTTGGCGGCCGACGCGGACCTCGTCAAGTACTCTGTCGGTCAGCAACACCGAGGCCTGCGCCACCAGCCCGACACGCCGCCGCAACGCCAGAACCTCCAGCTCGGCGATGGGCACACCGTCGAGCGTGATATGTCCGCTCGTGGGTTCATCGAGCCGATTCAGTAGTCGCAGCAGTGTCGATTTCCCGGCCCCGCTGGCACCCGTCACCGCGGTGCAGCGGCCGGCCGGAATACTCACGCTGACCTGGCCTAGCAGCGTAGCGAGGCCGCGGGTCACCGTGACCTGCTCGAGGCGAAAACCTGCCATGCGCATGTGTATCTGCGCACGGGAAGAACACGAGTTGCCATCCGAATAATCTGGCGTGCTCTCCACGACCGTCCAGCGTAGAAATGACGCGCTGAGAGATCGCTGAGATTACCGCGTTCCGTCGTTCAACGATCACTGCCGTCGATGACACCACCGCGTCATCCCAACCCCCAGCGGGCCGTCGCCAGCGGAGTGCGCCGAACCGCAAGTCGATCAGATGAGAACGAGAGGACGACGGACTGTGCGACTGCCCGTAGGTGTCTGAAACGATTGTGCTGGCCCGTGCGAAGTCGGCGGCGGACGCTACCCATTCGAGGTAATGAATTGGGCAGCAGGGAGTCCATCGCCTCCGAAGAGCAGTGGCGCTAAGCAGTGGAGCAGCTTGTGGATCAGTATTGCGGCGCCGATTTTTCTTCAAGACCTCCAAATAGACTGCGGGACAACACCTGCCAAACCTGATACGCCGTGACGACGTTGTGCTCGGATTGGGCGACGGTGGCGCGCACTACGGCATGATCGTGGCCGCCAGCATCGCGCAGTTCGGCCTACCGGAGCCTAAGCGCGGACTGATGCCCGATTTCGGCGGTGCATTCCCCGTCGCGAGAGTGGCGGTCTCGGGGGCGGTTCGGCGAGCGGGAACGCTGCGGCCAGTGCTGAGGTCATGCCGAGGCCAGGTCGTTTCGTCGGCCGCCTGCGGGGTATCCGCGCCTGACGTGGGTTCGGCGGGCTGACTGCAGCGTTTCCGCTCACCGAACTTAGGAGCGCTGTGTGGACAGAATCCTCGCGAAGGCCGCCATTTTTCAGGGCTTAGACGACCACGCCGTGCATGCCCTGATCAGCCGACTTCGCCCCGAAGAATTTGGCCGCGGGTGCGTCGTCTTCTCCGAGGGACAACCCGGCGACTGGCTATGGATCGTCATCGCCGGCAAGGTCAAGATCGGACGTCGGTCCCCGGACGGCCGGGACAACCTACTCACCGTGCGGGGGCCATCGGACATGTTCGGCGAGTTGTCAGCCTTCGATCCAGGTCCCCGCACGTCCACCGCAACCGCGATCACCGCGTTGTGCGCGGCCAAGGTGGACCGAGGGGAACTCCGCGCCTGGATCGCTGACCGCCCCGAAATTGCCGAGCGGCTGCTGCGCGTATTGGCCAGGCGTCTGCGCCGCACCGAAGACGACCTTTCAGACTTGATCTTCACTGATGTCGCCGGACGGGTCGCCAGGCAGCTGCTGCAATTGGCGAAGCGATTCGGTGTTCAGGAGGAGGGGGCGATGCGAGTAACCCACGATCTAACACAGGAAGAACTCGCCCAACTCGTTGGGTCGTCTCGTGAGACCGTCAATAAGGCCCTCTCAGACTTCGCTCAGCGGGGATGGATCCGGCTCGAGGGTCGAAGCGTGGTCATCTCCGACTCGGAGCGGCTCACCCGCCGGGCGAGGTGAATGACACTCACCGTGACGAAGGCCTGCGGATTCAATGAACACAGAACCGTCGGCTCCGATAACCCGCTGACGAAGCTACTAAGTCAACGGAAAAGCGAGATGACCGAACCTGATAGAGAAAACCCATTGAGTCGTGCTCAGAGCTGGAGAGCATCGTCGATGAGCTCGATGAGAAGGTTGCCGATGAGCGCGAGGCGGAAGGCGTTCCCGGTAAACCCAGCGACCGGGAACGGGCTCCCACCCGGGTCTCGGAGAATGAGCCGCCGGATTAGAAGCTCGGTGTTTGAGGTGGATGGGTTGTCCCGGCCAGTTCGGCCGCCGCGGGCCTAGAAGTCCGGTCGAGCGCTATAGCGCGGCGATCCGGGCGGCCGTCCGCTGGTGACTCATCGGTCACGCCGACCCGATCATCGTTTCGTTGGTGGCGTGCGGCTCTGTAGGGAGTGGTCGATTAGTGCACGTGGCGCCGGGTGAGCATCGAGCAGGTTGGGCGACTTAGCGACCGGCTTTTCGCGACGCTGAAGAGTTGATCGACGGGTCCAGTCGCCTAGACATTCTCGCGTTGGACAACGGTGGAGGCCATCGCTTGAAGCGTCTCAACGGCGGTGTAGCGGGGAGCCCAGCCGAGCACCGATTTCGCCTTGCTGATGTCCATCACGACGGACGTCCTCCCGGCGTGCAGCCACTCGGTCGAGGACGGCAGGAACGGCAGACGCGCAATCACCGCGGACGCGATGGTTGCGGTTACTGCCGGGACCCGCACGGGCCGTGCGCCCAGTGCCGTTGCGATGTCGGACAGCGACACCTCCCCGTCGCCGGCGATGTTGTAGATGCCGGCAGGTGCAGATGTGCTGGCCGTCAACGCGATCGCGGCGGCGACGTCGTCGTGGTGGATGAGCTGCATCGGCGTACCGGGGTCGGGGAAGGGCGGTTTCAGCACCGACACCGCCTTGGTGGCCGACCGCAGCGCGGCGGGTAGTGAGTTCCATGGCATCGCGTCAGCCAGGGCGGTGGCCTTCGGTCCGGCGACGATGCACGGCCGCAGCACGAAGACCTCCAACGAGGTGCCGTCAGTGGTTTCGGCAAGCACCGCCTCGCAGGCTGCCTTCTGTTCGGAGTAGTAATGCTCGGCGGATCCACGCACGGGCGTCTGCTCGGTCAGCGGCACGAGGTTGTCGGAGTGGTAGCCGTACGCGGCGACCGAGGAGGTGTACACCAACCGACGGGGCCGTTCCGCTGCGACGGTTGCCTCGAATACGTTGCGGGTGCCTGCCACGTTGACGCGCTGACTCTCCTCTCGCGTGCCCAGCACGATGAAGGCGAGGTGTACGACCACGTCGGCGTCGGCGACGAAGGTGTCAACCGCTTCACGATCGAGGATGTCGCCCTGCTGATAGCTGGTCTTGGTCCAGCCGTGCGCATCGGGGTCGAAGGGCCGCCGGGCCATGCCGATAACCCTGTCGACGGCAGCAACTCGTTCGAGCGCGTCGACTGTGGAGATCCCTATCTCGCCCGTGGGTCCGGTGACCGCGACGGTGAGTCCCATTGTGCTCCTTCATAATCGACGATGGAACGCAGACTGCCCAGACTAGTGGTCAGTGTCTGTCCCCGCTGCAGTTCTGGTCAGGCGGCGTCCAGTCAGGCGCCAAGTCGTATCGGTGGCCGCGGTCGAATCTGCTGGTGACCCGCATTCGTTCACCGCGTTGAGCGCGTCGCAGCAGTGTGACCAGGTCGTCGGTGTCGGCTGGTGATAGGCCCGCCGCGAGGCATTGCCGTTCAAAAGACCGCGCCGAGGCGTGGGCGACGGTCCAACGCTGCGGCACCTCAATCAGGTCAGATTTGAAGCGCTGGAGTTCGCGCAGCTGTAGCTTGCCGCCGTAGCCTCTGGCCTTGTACGCGAGGAAATCGACGATCTGGTTCAACTCCTGCGGCAGCTTCGGCGGTTCCATAACTAGGGGTACCCGCGTCCCCGCGCCTGCACGCGCGCAGTTCGCACCGTTAAAATGTGCGCCCTTACCGGCGGCGCGCACACGACGAAATGTCTTCGCAGAGCCTGTCGTTGGAGCGCTGCCCCGATAGTGGTTTTACGCGCTCGCGCGGCTGACGTCCTGGAGCGCGTCGTCCAAAGTGCGGTACAACGTGATCTCGATGCCGAGCAACGTAATGGGGCGATTGGTGGCCGGGCCGTCGGCAACAACCCCGAATCGGGCATTCGGGGTCAAGACGGCGTGTGCAGCCATGAGCACGCATATCCCGGCCGACGCCAGGAATTCCACCTTAGACAGATCCACGACCATCCCGGCCGGCGACTTCGCCGCGGCGACGCCGATCGCCTCCGTTAACCGGGGAGCGGTGAACATGTCCACGGCGCCCACGGCCGCCACCACTACGATCTGGTCGAGCCAGAATTCCTCGACGTCGAGTTGGCTCGGGAAGTCATCCGCGACAACATCAGCGGAGGCAGCGGAGGCGCCATTGGTGACGTCATCGTCGTCGGGTGTGAGGGAGTGCTTGGCCATGCTTGACCTCGTGTCTGTCGACCCATCGCTGGTGCGCCTCGAAGACGAGGGGCGCTAGCGCGTCTGGCAGCGGCTGTGGAGTCAACCGGTTCAACGGCGCGGCAACTGAGTCGATCCTGACCCGTGGCCGTGGCTCACCAGAGACTAATGCAGGGGACGCGATGTCTAGGGGGTTTGTCGCGCATCTGCGTCAACGCGCTCGAGGCCGCCGTTGACAACGATCGTTGTATCTGGCGGGTTCTCTTAAGCTTCGTGCTGCACTGTGCCGGCGAAACCACAACCCAGGAGACCTCACGCGCTGGGCGCTGATGTCGCTCATCCAGAGGGGGTGAAGTTACGGGCGCCGTAGACAGCCAGTGAGATGAATAAAGCCGTGACCACCGCGACGATTAGCGAGGTGCGCGCTGGTTGACCGACCGCATACGACACCTGCCGGGCCGCCAGGAGTGTGTAGCCCTAGACGTATAGGTCAGCATCACTCCGATCGACATCACGAGGGCTTGCAGGAGCGACCAGATGCAGAGCGGTGTCGCCGGAGGACCTTATGGATGATCGGCCAGGGCTTCGCTCAAACGGTTGATCGTTACGACTTGCGGGCGCCCTTTTGGCGCGTCTCCTGAACCTTCGCGTCGGCACGTGCTTTCTCGGCTTGGGCTTCTTTGCTCGCGACCTTGCGCTGCGCGGCGGCCTTGTCCTGCTGAGCTTCGCCCTCTTCTTGCAAGTCACCACGGCTGAAGACGATGCCGATCAGCTGCTTGGCGATGCCAACGGCACCCTCGACCACACCCAGGATGGCGTTGAAGGGACCGCTGTTGTTCTCCGACATACTAATTCCTCTCGTCGAGTCCATGGCTACCGACGACGGCCAACGAACGGCACATCGCCGTCGGTGGTTGGACTGAGGGTGGTCCCGCAGTCCACGGGCATACCGTGGCTCTAGGCTGGCGAACGACGCTAGCTATTGCAAGCGCTTGTTAGCAGTCTCACAGCAAGGCTCGACGTGGCTGGACCCGAACTCATGGTGCGGGAGTTCATGAAGTGGGTATATCGCCAGGTATTGAGTCCGGCTGCGGATGACTTCTGGCTGGGCGATATCTGAAAGGTGCGTCGAGTGACGCCTAAACCGGTGCCTGAAGATTTGCGCGAGGTGGCCGCCGCCCACGGGGTGGCAACCAGTTATCGCAACGAGCGACGCGAGCTGGTTGAGGTCGACGCCGATGTGGTGGTCAAAGTGCTTGGGTTGCTGGAGATTAACGCCGGAAGCCAGAGCGATCGGCGTCGCGAGTTAGCCAGGCTCGCTGAGAGCGCAAGGGCGGATCGTCTCGCGCCGACGATTGCGGTGCGGGTTGGCGGGCATCCGCAGGCGCTACCCGGTGCGGCCTTGCTAGTGGCCGAAGATGGCGCCGAAATCGCGTTGCGCGGCCAGTTACCCGGTGGCCTCGTGCCGGGCTGGTACCGGCTTCACACGCGCGACGGCCAAGAGGCCACGCTGGTGGCCGCCCCGCCGCGGCTGCCGGCGGCGCCGAGCACCTGGGGCTGGATGTTGCAGCTCTACGCACTTCGCTCGGCCCGCTCGTGGGGTATGGGAGACCTGGGTGATTTGCGGGAATTCGTGAATTGGACAGCCATCGAGCACCAAGCCGGCGCGATCCTGCTGAATCCACTGCACGCCCCCGGACCGACGCATCCGGTGCAACCCTCGCCCTACACCCCGTCGAGCCGACGCTTCGCCAACCCACTTGCGTTGCGCATCGAGGACCTCGAGGCCTACCGACGGGCCGATCCCGACACCCGCGCGGAAGTGGACGCCCTGCGGGTTTCGGCAGGTACCGAGCGCATCGACTACGACCTGGTCTGGGCCGCCAAGCGGGCGGCGCTGGAATTGCTGTGGCGCGCCGAGGGACGGCCATCCGGCGACAAGGACTCGGGACAGTCAGGGCTGGTCGATTGGGCAACTTACTGCGCGTTGGCCGAACGGCACGGGGGCCGCTGGAGCCGGTGGCCGGAATCGTTGCGGGATGCGGGCGGATCGTCTGTGGCTGCGGCGCGCCGGCAGCTGGCGCCACGGGTCGCGTTTCACACGTGGGTCCAACACCGGTGTGCCGAGCAGCTGATCGCCGTACGCGATGCCGCGCACGCCGCCGGCATGGCAATCGGCGTCATCCACGACCTCGCGGTGGGAGTCGACGCCGACGGCGCCGACGCATGGGCGCTTGCCGATGTGCTCGCCACCGGGGTGACCGTCGGGGCGCCCCCGGATAATTACACCCCGCCCGGACAGGACTGGGGGCTGCCGCCGTGGCGTCCGGACCGTCTCGCCGCCACCGGGTACGGCGCGCTGCGCGACATGCTGCGCGCGGTGCTCGCCCATGCTGATGGTCTGCGGATCGACCACGTCGCTGGTCTGTGGCGGCTGTGGTGGATCCCGCCGGGCGATGGTCCTGACCGCGGCACCTACGTGCACTACGACGCCGACGTCATGCTCGCCGTCTTGGCACTAGCTGCGCACCAGGCGCGCGCCATCGTCGTCGGTGAGGACCTGGGCACCGTGGAACCGGAAGTCACCCAGGCACTCGCGGACAACGAGATGCTCGGATGCGCCGTGTCGTGGTTCGTCCGCGACGAGTCCGCGCCCGATCAACCGCTGCTGCCGCCGGCGAAGTGGCCGCAGCGGGCAGCCGCCAGCATTTCCACGCACGATCTGCCCACCGCTGCCGGATTCTTGCGCGGTGAGCACGTGCGTGCCCGCGCCGAACGCGGTCTCCTTCAAGACGTGCCGGCCGAGCTGGCCGCAGCCGAACGAGAACGAGCCGAGTTGCTGGCGCTGTTGCGCTCTGAAGGACTGCTGCCCCCCACCGACAGCGGCTCCGAGCCTGACGAAGCGGCCATCATCGCCGCCATGCATCGGTTGCTCGCCGCGACGCCAAGCCGGTTGAAGTTGGTTTCGCCCTATGACGTGGTCGCCGAACCTCGACAACCCAACCTGCCTGGCACTATCGACGACTATCCCAACTGGCGAATCCCGCTGCCCTTGACTCTTGAGCAGCTACGCACGGACCCCCGGGTGGCCGCAGTGGTCGCCGCGTTTAACGACGGTCAACCACCTCCGAAACGGTAGACCGTGCGAAGGGTGAGCGCGCCGATCTTAGGCGTGAAACTGCCCAGCGCGATGCGCATCTGATGGCCTAAGGCACCGCGGTGGCTGTGACACCGGGCGTGTGGAGTCGGTTGGCCAGCCAGGGCAACGTCACTGTGAAAGCTGACGCGGCCGAGGGCCAGTCATGCCTACCAGGCAGCAGCAGGAGTTGGCAGTCGATGCCGTGGCTTTCGCCGAGGTTGCAGAGCGATTCGGCCGCGGCATGACCAACAGGTCCGGGAACGGCGAACAAGCCGGACAGATTGGAATAGTCGCCGTGTCGTCTTATGACGGTGCTGGGGTCGAAGGACGACCACGCTGAGGCATCTCCGCCGAATAGTCGGTCGATGGTCTGAGCGCGGGTGCCCGCGTTGGGCGCGACGTCGCCGCCGATATCGACGAATGCACTGAACGTGTCTGGGTGCATGACGGCCAGGTCGACGGCGCACGTCCCACCCGAGGAGAATCCGACCACGCCCCACTGCAGCGGCTTTTGTGACCCCGAGATGGCATTGATTTTGGGTAGGATGTCGGCGGTCAAGTGATCCGCGGCGTTGCCGCGCGGCCCGTTGACGCATTCGGTGTCGACGGCGAATCCACCTGTGGCGTCCGCGAAGACAGCAACCGGCGCATTCCCGCCGTGCGCTGCGGCGAACTCGTCGAGGGTGCTCACGGCCTCACCGGCACGAATCCAGTCGGGCGGAGTGTTGAATTCACCACCGAGCATCAGCACTGCCGGCAACCGGATAGGCGGCTTCGTGGTGAACCAAGCCGGCGGTAAGTACACCCATTCAGCTCGGTGCCGAAACCCTGACGCATCGCCACCGGAGTCGACCATCACAACGATTCCATGTTGCGGTGCAATTCCTTTCGACCGCATGTCATTAACGGTGCGCCAATTGGACTGGTCGGGTAGCGGCGCGTTGGTGAGCTGGCCCCAGGCGGAGTAGACGGTGGGGAAGTACCCCAGCCAACCGTTGATTGTCAGTCCCATACTGAGCAAGCAAAATGACGTCGCGAACACCGATGCGTTGCGCCGCCACCACCCGGCGCTACCCCAGCCGGTAACCGCGACGGCGACGGCGAAGCCGGTAAGCGAAACCCAAATCCACATCTGCCCCGGTGCAGGCTCGCTCGCAAGCCCGAGCGTGCCGTAGAACCAATGCACACCTGCGCCGGTCGCTAATCCGAACCCCGCCGCGATGGCCAACCAGCGTGTCCGCCAACGCCGCCCGACTACGTAAAGCAGAGCGACGACGGTGATCAGTTCCACTGCGATGGGAACAAACCCACGCACGAGCGACGCATTCCAAACGGAATCCGTGTCGCCGATCAACTGCGCTAACCGCGAGATCATCTGTATCGACCAACTGTCCTAGACCAGGAATTTGGGTTACCCGCGGCACCGACGAGTCATGCACGGAACGAAGCGCTGCACGGCTCCGGCTCGACCATGGCTACGTCGGATGGGAGTTGGCGATGGCCAACACACTTACCTGGGCGATAAGCGCACTTCGACGCGCAGTCAAAGAAGCGGTGCGCAAGCGTGATCGTCGGGCAACGAGGTGTCCTCAGCCCCGGGATTCCGCTATTGCGGCCCTGGACCGAGGCCCAAGCATCGACTGGCAGAGGTAGGGCGGCGTTCGCGAAAGCACCGGGGCCTTGCTGGTTGCTCCGCAGTGCTCGGCCCCACCCCTGCTCCGACTGCGGCAGTTAGGCCGTTAAGCGCCGGCCTTGTTCAAGGTCAGCGGCACGGGATGTGTGTCGAGCGATTGTTCATATCCACATGGACGACTGCTGGCCGCGGTTGACCAGTGACCCTCGAGAGTGTCGGGATTCCAGCTGTAGTGCGCGGTTCCGGGAACATGAGTCCCATCGCCGCACTGCAGCGCCCCGGTGGTGTGTACGTCGATCGTCCATTGAATATTGATGTAGCGAGCTGTTCCCCGCTGGCTCGACGCTTCCTCGCCCATCTCGACCTCGGCGCAGCCATCACCGCACGGAGTGAAAACCCAAGTGACGGGCAGCGTGCCCGGAGGACCTGTGACGACCTTGTAGGAACCTGCCATCTTGGGCAGTGCCGGTTGCGGAGCTGGCGCTTGGCTGCGGCTCGTACCCGCCGGGTGTCCGACAGTTTTCGAGGTCAGGGCACCACAGCCCACCGTTGTCAGCAGGACGAGCATGAACGCCGCGACCCTCGACGTCAGCGCACCTTCCGAAGGCATGCTGCAGCTTATCGATACCCCTATCGGGTGAAAACGGATCACTGATCCTTGCCCAGGCGGTCCTCACGTGGTGGTAATGCGTAACTGGATCTGCTGGCGGTGCCAGCGCGGCAGCAAACGCCGCTACGAGCATGAGTGATGTGAACGCATATGCGTTACTAACCATCCGGTTCGGCGCAGCGTGGACGGGGCACACTTCCACATACATTCCGGCGTGACGAGCCCGGCGTGACGAGTAGGAGGACATGCACATGACGATGCCCAGTGACGCGGCGGACGGGATCGAGGCCGATGGAGCCAACGAAGGCCCACGTGACCACCAGGGTGTCGATACCGATCACGACGCCTACGTCGACGAGAACAATGTGCCCCATCCCGGTGACGCCAACGAGGCCCGCTGACTTCGAGGACCAAGGGACCCGGTTCGCGTGCGGCCGAATTGCCGTGGTCTACAAGCTCATCGACGCCGCACAAGCCCGCTGGCGTGCAGTCAACGCCCCCGCACCTTGGTAGTCCTCGTCCGGACCGGAGCCCGCCGCCTGACGCTCGCCCGTCCTTGAGGATTCGACAATGTCTCGTGTGGCGTCGCGATGAGTTTTGCCCTCCGGTGCGGTCTGATCTTCATGGGCAAACTCATCTATGGCTTCAACGTGTCGGTGGACGGGTACATCGCCGACGCGCAGGGCAACATCGACTGGTCCGATCCAAGCGAAGAACTGCACCAGTACTGGAACGACTTTGAGCGGGAGACCGCCCTGTCGATCTACGGGCGGCGGCTCTATGAACTGATGTCCGCGTACTGGCCGACCGCCGACAAGGCTCCGGACGCCACCCCTCTGATCGTCGAGTTCGCGCACATCTGGCGCGACATGCCCAAGGTCGTATTCTCGCGCACCCTGGAGTCCGTCGACTGGAACTCCCGCCTGGAACGCGGCGACCCGGTCGAGGTGGTAACGAAGCTGAAAGCCGAAACCGACGGCAGGCTGGAGGTGGCCGGTGCGACGCTGGCCGCACCGATCGTGCAGGCCGGACTGGTGGATGAATACCGGATCGTGGTCGCGCCCACCGCCGTGGGCGGCGGCACTCCGTTCTTCCCGACACTGCCGTCATGGATCTCGCTGCGATTGTTGGAGAACCGCACCTTCCCGGGCGGCACGGTCCTGCTGCGATACGAGGCCAAATACGACTGATCGACCACGCACTGAAATTCGCTCATTCTCAAGTCCTTGGCAATATTTCCGTCGAGCCCTGCAAGATGCCCAACACCGACCCCACGACTGTCCCACAGGGCCGAGACGCGCCGGCCCATACTACGATCGCGGTTCATGACGGAAGGAGCACCTGGGCCGGCGTCGGCGCGACCACAGGCTGGCGAGGTCGGCCCGCTCGACGTTGCCGGCTCCGGAATCCTTCCCCCGGTCGCTGCCCGAGTGCGCCGACTTTTTTGGCTGCTCGAGCGGTCGGCACCCTCTCTGGGATCGCGATGGGCAGTCGAGTTGTGGTGCACCCCAACGGTTCTCGAGTCGAGCCTGCGCATGCCGCCGGGTGTGTCCCCGGGCAGGCCGATAGAAGCGTATTGGGATGGGCACCGCGTCGCTGGTGAGGAATGGGGCGCGGGGCCGCCGATATATTTGGTACACGGTTGGGGCGGCCAGCGACCGCATTTGGCAGTGTTTGTCAAACCGCTGGTGGAGGCAGGATATCGGGTTGTCGCGTTCGACTTGCCCAGCCACAACGAATCTGATCCCGGTGCGCTCGCGCCCGGGCGTACCACCGCCATCGAGTGCGCCAACGCGATTGCGGCCATGATCGAGACCCACGGGTCCGCCCACGCGGTGGTAGCTCACTCTCTTGGAGCTAACGCGACTGCATTGGCGGCGGCGCAAGGCGCACACGTAGGGCGCTTAGTCTTCCTCGCGCCCATGGGCGATTTTCCCCTCTATCTCGACCTATTCGCCGCACGCCATGGCTTCGGCCGCCGGATCCGCGCGGGCCTGCACCGTCGTCTGGAAAAACGAATCGCCATGCCACTGCAGGAGACGAACATGACGCGGATCGGTCGACGAGCCAACTACCCGCCGCTGCTTCTCATCCACGACCCCGACGACCCGGACAGCCCTTATGCCGCCAGCGAACGACTGGCCACGTCTTGGCAAGGCGCACGATTACTGGCCACGCGAGGGCTCGGCCGACTAGCTCATTACCGAATCCTGCGTCACCGCCACGCTATTCGGGCCGGATTAGAGTTCATTGGCCAGCAGGCGGCTGACACGAGCGCCACAGAGCAACCCAGCACGACGTAGCACCGGTCGCGCAACCGGAAGACTGTTCGAAGGCCTCGAATCCGTTGATCGGGGTTCGCTCAAGCCGCCTAAACCGTCCTCAATGCAGCGTCACGGTGCCAAACGCTCACTGGGGCCGAGACGCGTTCCTTCACGTAGTTGCGAGTGACACGCGCGGCGCAGGAGGTCGGTACGAAAAAGCGGACACGATGCAGCGTGGGCAAATCGGAGGTAAATTGCTGCCCAGCGGGGGTAACGGATAGAACTCGTCGCATAGGAACGAGGCGCCGTGGACGTCAAGCGCACGGTCGTGTCCGCGGTGATCACCGCCGGCGTCGGCATGTCAGCATTCATGTTCGGGACCGGATCGGTCAGCGCGGTCCCGCTGGACCCGCCCCCGCCACCGTCCCCGGTCGGCCCGGCGCCCGACGAGCCGCCGGCCGCGGGGCCGAAAATAGCCCTTCCGCAACGCGGGGGATCGCAACACGGCGGGCACGCACTGCCACTGCAACCACCGCCGGGAACTCCCTAGCTCGAAGAGTTATCGGGGCCAGGCGCCGCCGCGAGTTGAACGCGATCTTGACCGTCAGCGACAGCGAAAGCTCTTGCCACGCAACATCTTAGGAAATCTAAAGTATTTCAGGGCGAGATGCTCACAGCTCATGAAGGCTAGGTGGGCTCGTCTTCGGCGGGGGAGTCGTGGTTTGAGGCCAGGTGGTGCAGGACTCGTTCGTTGAGGGCGGCGAGGATGTCGAGCTCAGCCGGGGTGAGCAGGTCGATAAAGTTCCGGCGGACGTCCTCCACGTGCCTGGGTGCCGCCTTCTCGTTGGCGGCGCGGCCGGTCTGCAGCAGGCAGACCAGGGTGCTGCGGGCGTCGTCGGGGTTGGGCTCGCGGCTGATCAGCCCGTCCTTCTGCATGCGCCGCAACTGGTGGGAGAGACGGCTCTTCTCCCAGCCCAGTGCGTTGCACAGGTCGCGGGCGGACATGCGGTCTCGGTCGTGAGCCGAGAGCACCGCCAGGACCTCGTAGTCGGCCCCGGACAGTCCCGATTCCTGCAGGCCCCGGTTCAGGTGGGCGACGAGCTGATGATGCGCGTGCATGAAGGCCCGCCAGGCGCGGTCTTCATGCGGGCTCAGCCAGTTCGGTTCCATCGGCTCCCATGCTACCCCGATTGGTTGACGCATCATCCATTACTTGCATATGGTTGAGTAATCAACCTTCTCCATCATCAACCATGACGGGACACCTCATGAGCAGCATCAGCATCATCGGGTCGGGCAACATGGCCAGCGCCATCGGCGCCTTGGCCGTCAAGGGCGACAACGCCGTCGAGGTCATCGGTCGCGATGCGGCCAAGGCCGCGGCCCTGGCCGGCGCGCTCGGCAACGGCGCCACGGCCGGAACATGGGGCGATGCCCCGGCCGGCGACATCGTCATCCTCGCCGTGCTCTTCGACAATGCCGTGCCGGTCGTGAGCCATTACGGGGACGCGTTGGCCGGCAAGATCATCGTCGACATCACCAACCCCTTCACCACCGATGCCAAGGGCCTCGTCACCCCCGACGGCAGTTCCGGCGCGCAGGAGATCGCCAAGGTCGCCCCCGCCAGCGCCCATGTCGTCAAGGCCTTCAACACCCTTTTCCGCGACGTCCTGGCCGCGGGCGGTCCGCTGGATGTGTTCATGGCTGGCGATGACGCGCAGGCCAAAGCGAGCGTGTCGGCGTTCATCACGAGCCTCGGACTGCGCCCGCAGGACACCGGCGACCTGAGCATGGCGCACTGGCTGGAGGGCGCGGGCCTGCTAGCGGTAGGCGTGGGCCGAGGCGCGGGGGACTTCAACTTCTCCCTTGGCGTCAACTTCGCCTGAGGTCGCCGCCGGTTCCAGCACGGCGTTACGTCCCGACTGGGTCGGGCGATAAGCACACACATCGGCGTTTGTAACGCCGGCACTATCGAATGAATGGAGTGATCGTGGGAAAACTCGATGGCAAGGTCGCGGTGATCACCGGAGCGACAAGTGGTATGGCGCTGGCCGGCGCCAAGTTGTTCGTTGACGAAGGAGCTCACGTTTTTATCTCGGGCCGACGGAACGACGCGCTGGAGGAAGCCGTCGGGCTGATCGGAGGGAATGTGACTGGCGTGCAGGGCGATTCGGCCAATCTCGACGATCTGGACCGTTTGTTCGACACGGTCAAACAGGAAAAGGGCGCGATCGACGTGTTGTGGGCAAGTGCCGGGGTGGGCAAGCAGGGCAGGCTCGGCGAGATCACCGAGGAGGACTTCCATGACGCCTTCTGGCTGAACGCGCGCGGCACGCTCTTCACGGTCCAGAAGGCGCTGCCGCTGTTCAACGATGGAGGCTCGATCTTCATGACCGGGTCAAACGCCTCGCTGAGGGGCTACCCCGATTGGAGTGTGTACGCGGGAAGCAAGGCCGTGCTACCCGCCTATGCACGGGTGTGGGTGTCTGAGTTGAGGGACCGGAAGATCCGGGTGAACGTGCTGACCCCCGGCCAGGTCGCCTCCCCGATGCTGGCGGAGGTGATGGACGAGGAGGCGAAGGCGCAGTTCGAGTCCGTGATCCCGCGCCGAGAGATGGGCCGCCCTGAAGAGATCGCGTCGGCCGCGTTGTTCCTCGCCTCCGACGACTCGAGTTATGTCAATGGCATGGAGCTGGTGGTCGACGGCGGCACCACGGTGATCTGAGTGAGAGACAACGGGATTCAACAAGCACACAAGGAGTAGCTATGACCACCTTCGCCCCGCACCGCGACACCGTGGAATTCTTCGTCGACTGCATGCACGGCGGCGCTGACAAAGACGCTCTTTCCGGCATCCTCGCCGAGGACGTGGTGCTGCGCGGCCCGCTCGGCGATGAGCCAATCACTGGCCGCGAGGCAGTCCTGGAAGCCATGCGGAGCGTCGGCGCGGTGGCGGCCGACCTCACTTACAAGGAAGTGCTCAGCGGAGAGACCCACCACGCCGCGTACTTCCGGCTGCAGATCGAAGACACCGTGGTCAACGGAATGGACTACATCCTGCTCGACGCGGACGGCAAGATCGCCGAGGTGACCATATGGTGGCGCCCGCTGCCGGCCGGCGTCCAAATGCAGCGCAACCTTGCTGGGCTCCTCGGCATGCAGCCCTGGGAACTGCGCACAAATGGGGACACCCCTTGAGTCATTGAGCAGAGCCGCTTGGAATGCTCTGTGAAACAGTTTCGTGCGGGTTCATCGCACGGCGTTGGTGAGTCATTGAATGATATTGTGCTGCAATATAGTTGGCAATATCGAATACATCGACGCCGGGACGCCATCGTAACGAGGCGTTTCCGCCCGGCCAGGGGCCTGGCATGGCCCGAGGGGCACGCCGCTCAACCACCTGGTTGCGTATGCCATGCCCGGTGCAGGGCGCTGCGATTGGCGGCGAGCACGTCGTGAAGATCGGTGTCGTACAAGGAGTCGGGAACGTCTTCAGAGAAGATCTCGACGACGCACGGCCCCCGGTAGCCCGCGTCGTAGACGGCGTGTAGCAGTTCTCCAATGGGAATGTCGCCGGTACCGACTCTGCGTCGATCCATCGCGGACCGCGGCGTGCGCCAATCGCTGACCTGCAGCAGGAACATCCGCTCAGAAGAGGCCGACAGATCGTTGACGAATTCGCAGTCCTGCCAGAGGTTCCACAAGTCGACACAGATTCCGACATGATCGTCGCCGACTTCCTCGACGATGTTCAGCGCCTGGCGGTAGGTCCAGATCGCGCTCTCTTGGTTAAGCGACACCGGGTTGAGCGGTTCGAGAGCGATGCGTACGCCATTATCTGCAGCGATGGCCGCTAGTTCTTTGTGGGCGGAGACGGCGTGGGCGATTGCGTCCGCCATGTTGCCTCCCGGGGAGGGCCCGGTATTGGTGACGAAGACAGCATCGGGAGCATATGGCGCAATCGTTTCCACGGAGCTGCGAAATCTGGCCAATCGGTCACGCCTGTTCACCGGAGTAGGTTGGCTGCTGCTCGGCAGCATCGTGCGAACCGAAGGCTGGACGGAACAGATACTCATCGCAGCAGCCTGGACTGCGCCGAGTTGTTCAACGATCTTGTCTTCGGCCAGTTTGAACTCGCACACCTCGATTGCATCCAAGCCCAAGGCGGCGTAATTGCGGAGGTCTTCTTCAAAGCTCCAGGGCATCGTCGTGAACTCACTGACGCCCAGCGGGAACGGGAAGTCGGTCACCGCGCATCACGCGTGCATACGTACCAGCAGGCGTTGCACGCGGCAGTCCGTAAATGTCGTTGTGACAACACTTCCCCCGTTTATTCGTCCAACCCGGCCGGCTCCCTCGCTGCGACCAGTTCGCTGGCCACCGTACGAAGGGCGGTGTTGCTGCTCTGAGACAGTTTGCGCAGGATGCCGAATGCCTGCTCACCATCGATCTTGTACCGTTCCATCAGCATGCCCTTAGCCTGTCCGATGATGTCTCGAGATTCCACGGCGGCAGTCATCTGCCGGTGAAGCGCGAAGCTTCCCCACGCCAACGCCCCCAGCGCCGCGTAGACCGTGGCCATACTGCGCGATGCTTCGTCGAACGCATCGACTTCGTCGGCGAAGGCGTTCAGCGCGCCGAGCCGCGTGCTGTCGTAGAACATGGGTAGCGACAAAACGCTGCGCACGGGCGTACGACTCAAAGCCTCCCGTCGATATCTGGGCCAGCGGTCGTCTGTGGCGATGTCGTTGACCACGACCGCCTCGCCTAGTCGCGCAGCGTGCAGACACGGTCCCTCACGGTGCCTCTTTTGTAGTTCGTCGAGCAGGGCGGCGTACTTGTGTGACGCAGCGGCCGTCGCGACACGACCATCTTTGGCGGTCAGCAATGTGATTCCGGCGTAGGCGGCACCCGGTATGGCGGACGCTGCTGCGGACGTCACCTCGACAAGGGCGCCGGGAAGGTCCTGAACGCGGTTCGTCTGGATAGCCTGCAAGTCTTGAGCAAGTTCAACGAAGCGCACATCGCCGGTCATAACGAATCCTCCACGTTCTGTACCTGTCGCTATCGACACCAGACCATCCGAGAGCGAGGACATCGCAGATTCTGGCAAACAGGAACGAGCTGGTCGTCGATGATTCGTAGCAGGAGTGGGCGCGGACGCCGTGGTTCGCTTGAGATCCCGATCACGCGGCGGCCGTGGTGCGTGCGAAGGACGCGTGGGCCGTCGCTGGGCCCGCCACACCGATTCTGACAAGAAGTAAGGTGGCCCCTGGCATTCGTATACGAAACTGCCAGGGGCCCGGAGTCGTCACGCCCCCACGTGAGCGGCTCCGCGGAGGATTTTTACCCAGCCAACTGAATATTTACACCGATTAGTCACCTTGATTACAACGTGTCATTCACCACAGTGAGCGGCGTCGCTGAGCAGGTGACAATCGGCTCCTGTCGTGTTCCGGCCCGTGTTGGGCCCGCGCCAACCGTTTCCGCGGAGCACTGCCGGGGTACCACCTCACCCGTGACTTCCCTATGGCTAAGCGACCGAGTCGAACAGCCTTGGGCCGCAAGCGAGATTGAGCATGACGCCCGGCACGGCGAAGTCATAATTGTGGGCGCCGGGATCACCGGGCTGATGACCGCGGTGCTGTTGGCTCGCGCCGGCAAGGACGTATTGGTGTTGGAGGCCCGGACGGTCGGCGCCTGCGCCACCGGAAACACCACGGCCAAGGTCAGTTTGCTCCAGGGCAGCCATCTTTCGAAGATTCTGTCCAAGCACGGCGACGACGTGGCGCGCGCTTACCTCGACGGCAATCGTGAAGGTCAGAGCTGGGTGCTCAATCACTGCGCGTCGCACGGCGTCGCGGTGCAACGTGAAGATGCGTATACCTACGCGCAGTCCCGCGAAGGCGTCACAGCCGCGCGCGCCGAGTTTGAGGCGTGCCAGGCGGTGGGCTTGCCCGCCACGTGGGAACCCGATGCCGACGTCCCGTTCCCGTACAGCGGCGGCGTCCGCTTGGCCGAGCAGGCGCAGTTCGATCCGATGTCATTCCTGGACGCGTTGGCCGTCGAGCTACTCAGTCACGGCGGGCGGTTGGTCGAACACACCCGTGTGCGCCGGGTCTCTGGCCATGGGAAGAACTTGCGGGTCCACGTCAACGACGCCGCGCAGCGGGAGGTGGAAGTGGGGGCCGACCAATTGGTGCTGGCCACTGGGATTCCCATTCTCGATCGCGGCGGTTATTTTGCGCGCGTCAAGCCCGCCCGGTCCTACTGCTTCGCCTTCAAGGTCCCTGGCGAGATCACCCGGCCGATGATGATTTCGACTGACTCGCCCACGCGTTCTGTGCGCTACGCACCCGTCGCCGACGGAGAGCGGCTGATCGTGGGTGGCGCGGGTCACACCGTCGGTCGTGAGAAGAGCCCGTCAAAAGCGTTGGAGGAACTCTCGTCTTGGACGCGCATCCACTACCCAGGAGCGGAGCAGACCCATTTCTGGTCGGCGCAGGACTACACGCCGATCGACGACCTGCCCTACGTCGGTCCCATCTTGCCGGGTAACGAAAGCATCTTCATTGCAACGGGTTTCAACAAGTGGGGGATGACGAACGGCGCTGCCGCCGCGTTGGCGCTATCAAGTCGCTTGCTCGGCGGGCGGATGGACTGGTCGAGTGCATTCGCCAGCTGGAGCCCGCACGAACTTTCAGGCTTGCGAACGGCGATGCAATCTAATCTCGAAGTCGGATTCAACTTGACCAAAGGCTGGATTACCCCGTCGGTTCGCACGGGCCGTCGCAGTCCCACCGAGCACGAGGGCGGCGTGGTGAGTGGACCGCCGTGGCATCTCGAAGCCAGATGTCGGGTCGCCGGTGTCGAGCACCGTGTCTCGCCGGTATGCCCGCACCTGGGTGGAATCGTGAACTGGAATGACGCCGATAAGGCGTGGGAATGCCCGCTACACGGCTCACGCTTCGCCCCGGATGGCACGCTACTCGAAGGGCCGGCTACGCGCGATCTAACTGCATAGCATCGAAGCTGCTGATAGCAGAGCTTCGTCGCGAATCGGCCGACGGTTCCAGCGGCATCGACCTCACGCCGGATGCCTTTGGCAGTAAAGCTGTCAAGGAGACTTGCTGGCGTACGCGCGCAAGGTCGGCGAAATATTGCATCCCGTCGGGCACTGAACTCGCGACCGGAAGGATGTCGTCGCGTTGGCTGATACGTAGGACGCGGTCGACTGCGTGGCTGGTCACCAAAGCCCACGGCAACCCCGCGTCGTCGCTAGCGTCACCGACGGTTGCCAGCACCGAAATGCTCTCGGCTGAAAGGAAGGTCACGCCGCTCAGATCGAGGAGTAACGCGTTTCCTACCGGGACCAAGCGCAGGGCATAAGCGGAGATGCGGTCGGTATTGCCCGCGTCGATGTCGCCGCTGATTGTCATTATCGTGGCCAGATGGCGAAGATGAGCCTGCATATGGACCCTGTCACCGTCGGCCCCTGGATGGTGGACCCCACGGCAGGGAAGATCGCCAGCGGTATTTAGGCTGTGCACAACGGTCATGATCGGCTCGGTTTCTTCTAGTGGCCTTCGTCACGCGGACATCGCTGTGCCGCAGGCATATTCAGCGGATCATCCCGCGTTCGCCGCAGAACCGAAATCTCAGAACCGGTATTAAATGCCGACTAGTTCACATGAGCAAGTGCGGATCTCGATGGCGCCATCGGCATTGAACGACAAGACCACATCGGGCGGCGGGGGTGACCCAGGCCGACTGTGTGCTCAACGACCACATTCCTAGTGCCCGTCCTGAGGCCTCGTCAAACGCTGCGCCACATCGCCAGACCCCAGCCCGAGGGATTCGAGAATGGCGGAACGTGCTAGGTCAGCTGCGGCAGGACGTCGCGTTGCCAGGCTTCGAAAAATCCGGCCATATCCGGGCCGATTTGCTGCACGTACACTTCGTCGACGCCCGCGTCGATGTATTCGCGTAGCTGGGCAGCGTGCTTGTTGGGGTCGGGCCCCGATGTTACGGACTCGGCGACGGTGTCTCTGGGCACCAATTGCATGGCAGCCTCGAAGTCTCGGGGACGCGGCAGGATTTGGGCCAGCTGGCCGGGCAGACTTTCGTTGGCCCACAGTCGATGCGCGATCTCGAGGGCCTTATCGGAGTCGCGGTCCCAGCAGACCTTGGTGCCAGCCTGCACCGGCTTGTCGCCGCCGCCGGCGTCGCGGAACGTTTTGATGAGGTCGGCGTCAGGCGTCACGGTGGCGAATCCGTCGCCGATGCGGCCGGCGAACTCCGCGGCCTGTGGTCCGAACCCCGACACGTAGATCGGTACGGGCTGATCGGGCAGGGTGTAGATCCGCGCTTCCTGGACCTCGTAGTGCGTTCCGTGGTGGCTGACCTCTTTGCCGCCGAGCAGCAGCCGGATCACGTCGACAGCTTCTTCGAGCATCTCTAACCGCACACCCACCGACGGCCACGGGTCGCCGAGCACGTGCTCATTGAGCGCTTCCCCGCTGCCCACCCCAAGGACGAACTTGCCGTCGAGTTGAACCGCGGCGGTCGCGGTAGCTTGCGCGATGATCGCCGGGTGGATCCGCACCGTAGGGCACGTGACAGCGGTCGATACGGGTAGCGATGTGGCTTCCGACAGTGCCCCGATCACACCCCACACGAACGGGCTGTTGCCTTGCTCGTCGTTCCACGGATGGAAATGGTCTGAAATCCACAGTGACTCAAAGCCAGCCGCTTCGGCGCGCTTGGCCTGATCGATGAGTTCCTTCGGGCCGAACTGCTCACAGGACAGGAAGTATCCGATCTTCGACATGGTGGGTCTAGTACCCGGTGTCCGGCATTATCACGCGCGGTTTACCGTTGCCGTCCGCAGGGTTTGACCCGGACACGTCGCTCCGAGCGAATCACCCTATCGCCAAGCCAGTTTCGCCGCGCGTCAAGACCCGCCGTAGCCCTCTTGGCCAGAATGCGTGCGCCCATGGGCGTTGGACGAACTGACCGGCCGTGCCTGGCTGTGGTGGCACGACTGTTTGTGGGTATATCTGTGGTCCTGTTCCGCTCCGCAGTCACCCCGATCGTGCAAAGGGAAAGCCATGGATCAATCGGAATCTCAGCCATCATCTTCGTCGCCGAGTAGTCCCGATGAACCGTTGACGTACGAGACGCCCAGCGAGGGAACTCCGATGGAGGCAACGAGTGGCGAACCGCCCGAGAGCACATCACCGGTACCCCCAGACGCGACTCCAGAAGAGGCAACGCCGGCCTCGCCGCCAGGGGAATAGCGCTTCCCTTCGGTGCCCGAGAAGGCTCTGGCCTGCGAACAGGATTGTCGACGGCCGCGCGGGGGTAGCCGCTCTCCGCCGACCGCACACGCCGCGGCTTGAACGAGAGAGGTAAGGATGTCTCCGCAGGACAACGAAGTTGATAACCCCGGCGATAAGGGCGAGCAAACTGATCGCGCGGCCGAAGAAGCCGACGAAGCCGGAAGTTACAGCCCGGAGCAGTACCCAGAGGATCCCGAGCCCGCCTCACCGCCGCTCGACAGTCAGAGTGCATCCGAGCCGCCCAAGAGCGATTAGGACTCGGCAGAGTGACAGTCAACCGGCGGACATGTCGCGGCAAGACTGACGTTCCAGGAGTACCGCAATGCTATTGAATGGCATCAACCACATTGCGTTGATATCCAAGGACATTGACGCGCTGCGTGCGTTCTACACCGAGGTATTCGACGCCGAGGTCGGCCCCACCAAACCGCACGGTGATCAGGGCGATGAGACCATGACGACGATTCGCATCGGCCCCCACACCGAACTCAACGTGTTCACCATCGCGGGCAACTCCGAGCCAGACCGGCAGAAGCCGATGTGGGGACGCGGTCGGCTCGACCACTTCGGCCTGCAGGCCGCGTCCGCCGGCAGCTTCGAGACGATCCGACAGCACCTCGTTGAGCATGGAGCCAGCGACGGTGAGGTCAACGATTTCGGCTCGGTGCGCAGCCTCTTCTTCCGCGACCCCGACGGGCTGGAGGGCGAGGTGCTTGTCGCGAAGTAGCCGTCAACACCGACCTGCTGCGTGGCCGGTGGCGGCTAACTACTCACGGCCGCGTCGCAAACGTCCTCCTAGAAATGGACTCGCAAGTGAGAACGTGCAGTTTGGCTGAGCGTGGCCAGATTCGTCGAATCCAGGCAGCCAGGTGGGTTGCTTAGCTCGGATCAGATGCACAGTGGCGTGACGAACGTGAACTTCGCGGTCTAAAACCCGTGTGCTACAGAGCTTTTGGGCAGCCTGAGGCGCGCGGCAATCAAGAAGCACAGCGCCCCGACGAAGGTCCCCATTTGGGCTAGTTGTGGGTCTTCGGTACTTCCTGCCTTCGTAATGAAGGCGCCGACTGCCGAGGCCCCGAAGGCGATCGAGCCCATCATGCTGGTACACGCTGCCAGCCGCAATCGTGATGTCACTCGAACAAGCCCGACCGTGAGGGTTACCGCCACCACGCCCAAAGCTCCGCTGAGCAGAAAGGCCACCGAACCCGCAGCGTCGGGCCACCACACAAAGAGCCGGCGGGGGGGTACGCGCTGCGCCCACAACGTCGCACCGGTGCTGAGGTTGAAATTCAGAGTGCCGAACAACTGGATCGCTGCCGACAGGTATTCAGCTCGCATCGAGGGCATGTCCCACGACCGGCTCATCGACGGTCTGCTCAGCAACAGTTGGATCAGCGCCGCGCTAGTAAAAAACCAAGAGCCCATGAAACACAGCAGACTGGAAGCGTTCGCAGAGTGAAGCGCGGCGAACCCCGGCGCTGTACCGATCGCGAACAAGGACGAACCGATCATGAATAAACGGCACTGAGCCCGCAGCATCTCAAGTCCGAGCAGGGTGTCGGCAACTACCGGAGACTGTGAAGTCCGTCGTCACCGAGTTAGAAAAGCACATTCGACCACCGATGCATGTGTTGTGATCTTTCCTCATCTCGACAGCGGCTCTGTCCGACGACGCGACGGCGGCGCTGCGCACGGCCGTGTCTGTATGCGGCCACCTCGATGTCCCACCGGTTCGATCGCCAGACGAGACTCGCGGCAATACGAATTCGCCTGTGAGAACAGAGTCACGGCGAGTAACGTAAGTGCCCCAGGCACAGGAAGTCCCAACCCAAAACTAGGGGAATGCCGTGCGACAACCTGAGCTAACCAGCCTCATCGGCCTACGAGACCGCGTTGGGGATCGGCTCATCCTCCTACGCTTGAATCGGGCTGACGGGACGCGCGGCTACATGCTGAGGGTCGGAACCGGGAGCGTGTTCCTGACTGCCCGCGATCTCGACCGACTGAGCACCGTCATCCGGTTCGAGCTGGCGGCGAATCACTTCCGACTCGTCGCCCGGGCGATGTGGCTGCTGATCTTGTGCGCACTGGTGTGGCTCCTCACATCCGCAGCCACCGGGCCATTGTTTGCGTATCCCTGGTCAAACTGAACTCAGCCGGGATGATGGATCCGGCAAGCGATGCCGGATTCTTTGCCTCGGCCAGCTGCGGGTGATCTTGTGCTTCTCGCCTAAGCGCTAACTTCTCCTCGGAAAAGGCTGTGGCGCGAATCGTCCAGACGAAAGAAGTTGTCTGAAAGGACGCGGCAGTCGATGTACGACAAAGTTCATTGGCCTGATGGGTACGGCCCGAACGTCTCGGCCATCTATGCGCTGAACGACATCGACGTGTCCGTGCCGCCTCAAGTGGTATGGGATCTTCTCATCGACGCCGAGAACTGGTCGAGTTACTTTCCGCCCGAGGATCAGGTCGAGATCTTCGGCGGTGAACCGAAACTATTGCAGGGCAGCATGTTCAGCCGTGTGACCGTCGGGTTTCCGATGAGTCTGCAGGTGACTGAGTTCGAACCGACTTGGAGGCTCTCCTGGCGCACGGTTGTCGACGGCCATCCTGATTCGACGGCTTACCACGGCTGGGTCATCACTGCGACGGCCACAGGTTGTCACGTGTTGACCGAAGAGACGCAGCAAGGCCCGTTCTTCCTCGAAGAACTCGGACGCAAGAACCCCGGTGGGCTCTACCGCTACCACCAGGATTGGGTAGAACGTCTTGCTCGCGCTGCGGAGGAACACACGCGAAACACCCGCACGCACTAAAGCAATGCTCGTAAGGGGCACGACGACCACCCAAATCGGCGTTCGAACTGGGTTTCACCGGGCCGCTAGAGCAACGAACATGCCGGCGGCGGCCGCAACCAGGACGACGTCGATGAGTGCGGCGTAGCGGCGCGGGTTGAGCCGCGCCACGATTCCTCGGACGAAAAACGGCCCAGCCATCAGCGCAATTCCGATCACGAGTCCACAAGTAACAACGCTTGACGTCAGAGCACCGCCCTGACCGAACGTGGCCAGTTTGGCGCCGTAGAGCAGCAGTGTGCTCGCCGCTTCAGAGCCGAGGAATTCACCCCCGCTGAGACCGTAGCCAGTGAATATCGGGACGCTGAGTGGTCCTGTCGACAAGACCAAACCGGTCAAGAACCCGACCGCTGCGCCGGCCAGCACGAGATGCCAAAGACGGACGCGCCAGGCCCGCACGGCAGCCATCCGGCGGACTGGGATCATCGCGAGGAAGAACACGCCCAAGAATCCGTCGACGACCTTCGGCGAGATCGTCAGCAGCGTGTGCGCACCAAGGACAGCAGCCGGAACCCCTGGTGCGGCGTAGGCGAACACAGGGCGCCAACGAATTCGTCGCCACCATGCCGCGACTCGGCCGACATTGGCCAAGACTGCTGCTATCCCCATCATCGGTACCGCCTCGCGCGGCCCGTATTGCAAGACCAATACCGGCAGCAGCACCAACGACGAACCAGTGCCGACTAGACCCCCAAGCGCACCCGCGCCCAGGGCCAAGACGAATAGGAGACCAAGAGCCAACATTGCAGGACCTTCTCGCCGGATGCGAGTGCGCACCGACGGGGTCCTCCAGGCTTTTATCCGTTCAGATGACCGGAGCCCATCCAAGACTCGCGGTGGCGCCGCTTGGACCAGACATGTGCCTTTCGGCGCACCGGAACCCTAGGCGCTATCACCGAGGATCCTATCAATGAGCGATCTTGTTCGGGGAGAAGGCTTCACGACCGTGCCCCAGCTCGAGCAGCGTGGTCTGCGTCTTGGGGCGTCAAAACTGCGAGCGGTGATGACGTCGACGAAAGATGAGGCAGTCGGGCACAGACCCCTTACGGCGGAATCGAGAGCACCACGAGTGACTCATCGCGGAGACGCAAAGCATTTGTGTGGTTTTAACGTCGATCGGATGCGTGTCGGCCGTAGTGCTCGGCGTTGCCGCAGCGGTGGCTGACCACCGGTGACCACACCGCCCACTCGCCATCCAATCGAGCACTAGAGGTGGCGGGCTGGAATCATCGCAGGCGTGGTGCGAGACGGCTGGACTGAACGGTTGTGGGCCGAGGCTGCCGGCACCTACGCGGCGATCTTGCGGCACCCGTTCCTGGCCGGCCTGACCGACGGCCGCCTCGACCCGGAGCTCTTCACCCACTTCGTCATCCAGGATGCGCACTACCTGCGGGAGTTTGCCCGCGCGCTGATTGTTGTGGGTAGTAAGGCGCCGACGCACACCGGTGTCGGCATGTTCGCGAGGCACGCCGCCGGCGTCGCCGAGGTCGAGCTCGCCCTGCACGAGACTTTGCTATCCGAACTGGGCGTCGAGGACATCGATGCCATGCCGGTCGCACCCACCACCCTCGCCTATACGAGCTACCTGTTGGCCACCGCTCACCGAGGCACCTTCGCCGATGGGTTCGCTGCGGTGCTGCCGTGTTACTGGATCTATGCCGAGGTGGGCGCCGCGCTCATTAACCGCGGTTCGCCGGATCCGCGCTACCAGCGCTGGATAGACACCTATGCCGGCGACGAATACCAGACCATCGTCGCCGAGGTGTTGGCGCTGGCCGACACCGTCGGTCTGACTCTGAGCGTCACTGACGAGACGCGCGCCCGGGCTCATTTCGCCACAACCGCACGCTACGAGTGGATGTTCTGGGACGCCGCATGGCGCCGTGAGGTGTGGCCTGTCTGACGCCGTCCGACGCCGGCTAGTTCTATCAGCTCAGAGACCGACAGCGCTTCTCAGGACGGACGGGCGAGAGCTAGTGCCGGTTCACCGAACCGAAGCACATCAATCCCCGACTGTTGGAGGTGCTCCGATTACTCAATCCCCCGACGCCGCAGGCGATAAGGCGCCATCTCCTGGACCGGTCGCACAGCCTCCCCGTTAGGGCGGCGGTGCGGCCGCCGCACCAGCGGACTGCCGCGCCTATTGTGGCCGGGGTGGCTGAAACGTCTGTCGCAGACTTGCGTAACCGGCTCGACGGTCTGACCCTTCGTGACGCCGCGCGCCTCGGCCGACGGTTGAAGAATCTTCGTGGCGCGAAGCCGGAGAAGCTGCGACAACTGGCCGAGCAGATCGCCGCCGCCGAGATTCTCGTTACAACGAGGCAAGCCGCCGTCCCGAGCGTCACTTACCCAGACTTACCGATCAGCGGCCGACGTCAAGAGATCGCCGAGGCGATCCGGTCACACCAGGTGGTCGTAGTGGCCGGCGAGACCGGGTCGGGCAAAACGACCCAGCTACCGAAAATCTGCCTCGAGATGGGCCGCGGTGTTCGCGCCATGATCGGCCATACGCAGCCCCGGCGGCTTGCCGCCCGCACGGTCGCCCAACGCATCGCCGACGAGCTGGGAAGTCCGCTCGGCGATGCCGTCGGCTACTCGGTGCGATTCAACGATCACGTCAGCGAGCGCACACTGGTCAAACTGATGACTGATGGCATCCTGCTCGCCGAGATTCAGCGCGATCGCCGGCTGATGCGCTACGACACCCTCATCATCGATGAAGCCCATGAACGTAGCCTGAACGTCGACTTCTTACTCGGATACCTCCATGAGCTGCTGCCCCGTCGCCCCGAGCTGAAGGTGATCATCACGTCGGCGACCATTGAGCCGCAACGCTTTGCAGCACACTTCAGTGGCGCACCAATCATCGAGGTGTCCGGTCGGGCTTATCCGGTCGAGGTCAGGTATCGACCGCTCGAAGTGGCGGTGGCCGCAACTGCTCACGATGATCCAGACGACCCCGACGACGAGGTAGTGCGCACCGAGATCCGCGACGAAATCGAGGCGATCGTCGACGCCGTACATGAACTGGAGGCCGAGCCGCCGGGCGACGTCTTGGTGTTTCTGTCCGGTGAGCGTGAAATCCGCGACACCGCAGAGGCTTTGAGTGACCTCAACAATACCGAGGTGTTACCGCTGTACGCTCGGCTGCCAACGGCGGAACAGCACAGGGTCTTCGCTGCGCATAGCGGGCGTCGTGTCGTGCTGGCGACCAACGTCGCCGAGACATCTCTGACCGTCCCCGGCATCCGCTACGTCGTCGACCCCGGCAATGCGCGCATCTCGCGCTACAGCCGCCGCTTGAAAGTTCAACGGCTGCCGATCGAGCCGATCTCTCAGGCCTCGGCTGCGCAGCGGGCCGGCAGGTGTGGTCGTGTCGCACCGGGCGTGTGCATTCGCCTGTACGCCGAAGAGGATTACGCGGCCCGTCCACGATTCACCGAGCCCGAGATTCTGCGGACGAATCTGGCCGCGGTGCTGTTGCAGATGGCAGCGTTGGAACTGGGCGACGTGGAGAAGTTTCCGTTCCTGGACCCTCCGGACCGGCGCACCGTCCGCGATGGCGTGCAACTGCTGCAGGAACTCGGTGCGTTCGACCAGCACGGCGAGATCACCGATATCGGTCGGCGCTTGGCGCGTCTGCCTGTCGACCCGAGGCTGGGGCGGATGATCCTGGCCGCCGAAGCTGAGGCGTGCGTGCGAGAGGTCCTGGTGGTGGCTGCGGCGCTGACCATTCCCGACCCTCGTGAGCGGCCTGCCGAGCGCGAGGAGGCAGCCCGCCAGAGCCACGCACGATTCGCCGACGAGCAGTCAGACTTCATGTCCTACCTGAACCTTTGGCGTTATCTGCGCGATCAGCAGAAGACGTTGTCAGGCAGCGCGTTTCGGCGTTTGTGTCGAAACGAATTCCTGCACGATCTGCGCATCCGCGAGTGGCAGGACTTGGTCGGACAGCTCCGCGGCATCGCCCGTGAGCTCGGAATCACCGAATCCGACGAGCAGGCCACCGGGGTTCAGGTGCATGCGGCGCTGTTGGCCGGTTTACTGTCGCACGTCGGTATGCGTCGCGAAGGCGCGAATGAATATCTGGGAGCACGCAATTCACATTTCCTGATCGCTCCCGGCTCGGCCCTTTCCAAGCGGCCACCACGTTGGGTGATGGTGGCGGAGCTGGTCGAAACCAGCCGCCTGTACGGGCGCACGGGAGCCCGCATCCAGCCGGAGGCTGTCGAGCGGGTGGCGGGTGACCGCGTTCAACGCGCCTACAGCGAACCACATTGGGATAGCAAACGCGGCGAAGTGATGGCCTACGAAAGGGTGACGCTGTACGGGCTACCGGTCGTTGCCCGCCGCCGCGTCGGCTACGCCCGCGTCGAGCCGACGGTTGCGCGGGAGCTGTTCCTCAGGCATGCGCTGGTCGAGGGCGACTGGCAGAACCGACACCACTTCTTCGACGACAACGCCCGACTGCGGGCCGAGCTCGAGGAATTGGAAGAGCGGGCCCGCCGCAGGGATCTGCTGGTCGGCGACGACGAGGTGTATCAGTTCTATGACGCGCGGGTACCCGCCGATGTTGTTTCTGCTCAGCACTTCAACGCGTGGTGGCGTAAGCAGCGGCACGCGACGCCGGACTTGCTGACGCTCACCCGCGAGGATCTGCTGCGAACCCAGGACACCGCCGACGCCGACCGGCCGGACGTCTGGCAAGCGGGCGAGGTCACGCTGCCACTGACTTACCGCTTCGAGCCTGGCGCCACAGACGACGGCGTCACGGTCCACGTCCCGATCGATGTGCTCGCACGGCTGGGCGGCGACGAGTTCGCCTGGCAGGTGCCGGCGCTGCGCGAGGAGCTGGTGACCGCGCTCATCCGCTCACTGCCCAAAGACTTGCGCCGCAACTTCGTTCCGGCACCGGACACCGCCCGCGCGGTGCTCGCGGGGTTTGACGTGGACGACGAGCCGCTGCTGACAGCCCTGCAGCGCCAATTACGGCGCTGCACAGGAATTCTGGTGCCCATTGACGCTTTTGACCTGGACAAGTTGCCGCCGCACCTGCGGGTGACCTTCGCTGTGGAGTCGCCCGAAGGCGCCGAAATCGGGCGGGGCAAGGATCTGCCGGCGCTTCAACAGCGACTGGCAGCGCCGGCCCGTCGCGCGGTAGCCGATACAGTTGCCGCCGAGCTGGAACGCACTGGTCTGCGCAGTTGGCCGGACGACCTTGAGCAGTTACCTGCGAGCATCGAACGCACCGTGGACGGACGCGTGGTGCGGGGACATCCCGCGTTCATTGACGCGGGCAAGACCGTCGAACTGCGGGCGTTTGCGACGTCGGCTCAACAGCAGGACGCGATGGGTTCCGGCATTGGCCGACTGTTGCGGCTGAGCGTGCCGTCGCCGGTGAAAGCGATTGAACGACAACTGGATCCACGCACCCGTCTCGTCCTGGGTGCCAACCCCGACGGCTCGCTCGCGGCGCTGCTCGACGACTGCGCGGACGCTGCGGTCGGCGCCATGGTCACCGCACCGGTGTGGACGCGTGACGAGTTCATCGCGTTGCGCGACAGGATCGCAAAGTCCCTCTTGTCGACCACCCTCGACATCGTGAACCGCGTCGAGAAGGTGATGGCCGCGGCGCAAGAGGTGCATTTGCTGCTGCCCGCTCAACCCACGCGTGCACAAGCCGAGGCGATTGCCGACGTCCGCGCTCACCTGGATCGCCTGCTGCCGCCCCGGTTTGTCACCCGTACCGGTGCTGCGCATCTAACCGACCTCGTCCGCTATCTGACCGCGATCCGGCGACGCCTGGACCAGTTGCCACACGCAATCAACGCCGACCGCGAGCGAATGGCACGGGTGCATGCCGTCGAGGACGCTTACCAGAACTTCGCGGGGGCACTACCTTCCGCGCGCAGGACGGCGGCTGACGTCGGCGACATTGCACGCCAAATCGAGGAGTTCCGGGTCAGCCTGTGGGCACAGCAACTCGGCACACCGCGTCCGGTCAGCGAGCAGCGAATCTATCGTGCGATTGACGCTGCGGGCGAGGGTGTTTGACGCCCCGGAGACATCACCTCACGCGTGCAGGCTCCACTGGCCGCAGTCCTGGGCCAGGGCGTCGCTGACGTCGACTTCGAGTCCGCCGACGATCGGGCCGGGATTCGACGCGGTGCTCACCACGCGCTGATAAAGCACTGCGGCGGGATCGACCTGGCCGTGAGACCAGGACCGGGTCTGCCAGGCCCACCGATGCCCGGGCGTGCGCGAATTCCCGATCACGCCATCGGCGGCGGCCCACTGGCACGCATTGATGCCTCCGTAGATGCCGGTGCGTTGCACGCCGAGCACCGAGTTGATTCCGCGAAACCACTGCAGTGCAACGTTGTTCCAGGTGTCCCGGTTGATGTCGTCGTCGATGGTGAAGAAGACCGGTGCACTCTGGCCGCCGCCTGCCGCGGTGTGCAGTTGCCAGGCGGTGCGCGCGTCGCTGACGCCGCCGGCGAACCCGCGGGTGAAGTCCGAAGGCGCTGACCCGCCCGGCTTGCCGTATTGGTAGTTGCTGACGATCGCCAGCCCGGCGGCGGTCAGCGACTCGGCGTAGGACCGGGTGATCGGCTTTGCGCCGAAGGACGAGCCAGGACGCGACAGCGAGACGTAGTTGATCACCCCGGAGTGGCCTGCGGCCCGAATGTCTTGAGCCGGGATCTGGCGCATGGCGAAGTCGATCAGCGTAGGAGCGGCTGCCGCCGCCGTAGGGATGCCGGCGGCCGCTGATGCCGCACCCAGCCCGGCCAGCGCCGACACCGTCGCGGCATAGCGCAGTGCGTCACGGCGTGAAACCGGGCGTGAGCGCCGGGGGCTGTTAGACCCCGACCAGTCCTGCATCGCGCGATGTTAACAATGTGACTGCTGTGAACGATGTAGGCTCGCGGGCCGAGGTCCATCCTCACCAGGGAAGCGTGCCATTGGCGTCGAAATACCCGCCGGTGGGGCCGTCTGGGCCGATCTGCGCCATGCGCACGATGATCTCAGCGCCCTGTTCGACGGTCTGGACGCCGGTGTTCCCGTTGAGGTCGGTCTTGGTGAAGCCAGGCTCGACCGCGTTGATCCGCATCTGCGGGAACGCCTTCGCGAACTGGACGGTGATCATGTTGACCGCGGCCTTCGACGCCGGATAGGCCACTCCGGGGTAGGCGTATGTCGGAGTTGCCGGGTCGGTGGCCGAGGTCAGCGAGCCCAGGCCGCTGCTGACGTTGACCAAGACCGGGGTGGCCGACCGCTGCAGCAGCGGCAGAAATGCGTGGGTGATACGCACTGTGCCAATGACATTGGTCTCGAACGTCTGCCGCATCACGTCGGCGGTCACATCGGCGGGACCGATGAAGCTGTTGTCATCTCCCCGTTCTTCGACGCCGGCGTTGTTGACCAGAACGTCCAAGCCGCCGTCGGCTTCGATGACCGTCACTGCGGCTTGCACAGACGCGTCGTTGGTCGTGTCGAGCAGGACCGTTCTGGCGCCTAGCTGCTCGGTCGCGCGGCTTCCTCGTTCGGCGTTTCGGCTTCCGATATAGACCGTGTGTCCCGCGGCGATGAGTTGCCGGGCCGTCTCGAAGCCGAGGCCTTTGTTTGCTCCGGTGATCAGTGTCGTTGTCATGACCCCACGATGCCCCCGAGCGACGGGGCCGGCCAGATGTCCAGGTTTCCTAGGACTGTCAGTACCAGGCTGGCTCTCGGTCATAGGCTCGACGGCCAGGCAGCACTACGCTCATCGTCGGCAGGGTTCCAACCCAGGAGGGCTTGTGATGGCGGTCGCTTCAACTCCCAACGTTGGCAACGACACCGACCGCATCGCTCAAGCGGTCGACGCCGCACATAACAAATACAAGAACAAGCGCGGCGGCAAGAACGCCGGCTACATACCAGCCCTGGCTGAGGTCGACCCGCAATTATTCGGAATCTGCGTGGCAACCGTTGACGGTCAAACCTTTTCGGCCGGTGATGCCGAATGTCAGTTCGCGCTGGAGTCGATCTCGAAGGTGTTCACCGCCGCGCTCGCGATGGAGCAGGTAGGTCCACGGGCGTTTCACCGCAAGGTGGGCGCCGACCCGACGGGTGAGGCGTTCAATTCCGTTCTGGCACTGGAACTCCATAACAACAGACCGATGTCACCGATGGTCAACGCAGGCGCGATGACAGCAACCAGCCTGGTCTCGGCGACCGACGCAGACGACCGATGGCGCCAGATCCTCGAGATCCAAAGCAATTTCGCTGGTCGTCCGCTCAGCGTCAGCGATCAGATCGTCGCTTCCGAGCGCGCCACCAACTTTCAAAACCGCGCGATCGCCTGGCTGCTGCTCTGCGGCGGATACATGTACTGCGAGCCTATGGAGGCCGTCGATATCTACACCCTGCAGTGCTCGACGCTGGTCACCACCGTCGATCTGGCGATCATGGGTGCGACCCTGGCCAACGGGGGCGTCAACCCCGTCACCGCCAAACGCGTCATCGCGAAAGCCAATGTGGCACCCGTGTTGGCCTTGATGGCGATGGAAGGCCTGTACACCGCCTCCGGCGACTGGGCTTACACCGTTGGGCTTCCCGCCAAGAGCGGCGTCGGCGGCGGCCTGGTTGCGGTGTCGCCCGGCAAGTTGGCGATCGCTGCCTATTCACCGCCGCTGGATCAGGCCGGCAACAGCGTGCGTGCTCAGGCGGCGATCACCCAGATCGCGCACACTCTCGAGTTGGGGCTCTTCAATACGTGACGTTGGCTCGGACCGCTGCACCTCGAATAATGTCGTCCTTCAACAGATTAACAATCATGGCAGCTTCGACGATATTCATACACAGGAGGAGAACAATGCTCGAGCGTTGGAACTAAGTGTTCGGAGCGCGTCCCGTCTTGCTTTCATTTCGTCATGTTCGCAGGTGTTAAAACATTCGAACGATACGAACGATGTTCTCGCTCGCGCGCAAAAATGGATGCCGCTAAGGAGATCTAAAAGTCCGGTGATCGAAACCTCACGCGTGCGCATCGGTCGACTGAATAGTCGAGACGCTAAATGAGTGCAGCACAGAGGATTTCAATCCCCGATCCGCTTGTGCGAATTCCACCAGGCGCTGAAACGGCGTGACGGCGTACTACCCGGCCGGCGACCAACGGGCCTGAAACGATTGGTCAGGCGCCAGCCAAGCCAGAAACGGCAGGTGAATCAGCAGCTGCCCGGTCGCCGCCGTCGCGCCGAGGTCGGCCCCGACATTGACGATGTTTGCGGTCAACAGCAGCGACACGGCGACGTAGAGCACCGGGCGCGAGTAGTGGTCGCGCAGCACCGTCGCCAGGCCGCGGCCGGTGACCATGCCGATCCGCCCGCAAATCTCTTGGATCGCACTCATAAACGGGTAGGTCCACGCCGCCACCCAAAGCTGGGAGTAGCCGAACTGCGCACCGGTCTGGCTATACGTTTGGATGCCCGACGGGTCGTCGTCGGACGACCCGGTGACGAAGCCCGGTCCCAGGACGCGCCACGCGGAAGCGGCCCGAGCACGTAGCGACACGTCCGCATGATGACACAGCTAAGTGACTGCTGATGTGCGCGAAGTAACTTCGACAGGGCCATGGGCAAGGCGCACACTGGCGGAATGGATGTATGCGCAGCGCCCCCGCCCACGTCGCGGTCCTTCTGTTGGATCCACGAGTCGACGTCACCGCGGCCGGCGTGACCAACGCCAACGGGCCTGGGCCCGAGCCGCGCCGCGTGCTGAACGGCCTCTCGGAAATACGCGCGTTCTTTCACACCAACACCGTGCCGCTGTACTTCATCTCGCCGACCCCGTTCAACCTGTTGGGAATCGACCGTTGGATACGGAACTTCTTCTACCTGACCTACTTTGACTCTTTCGAGGGCACACATTCGCGCGTGTTCGTGCCCAGACGGCGCGACCGCATCGAGTTCGACTCCATGGGGGACGTCTGCAACCACCTGCTAGGTGATCCCGAGACGCTCGAGTTCATCGCGGGCCGAGGGCCCGGCGGTAAGGCCTGCTTTGTGATGCTGGACGAAGAAACGCAAGCCCTCGCGCGGCAGGCGGGTCTCGAGGTCATGCACCCCACGGTGGAGCTGCGCAATCGGTTGGGCTCGAAGACCGTCATGACGCGCCTGGCCGATGAAGCGGGCGTACCGAGCGTGCCGCACGTGATGGGGCGGGCCGGCTCCTACGACGAGCTGCTGGCGCTCGCGCAGAGCGCCGAATTGGGAGATGACCTCGTCATCTCGATCCCATATGGCAACGCCGGCAGCGGCACGTTCTTTGTGCACGGCCAGCGCGAGTGGGACGAGCATGCCGGTGACCTTACTGCGCAGCAGGAATTCAAAGTTATGAAGCGCATCCGCAATGTCGAGGTGTGCATCGAGGGCGCCGTGACCCGTCACGGCACCGTGATTGGCCCCGCGATGACGAGTCTCGTCGGTTATTCGGAGCTAACTCCGTACCGGGGCGCCTGGTGCGGCAATGACATCTGGCGCGAGGTCCTTCCGCCGAACCAGACGCGCGCCGCGCGCGAAATGGTGGGAAAGCTGGGCGACATTTTGAGCCGCGAGGGGTACCGCGGCTACTTCGAAGTGGATCTCCTGCATGACCTGGACTCCGATGAGCTCTACCTCGGCGAAGTGAACCCTCGCCTGTCCGGTGCCAGCCCGATGACGAATTTGACCACCGAGGCCTACGCCGACGTGCCGCTGTTCCTCTTTCACCTGCTCGAGTACATGGACGTGGAGTACGAGGTCGACGTCGATGAGATCAACGCGCGCTGGGAGCGGGGCTATGGCGAGGACGAGGTCTGGAGCCAAGTGATACTTAACGAGACCTCAACAGATATCGAGCTTTTCACCGCCACGCCGCGCACCGGCGTGTGGCGCATCGACGACGACGGCCGCTGCTCCTTTGCGCGGCCCGCCAACGACTGGGCCACGCTGCTCGACGGTTCCGAGGCCTTCTACATGCGGGTCGCGGCTCCCGGCGACTTACGCTCTGAGGGCGCCCAACTCGGCGTGCTCGTCACCCGCGGACACCTGCAGAGCGACGACTACCACCTCACCGAACGCTGCCAGCGCTGGGTCAAGGGCATGAAGGCGAAGTTCGTTTCAACACCCCTGGCGCCGGCCGCGCCGATCGTCTCGCGGCTCGTCGCACGAGCGTGACCCTCCCGGCCGGCATCTCACTGGAGAACTGGCTGTCGGAGCCCTACTCGCAGTGGTCATTTCAGCACGTCGAAGATTTCGTGCCTAGCGCGGTGATCTCGCGCGGATCCGCGCCGGCCGCGGCATTGCCCGCAGCGAGCGCGCCGGTGGCTGACATCCCTGTGACCAGAACCGACGGGTCGGCGACCACTGTTGGCGCGGTGATGGCCACCACCGCCACCGATGGGTGGGCCGTCTCCTACCGCGGGTCGATGGTGGCCGAGGAGTACCTCGACGGATTGGGGGCACAGACCCGGCACCTGCTGTTCTCGGTGAGCAAATCGCTGGTGGCAGCCGTCGTCGGCGCGCTGCACGGCGCCGGTGCGATCGAGCCCGAGTCGCCGGTCACGACTTACGTTCCCGCCCTGGCGAATTGCGGCTACGCCGGTGCGACGGTGCGGCACCTGCTGGACATGCGGTCGGGAATCGCCTTCTCCGACAATTACCTCCACCCGACCGCGGAGATCCACCTCCTCGATGAGTCGATGGGCTGGGCACCCAGGAGCAGTCCGGACGGCCCCGCCTCGTTGTGTGACTTTTTGCTGACCTTGCGCCGGAAAGCGGCTCACGGCGGCCCGTTCGAATATCGCTCGTGCGAGACCGATGTACTCGGCTGGATCTGCGAGGTCGTAGGTGGCAAGCGG
>Ga0302326_10002457_pt1 | contig 45218 bp, 32 predicted proteins | sample Palsa_T0_3_FD_202264 | JGI IMG/M metagenome (GOLD analysis project Ga0302326, IMG submission 202264) | Peat permafrost microbial communities from Stordalen Mire near Abisko, Sweden - Palsa_T0_3 | ecosystem: Environmental > Terrestrial > Soil > Palsa > Peat permafrost | place: Sweden: Abisko... | reverse complement strand
TCGCTCTCCAGCCGCTGCACGTTGCCTTCCAGGTCGAGCGTGAGGCGGGTCCGGTCGATGAGGCCGGACAGGAGGTGGACCAGATCGCGCAGCGTCGCGTGGGTGCGGCGCGCCTGCTCGACGAGGAGCTCGAAGACGTGGAGGTAGTTGGTGAGCTCGCGCTCGCCGTCGGCAAAGAAGATCTCCCGCCGCACGATCCCCGAGTCGGTGACGATGCGCTCGAAGAGGCGCTCGAACTCGCGCCCCTCGGCCAGCGCGTTCCAGGCCCGCAGCCGCGCGTGGAAGGGATGGCTCGCCGGCAGCTCGCGCACGCGCTCGACTTCCTCCAGCGGCAGCGCGAAGAACGGCGTCAGCCACGCGGCCAGGCGGCAGGCGCGGTGGCCGGGATCGTCGATGGCCAGGAGGAGCGTGCGGATCTCGCGCGCCTCGTCGGTCTGGAAGAGGCCCTCCTCCTTGAAGAACGCGTGCGGGATGCCCGCCGCCCGCAGCGCCGCGCCCACCGTGCGGCCTTCCTGGCCGGTGCGCGTGAGAACGAAGACGTCCTCCAGCGCGATGGCGGCGGTGCCGAGCCGCCAGGGACGCGCCGGGTCGGTCACCCGGCGGATCTCCCGCGCCACGCGCGCCGCCAGCGCCGGCAGGGACATCTCGCGGTCGAAGCGGAAGACGTGAAGCGGCGCGACCTCCCGTCCTTCCCCGTCGCGGAGCACGCGGTCCGGGCCGCCGCAGGCGACCGGCTGGTAGCCGATGCTCCCGGTGAAGAACGGCGCCGTCGCCGAGGCGTCGAAGAGGGCGTTCTGGGCCTCGACGAGCGCGCGGGTGGCCCGGTAGTTGGTGCCGAGCGCCACCCGCGCCCCGCCGGATCGCACCACGTCCTCGCGCGCTCGGAGGTAAGTCTCCACGTCCGCGCCGCGAAAGCGGTAGATGGACTGCTTGGGATCCCCTACGAGGACGATGGTGCTCTTGCCTCGGCCCGGATCGGCGAAGAACGCCCGGCGGAAGATGGACCACTGGGTCTCGTCGGTGTCCTGGAACTCGTCGACCAGCGCGTAGCGCCAGCGCTCGCGCATGGTGGTCACCAGCGGCCCCGCGCGCGGGCCGCGCAGCGCCCCGTCCACCAGCGTGAGCATGTCGTCGAAGTCGTACTGGCCGACCTCGCGCTTGTGCCGGGCGAGCTCGTGGCGCACCGGGCCGAGCAGCGTCTGCGCCAGGGCGGCGGTGAGCGACGGGGTGGCGCGCGCCAGCTCGATGGCGGCGGCGCACGCTCGCCCGGTGGGGCCGGACTGCGGGAGGTGCGGGGGCAGCTTCTCCAGCAGGTGGGCGAAGGCGATCTCCTCCGACTGCATCACGAACGACGGCGCGTCGTGCGCTTCGCGGGCGCTCTCCACGAGGAGCGCCAGGTCCCACAGCGTGCCGCCGACCTTCTTGGCGGTGGCCGCGTTCATGCCCCATTTGCGCATGACGTCGGGCCCGTCGAGCCTCCGCGCCTCTTCCACCGGGAAGGCCTCGATGGCGGCGTCCAGCGCCGCGGGGTCGAAGCCCGGACGCAGCTCGCCGTGCGCCTGCACGCACCGCCACAAAAGCTCCTCGATGCGGGCGATGGACCACCCCGTGCGAAGGGCCGCCTCCAGCCACGGCGCGCGGGCGGGATCGCGCGCCACCTCGCGCCGCAAGGCCTCGCGCAGCGCGCGTGCGAAGGAGTCGCGCCCGTCGACCTGCTCCTCTTCGAAGAGGCGGCCGCTGCTGAAGGCGTTCTCGCGCAGGACGCGCTGGCAGAAGGCGTGGATGGTGGCGATGGTGGCGCCGTCGAAGGCATGGATGGCCCGCCGCAGCTTGGTCTCCGCCGCGTCGTCGAGCGTCCAGAAGTCGCCCGCGCCGAGCTGCGCGTCGTCCGGCGGGGGGCCCTCGCCTCGGCTCAGCGCCTCCAGCTTGCTCCGTACCCGGAGACGCAGCTCGTTGGTGGCCTTCTCGGTGAAGGTCACCACCAGGATGCGTTCGATGGGGACGTCGGCCGAGAGAATGAGCTCCACCACCAGGTGCTCGAGGGTGAAGGTCTTTCCCGTCCCCGCGGAGGCCTCGAGCACGGCGTGCCGGTCCAGCGGCACCGCGCGGAGGATGGCGGGACGGGCGACGCGACGGGGGCTCACCGCTTCTCCGGAGTGGCGCGCAGGATGGGCCCGAAGCGCGCGTCGATCATCGCCCGCGCCGCCTCCTCGGTGGGGATGGGGAAATCCTGCGGGCGGGAGACCGGGCCGTACGCCGAGCGCAGCGCGGGGGGGCCGTCGCCGCCGCGCAGCTTGTCCCGCGCTTCTTCGAGCACGGGAACCACCGGCGCGTCGCGGTCGCGCGCAGCGTGCACGAACACCGCCTCGCACGGCAGAAAGTAAGCGTGCGGTTGCCCGAGCAGCTCGCGCACCCGGTCGCGCAGCCAGGAGCGCGCTTCGTCCTGCGTCAGCGGCGCCAGCTCGATGGCGTCCACCACCGGCGCGCCGCTGGTGGCCACGACGACCAGCGACCGGTGCGGCCGATCCGCGCCCAGGCCCGACGCCGCCAGCATGGCGTGGTCCACGAAGGCGCGGAGGAGGTCGCGCTTGCGACCCGCTTGCGACCACGGGTCGGTCCCCTCGTTGGCTCGCTTGGAGAGGGTGATGGAGGCCGTGCCGCCAGACGCCAGGGGCAGCGTGCGCCCGGCCACCTGGGCGCGGACGATGCGACGCACCCCCGCCGCGTCGTCCACGTCCACGTCGATGGCCAGGGCCTCGTGCACCTCGTCGGCGCGCGCTTGCTCGCCGGCCCGCCCGAAGCGATGGAGCTCGATGCCTGCGTACGGCATCCCGCGCTCGGCCAGCTCCTTCTCCCAGGTGTGCAGCGCCCGCAGATGGTCCCCCCGTTCGCCGCGCGCGAAGACCCCCGAAGGACCATGGCCGCGGAGCTCGCGGTTGCGCACCACCGCGTCGTACGCCTCTTCCAGCCCTTCGCCCTGCCATGCCGCCGCGAGCAGCACGCCGCGCAAGAGCACCGTCTCGTCACGCAGCTCGGTCTCGAACGGCTCGCTGTCGCGCGCCATGGGATCGTCGTCCTCCCGGTCGTCGAGGCCCAGGCGAAAGCGCGCCCAGCCCTGGAGGGGCAGCTCGAGGAGCTTCACGATGGCGTACGTCTGCACCACGATGCGCGCGTCGAAGATCGACGGCGCCGGCGGGAGGGCGGTCAGGCGCAGGTGCTGCCTCAGCGCCATCCACGCGGGGTCGCCCCGCTCGGCGCGGAGCTCTACGTCGTGCACCGCCAGCCGGCCGCCGTGACGCTCGCGGCTCCGCCGGAGAGCGAGGGTCCGCGCCTCGGCGCGCGCTTCGGGGAGAGACATGGTGTCGCCGCCGAGGGCCTCGAGGTAGCGCTCGTCCCAGCGCCGCAGCGGGTGCCGCCGCTTCAGCGCGGCCACGTCGCGCACGTAGCCGGCCGCCAGCGTGTGCAGCAGCTCTTGCACCACCGAGGAGGGAGCGAGGGCGTCCCCGGTGAGCGGATCGCGCGACACGTACGAGAGATAGAGCCGGTCGCGCGCGCCGAGCAGGAGCTCGAGGAAGGCGTAGCGATCGCCATCGCGCGCGGTCACGTCGCCCTCGCGTCGCTTGGCCCAGCGTAGATCGAGGGGGTCCTCGGCGTCGGGCGACGGGAAGCGCCCCTCGCCCATCCCGCAGGCGAAGACCACGCGGAAGGGAAGCGGGCGGATCGACGCCAGCGTGGAGACCACCACCCCCTCGCCGCCTCGCGACCACGAGCCGGCCTTCAGCCGCGCGCGCGCCAGCTCGCACGCCACCCGATAGCCCACCCGGCGCTCGCCGAGGTCGATGGCGGCGAGCGAATGGATGCGCCTCAGCGCTCGCGAGAGCTGGTCGGCCTCGGCGTCGCTGGTGGGCGCGACGTAGGTCTCCACGGTGAGGCGCAGCAGCTCCGCCCACTCGCGCAGGGTCAGCGTGCTCTCCAGCGCGAACTTCGCGTCGGCCACCAGCGAGCGGAGGAGCACGCCGAACGACGCCGCGTCGTGCACCTCCGAGCCGGCCACTTCGTGCGGGACGTAGGCGTCCTGGCCCATGCGGAAAGGCGGCGCTTCGCCGCTGGCGTCGCCGACCATGAAGGCGCCGAGCGACAGCCTTCGCAGGCCCTGATCCCAGTTGAGGATGTCGCGATCGATGTAGGTCCCCTGGTGGTCGGCGCGATCGGCGCCGTGCACCACGCCGAGCGCGTCGCACCAGGCCAGCCAGCGCTCGGTGTCCACGCCGTCGAGGCCAGCCACGACCGCGGGATGCACCGCCAGGCGCAAGAGCTCAGCGCGGGTGAATCGCCCCAGGGGGAGCGCGAGGAGGAGCTCGATGGCTTCGTCCACGCGCCCCGGCTCGACCGGCGGGAGGCCCAGCATCTGGTGCGGCAGGTCGTAGGCCTCGCGAAACACGGACGGCAGGTGGGCCGCGTAGGCCGCCGCGTCGGCCGGCGGGACGAGGACCGCCACGTCGTCGAAGCGCAGCGACTCGTCCTGACGCATGCACTCCCAGATGGCGCTGGCCACCGCCTCGCACTCGCGGCGCAGGCTGGCGTGCTCGAGAACGACGACGGTGGGATCCCTTTCCGGCGGCCGGCCGCCGTCGAGCGGTGCGCCGGGAGGCTCGCGGTGAAGGAGGTCGCTCTGGAGCTGGCGGAGGAGCGTGCGGCCGGAGGCGGCCAGCGGATCGACGAAGCGGTCGTCGTGCTCGAAGCCGGCGATGGCGTTGAGCGCGCGGACGTGCTCGCGCCCCGGACGGCTCCAGAGATGGAGCGGCGCGGGGTCGTCGCGGTCGACGTCTTCCCAGAAGCCCTCGCAGGGGCTGAGCGCGTAGACGATCACCTCGGCCGTGCGCCCGAGGCGCTCGAGGAGATCGTGGAAGGTGCGCGCGACGTGCGCGAAGCCGAACACGTGAATGGCGCGCGGGAGCCGCTCGTCCCGCGGTGCGAGCGCCGCCACCGCTTCGTTCAGCGGGACGAGCCGCGGCGTGCGGGCGCGCGCGATTCCCCGCTCGCCGAACATGGCCAGCCAGAGGCGGCGCTGCCATCGCTCGGTCTCGGCGTGCTCCGGGCCGAGGGCCGGCCCTTTCTTCCAGTGGGTGAGGAGCTCGCCGCGGGAATACGTGTACTCCTCGAAGAGGCGCCCCAGGTGCGCCGCGAGCTGCACGCGCCGGACATCGACGGCGTCGGGCCGCTGCCCCGCCGCGCCCAGGTAGGCGCGCACCGGCGCGAGCTCCGCCTCGGCCACCAGCGCGTCGTCGAGGAGCAACGCCAGCGCCATGGCCTCGAGGGTCGCGGCGTCGGCCACGCGCGCATCCGGCGGCGCTGCGATCTCGGCGGCGAAACGGGTGAGGAGCGAGGCTTCGAGGTTGGCGGCGATGCCCTGGTCGCGGGCGATGCCGTGGCGCAGGTACCCCTCGACGCCGACGTGCGGCACGACCAGGCGCACCGGGACGAGCGGGCCGTCGGCGGCTTGCTGCGCGCGCACCCGCGCCCCCAGCTCGGCGAGGAGCTCTTCGGTTCGGTTCGAGTAGACGAGGCGGACCAAGGGCGGCGGCGTCCGGGGCCCAACCTACGCCCGCGGGGGCGGAGAGGCCACGCGGAGGAGGCGCGGGGATGGGGCGGAGAAGGCGGGCGCGTGGCAGGGTGCGCGCGTTGAAGGCGCGCGCTGGGGTGGTGAGAGCGGGCGCGGCCAGGTCGCCTGCACGGGTGGAGGAAGGGTCGAGGGAGGCGGACGGCAGGCTGGACTTGTAGGAAGAGCCGTTTGGTGGCAGGTTCCGCTCCCTTCGGGAGAGGTGACCGAGTGGCCGAAGGTACCCGCTTGCTAAGCGGGCGCTGTCCAAAAGGCAGCCGCGGGTTCGAATCCCGCCCTCTCCGCAGCGGCTCCGCATAGCGGAGCCGCGCGAAGAGGGCGGGAAGTTCGAGCGACGCCCCACTCGCCCCGAAGGGCGAGTGGACGGCGGCGGCGAATCCCGCCCCCACGGGCTCGCGGGGGGGACGGCGGGGGGAGGGCGGGAAGTTCGAGCGACGCCCCACTCGCCCCGAAGGGCGAGTGGACGGCGGCGGCGAATCCCGCCACGGCATGCGGGGCGTTCTCTTGCTCAGCGGCGGAATCCTATCGGGCGGGTGCGCTTCGACGGGCCCCTGGTACTGATCCGTCAGAATCGCGCCGCCGCGGCCGCCGCGGCCGGCGAGAAGCCGACGCACTCGGGACGCGCGAAGGCGAGGCGCGCGGCCGCGATCTGGACCGCCTCGGGGTTATCGTCGACCAGGACGAAGCCGCGGTCATGGCGCGCCGCGGACTCGCCGGTCGTGCCGCTGCCGGCGAAGAAGTCGAGCACCACGTCGCCGGGGCGGGAGTGCACCTTGACCACGCGATTGAGGACGCCCATCGGCTTCTGCGTCGGATACCCGGTTTTCTCGCGGCCGTTGGTGGGCACGATGGTGTGCCACCACACGTCGGTCGGCGTCTTGCCGCGCTCGGCCTTCTCTTTTCCCACCAGGCCGGGCGCCATGTACGGGATGCGATCCATGGCGTCGAAGTCGAATACGTAGTCGTTGGGCTTCATGGCATAAAAGAGAAGGGTGTCGTGCTTGGCCGGCCAGCGGTTCTTGGGCCGCCCGCCGTAATCGTAGGCCCAGATGATCTCGTTGATGAACCTCCGGCGACCGAGGAGCTTGTCGAGGGCCACCTTGATGTGGTGCACCTCGCGGGAATCCAGATGAACGAAGAGCGAGCCGTCGCCGGTCAGACAACGGAGAGAGGCCTCGATGCGAGGCATGAGAAACCCCTCGAAGTCCTGGTGGTCGTCGTCGTACGCGCCGCTCTCCACCTTCTCCACGTCGTAGCGTCGCCCGCCGAAGCCGCCGCGCTGGCCGGCGCCCGCCGTGGCGCGCACGCGAATGCGGTCCCTCTTCTGCACCTTGCCGGTGTTGAACGGGGGATCGATGTAGATGAGACGCGCGAAGGCCTGCGGGAGCGTCGGCAGCACCTCGGCGTTTTCCCCGAGCACGATGGTCTTCATGCGTGGGGCGCCTCTCTACGTCAGATCCATCACCCGCTGCTCGAGACCTCGTCCCTTGCTCACGCCGCTGATGCGCACCTGCGCGTGGAGCAGGATCCACAGCACGTGACCGATGACCGTCTCCGCATCGGCCTTGCTGCGCTCGAAGGACACGATGATCTCCCGGTCCTCGTCGGCGAAGTGCACGCTGCGCACCATGGCGAGCTCTTGCAGTTTGGCGATGGGGACCTGACCGGGCAAGGTCCCCCGCTTGGTGCCGGGCGCCACCTTGACGCGCACCTCTTCGTTCGCCGCGGTGAGCTCGGTCATCGCCCCCTGGGCCACGATGCGCCCGCGATCGAGAATGGCCGCGGCGTCGCAGATCTCCTCGAGCTCCTGCAGGTTGTGGCTGGAGATGACGATGGTGCAGCGCCCCTTCTTCACCTTGATGAGCTGCCGCATCTCCCAGGCCACGCGCGGATCCAGGCCCGCCGTCGGCTCGTCGAGCAGCACCACGTCCGGCTCGCCCAGGAAGGCCTGCGCCAGCGCCACGCGCTTGGCCATGCCGTGCGACAGGCTGCCGCAGCGCTGGTTCCACCACTCCGTGCCCTCGACGTCGGCGATGGCCTGCCGCGCCAGCTCCTCGGCCTTGTCGCCCGGGTAGTCCTGAAGGCGCGCCATGTGCACCAGGAACTCGCCCACCGTGTCGCTGCTCGGCAAGAGCGCATCCTGCGGGAGGACCCCCACGCGCGAGCGCAGCTCGTCGACCGCGGTCGGCTTGAAGCCGAGGATCTCCACCGCGCCCTCGGTCGGATGCAGGTAGCCCGCCATCATGGAGAAGGTCGTCGTCTTCCCCGCGCCGTTCGGGCCGATGAGGCCGTAGACGCTGCCCATGGGAATGGACAGCGACACGGCGTCGACCGCCGTCTTCGGCCCGAAGCGCTTGGTCACCTGGCGCAGGCCGACCGCCGTCTCGACGTCCTTCTTGCGCTTTTTCTTCTTTCCTTCGCCCGTCGCGTCGTCGGCGTAGGGGGAGGGCGGCACCTCTCCCGGAGCCCGGCGCGGGGCTTCGTCGGCCGACTCGTTCTTCTCCGCGGGGCTCTCCTTCATCCCCTCGGAGGTCGCCGTCTCCGCGTCCCCCATCAGATGTCCCTCCGCTGAAAGAGCGTCGCCCCGGCGAGGTTCGCCAGGACCACGAAGCCGACCAGGACGCCGAGCGCGGTCAGCACCTTGGTGGTCTCCGGCGAGAGCAGGAGCGTGTCGTAGGTGTTCGGGTAGAGGTACTCGTACCAGGCCATGTTCTTCTGCACGCCGCCCTCGACCATGCCGCGCGCGCGCACCACGAAACCGAGGAGGCTCACCACCCACATGACGAAGAAGGCCAGGAAGGTGGTCAGCAAGGACAGCATCGGCGTGCGAAAGCACGAGCTGATGAAGGTGGCGATGGCCGCCCAGGAGCCGGCGATGACCACCGCCACCAGCCAGAAGCGGAGGCCCCAGGTGAGGAGCTGCCCCGGGGTCACGTAGCCGCGCGCCGTCGCCACGATGCCGGCGATGACGTTGAGCGCCAGCATCATCAGCGCGACGATGGCCCAGAGGCCCAGCATCTTCCCGGTGAAGTACGACCAGCGCCGGGTCCGCACCGTCCAGAAGCGCACGCTGCGGTGCTGGAGCTCGCTCGACATGACGTCGAAGCCGAGGAGCGCGATGAGCAGCGGCGCCAGCCAGACCGTGACCTTGAGAAAGACCAGGAGCGAGGTGGGAATGCTGGCGGCGTAGGCGGCAAAGGAGGCGTCGCCGGTGGCCTTCTCGATCGCCGTCTTGCGGAGCTCGGTGTAGGCCTCGGTCGAGGCGGCGTTGGCGCTGGCGCGGTCGCCCCCCTCCAGCCAGACGCAGACGAGCGAGGTGACGAAGGCTCCGAGGAGGGTGATGACGCCGAGGACGATGCCCTTGACGCTGCGCACGCTCCGGCGAATTTCCCGCGCGGCGATGAGGCGAATCTCGGTGGCAGGGCTCAAAGCCGGCCCAACGTAGCCCGAGCGAGCCGACCTTCGCCAGCCGGGCTGGGGCATGCGACGCAGGCGCACGGGCGGATTCCCCCTCGACGTCCCGCCGGGGAGGGGCTAGGAAAGCCGGGTCGCGGAGAGCCGCGCCGTGCGGCCCTGCCGACGCAGAAGCGTGAAACCCGCCAGGCCCGGAAGGGAGCAACGGTAGCGTGAAAGCGTGTGGCAGGGCCTTTTGCCTTTAAAGCCCGCGGCCGCACGAGCTGGGCGAACGATCCTTGCCGCAGGCAGACGGGGCCCGACATCCCACTGGCAACCCGCGCCAACTTCCGCTAGGCAGGAAGGCACAGGGAAGGCGCTCTCCGCGCCGGCCCACAGTCTTCCTGTCCGCCGCCGCCGCCCGTTTGCATGGGCTGCGGGCTGGCGTTCGCCCGAGGCTCCTCGTTGACCCGTTTTCGCGTGTGTGCGCCCTCGTCGGGTGACGGTCTCCGTCACGACAGGGTGGTGTGTGCGCGCGGACACGGCACCGACGCGCTGCCGTTCCGGGCGGGAAAGCCCCGCTGCACATGGCCAAGAACATTCTCGTCATCTCGTGCGATCTCGCCGAGACGCGCGTCGCCCTCATCGAGAACGGCATCATCGCCGAGCTCCACATCGAACGCGGGGGAGCCCATGCACCCGGCGGGACGGTGGGGGATATCTACCTCGGCAAGGTGACCCGGGTTCTCCCGGGGCTTCAGGCCGCCTTCGTCGACATCGGGCTGGAGCGGGCCGCGTTCCTTCACGTCGAGGATCTCATCCGGCCGGATGACTTCGAGACCTACCTGGCCGGCGGACGCAAACACGCGCTCGGCACCGGCACCAGCGAGAACGGGCAGGAGACGCCGGACGAGGCCGAGGAGGCCAAGGTCGCCGCCGCGGCCGAAGCCGCCGAGGAAGAAGTCGCCGTCGCCCAGGAGCATGCCGAGGAGGTCGTCGAAGGCACGGCCAGCGAGCCGCCGGTGCCCGAACCGGTCGAGGCGAGCGACCTCGACGAAGGGGACGAGGCGCCCGGCGACGGCGGCGAGTCGCAGTCTCATCCCGAGGTCGAGCCCGCGAGGGAGAGCGCCGCGTCGCTGGCCGAAGACGAAATCCCGACCATCCAGGCGCTCGACAACCCGCCGAGCGAGCCGCCGGCGGCCGCCGCGCCCCTCGACGATCTGCTGGACGACCCCAGCCTGCCCGGCTTCACCGTCAGCGATCTCGGCGCCCCCACGCCCCAGGTCGTCGCCCCGCGCCTCGACGGAAGGAGCGATCACGGCGGGGATCGCGGTCGCGGCCGGGGGAGACGCCGGGGACGCGACCGGGGTCGCAACGGTCGCAGCGCCGGACGCGAGGGCGGTGGCGGCGCGGGCGGGAGCAGCGGCGGCGGCGGGGCGGGAGGCAGCAACGGTGGCGGCGGCGAGCGCAGCGGTCGCGAGGCCGGAGGCGGACGCGGGGGGCGCAACGGCGGCGTGCCGGGACGTCTGTCCAAGTCGACGCCCATCCGCGACGTCGTCAAGGAGGGCCAGGACATCATCGTCCAGGTCACCAAGGAGCCCATCAGCACCAAGGGCGCCCGCTGCTCCAGCCACATCTCGCTCCCCGGCCGCTACGTCGTCTACTTGCCGACGCTCGAGCACGTGGGGGTCAGCAAGCGCATCGGCAGCGACAAGGAGCGCGCGCGCCTGCGCGAGACCATCGACAGCATGAAGCCGCCGACCGGCGGTCTCATCGTGCGCACCGTGGCCGAGGGCCTCACCAAGAAGCAGCTGAAGCAAGACGTCGGCTACCTGGTACGCCTCTGGGGGGAGGTCGCGAAGAACCGCGAAGGGGCGCGCGCCCCGCAGAACCTTCTCAGCGAGCTGGACATCATCCTCAAGACCGCGCGCGATCTCTTCACCGACGACGTGGACGAGATCGTCATCGACGACAAGGCGCAGTTCGACCGGCTGTCACGCTTCGTCGAGATGTTCATGCCCGAGCGGCTGAAGGACGTCGTCTACTACAGCGAGGACGAGCCCATCTTCGACGCCTACGGCATCGAGGACGAGATCGGTCGCGCGCTGTCCCGCAAGGTCCCCCTGACCAGCGGCGGCTACCTCATCATCGACGAGGCCGAGGCCCTCACCGCCATCGACGTGAACACCGGCCGGTTCGTGGGCAAGGGCTCCAAGGACATGGAGGAGACCATCCTCAAGACCAACCTCGAGGCGGTGCAGGAGATCGCCTACCAGCTTCGCTTCCGCAACATGGGCGGTCTCATCATTCTCGACCTCATCGACATGGAGAAGCCCTCCAACCGCGAGAAGGTGCGGCGCGCGCTGGAGGATCACCTGCAGCGCGACAAGGCCAAGACGACCTTGAACCGTATCTCCGATCTCGGCCTCATCGAGATGACGCGCAAGCGCACGCGGGAGAGCCTGGGGCGCCTCCTCCACGAGCCCTGCTTCTACTGCGACGGGACCGGGCACCTCCAGAGCAAGGAGACCATCGCCTACGAGATCCTCCGCGAGATCCGCAGAAAGCGGCAGGATCTGCCGGGGTACACGGTGCACGTGAACTGCCACCCCGCGGTGGCCGATCTCCTGACGGGCAGCGAGAAAGCCGTCCTGCAGGAGGCCGAGAAGCGCTACATGCGCCGCATCCAGGTGAGCTCGCGGACCGAGTACCACCTCGAGCAGTTCGATCTCACGGGCAAGTGAGCGACGAGGGGAGACGAGGAGGAGAGGGGACCCATGCCCGAACCGAGCGACGCCACCGGCAAGCGCATCGACGAGCGCGTGACCATCAACAAGGAGTTCGAGTCCTTCGACGCCTTCATCCAGGAGTACGTGACCAACATCTCGCGCACCGGCGTCTTCATCAAGTCGCAGTCGCCGCTCCCCGTCGGCACGCGCGTGACCTTGCGCTTCACGGTGATCATGGACGACATCGAGACCATCGAAGGCGTCGGCGAGGTCGTCCGTACGGAGAAGGACCCGCCCGGCATGGGCGTGGTCTTCCGCGAGCTCTCGGCCTACTCCAAGGGCCTCATCGAGAAGCTCCTGGTCCAGCGCGCGACGACCGGGGGGTAGAGAATCGGAGGGACTGTCGGCAGCGCGGGCGTTGCGGCGCGCCGTTCCATCGCTAGGTTGCTCACCTGGCACCACCCCGCGCATTTTCTTGCAGACACGCATCGACCCCAGGAGAGACCATGCCCTTCACGCTGCCGCCCCTTCCGTACGCCAAGAACGCCCTGGCCCCGCACATCAGCGAGGAGACGCTCGAGTACCATTACGGCAAGCATCATCAGGCCTACGTCACCAACCTGAACAAGCTGCTGGAGGGCAAGCCCGAGGCCAGCAAATCGCTGGAGGACATCATCCTCACCAGCGAGGGCGGCATCTTCAACAACGCCGCGCAGCACTGGAATCACACCTTCTACTGGCACTCCATCAAGCCGGCGGGCGGCGGCTTGCCCACGGGCGATCTGGCCGACGCCATCAAGCGCGACTTCGGCAGCGTCGAGAAGGTCACCGAGGAGCTCGCCAACGCCGCCACCACGCAGTTCGGCTCCGGCTGGTCGTGGCTGGTGCAGGGCAAGGACGGCAAGCTGTCGGTCACCCGCACGCCCAACGCCGATCTGCCGATGAAGCACGGACAGAAGGCGCTCTTGACCATCGACGTCTGGGAGCACGCCTATTACATCGACTACCGAAACGCGCGGCCCAAGTACGTCGAGACCTTCCTCAAGTCGCTGATCAACTGGGACTTCGCGCTGGAGAACCTGAAGAAGGGGTAGGTTCCGCCCGAGGCTCAGAAGGTCAGGCGCAGCTCCAGCGAGAGCGGTGCGTAGTAGTACGGGCTCGGCAGCCGTGGCGCTGACCCGCCGCTCACCGGGAAGGCCTCCGATTCGTTGGAGTTCAGCGCGAAGAACGGCACGTCGAGCCGCGCGCCCAGGGCCAGGTGCGCATGGTGCGTGCGCAGGATCTCCACGCCGACGTCGGCGTAGGCTCCCAGGCCGGAGTTATTGCCGGAAAAGTCCTCCGGCAAGGTCAGGCTGAGAAACTCCCACGACAGGCCGGCGCCCACGTAGGGGCTGAAGTCCGAGTCGCTGATGTAGTAGCGACCGCCCAAGGAGAAGATGGCGAAGCCGATCTGCGGCGCGCTGCTGCTGGCCGATCCGCCGCCGCCGCGGAAGGATCCGCCGAGCTCGAGCCGCTGGTCCGGGGTCTCGTAGTGAACGTCGAGGATGATGCCCGGCGCCGGGCTGATGCCCTGGTCGAGCGGAGGCTCGACCCCGGCCAGACCGAGGGCGAAGTGCACCTTCCCCGAGCGGCTCCGGGGCGTTCGCGTCTCGCCGCCCACCAGGTTGTCGACCTTCTCCGTGTCCACCAGCGGGATGTGGTGCACGATGGACGCGGCGATGCGCGGCGCGGCGACCTCCACCTCTTCGATGCCCTGCAGGCGCATCTCGCGCGAGTCGAGGGTGCTGTCGATGCTCGCGCCTTCCTCGGCCACCGAGAGAATGAGGATCCTCCCGAGTTTGCCCAGCGAAACCCGGTAGCGCGCTGCCGCCGGCGGCCCTTCGTGCGCGATGGCGGCGCACACCAGCGCCCCCGCGGTGCGAGCGTCCGCGTCCTCGAAGCCGGCGTGCTCCGACAGGCGACAGGGTGGCACGGGGACGGTGACGGTGACGGCCGGCGGCGGGAGCGGGGGGACCTCCTCCTCCAGCCCCTGCGCGTGGGCAGCGACGGGGACGAGCGTGGCGGCAACCAGGCCGGCAACGGCGACGAGCTTCATGCGCGCCCTTGATCGCAACGGTCGAGCCACGCCCAGCGCGCCGCCTGCGTCCGCAATTGCGCGAGGTTACGGAAAGGCGCGGGGCCGGAAGTTCACGGCATCCGGAACGCGCTGTCACGGTGGCGCACAGTGCGCGGGGGCTCGCTTCCGCGGTCCTGAAAGGACCTACACGCGCCTGGCGAGCTGGCGAATGGCGTCGGGACGAGCGGCGTCCTCCATCAAGAGGGGCAGGAACGCGGGCGCCACCGGGAGCTCGCGCGACAGACGGCCCAGGCTCTCGGCCTGCACGCGCTCGCGCGTGGCCCGGTCGCGACCGGCGACGATGGCCGCCTCCCCGCGCGCCGTCAGGTCGACGCGGTCCACGGCCTCGAGCGCGGCCCGTTCGTCGCGCGTGAAGAGGGGGGGGAGGACGCCGTTCACCACCACGCGCCCGATGGGAAGCCGGAGCTCGCCGAGGGCGTGCGCCAGCTCGAGGGTCTCGGTGGTGGGCATCTCCTCCGGCAACGTCACCAGCACGATGGCGCAGGTCGTGGGGTCCTGGAACAGCGCCCACGCGCGCTCCGCGTCGCGCCGCAGAAGGCCGGGCGGCACGACGTCGAGGATGACCTTGGGGACGCGCAGCATATCCAGGCCGTGCCCCGTCGCCGGCGCGTCGAGAATGACCACGTCGTACTTCGAGGACCCGTCCGGCAGGCGCTCGGTGGTGTGCCACCAGGCCTTGCCCAGCATCGACCACTCCGGCATGCCCGGGACGGCGCGAAGAAACGAGCGCACGTAGCGGTTGTCGAACAGCGTCTTATAGAGGACGCGGCTGCGAAGGACGAGCACGCCGTACTCCTCGAGCGCCTTGTCGGGGTTCATGTTCACCGCCCAGACGCCGGCCGCCACCGGGACCACGTCCGATCCGATGGGCGGCGCGCCGAGCATGGTGCTGAGGCGCTCCTTGGCGTTGCACATGGCCACGAGGACGCGCTTTCCCTGGGCGGCGATCGCCAGCGCTTCGGCGGCGCAGACGGTGGTCTTGCCCACGCCCCCCTTGCCGGTGACGAGGACGAAGCGCTTGTCGGCGAGCGTCGACATGAAGATGATATCGCGCGCTTAGCACGTTCATCTTCCCGCCGCGCGGCGGGAAGCGGCATGGTAAGAGGCTCGACCTTGGCCGTCCCGTCGCTCCGCATCCTGCCCCTCGGCGGTCTCGGCGAGATCGGCATGAACTGCCTCGCGCTCGAGCAGGAGGGCGAAGTGCTGGTGGTGGACTGCGGCGTCACCTTCGACGGCCGCGGCCTGGGCGTCGACGTCATCCACGCCGACTTCGCGGCGCTCGACCCGTACCATCTGGCCGGCATCTTCGTGACCCACGGGCACGAGGATCACATCGGGGCCATTCCCTATCTGCTCAAGCGCTTTCATGCGCCGGTCTACGGACCTCGCTACGCGCTCGGCTTGGTGCGCGAGCGCGCCGCCGAGCACGAGATCCTCGATCACGTGGACCTTCGCGAGGTGACGCCGCGCACCCGCGTCCGCGTGGGTCCGTTCGAGGTCGAGCCCATCCGCGTCACCCATTCCATCGCCGACTCCACCGCGCTCGCCATCCGCACCGCCGCCGGGCTCGTCGTGCACACCGGGGACTTCAAGTTCGACGAAGCGCCGCCCGACGGCGAGACCTTCGACGTCGAGCGCTTCGAGGAACTGTCGCGCGAGGGGGTCCGCCTCCTCTTCAGCGACTCGACCAACATCGACGCGCGCGGGCCGACCGGGAGCGAAGAGGGGGTGGGGCAGGCGCTCGAGGCCATCGTGGCCGGGGCCAGGCAGGCCGTGGTGGTGGGGATGTTCGCGTCCAACGTGCATCGCCTGCGCCTGCTGGGGGACATCGCGCGCCGCCACGGCCGGAGGATCGTGCCCCTCGGCCGGAGCGTGAGCACCCACGCGCGCGTGGCCCGCTCCACCGCGCGCTCCACCGGCGAGCACTCCGGCGCGCCGTACCTGGAGTGGCCGAGCGATCTGGTGTGGCCGGCGGAGCGCGCGCGCGAGCTCCCGCGCGGCGCCATCCTCGGCGTGGCGACGGGCACCCAGGGCGAAGAGGCGGCGGCGCTCTCGCGGCTGGGGCGCGGCGAGCACCCGTCGTTCGATCTCGCGGCCGGCGACGTGGTGGTGATGTCCAGCCGGGTCATCCCGGGCAACGAGCGCGAGGTGATGCAGGTGATGGGCAACCTGCTGCGCCGCGGGGTGGAGCTGCGCTCGTGGTGGTCGGATCGCGCGGTGCACGTCAGCGGGCATGCCCATCACGACGAGCAGGCGCGCATGATCGCCATGGTGCGGCCGCGCGCCTTCATCCCCGTGCACGGAACGCTGCACCACATGCTGCGGCACGCGGCGCTGGCGACGGAGCTGGGCGTGCCCGAGGTGTGCGTCCTGGAGAACGGCGATCGCGCCGAGCTGGACGAGACGGCGTTGCGCAAGACAGGCCGCGTGCACGCCGGGCGCGTGCACGTGTTCGCGCGCCGCGTCCTGCCCCCCGGGGTGCTGCGGGAGCGGGCGGCGCTGGCGGCGCACGGCACGGCGCACGTGGTGGTGGTGGTCGACGCCGTCGGACGCCCCGCCGGCGAGGTGTCCCTGGTGACGCGCGGGGTCCTCGACGAGACGGTCGATGCCCACCTCCTCGCCGCCGCGCGCCACGAGGTCCTCGCCGCCCTGGAAGACGGGGGCGCGGGGGGCGATGGGGCGGGGAGCGGCCCGGCGCGCACCGACGCCGAGCTGGCGGAAGGCGCGCGGCAAGCGGTTCGGCGATCGCTGGGGCGCGTGCTCGGATTCAAGCCCGTCACGACGGCCTCCGTGCTACGCCTCCGTCGGTGAGCGAGGGTCCGGTCGCGGCCACCGTCCCGGCGCCCACCGCCGGCCCTTTCCTGGTCGACAAGCTCCGGGCGCTCGACGCGCGCCTGGGCGACGTGGCCCCACGCGTCCACGCGTCGGCCGACGATGGGGAGGCGGTGCACGATCTCCGCGTGGCCCTCCGTCGCACCTGCACGGTCCTCGAGGTGGGCCGTCCGGTGCTCGGTCCCTTCCACGCCGAAGAGGTGCGCCTCGCGCTCCGCGAGGTCATGCAAGCCACCGGCGCGCTGCGCGACGACGAGGTGCTGCTCGAGCTCATCGGGACGCTCGGGGTGAGCCATCCCGACGTCGCGGTGTGGCTCGCGGGCCGCCGGCGCCGGGAGCACCGGCTGCGCAGTGTGCTCCTTCGCTCGGTGCGCGGCGGCGCCCTCCAGCACGGGCGCGGGCTGCTGGCGGCCCTGCTGGCCTTTCGCGTGGACCCGCGCTGCGACCGGCGCCTGGCCAAGTTCGCGCGCCGCGCCGTGGACCGCGCGCGCCGCCAGGTCGATCGCCGGCGCCGCGCGAAGCCGGACGACGCGGAGGCGCTCCACCGGCTGCGCATCGCGTACAAGCGCCTGCGCTACACGACGGAGACCTTTGCCGAGGTGCTGCCGAGCGATCTGGCGGCGCTGGCCCAGCCCGCCGCCAAGCTCCAGGGTTGCCTGGGTGACCTCCACGACGTCGACGTCGCCCTCGTCGCCGTGCGCCGCTCCCGGGGCCTGTCGCCGGAGGCCCGGGGGGAGCTCCTGGCGGCCCTGGCGCGCGAACGCGAGACGCGCCGCGCCGCCTACGGTCACGAGGCGGGCGAGCCCCCCGACCCGCCCGTCGTCGCTCAGCCGGTGGGGGCGGACTCGCTGCGGAAGATCTCCACGCGCTGAAGCACCACGTCCTTTTGCGGCTTGTCCCGGGCGGCGGTCGGCACGCGCGCGATCTTGGCCACCACGTCGTTGCCGAGGACCACCAGCCCGAACACAGAGTGCTTGTTGTCGAGGTGCTTGGTGGGCCCCTCGGTGATGAAGAACTGCGCGCCGTTCGAGGCCGGTCCGCTGTTGGCCATGGAGAGGACGCCGGGACCGGAGTGACGGAGCTCGGGGTGAAACTCGTCCTCGAACCGGTACCCCGGGCCGCCCGTCCCCTGCCCGAGCGGGTCCCCTCCCTGGATCATGAAGTTCGGGATGACCCGGTGAAACACCGTCCCGTCGTAGTAGGGCACCCCCTTCTGCGCCGCGCCGGTGCCCGGGTGGACCCAGTCCTGGGTGCCCATGGCCAGGCCGACGAAGTTCTTCACCGTCTTGGGAGCGCGATGCTCTTCGAGGCGAATGACGAGGGTCCCCTGCGTGGTGACGAATCGCGCGTAGAGCTGCCCGCTGCCGGGCACGTGGATATCCGGGAATGTGGCGTTCGGCATGGAGGAGGGATGCTACCCATCCGCGCTCGCACCCGCAAACGGACCGACAGACTCCGTCCTTGACCCCTTTCGGCAAGCGTAGATACTCGGCATGTCGACCGGCCTAGCGGCGAGCGGAGGCGAGTGTGATCACCTGTCCGAAGTGCTCGAAGGACAATCAAGACCATTACAAGTTCTGCCTGGGCTGCGGCGCCGAGCTGCCGAAAGACGCGGCCCCCAAGCCGTTCTCGCCGCAGACGCCCCCGCAGGGGATGAAGAGCGTCCAGGCCGCCCCCGCCCCTACGCCGCCGATAGCCCCGGCGGCCGTCTCGGGGGGCGCGGCGCTGGGCGCCACCATGGCGGTCACCCCGTCGGCTCCTCCACCGCGTGTGGCCGTTTCGGCGCCAGCGCCGGTGGTCGCCCCCCCGCCGGCGCCGCAGCCGCCCGCACCCCAGGTGTTGCCGGCGCCCGCTCCTCCCCCGGCCCCGGTCGCCGCTCCGTCCCCGGGCCCTTCCGCCACGGTGGCGCTCAGCGCGGTGGCCGCGGCCGCCGCGGCAGCCGCCCCGGGCGCGACGATCATCTGCCCGCAGTGCGGCCACGTCAACGCGCCGCACCTCTTCTGCGGCTCGTGCGGCTTCCGTCTGGGCGCCGTGGCCCCGCGTCCCGTCGCCGCCGCGCCTCCTCCCGCCGAGCCGGCCGCCGGCGCCATGGCCCTCACCGCCTTGCGCGCCGACGGCACCGAAGCCGGCACCTTCCAGATGCCGACCGGCGGCGGCACCATCGGCCGCGAGACCGGGGGGGTCTTCGCCGGCGACAGCTACCTCTCCCCGCGCCACGCCACGTTTCGCGTGCTCGGCGGCGGGCGCGCCACGGTCAAGGACGAGGGATCGCTCAACGGCGTCTACAAGAAGCTCACGCGCGAAGTGCCGGTGGAGATTCGCCCCAACGACGTCTTTCGCATCGGCCAGGAGATCATCAAGTTCGAGCCGCTGGCCATGCAGGCGCCGTCGCCGGACGGGGTCGAGCGTCTCGGTGCGCCGAGCAAGGGCTACATCGGGCGCATCGCGCTGGTGGTCGGCCGCGAGGAGACGGGCAACGCTTTCCCCATCCCGGAGAACGGCGTTCACCTGGGCCGCGAGCGCGGGGACATCCTGTTTCCCGAGGACGGGTACGTCTCGGGTCTGCACTGCCGCCTTTCCTGGGAGAACCAGAAGCTTTTCCTGACCGATCTGGGGAGCTCGAACGGCACCTTCGTGCGCGTGGGCGGCGCCGATCTGCGCTCGGGGGACGTGCTGCTGATGGGGCAGCAGCTCTTCCGCATCGGTCTTTGATCGCCGCGCCCCGTGATAGGCTCGGCGCGGGGATCCCATGAGCCCGCAACGGACCATCCGCGTCGTCGCCGCCGTGCTCGAGAAGGACGGGCGCTACCTCATCACGCAGCGCCGCGCCACGGCGGTCCTGCCCCTCATGTGGGAGTTCCCGGGCGGCCGCGTGGAGGACGCGGAGACCGACGCGCACGCGCTCCGGCGCGAGGTGCGGCACAGGCTCGGCGCGGAGATCGAGGTGGGCAAGCTCATCTCCTTCGTGAGCCACCCCTACGAGCACTACGTGGTCGACCTCTTCCTCTACGAGTGCGCCCTCGTCGGCGAGACGCTGGAGGGGCGCAACGTCAGTGCCTTCCAGTGGGTCACCAGCGCCGAGTTCGACCAGTACTCCTTCACCCCAGCCGATGAGGCCTCGATGAACAAGCTCCTCGGGGTCAGCTAACTCGGGCTCTTCCCCCCCTCACCCCGGCGCCGCCGCCCCCGCCGCCCACAGCGCGTAGACCGCTCCCCAGCCCATCACCAGGAGCAGCAGGAACACGGCAAGCGCCAGCCCGTCCAGCCGGCGGAGGCCGCGCCGCGTGGTGACCACTCCCCATCCCATGCAGAAGGTCTGCAGCCCGTTCGCCAGGTGAAAGGCCACGCCCAGGATTCCGAGGACGTACGTCGCCAGGGTCGGCCCGTGGAAATGCATGTGCTCGGCCAGGTCGGCGAAGGTCTCCGCGTGCCCGTCGACGATGCGCGGCTTGAGGAGCGCGAGCCAGAGGTGCGCTCCCAGAAAGAGCAGCACGCCGACCGCCGCGAGGCGCTGGAGCAGGTACTTCAGGTTCGCGTAGAAGCCGTAGCGCACGTTGTTCGGGCGGCTGGTCAGCAGGCGTCCGATGCCCCACACGGCGTGAATGGCCAGGGGCAGAAGGACCAGGATGCCGCTCAGCGCCTCCGCCACAGGGTGCGGGTACTCGGTGAGCTCGCTCTGCCACGCGTCGGCCCCCTGAAAGCCGGAGAGCGCGTGCCACAGATGAAAGAAGGTCCACACCGACAGCGGGAAGACCGCCAGAAACGAGGCCAGGCGCGCCCGTAGAAAGCTCGAACGGGCCGCGGCGGGCGAAACGGGGCTGGACGTCGCGGAGGACATGAGGCCGGGCGGCCCCACGTCTAGGCGCGGGCCGGCTCTTTTACAAGCCCTCGTCGGCGCGCGGCTCGCTCGAAGAGCCGGCCTGCACCGGCGCGGTCAACAGGCCCCCGAGGCGGCGCCGCCGGGTGATGTCGAGGACGCCGTTCATGAGGAGGAGGGCGCCGACGGCCAGCAGCATCACGAGCTTCGGTTCGATCATGGGAGACCTCGCTGGGCTGGGGACGGCAGGGGCCCATGCACGTCGCGTGCGCGGCCCGTGCGCGGTAGAAGCGAGGGCCATGGCGCACGGTGGTTTCGCCCGGGTGGCGGTCGCGGCGCTTCTTTTCCTCGCGCCGCGCGCGGCCCTGGCGGTGACCCTGGAGCCGCACCCCGACGTTCGCGGTGTCGACATCGCGACGGTCGATGTACGTGCGGACAGGGGGACTTGGCAGAGTGAGGCCTGGGACGGGCTGGATGCAAGCGAGCGGGCGCCGGGCGACTACGAGGTGCGCGTTCGCGTCGAGGGTGGCCGGGACGGAGCCACCGTGGCACTGCCGCCGTGCGCCGGACGGCGGCGCATCGACCTCGACGGCGCGGAGGCCCCGTCGGCGCCCGGGCCGGTCGTCGTCGGCGTGGGGCCGGGCGCGCACGATCTGCGGATCACGGTGCGCGTGAGCGTGTACGAGCGGCGCATCGCCTGCGGGGAACCACCCCGGGTGGGGAGCCTGGTGAGTACGCGCGAGGATCTCGGCGTCCTCACCTTCGCCAGCCCCTACGGCACGACGGGGGGCGGGCAGGCCGTGGTCTACGTCCCGCCCGGACACGACCTCGCGGCGCCCTCGGCGCTCCTCGTCGGGCTGCATCCGTGGAACGGAACGATGTGGACCTACGCCGCCTACGCGCAGCTTTTGCGGGAAGCCCGCGCCCGCGATGTCCTTCTTCTCCTGCCGAGCGGCCTCGGCAACTCGCTCTACACGGCGGACGCCGAGGACGAGGTGCTGCGCGCCATCGACGCGCTGGCAGAGGCGGTGCGCGTGGATCCCGGTCGAGTCTCTCTGTGGGGCGCATCGATGGGCGGCGCCGGCGCCACCACCGTCGGCTTTCACCACCCCGACCGCTTCGCCGGGGTGACGAGCTTCTTCGGCGACTCCAGATACGACAGGACCACCTACGTGCGCGCGATCCTGCGCGACGAGACAGCCGCCCACCAGGTAAACGCCCTCGACGTCGTGGAGAACGCGCGGCACCTGCCGGTGTGGCTGATCCACGGCGAGGACGACGGCACCTCGCCCATCCGCCAGAGCGCGATGCTGGCGGCAGCGCTGGGCGATCGGCGCTTCGCGGTGCGCTTCGATCGCGTGCCGGGCATGGGCCACCACGGGGCGCTGGTGGCGCGCTTTCTGGCCGAGGTGGTCGCACGGGCCGCCGCCGCGCGCGTTCCCGACCCGGTCACGCAGGTCGACTACCGCAGCGTCCACCCCTGGGATACGGGGGCCTACGGCGTTCGCCTGGTGCGCCGTTCGCCGGTGCGGGATGCGCGCGTCGCCGTGGACGCACGCGCGGACGGACTGCACGTCACACGCGCGGAGGGCGTGCGCGCCGTCGTCCTCGATCCCGGCGCGCTGGGGACGCCGCCGGAGCACCCGCCGGCCCTCGTGCTCGACGGACCGCGCGGCGTCGAGGTGCGCTGGGCGCCGAGGACGCCGTGACCTCGCGCATCGAGCGCCTGCTCCTGGTGGTGACCCCCGCGGCGGCGATGGCCACCGTGGCGCTGGGGCTGCGCGTCGGTGCGGGGAGCGCGGTGCGCGCGGCGGTGGTCTACGGCGCGCCTGCGTCCGGCGCGGGGACGGGGCTGGCCTGGCAGGTGGTGGCCTTCGACGAGGACCACGGGTTCCGCGAGCCCGCGCCGGGGCTCGCCCTCGACGTGACCGCGCGTCCCGAAGAGGGCCTCGGGCGTGTGGATCCCACGCCACAGCCTCCCGAAGCTCGGCCCCCCCGCGAAGCGCGCTGGCACGGGGTGACCGGCGAGGACGGCGCGGCCGAGATGCAGCTGCCCTCGGCCCATCCCGCCGCGTATCTGGAGGTGCGCGCGGGGGAGGCGCTGCTCGCGGTCGGGGACGTCGCGGTTCCCGAAGGGCCGGCGCTGGCGCGCGAGCCGCCGGCGTCGTCCTGGGCGAGCTTCGCGCGGCGCGAGGGGGCGGTGCGGCTCGACGTGGCCGTGCTCGGCCAGCGCGTGGCCACGGGGTTCCCGGCCCGCCTCTGGGTGCGCGCGACCGACGCGACGACGCAGGCGCCGCAGGCCGGCGTCACCGTGGAGGCGGAGCGCGACTCGAGCTTCCTCCCCGCCGCCGCGCGCGTGACCACGGACACGCGCGGATGGGCGCAGGTCGTGGCCACACCGGTGGGTCACGCGGTGAGCGTGGTACTGCACGCGACGGCGCCAGGCGGGCGCGCCGGGGAGTGGGCCGGAGGGCTCTACGTGTCGCCGGGGGCCGCCTCGCTGGCGCTGGCCGAGCGCGTCGCCCCGGGCGAGGAGCCGGTGATCGACGTGGTGGTGCCGACGATGCGCACTACGGCGTACCTGGAGGTGGACGACGCGCGCGGACGCGCCTGGGCAGCGGTGGTGCCGGTGAAGGCCGGCGCAGGGGAGATGCCGCGCGCCACCGTGCATGCTCCGCCGCTGGCGCCGGGTCTCTACTGGGCCGTCGAGGCGGGCGATCCCTCGGGGGCGTCGCAGCTCGGACCGGGGAGCATGGCGCGCCCGTTCTTCGTGGCGGCGAGCGACGAGGCGGCGCTGGCCTTCGGCACCGACCGGGAGACGTGCGCCCCGCCGGCCGATCCGCGCGAAGCGGGACGCGTGGTGAGCACGTGCCTGGCCCTGGCCGGTGCGACCCCGGTGCCGCGCTGGACGGCGCTGGACGGCGTCGCGATGCAGCGCGCGCACGACGCCGCGAGACGCAGGCGCGGCCTGGCCATCGCCCTCGGCGCGATCCTGGTCGCGGCCCTGCTGGAGGGCCTGCTCCTGCTGAAGGCCTCGCGGTCGGCGCGCGCGTCGCTGCGCGATGCGCTCGACGGCGAAGGCGAAGGAAGCGAGGGGGCCGGCGGGCCGGGCCGAGGGGTGGGTCGAGCGTGGACGGTGGCCATCGCGCTGCTCGTGGCGATGATGGGGTTCGCGCTGATGGCGGCGTTCCTGGCGCGGGCGGGATGAAGGGGGCGCAGCGGGCTTCTCGATTCGCCTCACGCCCAGTCCTCCACGGGGGCCATTGTACGTATGCCCGCGGGGCAGCGCGTAGCGGCAGGGCCGGGGCGCGTCTAAGCTGAGGAAGTGCGACCGCGCCGCCTGCTCGTGCTCTTGCCGCTGGCGCTCGCGGTCACGTCCTCCGCGTCGCGCTCGTCGCGCGCCCAGGACTTCGACCCGCGCGGGCGGCATCATCACGGACCGCCGGCCGGGCATCCCGGCGGGGGCGCGCATCCTCCTGCCGGCGGCGCGCACCCGGGCGGAGTCGCCGGGGCGGCGCCGGCGGAGGCGGGAGGGCCGTCCCAGGCGGTGCTCATCGAGCGCTACACGCGCGTCGCTCTGGCGCAGCCGGGGGCCGCGTTTCCGCTCCAGCGCCTGGCGCAGCTCTACCGCGAACGCGACGGCAACATCGCCAAGCTGGTCACCGACTTCGAGACGCGCGCGGCGCAAGCCGGGGCCGACCAGGTCTCCGCCACCCTCTCCCTGGCCGGCCTCTACAAGGTCGACGGGCGCACCGACCAGGCCATCGCCACGTACGAGAAAGCCATCGCGCTCAAGCCGGGCGACACCACCGGTGTCCTCGCGCTGGCGCGGCTCTTTCAGGATCGCGGCGACCTCGCGCCGGCGCGCGAGCGCTACGAGAAGGCCCTGCCCCTCCTGACGGTGCAGGCCGACAAGGAGCAGACCCTCCGCGCCATCATGTCACTGGCGCTCGATCAGAAGGACTGGGCGGGAGCGCGCGCGGCCCACCGGCAGCTCGCGGCGCTCGAGCCCACCAGCCTCTTCGTCAAGGCCGAGCTCGGACGCGAGCTCTACAACCGCGGGGAATACGCCCAGGCCGAGGTCGAGCTGAAGGACGTGGTCGCCGCGGCGGCAGGCGACAACCGCGCCCTCGCGCCGGCGCTGAAGGAGCTCGGGCGGGCGCAGGCCAAGGCGCACGAGAACGCCGAGGCCATGGCCACGCTGAAGCGCGCGCTGGCCACGGCCGGGGCGCAGAGCGCTCTCCGCGCGGAAATCTACGAGATTGTCACCGAGATCTACCGCGCCGATCAGCGCCTGCCGGAGCTGGTAAAGCAGCTGGAGGACGAGCACCCCACCGACTTCGCGCGCCTGGCGCTCCTCGGCGGGCTCTACGAGGAGACCGGCGACTCGACGCGCGCCATCGAGACCTACCAGCGCGCGCTGGCGGAGCAGCCCCGCCAGATCGACCTCCGCCTGCGCATGATTCGCCTGCTGCAAGCCAACGGCGACCTCGACAAGGCCATCGCCGAGTACGAGGGGCTCATTCGCGCCGCGCCCAATAACCCGCAGTTCGTCTTCGAGGAGTGCGATGCGCTCCTCCAGCGCGGGGATCGCGCGCGGGCGCTCAAGCTGGTCACCGACCTCGAGGCGCGCGGCGGAACGGACGAGGAAGTCCTGGCGCGCGTGGCCGATTTCTACGCGAGAATCGGCGAGAACGAGAAGTCCCTCAAGGTCCTCCAGCGCCTGGCCACCGCCTCGAGCGGCGATCCCGGGCACCTGGTCGATCTGGGCGATCGCTACTACCAGGACGGGGAGCTGACGCTGGCGGTGCAGACCTGGAAGCGCATCCTCGCCGTCGTGCAGCCGCGGGCCAAGGCGCTCGCCGCTCTGGGGGACGTGTACCTCGAGCACGACATGGTCGATCCCGCGCTCGCCGCCTACAAGGAGGCCGTCGCCATCGATCCCTCGAACCTCGGGACCAAGAAGTCCCTGGCCTCGGCCTACGAACGGAAGAAACTGTTCCACGAGGCGCGGGTCCTCTACGAGGAGATCGTCGCCAAGGCGAAAGAGAAGGGCGACAAGGCCCTCGCCCGCGAGTGCCGCACGCGCATCGTGACTCTGTGGGGCCTGGAGCGCGTGCTGGAGCAGCAGGTGCCCGTCCTGGAAAAGCAGTTTCGCGCCATCCCGCCGGACGTGGAGGCGGGACGCATGCTCGCCGAGGCGCAGCTCCACCTGCGCAAGCTTGGCGACGCCGAGGCCACACTCCGCCGCGTCATCGACACCGCGCCCGGCGATGCCGAGAGCTACCTCGCCCTCGAGCGGGTGCTCGTCCAGGAGAACAAGATCCCCGAGGCCATCGCCGTGCTGGAAAGGCTGGCGCAAGTGGAGCCCAAGCGCGCGCGCGAGCTCTATCAGCGCATGGCCCAGTACGCCCTCCAGATCTACGAGGACGACGACGCCATCAAGTACGCCGCGCGCGCCGTCGAGCTGAATCCCGACGACGCCGAGGGCCACCGCCGACTCGGCGAGATGTTCCGCTCCAAGCAGGACAGCGAGCACGCCATCGCCGAGTTTCGCGCGGCCATCACCAAGAACGACCGCCTCTTCGTGGTGTACTTCGAGCTGGCGGATCTCCTCCTCTCCAAAGGGCAGGCCGGCGAGGCCGACCGCCTCTTCCGCCGCGTCCTTCGCGGCGCGCCGGACGAGGAGCTGGTCGCGCGGGCGGCGCGCCTGTCCATGCAGATCAACCTGGGCAACGGCACCCTCGAGTCGCTGGAGCAAGACCTCCTCCCGCTGGCCATCGGCGAGCCGCAGAAGCCCATCTACCGGCGCCTGCTGGTGGAGATCTACGGCAGCCTCACCTTCGGCCTGGTGCAGCGCGTGCGGCACGGCAGCGTGGAGGACGCCGCCGACGCGCGCGCCGCCCTGGCACGCGTGGGATCGCGGGCGGTCAAGCCGCTGCTCGACGCGCTGGCCGACCCGGACTCCAGCCAGCAGCGCATCGCCATCGACGTGCTGGCCTACGTGCAGAACAAGAACGCGGCGGTTCCCCTCTTCGCCTTCGCCACCGGCCCCGCCGACGCCGCGCTTCGCACCCGCGCGATGATCGCTTGCGGGGCGCTGGGGGACACGCGGCTGGTGCCCCGGGTGCAGGCGCTGCTCTTCCCCCGCGAGGCCGGCGCGCAGATGGCGGGGCTGGCGGACTCGGTGGCGGTGGCAGCGGTCTGGGGACTTGCGCGGCTGCACGACGCGCCGTCGCTCCCGGTGCTGCGGCGAATCGCGCGCGAGGGGACGCCGTCGATGCGCGCGCTCGCGGTGCTGGGTCTGGGCATGGCGCACGACAAGGCGTCGGTGGCGGAGGTGGCGGGGATCGCCGGCTCGGTCGACTCCGGGAACGTGGCGCGCGCGGCGGCGGCCTATGCGCTGGGCGATCTCGACGCGCAGGCGCAGGTCCCCATGCTGCTGGCGCTGGCCGAAGAGAGCGATCCTTTGCCGCGACGCATGGCCCTGGTCGCCCTGGCGAAGATGGCGACCTCCTCGCCCCGCCAGCCGGCATGGCAGCGCGAAGCCGTGCAGGCCATGGCCGACGCCGTCTTCGCCGGCGCCGACGACGGGACGCGCGGGCAGGCCTCGGCCGACGCGGTGACGCGGGCGGCGGTGGCGTCGCTGGCGGCGCTGGCCACGGGCGGGGGCAGGTCGGACCGCGCCAGGGAGGCGGAGGTGCTCCCGGTGCCGGACGGAGCGCTCGACGTCGACGATCTGCTGGACGCGCTGGTGCCGCGGGAAGTCGCGCCGGCCGATCGCCGAGCGGCGCTGGAGCATTTCGCCTTGCCCCTGCAGCGGTCGGCGCTGGCGGCGCTGCGCACCTCGAGCGAGCGCGCGCGGGCGGTGCTGGATGCGCTCGGCAGCGGCGAAGGGGAGCTGGCGCCGTTCGTGGCGCGCGGGGAGAAGGGACCCGCGGCGGATCAGGCCCGGGCGCTGGTGGCGGCGCTGGAGCCGAGCCTCGTTCCCCTGGCCCGACACCCCGATCCCGCCGTGCGCACCAGGGCCATCGTCCTGGTCGCGCGCTCGTCCAGCGACGCCGCGGTGGAGGCGGTGGTGGCGGGGCTGGAAGACCCCGACGAAGCAGTGCAGCGGGTGGCCCTGGCGGCCGTCGGAGCCGCGCGCGCAGAGGGGGGGCGAGCGCCCGCCAGCGCACGCGCGGTCACGGCGGTGGGGAAAATCCTGGCGACGAACGACAGCTGGGCGATGCGGGTGCTGGCCGCGCGCGCGCTGGGTCGGCTGGGGGGCGGCGGGGGCGGACCGGATGCAGCACGCTTTCTGGGAGAGGCGGCCCTCAAGGACTCCTATGCGCTGGTCCGGCAAGCGGCGCTGGAGGCTATCGCGGCCTTCGACAGGACCGGCGCGCGTTTGCTGGCGGCGCGCATGGCGACCGGGGATCCGGAGCCGCGCGTACGCGAGGGGGCGCAGGCGATCGCCGCCGGCCAGCCGCCCCACGGGGAGTAGACTCGCCACGCATGAACGCCGGCCGCGCTGCGCTTTCCCTCGGCACCGCCGTGACGATCTTCGCCGGTTGCCGCGACCTCTCCAGCTTCAACACCGGGAACGGGAGCTTCGCCGGCCCCGCCGTACCGGCCTCCTTCGTCCTCGCCGGCATCGACGCCGGGACCAGCCTTTGCCTCACCCTCGACACCGATCATCTGCAGGACGCGCCGGGCGACATCTCCAGCAGCGACGGCCGCTTCAGCGGCGTGCCCCTTCGTCCCATCCCGCAGATCTGGCAAGACCCGCTCTCTACCCTCACCTTCGGCGAGGGCCGCCTGAAGAACCTCATCTACGTCGCCGCGGCGAGCACGCCCTTCGACGACGGCAACGGCAACGATGTCTTCTTCGTGCTGTCGCTCATGCAGTCGGGCGACGTCGAGGTGCGCATGATCCGCGGCGCGCCCAGCCTCGCCGTCGACGGCGCAGCCGCAGCCCCTCCCGGCGGCAACCTGTTTGCCGTGTTCGATCTCACGCGTCAACCCGGCCCGTGCACGTATTAGGGATCGAGTCGTCGTGCGACGAGACGGGGGCGGCGGTGGTCGACGACGCGGGCCGCGTGCTCTCGGACGTGGTGCAGTCGCAGGTCGCCCTTCACGCACCGTACGGGGGCGTCGTGCCGGAGCTGGCATCGCGCGACCACCTGCGAAACATCGGCCCGGTGGTGCGGGCAGCCCTCGCAGAGGCGGGGTGCACCCTGGCGGGGATCGACGGCGTGGCGGTCACCCATCGGCCGGGCCTGGTGGGGGCGTTGCTGGTCGGCGTGCAGTTCGCCAAGGGGCTGGCCTGGGCGGCGGGAAGACCGCTGGTCGGCGTCGACCACCTGATGGGCCACCTGCTCTCGGTGTTCTTGCGGCGCGGCGCGGACGACTCGCCACCACCGCGCTTTCCTTTCGTCTGCTTGCTCGTCTCGGGCGGACACACCGCCCTCTATCGCGTGGACGCGCCGGAGGCCGCCGCCGTGCGCGAGCTGGGGGCGACGCGCGACGACGCGGCGGGGGAGGCCTTCGACAAGGTGGCCAAGACGCTCGGCCTCGGCTACCCGGGGGGTCCGGCCATCGACCGCCTCGCCGCAAAAGGCGACGCGTCGCGCGTGAAGCTCTCCACCCCCATGGCCGCGCGCGGCTCGCTGGAGATGAGCTTCTCCGGCGTGAAGACGCAGGTGGCGCGCCTGGTGGCGCAGGCCGCGGCTCCGCTCGACGACGGGTGGGTGGCCGACGTGTGCGCCTCGTTCCAGACCACCGTCACGGCCCTGCTCGCCCGCAAGGTGGTCGAGGCCGCGATGAGCGAGCGCGTGGAAGACGTGGTCCTGGGGGGCGGCGTCGCCGCGAACTCGGAGCTGCGCCGGCGGGTGCGCGAGGCGGGCGCCGCGCGAGGCTTGCGGGTCCTCGTCCCGCCGCTGCCGAGCTGCACGGACAACGCGGCGATGATCGCCTACGCCGGCGCCGCGCGTCTGGCCAGGGGAGAGCGCGACGCCTGGGACCTGGTGGCGACCAGCCGCACCGCCCTGGAAAGAAAGACCCGCAAGGGACGCGGCGCCCGATAACTCACCGAGCCTGACTCGGGAGAGCCAGAGCCGTGGGGGCGACGCTCACGGCGCGGGGAGCACCTCGATGCGGGCCACGCCCGTGTCGACCAGCACGGTGGCGGCGGGGACGATGCGGCCGCTGGCAAAGTCGTGCCCCTCGTACGCCACGTCGACGGCGTCCTTGGCCAGCGAGGCGGGGCGCGCCGATACACGGATCACCGAGCGCTCGAAGATGCTCGCCAGCGCGGTGGCTTCCAGGGCGATCGCCGCAGCGTCACCCCTGGCCACACGATGCGCGAGGAGCGGGGTCGCCGCGGGATCGGGCGCCGCGAACGCGGGCTCGGTCGCGCGGGCGGCGGGGACCGGGAAAGCGTGCACGAACGGTCCCGACGCCACGAGGGAGCCGGACGGCGCTGGCGAAGTGATCGCCCCGGTGTCACGCAGCAGGCGCCAGTCGCGCGCGAAGAGCCAGTCCACGGTCACCAGCTCCCGGCCGCGGACGCCCATCGCGAGCGCCTCGTCCGCCGGGCCGGGGTCGCCGATCCACCCCAGCCTCTCCAGGAAGGCTGCAGGCTCCGGCGCGCCCGGCTGGCTGGCGATGCGCCGGGCCGCTCCGGGCACGTCCTTGCGCAGGGCCGCCGCGCCCTCCGCCCAGGCCTTCAGCAGCGCCGTCATCGTCTCGGCGTGCGCGTCGAGAAAGCCGCGCGCAGCGACCACCACGAACGGAACGAGGCGCGACGCATCCGCCGTGGTGAGCTCGACCTGGTTCGGCGCCGAGGCGGGGCGATTCTCCGGGAGCGGGCGCACCAGGGCCGCCAGCGCGGGGTCCTTGGGATCGGGCGCGATGCGCAGGCGCGCGGCGGGCGTTCCCGCTTCGTCGAGCGCGAAGAGCGCCAGCACGCTCGCCGACGGATCGTCCGACGCGACCACCACCTCGCCGGAGAAGGCGCCGGGCCTGGCCAGCATCCCGGCTTTCGCGCCGAGGAGCACCTCACGACCGCGCGACCAGCCGACCACGTGCGCGATCTGCGGGTCGAGCGCGCGCAGCCGCTCGTACGCGGCCACGAACGACGGCAGCGCCAGCACCGCCAGGTCGGCGCCCTCGGCGTCCCCTCCGCCGCGCGCTAAGCGGTTCTCGATGTCCGACCCCCCCGTCGCGACGTCCACCTTCAAGTCGAGATCGGCTGCGTGCACGGCGCTGCCGTCGACGGTGCTGGCGCCTCCGTTGGCGACCAGCGCCGCCGCAGCCTGCTCCCACGACGCAGCGACCAGGCGCAGTGGACGATCGAGCAGAGGAGCACGTGCGTCGATCAGCGCGGCGGGCACGGCGGACGCGAGAGGCGGCGGCGACTCCACGGCCGACTCGGAGGCGGAAGCGCTCGCGGCCGGCGCGTCGGGCGAAGCGGCGTCGACCACGGCCTCCGGCCGGGCCGGCGGCATCACGTGCGGGTCACGCGCCCGCGTGCCGATCAGGTAGACGAGCCCCACCAGCATGGCGAGGATGACGAGAAAGACCAGCTTGCCGCGCACCTCACGGCCCTCCGCTGGGGGACGCGCTCGGCGCCGCGGCGGGCGGCGGCGGCAGCGCGTCCACCGGACGCACGCCGGCGAGGAAGTAGACGACGTGCGCCGGGACGTCGCGGCCGTCCTCGGCGAGGCGGTCCCCTTCGCGCACCAGGAGCGGGCGCGTGACCGGCTGTCCCAGGCCGACGAAGAGGAGCGCGATGCCGAGAAGAACCAGCGCCACGACGTCGCCGATCCATCCCGGTCGCGCCCGGCTCCCACCCCGGGGCAGCGCGCGGTCCACCGCCGCCGCCGGGAGAATCGCCGTCAGCAGCAGGGCGACGACGCCGCGCGCCCAGGCGTTTCCGGTGACCATCCCCACCAGGCTGGCGAAGGCTACGAAGGTGCAGGCGCCCCCGACCACGATGGCGGCGCCCTTGATCACGCGCTGGGCGAGCACCCATCCTGGCTGGGCCGGCTTCGCCATCCGCGCGGGATCCTAGCCTAGCCCAAGCCTAGCCCGGCTAGGAGACCGTCGGGCAAAGCCCCGACGGACTCCGTCGTGACGTTCCAGGACGCGGACGGCATTCGCCGCCGCTAGCAGCTCACTGGTCTTCGGCCTTGTCGGCCTTCTCGGCCTTGTCCGCCTTCTCGGTCTTCTTGTGCCTGTGCTTGTGCGCCTTGGCGCCCTTGGGATCGTTCTTGGCCACGGTCTTGTCCAGCGAATCCGGCTGGGAGAGCGCGATGACGAGCGTGTCGCCCTTGCCGCTGACCTGGTAGTTCGGCACGCCGTCCTTGAAGGCGAGGGTGAGCTCGGCTCCGGCCGCGTCGTTGGAGACCTTGATGGCGGCGATGCGCGTGTCGCGCGCGGCCAGCGGGCCGGCGGCCTCGAGCGACCGTCGTCCGGGGAGCTTCACGGCGAAGCCGGTCGGCTGCTGCGCACCCTCGATGGACTCGATGGGGCCGTCCATCTTGAGATGCAGTACGTTTCCGTGGTGCACGGGGCCATTGCCGAAGGGCGTCACCTTGCCGTGCTTCCGGTGGCCGGAGCGCGCCGGCGACTCGTCGTCGTCGGCCGAGGCGACCGCCCCGAAGGGCGAGGCCGGCGACCCAGCGGGCGCCGCCGAATCGAGGGGCGGCGCCGAGGGCGCGGCCTGGGAGGGGAAGGCAGGGGGCGAGCTCTCCGCCGGGGCCGCGGTCGCCACCGGGGTCGCCACGCTGCCCGCGGGCGCGACGGCCGAAGCCTCCACGGCGGGATCGTGGTGAGACTTCTTCAGCGCCACCGCGCCGAGGACGGCGGTGATCATCACGGCGCTGGCGATGGCCGCCTTGCGCCGGGTGACGGCGATTCGAGTCTTCGCCGCCGCGTCGTCTCCCGCGGCGCCGGGTTCGCCGCGCACCACACGCCGTCCGGTCGCATGCAGGCCACCGCCGGGTGCCGGAGCGGTGGTGCGACGAGGCGCGTTGGCGTCGTCGCTGCGCAGACTTCGGCGGGCGGCGAGGAGCGCCAGGGTGGTCTTGGCGCGGCTGGCGAACCGTTCGAACGCCGGGCCGATACGCCCGATGCCGTGGGCCAGCGCGCCCTTCATCTTGGCCGAGGCCGCGTCGATCGCAGCGCCGTCGTCCGCCTCACGCGCTGGCGCGGCGGCGTTTCCCGGCTTGATCGAGCGCGCCTCGGCGCCACGCGCTTCGTCGGCCGCGACGTCGGAGTAGCGCAAGGTCACGACGAGCTGCGGGACTTGCGACGTCGGGTCGATGGCCACCTCTACGCGATCGATCGCCGCCGGTCGCTTGGTGCCGCTGAGGGCGTCCTCGAGCTCCAGCTGCTTGCCCACCTGAAGGAAGCCCAGATCGCTGCCCACGGTGACTTCGCTGCTGTGAGAATCCTTGATCTTCGCGCGCATGGGCGAGGCCAGGCCTTCGATGTGCAAGCGCACCTTCGATCCGGCCTGCGCCGCGGGCACGGCTTCGGTCCCCAGGCCGCACGCGCGTTTCACCGCTTCGACGCTCTCGGGCTCCATGTCCGTGAAGCGGATGGCGAAGTCTCCGCCCCTCTCCGCTCCGTGCGCCCAGATCACCTCCCCGGAGGCGAGCACCGCCTGCCCTGGCCCTGCATCGAAGCGGCAGGTCAGCGGCTGGCCCGGCTCGGGCAGGTACGCCGTGCGCAGGAGCATCCCGTCTTCCGACAGGTTCACTGCTTGTGCTTCGAACGAAGGACCCAGGGCTCCGCCCACTTCCACCAGTCCGTCGAACGGAATCCGCGTCGCACCCGGCGCGCGTCGATCCTCGGTGCTCATCTCTTCCTCCGTCGTCCCCTCGCAGTAGAGAATCGCCGGTAGGAGGGCCAAGTTTTCATGCCCACGCATCTGGTGCTCGACATCGAAACCATCCCCGATCCCGAGCTGCCGCGGCTCGACGACAGCGATCGCGTGCCGCCGCCTCCGTTCAACCAGATCGTGACCATGGGCTGCATGCTGCTGGAGGACTACGCGCCCAAGCGACTCGGCGTGGTGGGCGAGCACAAGAGCGAGGGGGAGATGCTCGCCGACTTCGCGCAGTGGCTGGACACGAAGAAACCCACCGTCGTCACCTGGAACGGCCGCGGCTTCGACATGCCGGTCATCACCAGCCGGGCGCTGCGCCACGGCCTCTCCATGCCCTGGTGGTTTTCCGACCGCCACACGCGCTACCGCTACTCCCCCGAGGGGCACTTCGATCTCATGGATTTCCTCGCCGACTTCGGCGCCGCCAAGAACGCGCGCCTGGATGTCTACGCCAAGCTGGTGGGCTTCCCTGGCAAGGTCGGCATCGACGGCTCGCAGGTGCTCCCGCTGGTGCACGCGGGGAAGATCGACGAGGTGAACGCGTACTGCCTCTGCGACGTCGCGCAGACGGCCGCCATCTTCCTCCGCGTCGAGCTCCTGCGGGGGAGCTTCGACCGCGATCACTACCGCGAGCACGCGCGCGGGTTACTGGCCTTCATCGACGAGCAGCCCCGCCTCGCGCCGGTCGCCGAGAAGGTCGACCGGCCGCGGTTTCTCATCGAGGCTTGAGTCGGAAGGACGCGCCGGGTGCTGGGCCAGCCCTCTTCCGCCGCGTCAGAGGGGGAGGTTGCTGTGCTTCTTCGGCGGGTTGCTGTCGCGCTTGTCCTTCAGGAGCTCGAGGCTGCGGTGGAGCCGCGCCCGCAGCGTCCGCGGATGGATGACCTCGTCGATGAAGCCCAGCTCCGCCGCCTTGTAGGGGTTGGCGAACTTCTCCCGGTAGTCCGCCACGAAGGCCGCGCGGGTCCTCTCCGGGTCCGCGGACTGCGCGATCTCGCCGCGACGCACGATGTTCACGGCGCCTTCGGGGCCCATGACCGCGATCTCGGCGGTCGGAAAGGCGAAGTTCATGTCGGCGCGAATGTGCTTGCTGGCCATGACGTCGTAGGCCCCGCCGTACGCCTTGCGGAGGATGACCGTCACCTTGGGGACCGTGGCCTCGGCGAAGGCGAAGAGGAGCTGCGCCCCGTGCCGGATGATGCCGCCGTATTCCTGATCGGTCCCGGGCAGAAAACCCGGGACGTCGACGAAGGTGACCAGGGGAACGTTGAAACAGTCGCAGAAGCGCACGAAGCGCGCGGCCTTGACCGACGAGTGGATGTCGAGCACCCCCGCCAGGACGGCGGGCTGGTTGGCCACCACGCCGACGGTGCGTCCGCCCACGTGCGCGAAGCCGATCACGATGTTCTGCGCGTAGGCTTCGGCAATCTCGAAGAGGTAAGCGTCGTCCACCACCGCGCGCACCACGTCTTTGACGTCGTAGGGCTTGCTGGCATCGGCCGGGATGAGGGTGTCGAGCTCGGGGACCGAGCGCAGCGGCGGATCCTGCGTGGCCTTGAAGGGCGGGTCCTCCTGGTTGTTCGAGGGCAGGAACGAGAGGAGCTCGCGGGCCTGGGCGAGGCAGGTCTTGTCGTCGGGGGACGTCAGGTGGCAGACGCCGCTCTTGGTCGCGTGCGTGGTGGCGCCGCCCAGGTCCTCCTTGGTGACCTCTTCGTGCGTCACCGCCTTGATGACGTCGGGTCCGGTGATGAACATGTAGCTCGTCCCCTCCACCATCAGGATGAAGTCCGTGATGGCCGGGGAGTAGACCGCGCCGCCGGCGCAAGGCCCGAGGACGCAGCTGATCTGCGGCACCACCCCGCTGGCCAGCGTGTTGCGGAGGAAGATGTCGGCGTACCCGGCGAGCGACTCCACGCCCTCCTGGATGCGCGCTCCGCCGGAGTCGTTGAGGCCGATGACCGGGGCGCCGACCTTCATCGCCAGGTCCATCACCTTGACGATCTTCTGCGCGTAGGCCCCGCTCAAGCTGCCGCCGAAGACCGTGAAATCCTGTGCGAAGACGAACACCTTGCGCCCATCGACGAGACCGTGACCGGTCACCACGCCGTCGCCGAGGACCTTCTGCTCCTCCATGCCGAAGTCGGCGCAGCGGTGCACCACGAAGCGCCCGAGCTCCACGAAGCTCTCGGGGTCGAGCAGCAGATCGAGCCGCTCGCGGGCGCTGAGCTTTCCGCCTTCGTGCTGCTTCCGGATGCGATCCACCCCGCCGCCCACGAGAGCGCGCGCGTTCATCTCGTCGAGCCGCTGCGTCGGGGACGGGGGCGTCGCCGGGGAAGCGGGGCCGGCGGGCGAGGCCGCGGGAGGCGCCGCGGGAGGCGCCGCGGGAGGCGCCGCGGGAGGCGCCGCGGGAGGCGCCGCGGGAGGCAGACGATCGGGCGGGACGGGCATCCGTACGCCCCTATAGGCCAGGGGTCACATACCCGCTATCCTTCACCGGACCCCTCCGCGCACGCGCCGTCCGATGTCGCAACCCCAATACGCGCCGATCAACCCCTATCCTCTCCCGGGCGAAGTGCTCGACGGGAAGTACCGCATCGAGCATCTGCTGGGTGAGGGTGGGATGGGCGCCGTGGCCAAGGCCACGCACATGCTGCGCAGGGCTCCCGTCGCGCTGAAGTTCATGAGCCCGGCGGTGCTGGCCCTCCAGGGGGCCATGGAGCGGTTCGTCAACGAGGGGGTCGCCGCCTCGCAGATCGACAGCGATCACGTGGTCAAGGTGTTCGACGTCGGCCGCATGCCGAACGGGGCTCCCTACCTGGTGATGGAGTTTCTGGACGGGTGCGACCTCGGCCAGCTCCTGGCGCGGGAGGGCGGACGGCTGGAGCCCATTCGCGTCGTGCATTTCGGATTGCAGATCCTGCGCGCCCTCCAGACCGCGCACGCCTCGGGCATCATCCACCGCGACATGAAGCCGTCGAACTGCTTCGTCATCGACAAGGACGCCGAGCCCGATTTCGTCAAGCTGGTCGACTTCGGCATCAGCAAGGTGCGATCGGACGACGCCGAAGGACGGTCCCCGAACCTCACGCGCACCAACAGCGCCCTGGGCACGCCGCTCTACATGTCCCCGGAGCAGGCGCGATCGCCGCGCGACGTCGATCACCGGGCCGATCTCTACTCGGTGGGCGCCATCCTCTACGAGCTGCTGACCGGGCGGACGCCCTACACCGCCGACTCGGGCGAGTACACGGAGATCCTCTTCAAGATCTTCACCACCGAGCCCGAGCCGCTTCGCTCGCTGCGACCCGAGGTCTCCGAGGGGCTTGCGGCGGTGGTGCATCACGCCCTGGCCCGGGACCCGAACCTGCGCTTCTCTTCGGCCTCGGAGATGGCCGAGGCGCTGACGCCCTTCGCCGACGAGCGCAGCTCGCAGGTCATCGCGCGCGTTCGTGGCGGTCGCGGACGGAGCGGGCTCCCGCCGTCGCAGTCGTACAGCCCGGCCATGGCGGGCGCGATGGCCGCGCAGGGTGTGCGGGCCAACACCTTCCCTCCGACGGGGACCGGCGCCATGCGCGCCCCCCGCGTACCCACCGACGTGGGGGTCACGCGCGAGACGTCGGCCCCGGGGCAGCCGGCCACGGCGACGAGCCGCGCGCCGCTCATCGTGGCCTTCGCGGTGGTGGTGCTCCTCTGCGGAATCGGAGGCGTCGTAGCGGTGCGCCGGAGCGCCGTCGTGGCGGGGCCGGCGACGCACGACACCGGGATGGAGGGCGTCGTCAGGAGCAGCGACCACCCGCTGCCGGCCAGCCCGTCGGCCGCGGCCCCGCCCACTGCGGTTCTCGAGCCTCTGGCCTCGGCGGCGACCCCGCTCTCGGCCTCGGCTTCCGCGTCGGCGGTCAGGTCGGCCTCCGCGCCGGGCCTCATGCCGGTCCTCCCGCCCAGCACGTCCAGCAAAGCTTACGTTCCGCAGAACCTCAACGGCGTGCAACCCCACTTCTAGTGCCCTCGAGTCAGAGCTCACCGCGAGAGCCCGAATGAGAACCCCGTCCCGATCCGTCGCGCTGGTCTTCGCCACCCTGCTCACCTCCCAGACCTTGCTGGCCCAGCCCCGCCCCGCCGGTCCCGCTTCGTCCGACGTTCGGTCGCAGCTCGCCGACACCGCGCGCAAGGCCTGGGACGCGGCGCGGCAGCTGGCCGAAGCCAAGGACTACAAGGGCGCCCTGGTGGAGCTTCAGCGCGCGTACGAGCTCTCCAACAACCCACGCATTCTCTACAACGTCGGCGCGCTGGAGAAGCTCTTGACGCACTACGCACGCGCGGTCGACGCGTGGGAGCGCGAGCTCCGCGAGGGGACGGGGCGCCTGTCACCCGCCGAGGCGGGCGAGGCGCGGAGCTCGATCGCCATCGTCCAGCAGTTCGTGACCACCATCGACGTGACGGCCAACGAGGCAGACGCGACGCTCTACATCGACGACTATCCCGTCGGCAAGACCCCCTTCGCCAGCCCGGTGAAGATCGACGTCGGAAAGCGCGCCGTCCGTCTGTCCAAGGACGGCTTCGTCGACGCCGTTCAGACCGTGGACGCGGCCTCCGGGCAGCGCCTGCCGGTCTCCTTCACGCTGGAGCCGAAGAACAAGACGGCGCTGGTCTCGGTGACGGTCGGCGGGGCGCCCAGCGCCACCGTGTTCGTCGACGGCAAGGACATGGGGCCGGCGCCCTTCAAGGGCGACCTGACGGCGGAGCGTCACACCATCGAGGCGCGCTCGCCCGGGTTCGTGACGGTGGGGCAGACCGTGGACGTCCTCTACAAGGAGCCCATGAGCCTCGTCCTTGCGCTGTCGCAGGAGCGGCACGAGGGGCGGCTGAAGGTCACCGCCCCGGAGGGCGCGGAGATCGCCGTCGACGAGCACAAGGTGGGTTCGGGGACGTGGGAGGGGGTGGTCTCGACGACGGGGGGACACCAGCTCGTCGTGACTCGGCCCGGTTTCCAGGCATACTCCACGGAAGTCTTCGTCGCCGACGATCAGACGCGCGAGGTCAACGTGCCCTTGAATCGAGAAGTGGGCACGAGCTGGGTGGCATGGGGCGTGGGATCCCTCCTGGTGGTGACCGGCGGAATCGTCGCCGGGTTCTTCATCTTCAAGCCCGCCCAGCCCAGCCCCTTCGAGGGCAGCCTCTCCCCCGGGACGACGACGGCGAGCTACAAGTTTCACTGAGGAGAAAGCCAAAGCGATGCGCAGTCTGAACTCGAACGCGGCGCTCGCCATCGGCATCGCGGCCATCGCGGCGTGTGGGACGTGGGGACAGGGATGCTCGCCGACCAAGCCGACGGAGATCGTCCCCGGGGCGCTGACCCAGGTGCAGGTGCCGAAGGACCTCGGCGCCATCAAGATCACCGTCCTGGCCAACGGCGCGCAGAAGTTCTGCCAGGGCTACGTGGTGGGACCCAACGGGTCCGTCGAGCTTCCCAGCACCCTCGGGGTCATCTCGGGAGCGTCCGGGACGACGCTGACCATTTCGATTCGCGGGTACGACGACGCCAGCAGCCCCGACGTCAACAACTGCGAGGGCAGCCTCGGGGTGGATTCGACCGACCCGACCAACGGCCCGGGCCCGCGCGTTCTGCGGCAAGCGGTGGTGACCTACGTCGATCAGCACACGCTGTTCCTCCCCATGCCGCTCAGCTTCTCTTGCTACGACAAGGACTGCAGCGCCGCCGGATCGGACTCCACCTGCATCGCCGCGCAATGCGCCAGCGGCAACGTGGAGGCCTCGTCCCTGGCGGAGTTCACGCCGGATCTGGTCGACGGCACGGGCGAGTGCTTCAACCCGAACCTGTGCTTTGCCGTCAGCTTTCCCGCGGCGGTGGTCGACGCGGCCAACTGCCTTTACACCGTGCCGGCCGGCGTGCCGACCACCGCGGGGGGGCTCAACGTCCGCATCACGTACACCGACATCCAGTCGGTGGTCGATCCGGGAACCGGGCTGATCGTGCCGCAGCCGGGCGAACCGCTGGAGCGGGAGATCCTCAACATCGACCCCAACGAGGGCTTCAGCGTCCCGGACGCCGCCCAGCCGACGCAGTTCCAGCTCGCTCCGGGCCTGTGCTCCCTCGTCCAGAACGCCACCACGCCGCCGCAGCCCACGCCGAGCACCTATCACTCCATCAGCAACGTCGAGGTCGCGCTGGGCTGCCCGAGCAAGCTGCCGCTCCTGCCCTTTTGCGCCGGGCAGCAGACCGGCAACGTGTCGACGTCGCCGAACCCCGCGTCGCTGGCGTGCGGCGTCCCGGTGCCCCTCGATCCGACGCCGAGTGCCCTCTACCTGGTGATGGACGACTCGGGATCGATGTACGCGGCGTTCGGTCCCGACGGCTACGCCACGGCCATGAACCTCTCCTTCGCGGACCCGATCTTCAAGCACACCTACGTGGCGTTCCGCTTTCTCTCCCACAACCCCGGGGAGTGCTCGAGCGCCAGCACGGTCTACACCACGCTGGGCGCGGACGCCGGAGGAGGCGTCGACTTCGGCCTGGCCCCGAACATCCAGCCGAAGGTGGCGACCGCGCTCCTCGACTGGCAGCCTCCCGACACGGCTCTCAACCCGGCGGCGCTCGACCTTCAGGCCGCGATGCGCCTCGACCAGGGCGCCTACCGGCAGCTCATCGACTTCTCGCACCGCCTCGCTCCGGACGGGGGCGTGGCCAGCCCGCTCAACGTGGCCGCGGTGATGTTCTTCATCAACCGGACCCCCGTCGCCCCGGGGGCGACCCTGGACGGCGGCGCAGGGGATGATGGGGGCGAGGCCGGCACCGGAGGAAGCGAATACCCGACGACGGCGGCGGACTGCGACCCATCGCTCTTCGGTCAGCCCACGGTCCTCGGCGCGCTGACGCAGGAGGCGCAGAACGCGTTCGCGCAGAATCTCCAGACGTACTTCATCGTCCTCAACGATCAGCAGAACGCGCCGCAGCCGCAGCTCGACTTCTACGACCAGGTGGCCAGCCCCAGCGCGGCGCCGCCGCCGCCGGACGCGGGTGCCACGGAGGGTGGCGTCGCGCCGACAGGGGTGACGGTGCTAAACGCGACCTCCACGCTGCAAAGCGTGTTCGCCTCCTTCCAGTCGACGCTGGCCTCCGTGGCCACCTGCCTCTACGATCTCCCCGCCCACGTCGACACGACGGCCTCGCTGAGCTTCGTCGTCCCGCCGGGCAACGTGCTGAACCCGAGCGCCACCCCGATCCCGGTCCCCGTCGCGCAGAACCAGGGCTGCAGCGGACCGAGCAGCACCGCCAACGGCTGGAACATCGACCAGGGGCGCATCCGCCTGTGCGGGACGGCATGCCAGCAGCTCCAGGCCGCCATCGGCGCTGTGGCGGCGGCGGCCCTCGGCCAAGGCGGCGATGCGGGCGCGGACGCGGGGCTTCCCTCTTCCGCCGACGCCGGCACGCCCGTCATTCCCGATGTGCCGGTCAGCGTGACCATGCCGTGCGTCGACGGCGGCTCTCCGTAGTCGAGCTCAGGGCCCGAAGGCGAGGCCCACGAAGGGGCCGAGAACGACCTGAGGGCCGGTGGCCAGGTGGTATTCCGGCGTGGGGATCGTCCCGCCGCCGGTTCCGAAGGGCAAGGGGTGACTCGCCGGGACCGAGTTCGAGCCGGCGATGCTGGCGTTGTCGGCCATGAGCTGGAGGCCGATGGCCAGACCCAGCGCCTGGGTGAAGCGGATCTGGATGGCGGCCTCGATGCTGATGGCGGGCGACAGGTAGCTGACGCCGCTCGGCACGTACTGGTTGCTGTCGCCCGCCGCGTCGGAGGCGCTGCGCTTCATCACCATCTCGTGAAACGACAGGCCGACCCCGCCGGCCACCGTCCCGCGGATGTGGCGCGTCTGGAAGGTCGCGCGGGCGCGGATCGCCCCCATGCCGCCGCCGCGCACGAAGGTGAAGGTCTCGGTCCGCGCCGGCATCGACGCCGGCACGAGCGGGCCTCCCGTGGCGGTGGTGCCGTTGTAGACCGCCTTCTGCGACGCGTCCTCCCCCGTGCCCGCGACGAAGAGCTCGAAGCCGACGGGGTTCCAGGTCCAGCCGACGTAGCCGAAGGCACCCCCGCCGAGCGGCGCCGGGGTGCTGCAGGAGGTAGCGCCCAGGCTCGTGCAGTCCGTCGCCAGCTCCGTCCCCATTCCACCGAGGCCGGCCGTCCCCAGGAATCCGACGCCGCCGTAGGTCCCCTCGAGAGCCCGCTCACCCTCCAGCACCGTGGCCCCCGTCGCGACGGCGGGCACGAGGCTCACCGTCTCCGCCCAGGTCTGTCGCTCGCTCAGCGTCATCGACTTCTCGAAGCGCTGGAAGCCGTCGCGCGAGACCACCACGGTGTGCGGCCCCGCAGCGACGTCGCTGGCGAAGGCGCCCTCGCCGCGCATCTCCCCGTCGAGGTAGATGCTCCCGCGACCGTCGTTGGTGCGGATCTGAACGTGCGCGGCGGTGGCCGACGACACCAGGTCGACCATGGCGCGCGAGCCGGCGGAGAGCTCCACGGTCTGCGCTTCGGCCTGCGCCGACGAGCTTCGTCCCGCGATGGTGTGCGACCCGGCCGGCAGATCGGCCTCCCACGGGGTCACGCCGACATCCACGCCGTCGAGGATGACTCGCAGCGGATCGGTGCCGCTGGCGTGCACGACGACGTGTCCCTGCGACGCGACGGGCACGAGCTTGACCTCGATGATGGCCGTCCCGTCGGCGGCGACGTCGGCCCGCGACGTGAACGGCGCGAACCCCGCCTGGCTGACCTTGATGTCGTGGCCGCCCGTGGCGACGCGCACCAGCACCGGAACCGGGGACACACCGAGCGACTTGCCGTCCAGATCGACCTGAGCACCCGGGTCGGCGACGCGGATGGAGACCCAGCCGGTCTTGGCGGCGAGCTCCTTCACGCGCGTGGCGACGAGCGCCTTCTCGACCGGGCCGAGCTTCGGGCCGTAGCTGGTTATGACCTCGTTATAGGCCTCGTACGATTCGCCCGCGCGACCGAGCTGATAGAGCGCGTCCGCAGCGCCCATCTGCGCCCTTGCGCTCGCCGAGGCGAGGTTCGCGGTCTGGTAGTGCGTGAGCGCGCCGGCGTAGTCCTTGGCGCGCGTGGCCTTGTCCCCGGCGGCGATCTCCACCTGCGCGGCGGCGGGCTGGGCCATCGCGGACAGCGGCGCCCACGCTACGGAGAGCGCCAGGAAAAGCGCGAACGAGCGCGGGGCACGCGGCAGCAAGGTCAGCCTCGGAACGTATTGAAGGGGGCCGGACCCCGTCAACGAGAACTCGCGGGAGGGTCGACGTAATCGACCGCCTCCCCGCGAAACGTCCGCAGCGTCGTCGTCGTCACCCCGCCGGAGGAGGTGCGCCCGGAAACGTAGTCCGGCCCGAGAGGCACCTTGCCGCGACCTCCGGGCGTGTCGCAGATCAGCCGAGGCAGGGCGATGCCGGTCAGTCGACCCTGCAGTCGTTCCATCAGCTCCACCCCACGCGCGAGCGGCGTGCGCAGATGACCGGTGCCGCGCACGGGATCGGCCTGCAAGAGGTAGTACGGGCGGACGCGCGCACGCACCAGGCCGCGAAAGAGCTCCTCGAGGACGGCCGCCGTGTCGTTCACCCCGGCGAGGAGCACGGTCTGGTTCATGACCGGAAAGCCGGCATCGGCCATGCGCGCGCACGCGGCCAAGGACTCCCGCGTCAACTCTTTCGGATGATTGAAGTGGGTCATCACCCAGAGCGGGTGGTAGGGGCGCAGGGCGCGCAGCAGCTCGCGCGTGATGCGCATGGGCAGCGTCACCGGAACGCGCGTGGCCAGCCGCACGGTCTCCACGCTGGGGACGCTCCGCACCGCGGCGACGAGGCGCACGATGCGCTCGGTCGCCATGGCCAGGGGATCGCCGCCGCTGACGATGACGTCGCGCACCTCGGGATGCGCGCGGAGCCATGCCAGCGCCGGTGCCAGCGACTCCAGGGGAACCGCGCCGTCACCTCCTCCGACGATGCGCGAGCGCGTGCAGAACCGGCAATAGACGGCGCACTGGTCGGTCGCCAGCAGGAGCGCCCGGTCCGGATAGCGCTGTACGAGGTGCGGCGCGACCTCGTGCGCCACCTCGCCCAGCGGGTCCGCCAGGTCCCCCGGGACCTCGTCCCCCTCGCGTGCATCCGGCACGCATTGTCGCCGGATGGGGCAGCCGGGATCGGCGCGATCGACGAGCGAGAGGTAGTACGGCGTGATGCGCAGAGGCAGCCCCTGGCTCGCCACGCGACGCGCCCCTTCCAGCTCGCTCGCGGTGAGGGGTAGCGCGCCGGCGAGCTCCTCGACGGAGCCGACCGCATGGCGCAGCTGCCAGCGCCAGTCCCGCCAGTCTCGCGTGGCCGAGGCCCTCCGGCGCACCAGCGACGCGGCGTCGATCACCTGGGCCATCGTGCGCGCTCGATGGTGCTTTAGCGTGCGCTCGCCCCTCCGTCGACCCCGGGAAGCTCCACGATCACCTGCGCCAGCGCGCCGTCGTCGATCTTCACCGGGTACTGCTTGCGCAGGTCGTCGAGGAGCCCTTCCTCGCGCGCGTGGATCTGGTCTTGCGCGAGCTTGACGCGAATCTGGCGCTCCGCCTCTTCGAAGGTGCGGTCGTGGGGGTCGGTGCGGCTCGTCAGCTTGAGGACATAATACCTGGCGCCGGCCTTGACGGTGCGCGGGAGGACGTCGCCCACCTTGTCGACCTCGAAGACCGCCGCGCGCACCTCGTCCGGGACGTGCGGGTTGGCGCCGCGAGGATCCCCCGGGGGGCTGACGAAGCCGAGGTCGCCGGCCATGGCGAGCGGCGTGTCGGCCTTGGCCGTGGCGTCGATCGACTTGGCGCGCACCATCTCGCCCCACTGCGCCGGGCTGGCCTGCATGGCGGCAACCAGCGTCGCGGCCGCGGCGGCCTCGCCGGCGACGACAATCGCCGAGACCCGACGCCGCTCGGGATCGTGAAAGTCCACGCGGTGGGCCTCGAAGTACGCGCGCACTTCTTCCACCGGGATCTCGCTGGGGGGCGGGACGCCTTCGCGCGCCTTCTTGAGCATCGCGTCGCGCAGGATCTCGCGCAGCTCCTGCTGGGTTACGGGATCCTGATCGTAACCCTTCTCCCGCGCCTCGTCCGCCAGGAGGGTCACGTCGATCATCTCCCCGAGGAGCTCCTTCCGGCGCTCGGGCGACTGGTAGCGCATGCGATCGAACTGATCCATGTGCTCGAGCGCGGCCTGGAACTCCCCGAGCGTGATGGTCCGGTCACCGACGCGCGCGAGGACCTGGGCGGCCTGCTCGGGGGTGAGCGCGCCGCTCGCCACCCCGCCGCCGTCGGAGGCCGACGACGACGGCGCGCTCTTGCAACCGGTGCCGGCGGCGCCGGTCAGCGCCAGCGCGAGCCCGACGGCCGCGTGGATCCGGCTCGTCCGGCGCATGGGCCCCGCTTACTACGACGCTGCGAGCGACGCCACCGCGTGGTAGACCCTGGCCCTCCAGGCGATGCCCCACGATTTCCACGAAACGACCGACCGCGGATCGCCCATCGTCGCCACGCCGTCCCGGTGGCTCTTCTCGACGGCGGCGCTGGTGGCGACCTTCGTGACCGCCGTCGAGGCCTACCTCGCCTTCAGCCACGTGGACCGCACGCTGGCCTCGTTTGCCTGGCTCATCGCGCTGGTGGCCGTGGCCGTGACGGCGCTGGTGTGGGCCACCCTTCGCGCCGAAGAGTCGCGCCTCACGCGCGAGCTGCGTACGGCAAGGACCGGGACGGCGGTGCTGCGCGGGCTG
>Ga0302326_10002456_pt1 | contig 45247 bp, 41 predicted proteins | sample Palsa_T0_3_FD_202264 | JGI IMG/M metagenome (GOLD analysis project Ga0302326, IMG submission 202264) | Peat permafrost microbial communities from Stordalen Mire near Abisko, Sweden - Palsa_T0_3 | ecosystem: Environmental > Terrestrial > Soil > Palsa > Peat permafrost | place: Sweden: Abisko... | reverse complement strand
AGAGCTCGAACACGTGGATCATTCTCCTCGTCGTGGGGCTCCTCCTCGTCGTCTTCGGCATTCCGGTCATCTTCGGCTTCGTCTACTTCCTCACGCGCGCGTCACGCGCATCGAGGCGATCGACGGCATGGGCTGCGTCGACGACCGTGAGCTCCACGCTGACCGAGTCGAGCTCGACGACCAACGGGCTCATCACGATTCACTATCCCGCGACCTTCCACGTCAAGGTCCTCGATGACTCGACGCTCGTGGCGGCGCAGTCGTTCGGAGGGGGAGAGGACGAGATCGTCACGTTCGGCGCCGTCGCGACCCCGAAGACGCACGATCCGCACGAGCTCGGACGCCTCCTCTTGGATTCAGTGGCGAAGAGCATCTCCGAGAAAGGCGGGACGTTCACGAAGAACAGCGAGACGCCCGGCACGTGTCTCGGCAAGTATGCCGGCGTCGAAGTCGAAGCCACGTGGGTGCTGCCGCCCGTCGCGCCGTACATCAGCAAGTCGTGCTTCTTCGTGAACGCCGGCCACGGCTACGAGATCCGCTACGACGTCCCGAAGTGGCGCGCGGCCAAGGAAGTCCCCGAGCTCGAGAGCATCGAGATGGCGACCGAGCTGCACTGAGAGACTACTTGAGCTTGCCGAACTCGGCTTCGGGGGGCGTGCGCGGATCGCTCGAGTCACCGCCGACGCAGGCGACGTAGTCCGCGGTGGTGACGAAGGTCGCGAGGCACGACCTCTGCACCATCGTGACTTCCGGCGGCTTGTACGAGCAGACGGCGTACTTCTGGTCCATGTACGCCTTGGTCGAGTCTCCGCCGCTCGGCAGGTCGGACATGTGCACGGAGCCGAGCTTCGCTTGCACGGCCTTGCACTCGTCGGCCGTGAGCGTGACCTTCGGTGAAGGGGGTGGTGGCGCAATCGGCGGCAAGAGCAGATACGCGGCCCACGACGGCCCCACGAGCTTCGCGAGCGAGGCTTGCGGGATCGGCTTCTTGTCGCGGATGGCCTCGAGGATCTCGGTGACGGGCAAGCGCTTGTCGTTCGCCTTGCTGTCCTCGTCCTTGAGCTCTTGCTGGTCTTCCTTGGTGAAGGCAGCCTTGAACGAGATCTTCACGGTGCGACCGCTCGTCGTCACCTTCATCAGCGACAGCGCCTGGAAGTAGGTGTCCGACACGGCCACGAACTTGTGCTGGTGAATGCTCGACGCCTGGTCCTTGCCGGCCTTGATGAGCTTCGGGGCGTTGAGCTCGATCTGCGACTTCCAATCGTTGACGAGCTCCTTGACCGCGCGCTCCGCGTCCTTCGCGGCCTCTTCGTCGCGCGTCACGAGGATCAGGTTGCCCGCGAGGACGCCGCTGTCGACGTAGTCCGGGTCCGTCTCGAAGGCGATCGCGCGGAGCTTGCCGTCGATCTCCTCGATGAGCTTGCCGTCGGCCTTGCCGGGGAAACACGCTTGCATGAAGTCGTCACGCGACTTGATCCCGGTGTCCGCCGGTGTGCCGGTGCTGCCGGTCGTGCTGCCCGTCGTCGTCGTGCTCGACGACCAGTGGATGCCCATCTCGGATGCCGCGAACTCGCACGGGAACTCGAGGTACTCCTTGGACGTCTTCGGCTCGGCCTCGAGCGAGACCTGCGGCAGGTTCGACGTCTCGTTGAACGCGTCTTGGAGCGCGGCGACGCGCGATCCGAGGGTCGCCTTCGGGACGATGAAGCCCTTCGAGAACTCGTCGAGCGCGGCCTTGCTGCCCAAGAACCACGTGTCACTGACGACGAACGCTGCGTCGCTCTTGTCGGTGCACGTCGTCGTCGTCGGGGCGGTCGTCGCCGCCGATGACGATGGGGGCGGTGTGAGCGTGAGCGAGCTCGTCGTGGACTTCGCGTAGGCCGGCACCGTCGTCTGACAGAAGCCCGCGATCGTGCCGAACGACACGGACGTGTAGCCCTCGGACGCGGGCATCGTCTTCATCTTGAAGTGGCCGACCTTGACGTGCTGCTTCTTCGTCGAGTCCTTGCTCGTCTCGTCCTCGGCGTCGAACGTCACGTACGAGAAGTGGGTGTCATCGAGGCTCGTCGCGAGCTGGCTGCCGCACTCGAGCACGCCACGCACGTTGTTGAGGTTGGCCGGGTCGAAGAACTCCTTGGCCGACTTCGACCCCCACGTCGCGAGGCTCTCGAGCTTGCTCGACGGATCCCGGCTCCCGGAGCAGAACGCGACGCCGAGCTCCGACGCGAGATACATCTTCTTGATGCGCTCGTTCGGCTCGCGCGCTGCGGGGATGACACGCGTGTCGATCTCGCGCGTTTGGGAAGGCAGCTTGTTCGCCTCCACCGGCAGCGAGCCGCGCTTCAGGTGCATGTATGCGTAGACCCCACCCGCGCCTCCAAGCCCGAGGAGGATGACAGCGGCAAGACCACACCCGATCATCAACCCCGCGGACGACTTCTTCGCTGGCTGACCTGGCGGAGCACTCTGCTGGTGCTGTGGATAGGGCGGTTGCCCGTATTGGGGTTGTTGGGGAGGGGCGCCATACTGCGGCGGCGCACCGTAGGGGTTGGGGGGGTATCCGGGCGGTTGCATGGGCGATTTTATACGCGCCGGCTCGCCGCGGTCTCCCCGCGTCACGGCGCCCGGAGACGGATAGCACGGCTATTCGGCCTGACTCAAGGGGGCCTCACGTTTGTGAGGGGGTTCTGCGCGCCAGGCACGCACTGCCTCGTGCCAGGCACGCACTGCCTCGTGCCAGGCACGCACTGCCTCGTGCCAGGCACGCACTGCCTCGTGCCAGGCACGCACTGCCTCGTGCGAGGCACGCACTGCCTCGTGCCAGGCACACACTGCCTCGCGCGAGGCACACACTGCCTCGTGCGAAGGACGCTTTTTGTTCAGCTCACGTTCGGACGAGCTGCTGTTCGCGCTTCTTCCATCGCGCACGGGCCTTTTCGCGTTCACCCTCGCGCGTGCGGGCGTCCCCACGTGGGTGCAGCGCAGTGAGCAGGCGCTCCGTCGAGGCCGCCATCTCGTCGATCGCCCGTGCAAACGCTGCCTGATCTTGCGCGCTTGGCTTCTGCGTACCGCTCACCTTGCGAACGTATTGCAGGGCCGCGGCCCGTATCTCGTCTTTGGTCGTCGGCGGCTCGAAGTGGAAGAGGACGCGAATGTTGCGGCACATGCGCCCGAATGTAGCGCGAATCCCGAATCGGTTCAGGTCAGCAAGCGGGCGAGCCACTCCGGGTGGACGGCCAGCTTCGCGAAGCCTGCGATGCCCATGAACGCCCCGAAGATGCCGAACGTCCCGGCGACGAAGAGCATCCACCGCTTCTGGGTGAGCGCCGTCACGCCGAGCAGAGCGATGGCCACGCTCATGAGCGCCTCGGCCATGTCGAACTGATCGTTGTGCACGTCGAGGACATCGCGGGTCTTCTCGAAGCCCTCCGCCTTGTTCTTGATGTCCTCTTTCTCCTTCTCGTAACGCTTGGCGCTGTCGCGCTGCTTTTGGATCGCGTCATCGAACTTTTGCTTCTGCTCCGGCGCGAGGTTCGGCGTCATGTCGCGCTGGAGGGTGAGCTGGTCGGCGGCAGCGTCGGCGATGTTCGCCTTCGTGCTCTTCGATTGATAGTAGGCCCACTGATCGACGCTGCTCGCCTGCGCTTGGTTCATCTGCTGGATGACGTTGCTGGCCTTCACGTTGCAGAGCGACATGAACGTCGCGACGAGCGCGACGCACACGGCGACGATCGTGTTGAGCTTGGACTCGCGCCCCTTCTCGACTGCCTCGTTGATCGCGTCGCCGATCTCGCCCATGCGTCACCTCACCTCGGCGCGCGACGCTAGCAGGAAGGCCTGATCATGAGAACGCGTGCACGTCGCCGTGGATGCGATACCGCCCGACCCTGCCTTGTTCACTCTTCGGCTGCTTCGACGGCACGCTGACGATCTGCCAATCCGGAAGCACGAGCGCGGTGAGGGGACCGCCGAAGACGCAGCCCGTGTCGATGCCGACGGCGTGCGGTAGAACGAGCGGCTTGTCGACCACCGAGTGCCCGAAGATGACGCGCTCGGGGCCGCGCCAGTGATTCGTCCAGAACGTGTGCGTGCTCGGTGCCTTCGAGGGCCAGTAGCTCTTTCTCTCGGGGGGTCTCACGCACTGCGCGTGCAGGAGGTGGTACGGATCCTGAGCCTCGATGGCGACGTTCGGCATCACGCCGGCGTGAACGACGACGGCGCCGTGCTCGGGCAACCGGATGAAGGTGGGGAGCTTCGCGAAGTACGTGTAGTGCTCGGGCAATAGAGCGCGGCGAGTCTCGGGGTGATGGTCGCTCTTGTCCTTGAGGTGTTTCTCCTCGTGGTTGCCGAGGACGCACTCGAACAACATCGCGAGCTCGACGCACTCACGAGGCTTCGGGCCGCGGTCGACGAGGTCGCCGGCGAAAATGACGCGGTCGGTCTCCGCGAGAGCGAGGCGATCGAGCAGCATGACGGCTTCGTCGTAGCAGCCATGCAGATCGCCAATGATGATGGTTCTTTGCATGGCTTTGGGACGGCCGGCGGCCCGTGAAACGGACGCCGAGGAGAGGGATGATATCTGGTATCGTGCGCGGCCATGGTGGATCCGACGCGGTTCTTCCTCCCGCTGAAGCTCACGGCAGCCGGCGGCACCGACATCGGCAAGGTGCGCCGCCACAACGAGGACGCGATACTCCTTCGGCCCGACCTCGCCCTCTTCATCCTCGCGGACGGAGCGGGCGGCCACAACGCGGGCAACGTCGCGAGCGCCCTGGCGACGACGGCCATCGCAAACTTCTTCGAGTCGACCGGCCACGGCGCCGAAGAGCCCGATCTCGACGCCTTCGGCTTGTCGATCGCCGCGAGGCGCCTCGCCGCGAGCCTCCAAAAGGCCAATGACGACATCCTCGAAATCGCCAAGACGTCCAACAAGCTTCGTGGAATGGGGACGACCGCGGTGGCGCTGTCGCTCTTTCCGAAGACGGGCCAAGTCCACGTCGCCCACGTCGGTGACAGCCGCTGTTACCGCTGGCGCGAAGGCATGCTCGAGCAGCTCACCCACGACCACTCGCTCATCAACGACGCGCTCGAGATGCGACCCGACATCGACGACAAGGCGCTCGCCAAGCTGCCGCAGAACGTGGTCACGCGCGCGCTCGGGATGGAGCCCAACGTGCGCGTCTCCGTCCGCACGTACCGGATCCTCGCGGGCGACAAATACCTCATGTGCAGTGACGGTCTGTCCGACACCCTCGACGAGGACACGCTCAGCGACGTCCTCGCGGTCGATCGATCATCCGATGAGATCGTCCGGACGCTGATCGTGAAGTCTCTCGAGCAGGGCGCCCGCGACAACATCGCCGCCGTGGTCATCTCTTGCGCGCTCGACGCGGGCGCCGTGGCCGTTCCGCGCGTGCCCGTCCTCGTTCGTCGCCCATCGTCCGCACCGCCACCGGGCGGCGCCGTGGACGGCGATCCCGAGATCGTCATCCTCTCCGAAGACGACGTCGACGGGCAGATCCACGTCGTCCCGAGCGACACGGCCGACGACGGCGTCATCGAAGCGCTCGAAGACTTCTCGAAGAACCGCTGATGCCGCGTGTCCGAGATGGGGGGCTGGCGTTCGTCAGCGCGCTCCTGTTTGCAGCGTCCGCGTACGCGCAGACCGACAACCTGGGCGAAGCCGGTGAGTCGTGCCGCGCACGCTCGGACTGCAAGGCAAACCTGAGGTGCGTGAAAGAGCTCTGCACCGAGCAGAACGATGGTGAAGCGTGCGGCGCCACGCGCGATTGCGGCGGCACCCTCCGCTGCATCGACAGTAAGTGCACGGCCCCGTTCTCCACTGCGTCGCGTATCGACGACCTCAAGCTGGACGACGGCAAGCTGCACCCGTTCCTCGGCCTCACCTTCGCGGGCGGCATCGACACCATTGGTTTGACGGGCAACGGTTCGAGCGGCGCGAGCAACAACTTCGCCACCTTCGACGGCGCGTTCCTCTTCGCGCTCGACGTGGGCGTCTTCATCGGCAACCACCAGCTGCTCTTCGAGTTCGCGCCGAGCGCTTCGTTCGTCTACGACGGAGGGGGCGACCAAGAGTTCGCGACGAGCCAACCGGTGTTCGAGATGACCGCGAGCTACGCCTACTTCGTTCCGCTCGCGACGAGTGGCGCGGTGCACGTCTACTATCCACTGCGCTTCGGTGCGGGAACGATGGTCGGCGGCTCCAGCACGGATGGCCTCGTCTTTCTCCAGCTTCGCGCCGATCTGATCGGCGCCGCCATCCAAGTCGGGCACGTGCTCATCGATCTGCACCTGCCGAGCTTCCGGTACAACATCACGGACACATCGGGGACGCAGGTGCACGTGCTCGACTGGCTCTTTGGCACCAGCCTCAGCTACGTATTCTAAGGTAAAGCTAGCCCATGAACTTTCGCTCCCTCACCCTGTCGACGTTCGTCTGCGTGTCTCTCTGCGCGAGCCTCGCGTTCGGGCAAGACACCACACCGCCGCCACCAAGCAATCTCGGTGGCGCTGGCGAGTCGTGCCGCGCACGCTCTGACTGCAGGGCCAACCTGAAGTGCGTCAATCAGCTCTGCACCGACGAGCGCGAAGGCCAGACTTGCGGCGCCACGAGCGACTGCGGCGGCGAGCTCCGGTGCATCAGCGGCAAGTGCACGACCCCCACGGGCGTATCTCACGCTGGAGGAGGCGGCGTGGGCAGCGACGAGTGGATGAAGCTCAGGCTCGACGACGGCAACGTGCACCCGTTCATCGGCGTGACGATTGGCGGCGGTTTCGACACCTTGGGTGTCACAGGCAACTTCGCGGGTTTCTTCAACACGGGCACCGTCGACGGGGCATTCCTCTTTGCGCTCAACGGTGGCGTCTTCATCGGCAACCACCAGCTGACATTCGAGGTTGCGCCGTACACGTTCATCTTCGACGGCAAGGCGAATGGCCCCGCATTCGAGATGGCCGGCAGCTACGCCTACTTCATTCCGATCGCCACGGGTGGTCTACTTCACCTCTACTACCCGCTGCGCCTAGGCGTGGGAATGATGGCGGGCGGGAGCAACACCTTCGACCTCGCATTCTTCCAGATCCAAGCCGACGTGATTGGCGCCGCGATCCAGCTCGGGCACGTGATCATCGATCTGCACCTTCCGAGCTTCCGGTACGACATCACCGACAAGTCGGGCACGCAGCTTCACATCTTCGACTGGGTGTTCGGGACTACGCTCAGCTACGTATTCTAACGGCCCGTCACAGGCTCGGCGCGAGCCACTTCTCGCATTCCACGATGCTCTCGCCGCGACGCCTCGCGTAGTCGTCGAGCTGGTCGTGTCCGATGCGGCCGACGTTGAAGTAGCGCGCTTCGGGGTGGCCGAGGTAGATGCCGCTGACGCTCGACGCAGGGAGCATCGCGTAGTGCTCCGTCAACCGAACGCCGGCTTCCTCCGCAGCGAGAATGCGAAAGAGCGTGCTCTTGTCGCGATGATCGGGGCACGCGGGGTATCCGAAGGCGGGCCTGATGCCGCGGTACTTCTCGTCGATGAGCGCCGGGGCATCGAGAGACTCGCCCTTCGCGTACCACGCGTGGCGCGCCCGCTCGTGCATCATCTCGGCGAGCGCTTCAGCCAGCCTGTCGGCGAGTGCCTTGACGAGGATGGCGCTGTAGTCGTCGAGCTTCTGCTCGTAGGCTTTGGCGAGCACCTCAGCGCCGACGATGGTGACGGCAAAGCCGCCAACGTAGTCGTGAAGGTTCTTGTCTTTGGGTGCGACGTAGTCGGCAAGACAACGATGCACGTCGGCTTTCGCTTGCTGCCTCAGAAAGAAGAACCGCCCGAGCTCGCGTCGCCGGTCTTCGTCCTCGAAGAGCACGACGTCGTTGCCCTCCGCGTAGGCGGGAAAGAACCCGACCACCGCCCGCGCCTCGAACGAGCGCGCCGTGATGATGGACTCGAGCATGTTCCTGCCCGCATCGAACAGATCGCGCGCGGCAGCGCCGCGCTGAGGATGGGAGAGGATCTCGGGGTACTTGCCCGCCAGATCCCACGCCGCAAAGAAGAACGTCCAATCGATGTACTTGGCGACCTCCCGAAGCGGGACGTTCATCACCTTTCGCACACCGAGGTACTCCGGCTTGGAGACATCCTCCGGCCGCCACACGATGCGCTGAGGTGCCGCGTTCGCCGCCGCGTACGGAGCGAGCTCACGGGTCGCTTTGTTCGCGTGAAGGTCCCGTAGCATCACTTGCTCCGCGGCGTTCGTCTTCACGAGCTCGCGCTTCCTATCGGCGTCGAGCAGCGACGAGACCACACCCACCGCGCGCGACGCGTCGAGCACGTGGACCGTCGCCTCCTCGTAGCTCGGGGCGATCTTGACGGCCGTGTGCTGCCGGCTCGTCGTCGCCCCTCCGATGAGGAGCGGCAAGTCGAAGTGTTGGCGCTGCATCTCCTTGGCGACGTACGTCATCTCGTCGAGCGACGGCGTGATGAGCCCCGAGAGCCCGATGACGTCGACCTTTCGCTCCTTCGCGGTCTTCAAGATCGTCTCGCATGACACCATCACCCCGAGATCGATCACCTCGTAGCTGTTGCACGCGAGCACGACGCCGACGATGTTCTTGCCGATGTCGTGCACGTCGCCTTTGACCGTGGCGAGGAGCACACGCCCCTTGTGCGACCCCTCCTCTTTCTCTTTCTCCATGAAAGGCTCGAGGTAAGCGACGGCGCGTTTCATCACCCGCGCGCTCTTGACGACCTGGGGTAGGAACATCTTCCCCGCCCCGAAGAGATCGCCAACGATCTTCATCCCGTCCATCAACGGCCCCTCGATCACGCTGAGCGGCTTGCCGTAGAGCTTTCGGGCCTCTTCTGCGTCCTGCTCGATGAACTCGACGACGCCTGCGACGAGCGCGTGCTCGATTCTCTTTTGCACGGGCGTCTCACGCCAGCTGAGGTCGAGCTCCTTCTTCTTGCCCGCACCCTTGACCCGTTCGGCGAGCTCCACGAGGCGCTCCGTCGCATCGGGCCTGCGGTCGAAGATGATGTCCTCGACGTGCTCGAGGAGCTCCGCCGGGATGTCCGCGTAGACACCGAGCTGCCCGGCATTGACGATGCCCATGTCGAGCCCGGCCTTGATCGCGTGGAACAAGAACGCCGTGTGAATCGCCTCGCGGACGAGGTTGTTGCCGCGAAACGAAAACGAGAGGTTCGAGATGCCGCCCGAGATCTTCACGCCCGGGCAGGTGGCCTTGATGACGCGCGCCGCCTCGATGAACGCCTTGGCGAAGGCATTGTGCTCCTCGATCCCCGTCGCGATGGCGAGCACGTTCGGGTCGAAGATGATGTCCTCCGCCGCGACCCCAGCCTCTTCGATGAGCAAGCGATAGGCGCGCTGGCAGATCGACACCTTGCGCTCCACCGTGTCGGCCTGGCCCTTTTCGTCGAACGCCATGACGACGACGCCCGCGCCGAAGCGCTTCACGTGACGAGCTTTCCGAAGAAACTCCTCTTCGCCCTCTTTCAGGCTGATCGAATTGACGACGCTCTTGCCCTGGACGTGCTTGAGCCCCTCCTCGAGCACGCTCCACTTCGAGCTGTCGATCATGATCGGCAGTCGCGCGATCTCGGGCTCCGTCGCGACGATGTCGAGGAACTTCGCCATCGCCTGCTCGCTGTCGAGCATGCCTTCGTCCATGTTGACGTCGAGCAGGTTGGCGCCGCCTCGCACCTGGTCGAGCGCGACCTCGCACGCCTTGTTGAAGTCACCTTTGCGAATGAGGTCGGCGAACTTGCTGGACCCGGTGACGTTCGTCCGCTCACCGATCATGCTGAAGTTCGAGTCGGGCCTGATCTCGAAGACCTCGAGCCCCGAGAAACGCGTGAGGTGATCGGGCGTGCTCGGCGTGCGAGGCGCCTGCTTCGCAACGGCGCGAGCGATGGCGCGAATGTGATCGGGCGTCGTTCCGCAGCACCCACCGACGATGTTGACGAGGCCGTCGCTCGCCCACTCGCCGAGCATCGCCGCGGTCTGCTCGGGAAGCTCGTCGTATCCCGTCGGGGCGAGCGGGTTGGGCAGCCCCGCATTCGGATACGCGCTGACGAGCGGCTCGGCGATGCGCGACAGCCGCTCGACGTACGGCCTCATCTGCGCGGCGCCGAGCGCACAGTTCACGCCGATGGAGAACGGCCGCGCGTGAGAGACCGACATCCAGAAGGCGTCGATCGTCTGCCCCGAAAGCGTCCGCCCGCTCTGATCGGTGATCGTCACCGAGATCATCACCGGTAGCCGCACCTTGCGGGCCTCGAAGATCTCTTCGATCGCCACGAGCGCTGCCTTCGCGTTGAGCGTGTCGAAGATAGTCTCGACGAGCAGCAGATCGACACCTCCGCTCATCAGGGCCGTCACCTGCTCCGCGTACGCCTCGCGAACCTCGTCGAACGACACGGCTCGAAATGACGCGTCGTCCACCTTCGGCGACAGCGAGAGCGTCTTGCCAGTCGGCCCGACGGCCCCAGCAACGAAGCGCGGGCGCCCGTCCCGCTTCTCTGCAGCGTACGCGGCTTCCTTGGCGAGCTGCGCCGCGGCGACGTTGAGATCGTGAACGGCGCTCTCGAGCCCGTAGTCGGATTGCACGAGCCGCGTGGCGTTGAACGTGTTCGTCTCGATGATGTCGGCCCCCGCGTCGAGATACGCGGCGTGGATGCCTCGAATCACCTCGGGCTTGGTGATCGAGAGGAGATCGTTGTCGCCCTTCAAATCACGTGTGTGACTCGCAAAGCGAGCGCCGCGGTAATCGGCTTCGCCGAGGCCGTGCTGCTGAATCATCGTCCCCATCGCGCCGTCGATGACGAGGATGCGTTCCTTGGCGATGGCGCGAAGTGTTTCGAGGGTGTTCATCGCGAGGCCTTGTCCTTTTTTCGTCCCGACGCGACGACGACACCGAACCGGGGCGCGCGCCGCTCGCGTGTCACGACCTCGCAGCGGTCGACTGTGAGACCCGCCCGAGTCATCCACCGACGGAGGTTCGCCGGGGCGATGCCGAGCTGGGCGTGCCCCCACGATCGCGCCGCATCCTCGTGCTCGTGCGCGTCGAGCGTCACGACGACGATGTCCTGCGACGGCCGGAGGACGCGCGCCGCTTCCGATACCGCCTTGGCAGGCGCGTTGGCGTGAACGAGCACGTTGAGCATAAGGACTTGGTCGAAGCTGGCATCCTCGAATGGCAGCGCGTGCATGTCGCCCTGCACCACGTTCACGTGATCGTGTGGCGCAAGACGCTTGCGTGCGGCCTCCACCATCGCATCACTGGAATCGATGCAGGTGAGAGAGCGCGCGCGTGTGGCGAGCATCTCGGCAACCGCGCCGTCCCCAGCCCCCACGTCGAGCACCCGCCCGAGTCGCAAGAGGCCCACCATCGACAGCGCGAGCGACTCCCACGTGCGCCCGGGTGAATAGTGCCGCTCCATCTCGCCGGCGATGGACTCCGGGAAGCTGCCATCGCGCCTCGCGCGAAGGACCTCGGCTGCGTGGGTGCGATCGCTCGCGAGCACGGCATCGCTCACGCCGTTCGACACGACGTCCCACACGAGCCGCGCCCCTTGGGGCATGTTCGGCGCGAGCGCGTAGTAGGTCGATGTCCCATTCCTCCGGTCGCGCACGAGACCCGCCTCGCGGAGCTTGCCGAGGTGCGTCGAGACGCTCGACTGCGGGACGTGCGTGACCTCCACGAGCTCGGCGACGGACAGCTCGTGCTCGCCGAGCAACCGCAAGAGTCGCACGCGCGTCGGCTCGGCAAAGAGCCCGAAAAGGTCAGCCGCAGCAGCCAAAGTCTGCATTCATCGGCGTATCATAATCAATCGATGAATAAGGTCAACCGGCCTCATCTGCTGGCGGAGGCCAGCCGTTCACCGCTTCGGTAGCCGCTCTCGCCGAGGTAGCGCTCGCTCCAGTCATCCGACCCTTCGTCTGTCTCGACCGTGAAGCCGTAGCGTGCGAGAAGCTCGCGAACGTCAGCTTGGCTGAGGCGCGTGCGGAAGGGCTCGCCTGCTGCCCGCACCATCCCGGTGAGCATCACGAGCTCGAGGCGAAACTCGGCGTCGTGATACGTCATCAGCAACCGCGAGCCTTTGGCAGCCCGCCCGGCAACGGCGGCGAGGGTCGCGTCGATTGCCTCGGGCGCGAGGTACATCGTGACGCCCTCCCACACGAACGTCGTCCGCCGAGTGGCGTCGTGGCCCGCGCGTTCGAGCACGAGCGCGGGCGTCTCGCGTGCGAAGTCGATGGGTGCCCATTTCACTTCGCGAGCAAGGGGGATGCGTCCACCGATGCCCGCGCGCTTGCTCGCTTGGGTGTCGGGATGGTCGACCTCGAACACCGTCGTGCTCGCGAGTGCCGGCAAGCGCCACGCGCGTGCGTCGAAGCCCGCGCCGAGAAGGACGAGCTGGTCACAGCCGGCGTCGGCCTCCATCGACACGACGTCGTCGATCGCTCGCGTCCGAAACGCGAGATGGCGCGACAAGTTGTGCGACGCCCGCGCGACCGCACGCAGCACCGTACGACTCGCCGACGGCACCCGGTGCGCGACGCGCAGCACGCTTCGATAGCCAAAGGGCAAGAGGTCCGCGGCGAATTCGTCGCGGACGATGGCCGGGTCGTCGAGCTCCGCGAGGCCGCGCATGGCTGCGACCCACATCGCCGTGCGACTCGCCGTTCCTTTGCGCATGCTTACTTCGAAGCCCCGTTGAACTCGATCGCTTCTAGTGACATTGGCTTAGGCTAGCGCGTGAGTGACTTGATAGACGACGAGGGCCGCGACGTACGCCATCGCGTAGGTGTATCCGAGGACGACGGCGGGCACCTTCCACCCCCTGGTCTCGCGACGAAGCGCGGCGACGGTGCTCATGCACTGGCAGGCGAGCACGAAGAACGCCATCAGCGCCAGGGCCGTGGCCGTCGAATACGCCGGATCGCTCCCGAGTCGCTCGGCGAGCGGAGTCACGTCGGTGTTCTTGCGGCCCTGTTCGACGCCGTACGTGACCCCGAGCGTGCTCACCATCAGCTCACGGGCCCCGAAGCTGCCGATGAGCCCGACGTTGATGCGCCAATCGAACCCGAGCGGCTTCGTGATCGGCTCCATCGCATGACCGATGGTCGCTGCGACGCTGTGATGGGCATCGTGAGGCGCTCCCGGTGTGGGCACCTTGAGGAGGACCCACAGCGCGACGGAAGCGATCACGATCACCGTCCCCACCTCGCGCAAGAAGCGCCCACACGCACGGGTCGCCATCCGCAGAACGACGCGCGGTTGTGGAGTCCGGTACGATGGCATCTCGAGGACGAGCGGCAACGAACGCGAGCCTCTCCGCTCGGTCGTCTTGCCGATCACGAGCGAGGCCACAAAGCCTGCGATGATGCCGGCGGAATAAAGGCTGACGAAGATCGCCGCCTGAAAGAGGGCTCCTCGGTGACGAAAGAACGCCGCGATGAGGAGCGCATAGGTCGGGATGCGTGCCGAGCACGTCATGAGGGGGAGCACGAGCAGGGTACGGAGGCGCTGCTTCGGATCGCGCACGATGCGCGTGGAAGCGATCGCGGGAACGGCGCACGCATGCGCGGTGAGCAGCGGCACGAAGGATTTTCCACCAAGCCCTGCGACCCGCAGGACGCGGTCGACGATGAAAGCGCCGCGGGCGAGGTACCCCGACGCATCGATGATCTCGAGCGCGACCGTCAGCACGACGATCTGCGGGAGAAACGCCAGCACCGTCCCCGCGCCACCGAGGATGCCGTCGCACACGAGCGACGTCCACCAGTGGTCACCAAGCGTACGCGTGATGATCATCGAGGCCCGCCCGATGAGCGCGTCGAGCGCGCTCGATGCGGGATCTGCGACGAGGAACACCGCGGAAAAGAGAGCCGTCATCACGACGACGAAGATCACGGGGCCGAGCAGCGGGTGAAGGAGCAGTCGATCCGCGCGCGCCGTTCCGTCGCGCTTTTCACGGCCCGAGACGACCACACGTTCGGCGAGGGCGCGTGGGTCGAAGTCACTGCCCTTTCGGCGGTCTCTCTTGCCGTCCAGCATCTCGCGTGTCGCGGCGAGAACGCGCTGGCGTACGTCGGAATCGCGGGCGCTCACGACGAGCACGCGAGCGCCGAGCGCACGTTCGAGCTCGGCAGCGTCGAGCTTTCCGCCGGATGCCTCGAGCGCGTCTCGCTGCGTGACGATCACGAGCGTCTCGAAGTCGTGGCTGAGGAGCTCGCGCGTCAGCCGCAAGCCCAAGACGAGCTGCGTCGCGTCGATGACCTGAGCGACGACGAAAGCGTGGCCCGATGTCGCTTTGGCTTTCGCGAGTCTGTCGAGACATGCACGCGCCTGACCCTCGTCCGAGTCGGCATCGACCTCGTCGCCGAGCGAATACACGCCGGGCAGATCGAGGAAGCGCGCGTCACCGCCACCGGGAAGGGGCGCCACGCTCTCGAGCACGTCCACGGTCACACCGGGGAAGTTGCCGACCTTGGCATCTCCACCCGTCACGGCATTGTAGAGCGATGACTTGCCCGCGTTCGGGCGCCCGAGGAGCGCCACATCGATCGTGAGGCTCGCTCGCGAGCCGACACCCCGAGGCTCTGATGCAATCGTCGGGGGCATCGCCCCCGACGACGAGCTCATTCGGCGGCCTCTTCCACAATGTTTGTGGCGGATCCGTCGACTTCTATGGCGGCTGCGATGCGACGGTCGAGCGCGAACTCACCGCCCGAGCTCGTGCGGACATGAAGTGGACCGCCGAACGGTGCACGCCGCAACACGATGATGATCTCGTCCTCGAACACGCCGACCGCTCGAACGCGACACGCCACGCTCTTGTCGAGCTTCAACGCGACGATGCGGGCTGGCGATGAGAGAGGAAGGTCGAGCAGACTCATGAATGTGACTTTCAATTTCAGTACCACGCGACACGGACCAGATCAAGTAGAGTCCGAGCCGCTTTTTCATGCCCCCTCGCGAAGACCCATTTGGGTGGGTCGGCCACGTCCTCGACGACAAATACCGCATCGATTCGGTGGTCGGTGAAGGTGGCTTTGGAGTCGTGTACCGAGCCCACCACCTCGGCTTCGAGCAAACCGTCGCGGTCAAGTGCCTGAAGATGAACAAGAGCCTCGAGGGCGACGTTCGCGACGCGTTCTTGAACAAGTTCCTCGCCGAAGGTCGGCTGCTCCACCGCTTGTCGCGCGCCACCGCCGATGTGGTGCAAGCCCTCGACGTCGGCGTCGCCGTCTCGCCGAAGATGGTGGAGACGCCCTACCTCGTCCTCGAGTGGCTCGACGGCACCACCCTCGACAAGGAGCTCCGCTCGCGACGCGGAACGAAGCTGCCGCTCCAAGAGGCCATCGCGCTTCTCGAGCCCGCTGCGCGTGGGCTCGCGTGCGCACACGACCAAGGCGTCTCCCACCGCGACGTCAAACCCGCCAACATCATGCTGACCGACGTCGGCGGGCGACTCACGCTCAAGGTCGTCGACTTCGGCATCGCCAAGGTTCCCACCGACGAGCCCACGCAGGCGAGCCCGCACGACGGCCTCGGCTCGGGGATGCAGGCCTTCACCCCGCGCTACGGAGCGCCGGAGCAGTTCTCGCGCAAGTTCGGACCCACGGGGACGTGGACCGACGTCTACGCCCTCGCGCTGATCTTGGTGGAGCTCATGACGGGCGCGCCCGCGCTCGAAGGCGATGATCCCGTCCAGCTCTACGTGGCGACGAGCGACGCGTCGCATCGCCCGACGCCTCGCACGAAAGGGATCGAGATCAGCGACGCGGTCGAGTCCGTGTTCCAGCAGGCGCTCGAGATCGACGTGAAGAAGCGATACGCGACGGCCGGCGAGTTCTGGGAGACGCTGCAATCGGTCGTCGATCGCCCGAAGACGTCGAGCGTGCGCCCGCCCGCGATTTCATTTCCGAACGAGCCACAGATCCCGAGGGCCGCGCGGATACCGCAGATCGACTCGGCGCCGCAGATCAGCGAGATACTCGTTCCCCCCGCCCAGCGAAGCGGCGCCACCGGAACGGGAACGATTACGGTCTTGCTGCGCGAGCAACGCAAGCGGCGGCTCGTGTGGATAGGCGCGCTCCTCGCCACGATCACCGTCGTCGTCTTTGCGTTCGTCGGGATGCGCGAGGCAGAGAAGCAAACGGCCCCGACACCCTCCGCGAGCGCGAGCATCACGGCGAGCGCGTCCGCGATGCGCCCGTCGCCGAGCGCATCGGCGAGCGCAATGGCGACCGTCACCAACACGAGCGACGTCGATGCTTCTTCATTGCCTCGCGGGATGGTGCTGATCCCCGCCGGCAAGTTCGTCATGGGCAGCGACGCGGGCTCGCACACCGAACGCCCGCAGCACACCGTGCGCATGACCCGCGACTTCTACATCGACACGACCGAAGTGACGGTGGAAGCGTACGGAGTCTGCGTCCACGATCATGCGTGCGTGATTCCGCGTCTGCATGCGCCAGGCGCGCGGGGTCATGGATTCGTCACGTCGAGCACCGCGTGCAACTCGATCAGCGATCCGAGCTTCGCGCGGCAGCCGGTCAACTGCGTCACGTACGAGCAAGCGCTCGGGTTCTGCAAACACGACGGCAAGCGCCTCCCGACGGAAGCCGAATGGGAGTATGCCGCGCGCGGAAGCGACGGCCGCACCTTTCCATGGGGCGAGACCGACTCGCACTCGTGCCGTTTCGCCATCACGGGGGGAGCCGAAGGGCCGTGCGGTGCACGCAAAGGCACCTACGAGGTCGCCACCACCGTGGACGGCAAGAGCCCGTTTGGTCTCTTCGACATGGCCGGCAACGTGTGGGAGTGGGTGGCGGATGACTTCGATGCCTACGGCAAGGACGAGGTCGTCGATCCCATCATCCCGCCGCGCACGAGCAAGGGCGTGATCCGCGGCGGCTCGTGGGACTACTCGTCGGCAGCCGCCAAGACGTACACCCGCATGTCGCACGACCGAACCTTCGCCCTCAACAACGTGGGCTTCCGCTGCGCGAAGGACGCCACGCCCTGACTAGGGCCCGCACGGGGAATCAATGGCCTGGGGGGCGTAGAGCGTCGCCATCCCCGTCAGCTGGAAGCTCTGGTGGAAACACGCGTACTGGTACTTCACGGCGTCGAGCGTGAGCGCGATGTAGTGCGGATCGTGCGTGCCGTCGCCCATGTATTGCACCACGGTTCCCGGTGACTCGGTCGTGATGGGATACGGGACGATGCCGTCGAGCCCGGCTGTCGCGAGTGTGGGTTGCATCGTCGGCCACACGATGTTGCCCGCTTCCTTGTTTTGGTACGCGAGCGCGGCGCCGTCATAGACGCCCGTCGAGAAGTACGAATCCATGTAGCCGACGGGCTCGTAAATCGGGCGCACGGGTTGCCCGGCGAGGGGTTCGTGCGCCAGACGCGGCATGTAGACGAAGGGCTCGGCGGGCTCCCACGCGGTCTCGAGCAGATGAAGCGCTGGGTGCATGAACGTGAGATCGCCCGAGCCGAGCAGGAGCTTGAGATCGTTTGGAGCGTTCATGATCGCTTGCGTCGTCAGCACCATGTAGCTCCAGTAGCCGCCTGCGCCCGTCGGCACGGCGATCGCGGCGCGCGGGTCGGTGGCGCCGACGAGGTTCGTGTACATCCCTCCCATCGATTGGCCCTGGATGTGGAGCGGCGTCATGTTGAAGTGATAAGCGGTCTCCCCGGAGGGCAGCGACATACCCGTGCACGACGCGACGACCGACGGATCGATGCTCACGCTCGCGAGCGCGCTGATGAACATTCGCTGCTCGATCGTCCCCTGCTCGAACGTGTACGGGAAGCAGGCGACGTTGTTGAAGTTGATGTAATCGAGATCGTCCCCCGCGGGGTAGCGCTCGGGGTTGAGAGGCAGCGCGCTCGACGCCATCGCGAAGCCGTAGGGCGAGACGACGTAGGACGGGCCCATTCCAGGCGTGTCGAGCTCGAGCTCCCCGTCGAAGATCTGCGTCGAGAGGCCGCCCGATCCGTGGAAGTAGAGGATGAGGGGCCAGCCACCGACGGGCATCTCCCCTTGCGGCAGCGAGATGGCCATCGGCACGACCTCGTCGGATTGCTTGATGGGCAGCCCGTCGCTCCCGATGTCGAAGAGACCTTGGGTGTCGAACGGGGGCGTGCCTTGTTGGAATTGCGGAAACGACACTTGCCCGACGAGCTCGCAGAAGCGCGGTTGGCTGCCGCCGCTCGGGACGTTCAAGCCGGTGACCGACGTCGAGTATTGCGCGATCACGTTGGACGCGAGGTCTGCGGCGTTCTGCACGACGTCTCCCGTCGTGAAGACAGTCGCAGCGGCGACGTCGCTCTCGCTGACGCCGATCTTCGCGAGCGTCGGCCACAACGATTGATAGAGGTTCCACGCCGAGAGCGCCGGATCGGCAGGCGGTGGCGCGGCCTGCTCCATCGTCATGAACTCGTCCGGCACCCCGAGGGGTGCATTCGTCGCGTCCCGCAGCGACTTCATGACGACGAACGCGTAGGTGCGGCCATGCTCGAGCACGACGCCGATGAGCGGAGCGACCTCGAGGGTGTTGTCGACGAGGTAGCGATCCGCTGGGGGCGTTCCCGCGAGCAGCGGGAAGAGCTTGCCGCGTTCGGGGGAGCTCTGGTCGACATCCACGAGCAAGATGGGTGATGACGTGCTCGCGGGAATGGTGACGGTCGGGTCCTGAGGCGTGATCGGCGCTGTGAATTGAAAGTACGCCGTCGGCATCTGGGGGAAGCCGAGACGTTGCGCAGTGACGGTCTGAAGCCCGTCGATGAGCGGCTCGAAGAGTGTGTTGGGGAACCCGCGCACGTCGGGTGCGCCCGCGTTGAGCCGCAGATCGGACGGATACGGCATCGACCAGAAGAAGGCTTGATTCGTGAGATCCGCCTCGAGGTCGAAGACGACCGTCGTCGGCACAGGCACTGGCGTGGAGCTGCAGGCGAGGACGAGGAGAAAGGCCAAGCGACGCATGCGGACTTTGAGAGCTTAGCCGAGCAACTTCGGGAACGCTTCGCGGACGCCATCGACGACGAATTGTGTCGCGGTCGCCGCGAGCATCAGGCCCATCACGCGCCCGATGAGGTTGATGCCGGTCTGCCCGAGCGCCCGCGCGACGAACGTCGCCGAGCGCAGCACGAGGAAGGTGATGAACGACACGACGATGACGCAAACAATCACCGCGGCGCGGTGCTCGAGATCTCCCGCCTTCGTGGAGAGCACCATCACGGTCGCGATCGCACCTGGTCCTGCGAGGAGAGGCAGCCCGAGCGGAACGAGGGCGACGTCCTCCTTCGATTGCGCCTCGACACGCTCCTCCTCCGTCGACCGCGTGCCCGACGGACGGGCGCGAAGCATCTCGAACCCGACGGCGAAGAGGACGATGCCGCCCGCGATCTTGAACGCCGGCAACGTGATCGAGAAGAATGTCAGGATCATCGACCCGGCCGCGGAGAACACCAGCAAGACGAGCATGCACGTGAACGACGCGCGGCGCGCGACGCTCGCAACCTCTTCGGGCGAGCGCCCCTCGGTCAGGACGAGGTAGAAGGGCACCGTCGCGAACGGGTCGACGATCGCGAAGATCGACCCGAAGCACAGCACCGCGTACGTCATGAGGTCGCGCACGGGGCGGTTTCTAGCACCCCTCGGGTCGCGCCGCAGGGTACGTTCCCGGGCGTGAGCGGAGGGCAGAGTCTCGAGGTCACGTTCGAGGCCGAGGTCTTGCGCGTCACGTTCGAGCAAGAGGACTCCACCTTTCGCGTCGTGAAGGTGTCGATCTCGGGGCGCCGCGATCCCGTCACGCTCATCGGGCACTTCCCACGCGTGGCCGCGGGTTCGCTCGTGCGGGTGCGTGGCGTACCGGAGATCGACAAGAAGCACGGCGAGCAGGTCCGCGCGCTCGCGGTCACGGAGCTCGCGCCGCGCACCCTCAAGGGTCTCTCGCGTTACCTCGCGAGCGGCATCGTGCGCGGCGTTGGGCAGAAGACCGCGGAGCGGCTCGTCGACACCTTCGGGATGAAGACCCTCGAGATCCTCGACGAGCACCCCGACCGACTCACCGAGGTCAAAGGGCTCTCGCGTACCAAGGCTGATCAGATCGGGCGCGCCTGGAAAGGACAGCGGGAAGCGCGTGACGTGATGGTGATGCTCCAAGGCTACGGCGTGAGCGCGGCCCTCGGCATGCGCATCTTCAAGCGGTACGGAGCGAGCGCCGTGAGCGTCGTGAGCGAGCAGCCGTACCGCCTCGCGATGGACGTGCGCGGCATCGGCTTCGTCACGGCCGACAAGATCGCCGAGCAAGTCGGCATCGCGCGTGACGCGCCCGAGCGCATTCAGGCCGGTCTTCTCCAAGCGCTCACCGACGCGACGGAAGGCCAGGGCCACACCTGCGTCGTACGCGACGAGTGGATGCAGGCCGCCAGCAAGCTTTTGGGCGGCGCCGACGAGAGGGCTCTCGATCGCGCTGCCCACGTCCTTCTCTTGTCTGGTCACGTCATCGAGGAAGAGGAGACCTACTACACGCGGACGATGCACACGGCCGAGGTGCGCCTCGCGTTGCGCCTCCGTGAGCTCGCGGAGAGTCGGACGAAGCCGCTAGGGGACGTCGCGACGTTGCTCGAACGCTACGAGAAGCGGCAGAACGTCGTCCTCGCCGGTGCGCAGCGCGACGCGGTCGTGCGCGCGGCGACCGCTCCGCTGCTCGTGATCACGGGTGGGCCGGGGGTCGGCAAGACGACGGTCGTGCGGGCGCTCCTCGCCCTCTTCGACGAGGCCCGCATTCCCGTGCGCCTTGCTGCCCCGACGGGCCGCGCTGCCAAGCGGATGCAAGAGGCTGCAGGCCGCGAGGCCCAAACCCTCCACCGGCTCCTCGAGTTCGACCCGAAGCGCGCGGTCTTCATGCGCGCTGCGTCGCGACCCATCGATACGGGCGCGGTCATCGTCGACGAAGCATCGATGATCGATCTCTCGCTCGCCGACTCGCTCACGCAAGCCGTATCACCGGGCACTCGGCTCATCCTCGTCGGTGACGTCGACCAGCTTCCGAGCGTTGGCCCGGGAGCTGTCTTGCGCGACGTCATCGCCTCGAACGTGGCCCCATGCGTGCGCCTCACCCATGTCTTCAGACAAGCCGCCAAGAGCCTCATCATCGAGAACGCCCACCTCATCAACGCGGGAAAGCCTCCGCACGTCGTCCGGGACGTCGACGCCGACTTCTTCGTCATCGAGCGGCGCGATCCCATCGCGGCGAAGAACACCGTGCTCGAGCTCGTGCGGGACCGCATTCCGAAGAGGTTCGGGCTCGATCCCCTGCGCGACGTTCAGGTGCTCACGCCCATGCACAAGGGCGACGCCGGTGCCGTGGCGCTCAACGAAGCCCTCCAAGAGGCGCTCAACCCGACGGGCGACACGCTCGTGCGCGGAAGCCGCGTGTTTCGAGTCGGTGACAAGGTCATGCAGCTGCGCAACGACTACGACAAGGACGTCTGGAACGGCGACGTGGGCTTCGTCTCGGCGGTTGATCGCGGCGCGGACGAGCTCACGGTGCGCTTCGACCTTCGCGACCGCACCTACGGCGCCTCGGATCTCGACGATCTCACGCTCGCTTACGCGTGCACCATCCACAAGGCGCAGGGCAGCGAGTATCCCGCGGTCGTGGTCGTGATGCTCTCGAGCCACTTCGTCATGTTGTCGCGCAACCTGCTTTACACGGCGGTCACGCGGGGCAAGCGCCTCGTCGTCCTCGTATGCGATCCGCGCGCCACGTCTCTCGCGCTTCGGCACGCCCGACGCGGCGAACGTCGCTCGAGGCTCGCATTTCGTCTGGGATACAAAGAAGTGCCGGAATGATTGCTACGCGGTTGACGTAAGAGCAAAGCACCCTCAGGCTGTAACCACATGCTCAAGCGCCTCGTGTTCGGGCTCATCTTCGGGCTTCTCGTCGGTGGGCTCCTCGCCGCGGCCGTGATCAAGGGCCTCGGGATGGTGGCGTTCACCGGAACGGGCGGCACCGTGCTCGCCTATGTCTTCGCAGCTGTGACGGGCGTTCTCGTGGGTCTCGTCGCGGGCAAGCCCATCTGGGCGTCGGGCGGGCAGATCGAGGCGGGCCTCAAGGCCGTCGCGGGGGCCATCGTCGGGGCGGGTGCGATGTTCGCGATGCGGAGGTGGTTGGGGTTCGAGGTCGATTTGCATTCGCTCGGTGTGGGCCCGCTCGTCGCCCAGCCCGCGGGTCTCTTGCCGGCAACGACGCTCCCGCTCATCGCCGCGGTGCTCGGCGCCTTCTACGAAGCCGACAACACGCCGCAAGCCGACAACGAGAAGACACCCAAATCGAAGGGCAAGGACGGCGCAAAGTCGAACGTTCGTGTCGCGGACGCGAAGGCCGACGACGAAGACGAAGAGCTCCTCGATGCACCCAAGAAGGGTGCAAAGAAGTAACCCGCGGGCCGCGAACATGCCTCCCGTGCGGCTCGCCTTTTACGCGCTCACGATCGTAGCGCTTGGCGTCTCTGCGAGGGCCGTGATGGGGCAACCACCACCGCTCGGAATCCTCATCGCCTTCTCGATCATCTACGCGAGCGTACTGCTCCTCGGCGTGCTCGTCCTGCGACTGCGCGTCTTCGTGGACGCGATGATTCGCGGGCCGCGGGGAGCCAAGGGCGTCGTGCTCACGTTCGATGACGGCCCCGATCCAGACTCGACCCCCCAGACGCTCGACGCGCTCGATCGCGCCGGCGTCAAGGCCACGTTCTTCGTCATCGCGAAGAAAGCCGAGGAGCATCCCGACGTCGTGCGCGACATCGCAGGGCGGGGTCACGCGATCGGCCTTCACTCGTATGCGCACGATCGACTCTTTGCGCTGCGAGGCCCTTCACGCTGGCGCAAGGACTTGCGGCGTGGCGCTCGTGCGCTAGCGGAGATCACTGGCGAGCGTCCGAAACTCTTTCGACCTCCCATCGGTCACACGGTTCCGCACACGCCGCGCATCGTGCGCGAGCTCGGCCTCCGCGTCATTGGTTGGGACGTGAGCGCTCGCGACGGGATCCGCGCGGACCCAGAAGACGTGGCTCGCCGCGTGGTCGCCTCCGCCTCCGATGGATCGATCGTCTTGCTCCACGACGCTGCGGAACGCGGCGATCACGCTCCTTCAGGTGTCGCTGCGCTGCCCGCCATCCTCGAGGGGCTGAAGAAGAAGGGCCTCGTGGTCGTTCCGTTGTCCGATTGGATGTAGGCCCCGTCACCGGGTGAGGCGCGAAAGCACCGTGCGCACTGCGTCGAGACGCTTGGTCTCCTCCTTCGTCATTTCGTCGATGTGCTTGCGTACCACGCCGATGCGGTCCTCGGCCGCGACGATGCGCGCGACGAGTGGCTGGGTAAGCACGCCGCGGTCACCGACCGCCTTTGCGTCCTCGCGCAACCGCGCCAAGTCCGTCTCCAGCGTCTTCTGCTCGTCCCGGTCCGTCCGCACGCGTGTGCGCAACTCCTCGAGGTCCTTCTGCTTCGAGGCTGCTTCGGTCGCGATGGGCTTGTCGTGCGCAAAGAGTGTGGGAAGAGCTGCGAGGTCGGTGAGCATCTGCGCGGAGAGCGCCGTGAGCGGCGTGTGGCGCGACAGGCCCTCGACGCTCGTGGTCTTGCGCTTCTGCGCTTGCCTCGCCGGTACGCGAAACGTCGCGAGCGCGCGGCCCTTGTCGGTGTCGTAGTCGAGGGCGTCAGCGCCATTCAGCGTGGCGTTGCGGTCGATCCCGAGCACGATGATCATCGTACGGTCCGAACCGCTGCGATTCTCGAGCGTCCACTCCGAGTTGGTGGTGCGGCGGAAGTGCTCCTCGAGGTCGTCGTGCGTGAACGTCAGCCGCTCGATGCGGTCGTCCGTGTCGAGGGTAGTTTCCTTGGCCACGGTGTCGAGGTCCGCGCCGAACGTGAGGAAGCGGCGTTCGTTCGGGCGAAGGCGATCGATCGCCGACTCGCCAGAGAACCCGCCGGCGCTGAAGAAGGCCATCGTGCCGGGCGGGAGCGTCTGCGCCGTCGAGTTGACGAACCGCACCGCGCTCCGCGCGACTTCGCCCGGCGACTCGAACCACGCGATGGGCTCGGCTTCGACCGTCTGCTGCACGAACGGTACGAGCGCGGACGCGTGAGCGCGAAGCGCGACGGGGGCCGGCATGGTGTAGACGAACAGCGCGCCTGACTCGACTCCCTTGGCTTGCGCGATGCTCGCGAGATCGCCGACCTCGAGCAGCGAGCTCTCTCCAACGCTCGTGCCGGTGCCCCCGCCGTGTCCGATGGTTCCGATGTTGCCGAGGCCGACGCCCTCGCCGTATCCCCCACCTCCTTCGCCCGTCCCCGAAAGGCCCAGACCACCGGCCCCGAACGAATCGCCGACGTGGTCGCCCCACAGCGTGTCGGCCGTCTTGCCGAGGAGCTGCGGTACCGTGGACAGCTCGTTCTTCGGGGTGATGAGCTCGCGCCGTGCGTAGCGAGGCGCGGCGAGGGGAAAGAGGAACGAGTCCGGACGCCCATTGACGAGCTCGACTTGGACGCTCTGCCAGTTCTCGTCCGTATCGTTGTGGAGGAGCGCCCACGCCTGAAGCGTCGCGCGCTTGTCGCTGCCGACGACGAGCCGGTACGTCGTCCGCCACACGGGCGTCTCGGCGATATACCCGAGCGTCACGGGCGAGCCTGGCTTGCCGAGGAGCTGAAGCACATGGTGATTGGCAGCCCCATGCGCGAGGAGCGCCTCGAGCGCCGCGTCGAGTCGTGCGGCTTGCGCCGAGTCGGTGGGCCGCACGGAGTCGACCTCCGCACCATCGACGTGAACGACCTCGGCGCGATCGGTGAGGATCGTGAGGCGAACATGGGGGGCCTTGGGTGCATCCGCGATGGTCGCCACGTCGACGAGCCGGCCGCTGACCGTCCGGTGCGACGTATGCACTTCGACACGCGAGCCCTTCAAGCTCGCCAAGAGCACCTCGTACGTCACTGCTGCGCTGTCGTCGTCGAGAGGCAGGCCGGCCATCGCGCCATCCCGTGGCTGAGGCTGCTGCCAAACTCCACGCCCTCGGTCGCCGCTTTGCCGCCGGGCGTCAGCACGACGAGCGTCTTCAAAGCATCATCGAGGTGGCCAGCAGGGATCGGCAAGCCCGCGTGCTCGTCCTGCGACAAAACTCCGCTGCGCTCGAAATATCCGACGCCCGTTTCGTAGAGCCGCAGCCGTTTCAGCGGGAGGGTGCTGACGGGTGCTGTGGCTTCCGAGATGCAGCCGGTGGTGCCAAGGACGATCGCCACGATGAAGAGAGCTCGCATGTGTCGTGCGACAGCACGCCGAGAAGCGAAGTTCCGCTTACTCGCGTGGTCTCAGGTCGCGAGAAGCTCGACGACGAAGCGGGCTCCTCGCGTGTACGTCGCGTCGAGGTCGATGCGGCCACCTGCCGCCTCGACGATTCCGCGGCACACGGCGAGCCCGAGGCCGGTCCCCTGCCCCACTTCCTTCGTCGTCACGAACGGCAAAAACAGCCGGTCACGCACGTCGGACGAAACGCCCGGACCCGTGTCCTCGATTTCGATGCGTACGAGCTTCTTCTTCGCGCTCGCCCGCAGCACGAGCCGCCTCTCGCCACTTCGACCTTCCATCGAATCGCCCGCGTTGAGCGCGAGGTTCAGGAGCACCTGCGTGAGGCGCTCGGGAGAGATTCGCGCGGAGACGTCGGCGCTCTCCACCACGATGGTCACCTCTCGAAACTGCTTTTGAGGCTTGAGGAGCGATGCGATGTCGTTCATCGCCGTTGCCACGTTCGCCGCAGCGCTCGTCGTAGCCTCTCCCGATACCGGGCCGGTCTCCGGCCGCGCAAAATCGAGGAGGTCGCGCAAGATGCGGTGCACACGCTCGGTCTCTTTGCGCATGCGTGCCACGTAGTCAGCCTGCTCTGCGGGCGGCACGTCGAGGATGAGGTCTTGAAGGCCCATGATGGCGGTGATGGGGTTCCCGATCTCGTGGGCCATTCCCGCGGCGAGCCTGCCCACGCTCGCCATGCGCTCGCTCCGGATGATCTGGGCTTGCGCTTCGGTGAGCTCGTCGATTTTCTTGCGCAGCTTCTCCTCGTCCGCGATGAGGCGGTCGGTCATCGCAGAGACGCTTTGGGACAGGAGCTCGAGCTCGCGCGCGCTCGACGTGGGAGCTCCGAGCGTACGTGCACCGCTCGCGACGCGGTCGGTCGCGCGTGCGAGAGCCTCGATGGGTCTGACGATGAGACGCGTCAGCGCGACGTACACTGCGAACGCAAGGACGAGCGCGAACGCCGTCGTGTACCCCGCGTAGAGGCGAACGAAGGGAGCGGCGCGGTCCTCCTCGTTTCGCGCCCTCACGCGCGCGACGACGAGACCGCTGGTGCGTGGGACGCGAACGTCGATGGCTCCGTGCTCCACCTCGCGCGGAGGCGTGCTCATGGGCTCGCCGCCACACGCCCGTGATGCGCCGTCCGGCCCGAACACGCAGAGCGAGGTCACGTTCGTGTTCGCGATGATGCGCTCCAGCGCCGCGTGGTCGGGCGACGAGAGATCCGCTGCGTGGGCAGCCACCGCGCGCGCGACCGATCGCGCCGCCTCCACTTCCGCTCCGTGCAGCGCCACACGCGTCAGGCTCGCGACGGCGAAGAACAACGGCACGAAGGCGAGCGTCATGAGCCCGCACACGGCGAGCACGATTTGGAGCCGCAGACCCGCTCGGCTCACGGACCTGAGAGCCTCATCCGCCCAGACTACGGCGTCTGCGACAGGTAGTCGATGAGCACCGGCCACTTGGCGTCGTCCATCTTCACGCGCGTGTGATGACGCGCGAGCGCCGCTTCGAACTGTGCGCGCGTTCGCTCTCCGGGCTCGACGCGTGTGTGGCAATTCCCACACTCGGCGTGGTGAGTCTCGGCGACCTCCGTGTACTTCGGCGGGACGTTCGCGAGATACCCATTCGCATCGCCGCAGCCCCAAAGCCCCACCATCGCGGCAAGAGCCGAAGAGAGCATCCGCACGGCGCTCATTTAACGTGCGGCGACGCCGAACGCGAGCTCGACCGCACGCGCAACGCCGCCGCCGCTCATGCTCGTGTGCTCCAGGCGGTCGCTCGCTTCGGACTTCACTGCGGCAGGTGCATGCCCCATCGCGAACGACCGCCCCGCTACCCTCAGCATCGGAATGTCGTTGATCCAATCGCCGATCGCGACGACATGTTCGAGCGCGACGCCGTAGTGCTCGGCGACGAAGCGAAGGGCCGTCCCCTTGTCGCCGCCTGACGCGCGCACGATCATCCCCCAACGATCCTCCACGCTCTTCGCGGGGAACATCGCGACCTGCGCGTGCTCGCCGACGCGCGTGGCGATGGCGTCCACCGCGGCTTGAATCTGCAATCGGTCTCCCACCGCGACGACGGCCGTAACGCCCTCGTCAGCCTCCCAAAACGGATGCGCGGCCGTGCGGCCCGCCGCCACGAGCGACGTCGACCACGTGCTCACGTACCCGAGGTAGGGAATGCCGTCGGTGTCGTACACCACCTGATCCTGTGCGAAGAGAAAGGTCGCGGCGCGCGATTGCTCCATCGCATCGCGGAGCGCGAGCGCGCGCTCCCCCGAGAACGCATGACAGTGCAGCGTCTTGTGCGTCTCCGCCGAAACGATGTGGCTCCCGTCGACGCACGCAACGGGACCGCGAAGACCGAGCTTCTCGGCCGTCGGGCGTGTACCCGAATAGAGGCGGCCCGTGACGATCGTCACGGGGATGCCCCTTGCGAGGAGACCGCGTAGCGCCCCGACGTCCTTCTCGTGGGCCACGCCCGTCGGATCGAGCAGGGTACCGTCGAGATCGACCGCGCAGAGCTTGTACGTCACCGAGCCCGGGCCTACTTGCCGGGGTAGACGGAGACCTTGCGCTGATCCTTCGTGCGGTACTCGTACTTCACGATGCCGTCGATGAGGGCGAAGAGGGTGAAGTCCTTGCCAAGCCCGACGTTCTTGCCCGGTGCGATCGTGCTGCCGACCTGACGAACGAGAATGCTGCCGGCCGAGACTTGCTCGCCGCCGTAGACCTTCACGCCACGCCGCTGCGAGTTCGAGTCGCGCCCGTTACGTGTGCTGCCTGCACCTTTTTTATGAGCCATGGGATTCCTGCTCAGCCCTTGATGTCGGTGATCTGGAGAGTGGTGAAGGGTTGGCGATGGCCGGTCTTGCGGCGGTAGTTCTTGCGGCGTCGAAACTTGAAGATGATGACCTTCTCGCCGCGGCCGTGCTCGAGGATCTTGGCTTCGACCTTCGCCCCACTCACGAGCGGCTTGCCGAGCTTGAGGGCCTCGCCACCGAGCATCAGGACTTGATCGAAGCTCACGGCATCGCCGACGTTGCCTTCGAGCTTCTCGACGAAGATCTTGTCGCCGGCTTGGACCCGGTACTGTTTTCCGCCCGTTTTGATGACCGCGTACATCGTTCCCTCTTTCCAATCGAGCTGACGGTAAGGCCCTTTGGAGGGGGACCGGCAGCGGGGAGGCGGGAGTATACGGACGGACGGTCTCTTGTAAAGGACCTCCGCAAAGTTGGCTGAAGGCTTGCTACGTTGGAGCCATGCGTGGGTGGCGTTGGGCAGGGAGCGTGTGTTTTCTGCTAGTTGCGTGTGGCGCCCAGGATCCGGGGGTGGAAGGTTTGACCAGGGGGGAGTTCGACGAGGCGGCGGCACCGCCAAACGACGCGAGCCAACCCACCGATGCTTCAGGCGACGTTCGACCCATCGACGCGTCCTCTCCCGAGGCAGGCAACGATGCGGGGGACGCGACTGTGACGGAGACCGCGTTCACCGACGCTGGCGCCTACGCTCCCGACCAACCAACGACCACCGCGGTTAGCGAGCACATGACCAACAACGTGGGCGTGACACCGGGTCTCGGCGTCGACTGCCTCACGTGTCACAAGATGGGTGGCACGGGGGTGGTCTTCTTGTTTGGCGGGACCGTCTTTCAAGACGTGGCCGGCACGATGCCGGCGGTCGACGAGGAGGTCCGCGTCCTCGACAGCAACAATATGGGGTACTCCGCGCACAGCGACGCGAACGGCAACTTCTGGTTCAAGATGGGCGCGACGGCGATCGCGTTCCCCGCCATGAGCGGCGTACGCAACGCGACGCAGACTGTTCTCATGACGAACACCCTCACGGCATCGAACTGTAACGGTTGCCACGACAAGACGACGACCGACCCCCTTCACATCCCGTAACTCACAAGCCAAAGTGCGGTAGGCTCCGCCGCGCCCTCAGGCGCGAAGCGCCGGAGCAGACATCATGGCGCACGGCTACCTCGCGATCGTCCTTCACGCGCACCTGCCGTTCGTCCGCCATCCAGAGAACGAACGGCACCTCGAGGAGCGTTGGTTCTACGAGGCGCTCATCGAGTGCTACCTGCCGCTCGTCGACATGCTCGATCGTCTCGCGGCGGACGGCGTGCCCGTGGCGCTCACGATGAGCCTCACGCCGCCCCTCGCCGCGATGATGCGCGATGAGCTCCTCTGCAAGCGGTTCGAAGCGCACCTCTCGCGTATGGAGTCGCTGGCGGAGAAGGAGATGGTGCGCCTGTATGGGGACGCGGAGCTCGCCCCGCTCGCCACCTTCTACCGCGAGGAGATGGCGCGCGTTCGTTCGGTTTGGGAGCGCCACGACGGGGACGTGATTGGCGCACTGTGCAAGCACTGGGACGCTGGGAGCCTCGAGATCCTCACGTGCTCGGCGACCCACTGTTACTTGCCCGGAATGTTGCCGGCCCCCGAAGGCGTACGCGCTCAGCTCGAGCTCGGGATGGCTGCGTTCGAGGCGCTCGTCGGACGGAGGCCACTCGGCATGTGGCTCCCCGAGTGCGCCTACCATCCCGACATCGACGGCGCGCTCGCCAGTGCCGGCGTTCGCTACACCATCCTCGACACGCACGGCGTCACGCGTGCACGTCCGCAGCCGCCCTTCGGGGAGCACGCGCCGATTCTCTCGCCCGGCGGCGTTGCGTTCTTCGCGCGCGATCAGGAGTCGAGCCGGCAGGTGTGGTCGCGTGAAGAGGGTTATCCCGGCGACGCGTACTATCGAGACTTCTACCGCGACATCGGCTTCGACTTGCCCGAGGAGCACCTTCACGGCGAGGTGATCGGCGACGGCAATCGCTTGATGACGGGCATCAAGTACTACCGCATCACGGGCAAGGGCGTGACGAAGCAACCTTACATCCCGAGCGTTGCAAAGGCGCGGGCGTGGGAGCACGCCGGAGACTTCGTGCGCAATCGGTCGATGCAAGTCGGGTATCTGGCGCGTCAGATGGGCGGCGTCGCGCCCATCGTTGTGTCGCCCTACGACGCCGAGCTCTTCGGGCACTGGTGGTACGAGGGGCCGCTCTTCCTCGAAGCCGTCTTTCGCCGTCTTGCCCAAGACGCCCGCGCCGAGGTCGAAGCCATCACGCTGCGCGCCTACTTGGAGCGCCACCCCGTTGCAGCGTCCGCGACGCCGAGCGCATCGTCTTGGGGCGCCGGTGGGTATAGCGAAGTGTGGATCGGGCCGAAGAGCGCGTGGGTTTGGCGGCATGTCCACCACGCGACCCACTACGCGTCGTGGCTCGTGCAGCGTCACCGCGACGCGACGGGCACGAGCGGGCGCGCGCTCGATCAGGTCGTGCGCGAGCTGCTCCTTTTGCAGTCGAGTGATTGGCCGTTCATCTTGCACACGGGGACATCGAGTGGCTATGCCCTCGCGCGGCTTCAAGCTCACGATCACCGCCTGCGCCGGCTCGCTCATCTCGTCGAAGCTGGCGTCTCCACCAACGAGGACGCGAGATGGCTCGATGACGTCTGCGCACGCGACAACTTCCTCTGGCAGCTTGGCAGCGAGACTCTCCGCGCACCCTTCATGTCATGAAATTCGAAGGCACCTACACCGCTCTCGTCACGCCCTTCACCCGCGAGGGTTCGATCGACTGGGCCGCATTCGAGCGCGTCGTCAGCGACCAGCTCGACGGCGGCGTGACGGGCCTCGTTCCGTGCGGGACGACAGGCGAGAGCCCCACGCTCACCCAAACGGAGCAGCGGGACGTCATCGCGCGCACCGTCGCGCTGGCAAAGGGGAGGATGACGATCGCGGGCGTGGGATCGAGCAGCACCGCGCACGCCATCGAGCTAGCGAAGCAAGCCGAGGGCGCTGGCGCGAACGCGGTGATGGTGGTCGTGCCCTACTACAACAAGCCGACGCAAGAAGGCCTCGTGCGGCACTACGTCGCGACCGCGAAGGCCGTCGGGTGCCCGATCGTCATCTACAACATCCCTGGACGCAGCGGCGTCGACCTCGGCATCGATGCCATGGGGAGGATTCTCGATGCGGCCGCCAACGTCGTCGTGACGAAGGAGGCCACGGCCAATGTCATTCGCGCGCAGCAGCTCGCCGCACGCTTTGGCGAACGGCTGACCGTGCTCTCCGGGGACGACGCCCTCACGCTGCCGATGATCTCCGTCGGCGCACGCGGCGTCATCAGCGTCGCGTCGAACGTCATCCCTGGACCCGTAACGCGCGCGACGCAGCTCGCGCTCGACTGGGACCGCGCGGCGACACAAGCCCATCTCAGGCTCTTGCCATTCTTCGAAGCCCTCTTCATCGAGCCCGGCGTGGCGTCGGCGAAGGCGCTGCTCTCGAAGCGCGGCCTCTGCCAGAACGTTCTCCGCGAACCGATGATGCCGCTCGGCGAGGGGGCGCGGAAGGCCCTCTTCGCGGCGTACGAGGCGCTCGGATGACCTCCATCGCGGTCCTCGGAGCGCGTGGGCGAATGGGGCGCGCCATCGTCCGCATCGCGCCCGAGCACGATGCGAGCGTCGTGCTCTCGATTGACGCTGGGGAAGGCGACCTCGCGGCGCTCCGAGAGTCGGGAGCTCGTGTGCTGATCGATTTCTCGTCACCCGCGATCGTAGCGGGCGCTGCGCGCGCATGCGCCACGGCGGGGGTTGCGCTCGTGAGCGGCACGACTGGGCTCGACGAGCAGGCGACCCGCGCCATCGACGAGGCGTCGCAGCACGTTCCGGTACTCTGGGAGCCCAACATGAGCGTTGGTGTGTTCGTGCTCGGCGAGATCGTTCGCCGTGCTCTCGCCATGCTCGGCGAAGGCTTCGACGTGGAGATCGTCGAGACCCACCACGGGATGAAGGCTGACGCCCCCAGCGGCACGGCCCGCCGTCTCGCGGAGATCGCACGCGAAGTACGAGAACTAACGATTGTGACCGGCCGTGACGGTAAGCCCGGTCCGAGAACCCGCGGCGAAGTGGGCGTCTTCGCAGTGCGTGGCGGGGATGTGGTGGGCGACCACGTCGTCCACTTGCTTGGCTCGGGTGAGCGCCTCGAGCTCACCCACCGCGCAACAAGCCGTGACGTCTTCGCGATTGGCGCGCTTCGCGCGGCGACTTGGATCGCTGGAAGGCCGGCCGGGCGCTACGCCTTCGGCGACGTGCTCCTCAAAACGTGAGGAGCGCCGAGAGACCGCCGCCGTTCGGGCCGAATGACGGCAGGATCTGCAGACGCGCGGCGGGGGGTGGTGCTCCCTCTTCTTTGGAGTGATCCGTTGCCACGAGGATCGCGCCGATGACGGCGAGGCCCACGGCGGCGCCGCCCAACGTCCAGGCGATGATGCTGTCGGTGAGGGCATCGCCGCGTGCCCCGCCCATGCCGTTGTCACCGCACGCCTGACGCCAGCTCGTATTCGAAGAGCTGATGAACCCCTGAATGCCGTTCATAGGGTTCGTGCAGAACTGGCTGTTTGCCGGGGTGTTCGGTACGTCGGCGCGAAAGCCGTTGAACGTGCTCGCGTTGACCGCAAAGAGCCCTCCGAACACCGCACCCACGATGGCGGAAGCACCGGCGACACCGAGCATGATGAACCCCACCGTCTTCCTCGGATGACCCGGCTTCGAGGGCTCGACGGGTGGCAGCGCGCTCGCCTTCAGCTCGAACGTGATCTCGCTCTGGACGTTCACGACGATGCTGACGTCTTGGGGCGACGTCGTCATGCCGCTCACCTGCAGGTCGACCGTGTGGGTGCCCGAGCCAAGCGGCAACGTGGCTTGCCCGTGATCGAGCTGGGCAACCGGTTTGCCGTCGACGATGACGGTCCCCACTTGGGAGCCGTTGGCATGGACGACGATCGTGCCCTGCGTTGCCTGGCCCGTCAGGTGGTCGAACAGCTGCACGGCGACGCGCTTGAGGGCATCGTCGTTCTGGTCCTTGAGGTTGTCACTGTAGGATTCTTTCGCGACCTGTTCGGGCTTGCCGCGTGTCCACAAGTGAACTTCGGCGACGACCTGATGCGGCACGCTCGCCTTGACGACGTTGCCCCAGAAGAAGCGATCCGTCCTCAGTTGGTCGCCGATGCGTTGCAAGCACGCCGAGTCAGGGCGCGTCGGGCACTTGAGCGCGGGCAGGAGCGTCGCGAGCGACTGGTTCGACTCCGCGAGCTGGAGCGAGGGAGTGTTGCGTACACGCTGCCGCAGCGCGGCGGTGAGCGCGTCAGCTTGGTCTTCACTCGCGTCGTCGGAATCGAGCGCGATGACGTGCACCGTCACTGGCTTTTGCGCGAGAGCCATCGACGGCACGAGCAGGCACCCCACCACCGCGAAGAGAAGCCACACTTTCGTCCACGAGAGCATCTCGATAGGGTATCGCGATCCTGCCGCCGTTACCAATTGAGTGGTAGAGGCCTGACGATGCGAATTTGTGGCGGGGTGCATCGGTCGCGTGTTCTCGCGGCCCCTCGAGGGACGAGCACGAGGCCCACGTCGGACCGGGTGCGCGAGGCCCTCTTTTCGGTCCTCGAGACGCGCGGCGTCGTCGTGGGTGCACGCGTCGTGGACCTCTACGCGGGGACGGGTGCGCTCGGACTCGAGGCCCTCTCGCGTGGCGCGACCTTCGCGACGTTCGTCGAATCCGACAGGCGCGCCCTCGAAGCGCTCGCACGCAACGTGGAGGCTCTGCGCGAGCGCTCGCGCGCGCGGGTCTTGCCGTTTGCCGTGGCGCGGGCGGTCACGACGCTCGCAGGCGATGCCGCGTCGCTGATCTTCTGCGACCCTCCGTACGTGGAGGTGAGCAACGGTGGAGTGGCCAGCCGGCTCGAAGCCTTGACGAAGCAGGGGGTCGCCCGAGAGGACGCCACGATCGTCCTCGAGCATGCCACCCGCGACAGGCCCATCGTAGCGGCGTTGCAGCTCACGTCGCTGCGCGAAACCGACAGCCGCGTGTATGGCGACACGACGCTGACGTTTTTTTCTGTATACTCGCGGCCGCCATGAGCTCCGTTCCGCCCCCTTCGCAGTCGGGCGTTCCCTCTTCCGGTAGCAACGGGATGTACATCGCCCTTGCACTCGTCCTCTTGCTCGGCATCGGCGGCCTCGTCGCGTGGAGAGTGACGAGCAAGCCTGACGCGACCCCGCCGCCCAAGGTGGCGACTACTGCGTCGTCATTGACGCCTACGACGAACGCGCTCATCGACGAGGTGCCCCTTCCTCCGCCCGTCATCGAGGCGGGTCCCACGGTCGCACCGACGTTCACGGGTGGTGGTGGCTCGTACGATCCGTGCTCCTACAACACGTGCAACGGCAACGTCGCACCAGGGAGTGACACGGAACGCGGGCTCCAGATCATCGCTCAGAAGACGAGGCGCAAGTGCTACGACCCAGCCCTCGCCAACGATCCCGCGTTGCAAGGGCACGTGAAGGTCCACATGAAGATCGCGTCGAACGGCGACATCTGCTCCGCCTCGGTGGGCAGCAGCGACATGTCGAACGCATCCGTCGGTGAGTGCGCCGCTCGCATGTTGCTCGGATCGGGTCGCGTGCCAGCACCGAAGGGTGGCTGCGTGAACCTCGACTTCCCGCTCAACTACGTACCGATGGGCCAGCACTGATGCGTCATGTCGATCGCACCTTCGCTCTTTTGGCGTGTGTGGCGGTCGCGTGCGTCAACGGCACGACACCGGATTGCACGAGCGTCGACAGCGGGTGCTTTCCCTTCCAAAACGACAGTGGGCCCCCTTCAGACAGTGGCCAATCAGACGCGAGTGATGCAAGCTCCGAGGGAAGCCCGGAGGCGAGCGACGACGCGGCCGTCGATTCGGCCGTGGATTCACCCGTCGACTGAGGCTTGCGAGCAGTGACATCGCGGCGAGTGCCGCGGAGCAGATGATATCGTGCCCGACGACAACAATCAGCGGCCACCCGCCTCGCGCTCGGTACGTCCACCCAGCGACCCCGTAGGGCCGCCGACGACACCGCCCGCGCCAGAGACGATGCCACGACGCATCACCCAACGCATGACGGTGCCCGCGTCGCTGCGGCAGCCCCCGCCACCGTCTGCGCCTGCGTCGATGCGCGGCGGGCGGCCTTCGATGCGCCGGTCATCGCCGCTCGTACGGCTGTCGCCCGGCGACTTCGATTTGGTGAACGCCGCTCGGCGGATCCTCGAAGGCTCGTTGTCGGTGGTGCCCGGTGAGACCGTGCTCGTCATCGTCGATCAGGCTCGGGTCGATCTCGTCCCTCCGCTCGCCGAGGTTGCGTCACTCGCGGGCGCGGAGTGCGACGTCGTGATCCTCGAAGACCTCGCGCCCCGTCCGATCCACGAGCTTCCACGGGTCATCGAAGCGAAGCTCCACGACGTGCAAGCAACGATACTCCTCGTGGGCATCGTCGATGGCGAGCAGCCGATGCGTCTCGCGCTGCTCGAGCGCGTGCGCGAGACCGGTCTTCGCCACGCCCACATGATCGGCGTCACGCGGCGCACGATGCTCGCTGGATTCTCGGTCGACCCCACGCGCATCCTCGACGCGACACGCGCCGTCCGGATGCGGCTACGCCCGAGCTCCGTGATCCAATCGCGCACGACGGCCGGCACGAACCTCACGGTGAAGCTCAACCCCGCGCATCGGTGGGTCGAGCACGTGGGTGTGATTCGTCCGGGGCGATGGGAGAATCTCCCGTCGGGCGAGCTGATGACCGCGCCGCTCAGCGTGGATGGCACCTTCGTCTGTGATGCCAGCCTTGGCGGGCCATTCGGCGCCGCGATGGGTCTCCTCTCATCGTGCCCCCTTCGCCTCGAGATCGAGGACAACGTCGTCAAGAGCTTCTCGTGCAGTGAGTCGAGCATCCACCGCGGCATCGAAGCGTTCATCGCCCACGATCGCTTCTCGAGTCATGTGGGCACGGTGATACTCGGGACGAACGTGGGGCTCCTCGCACCGATCGGCGAGCTCGTCTGCGATCAGAACCTACCGGGCCTCCACATCAGCCTCGGCTCCACGTTCCCGGATGCGACCGGCGCCGCGCCGACGACGACCCTCCAGCTCTCGCTCACGTCGTTCGGCGGGGACGTCGACCTGGACGGCACGCCGCTTCTTCGCGCCGGTCGTTACATGGTTTGATGTGTTTGGCATCTTGCTCACGATGGCCTACGACGGCGAGCGGTTTTCGGGCTGGGCGAAGGCTCCCTCCGAGCGAACGGTGCAAGACGTGCTGCACGCGGCCATCACGAGGATGGATCCCGACGCGAGCATCCCGCGCGGAGCGAGCCGCACGGACGCGGGCGTCCACGCCGAAGGGCAGGCCGCCGCGTTCGACACCGCGCGTGACATCGAGCCGCGGGGTTGGGTTCTCGGCTTGAACGCGGCGCTCGACGAAGACGTCGCGGTTCGCGCTGCACGCGGCGTCGCCGTGGGCTTCGACCCTCGCACGGTGTCGCGCGGAAAGCGGTATCGTTATCGCATCTTGCTCGATCAGGCTCGGGACCCTCTCCTCCGAGGGCGTGCGTGGCGCATCGGCTACCCGCTCGATCTCGACAAGATGGCGCGTGAAGCCGCACGGGCAGAAGGCACGCATGACTTTCGCGCGTTTCGCTCGGCGCGGGACGAACGGCGGATCACCATACGTACGCTCGACCGCGTGGCGCTCGAACGCGAGAGTGATCGGGTGGTCGCGATCGTTGTCCACGGCAATGCGTTCATGCACAACATGGTGCGCATCATCGCCGGCACTCTGGTCGATGTGGCCCGAGGTCAGCTCGAGGAGGGTGCGATCGCACGCGCCATCGCGAGCGGTGCGCGCGACGATCTCGGCGCGACAGCCCCACCGCATGGCCTCGTGCTCGAGCACGTCGATCTCGGCGTCGTTTTGGGAGGTGCGTCATGGCCGCCGTGAGCGCGACGTCACGCGTGCACGTGCGAGCACCTCGCCCTGGCGATGGTCGCGCGATCGCAGCGCTGTGGCGCGAGCTCTGGGACGTTCACGAGACGTGGGGCGGCTACCCCGGCGCGAAGGACGATTTGACGTACGCTCGCGTGCAAATGCGCATCGAGCACGAGGCTCGCGCGAGGCAGGGCAGCATCGCGCTCGGCCGGCATCTTCACCTCGTCGCGACGCTGGACGGGCAGGTCGTCGGTCAAGTCGAAGGGTGGAGCGATCGCTACGGCGTCGACCCGCAGACACCGTCGACATGCGAAGTGCGGTCGCTCGTCGTCGCTCCGAGCGCGCGCTTCTGCGGAGCGGGCGCTGCATTGCTCGAGGGTCTCGGGTGTGCGGCGATCGATTGTGCAGCAGGTCCCGCGGCGCTCGTCGCAGAGGTCCTCGAGCCGAACCCAGCGCATGCCTTCTACGCGCGGTGTGGCTACACGCCGGTCGGGTACACGCTGCGAAAGAGCACGACCTTGGCTGCCGCTGCAGGCTCGATACCCGCACGCGTGGCCCAGCCTCGAGACGCGCTCGCCATCGCCATCCTCGAGGCCGCGCTCGCGGAGCGACGCAAACGTGCGGGTGATCTGCGGTTCGATCCGCCGCGAGCCGTCGACGCCGCGTGGCTCGGAGCCATCGCGGGCCATTTGCAGTCAGGCTCACAGATGCCAATCGACGTCGTCGCGCTCGATGCGCTCGGAGCCGTTCGTGCAAGCGCGACGCTCGTCGTCATGACGCTCGATCCACCGTTCCTTCCCGTTCGTCGCGCGGCGCTGACGCGAACAACGGTCGATCCCGCCCTCGATCCCGCGCCTCTCGTCGCGACGCTCGTCGCGTTCGGGGCGGTGGTCGCCGCCCGATGGGGTGCGCCGACGCTGGAGATCACCGATCTCGGCGCCCCCGGTACGCCGCTCCACGACGCGGTGCTTCGAACCGGGGCGACCCCGTGGTCTCGCCTCGTGATGCGGCTCTGGCGCAACGCTTGACCCTCGGCGCGGAGTAGGCGTGAGAGTTGCGGAATGGCGCTCCACGTTGCACTGTTTGTGACGACGGAGGCGCTGTTTCCGATGAAGTACCTGGTTTTGAAGGCTGTTTCGTTCGCGGCCGTTTTATTGGCCCCCACCCTCACGCTTGCCCAGCAAGCTCAACCGCTCGGCACCACGTCTCAGCTGGAAGCGCGGCGTTTGTCGGACGCGTTCGTCAATGTCGCCGAGCGCGTCAGCCCGAGCGTCGTTCAGATCGACGTCACGGCGCGCGAGGAGACCAATGATCCCTTCGCTCGGATGCTCGGAGTCGGCGGTGACTCACCGGTTGCGCGCGGTACTGGCTCGGGCGTCGTCTTCACGCCTGACGGCGCGATCCTGACGAACAACCACGTCGTCGACACGGCGCTCACGATCAACGTTCATTTGCGCGACGGGCGGTTCTTGCCCGCGAAGCTCGTAGGTCGTGACCCGGCGTCCGACCTCGCCGTCATCAAGGTCGACGCGCAAGGGCTCGTGGCTGCGCGCTTCGCCGATTCGGATGCGTCGCGCGTTGGCGAGATGGTCGTCGCGATCGGATCGCCCTTCGGGCTCGGATACACCGTGACGACGGGCGTCGTCAGCGCGAAGGGGCGCGGTGGCCTCGGCATCAACGCGATCGAAGATTATTTGCAGACCGACGCCAGCATCAACCCCGGCAACTCCGGTGGACCGCTGTGCAACCTCGACGGCCAGGTCCTCGGCATCAATACGATGATCGTCGGGCGTGGCAGCGGTATCGGGTTCGCGGTTCCATCGAACCTCGCGCGTCGCGTCGCCGAGCAGATCTTGAAGACGGGCCACGCCGAGCGAGCGTGGATTGGAGTCGGTACGCAGGATCTGTCGCCCGAGCTCGCGTCCGCGCTTCACGTCGACCCGAGAGCGGGTGCGCTCGTGAACATGGTTGGGCCCAATACGCCGGCAGAGCGAGCGCGCCTGAAGCCCGGTGACATCATTGCGGGTGTGGGCGGCAAGACCGTCCATGACAGCCACGAGCTCATCCGCGAAGTGCTCACCCACGACGTGAACAGCCAGGTGAACCTCGAGGTCGTTCGCGACGGCCACCACTACGGCACGCAGATCACCCTAGCGGCGCGCCCTGAGCAGGCGATTCCGACCGTGCCTGTTCAGCAGCAAGCCGCGCCGCAAGGCGGGCTCGGTCTCACGATTCGCGACATCACGCCCGAGCAAGCGCGGTCGATTGGCCTGAGCGCGAAGCCCATCGCCGTCGTGTCGACGGTGATCCCCGGCTCGAGCGCGGATCGCGCGGGCATCAAGACCAACGACGTGATCGTCGAGGCGGACGGCGTTGCCGAGCCGAGCACCGCACAGGTGCAACAGGCCGCTCAAGACGGCGTGGTCGTGATGCGCCTCAAGCGAGAGGACGCGACGTTCTACACGGTCGTTCGGCGATAAGGTTTCATCACGCCCGCAAGCCGGACGCGAGGCCGGCGAGCTGCGCCGCGCCGACCTTCCGCGCGCCTGGCTCGACGGCGAAGCGAAACAGCCGCGCGAGCGGTCCGTGCCACGTCTCCACGGATTGAACTTCCACGGAGTCATCGCCTCTCGCCTCGAAGAGGAATCGGTGCTCTGCGAAGAAGATGCCCTTGGCTCCGCCGCACCAGGTGATCTCCGTCGGGCTCTTCACCACGGTCACCTTGCACGGTGATCCGAACGGCAGGCCCATGAGCTTCACGTGGAACTTCATCCCCGGTGTTAGACGGCCGACGCTCCTTCCGGCCGGACGAAACGACGCTGGCATCCAGCGCGACCACGAGTCGTGGTCGGCCATGAGATCGAAAGCGGCAAGAGCGGACGCTTCGATGACGAGCGAGGCGCGTACGACGTAGCTCATCGCGCGGAGGCTAGCACTCGTGGTAATCGCATCGCCATGCGAGTGCTGGTCACCGGGGGGAGTGGGTTTCTCGGGAGCTGGGTGTGCGAGCTCTTGTCCAAGCGCAAAGACGTCGAGGTGCGAGCGCTCGTGCGGCCCACGTCGAAGACGAAGCACTTACAGTCGCTCGAGCGGGTCGAGCTCGCCGAGGGGTCCGTCGAGGATTCGCGAGCCGTCGACGAAGCCTGCCGCAGCGTCGACGCCATCATCCACTGCGCGGGGCTCGTGAAGGCACGCAACGAGGACGAGCTCATCCGCGTCAACGTCGAGGGCACGCGCAATTTGGTCGAGGCCGCTAAGAAACACGCGATCAAGCGGTTCGTTCACGTCTCGACGCTCGAAGCGAGCGGGCCATCCGACGACAGGAAGCCGGTACCCATCTCGCAAGCCAAGCCGTGTACGGCATACGGCCGTTCGAAGCTCGCGGGAGAGCGCGTGGCGCTCGCCGCGAAGGACGATCTCCACGTCGTCGTGCTCCGCCCCGGCGCGATTTACGGCCCGCGTGACGTCGAGATCCTCGACGCGTTCAAGAGCGTCAACCGTGGCCTCATGCCGACGATTGACGGAGGGCGTGCGCTCGGCTCGTTCGTCTGGGGCCCCGACTGCGCCGCCGCCTGCATTCGTGCGCTCGAGGCGGATGTGCCAAGTGGAAGCATCTACTTCGTCGACGACGGCGGCCCGCCCGTCACGCAGCGCGACTTCCTCGAGATGATCGAGACCGCCCTCGGCCGCCGCGCGCTCGTCCGCATGAGCCTGCCAAAGGGTCTCTTGAAGACGGTGGCGTTCGGCGTCGAGGCGTTCGGCAAGGCCTCGGGCAAAGCCGTGATGCTCACGCGCGAGAAGGCCGACATGCTCCTGCGCGATCTCATCTGCGAGTCGTCTGCGACGCGACGCGAGCTTGGATGGGAGCCCGAGGTCGCCATCCAGGAGGGAGTGAAGCGCGCGGTCGAGTGGTACCGCGCGAACGGGTGGCTTTAGTTCATCGTAAGGACGAGGCCAGCTCCTCAGCCCTCGCGATCGTGGCCTGCCGTGGGAACACCTTCCCGACGAGCACGCGGTGAACCTCGGCGTCGCGATCAGCGCAGCAGTCCTCGACGACCACGACCTTGTAGTCGGCGTCCGCTGCGTGCCTCACGGTCGACAGCACGACGCCGCTCGTGGCGATGCCGGCGACGACCAGCGTCTCGATGCCGTTGGCACGCAAGATCATGTCGAGATCCGTTCCCGCGAACGCGCTCACGCGGTGCTTGGTCACGATGACGTCCCCAGCCTTCGGTGCGACCGCAGCGTGCACGTCCGTTCCCGGCGCGCCCGCCGCGAATCGTCCACTCTCACGAATGGGGCCAAACGATTGGTTGCGCGGGCTCATTTCGGGGTAGCCGGCGCGAAAGCCAACGACCACGTAGATGACCTTCATGCCGGCGTGGCGAGCGGCCTCAAGGAGTTGCGCTGTCTGCGTCAGCAACCCGTCCTTGCCCTCAGCGACCATCTCCACGATGGCGACCTGAAAGTCCATGACGAGCAGCGCCGAGGTCTTGGGATTGAGCGGAGCCATGGCGTGAGATGCTACCGGAAACCCCATACGGCATTTGCGCTTCGAGCCCTAGAGCATTAGATCGTCATTCCCGACCCGCATGATCACCTGGGCCCTGAAGAAAGTCCTCGGCACGAGCCACGAGCGCGAAGTGAAGCGCCTCCTGCCACGGGTCGCGTCCATCAACGATCTCGAGCCCAAGATGGCCAAGCTCGACGACGCCAAGCTCACAGCAAAAACGGCCGAGCTCAAGGAGAAGCTCGAGAACGGGGCCAAGCTCGACGACGTCCTCGTCGAGGCGTTCGCCGTGTGCCGCGAGGCCGGCAAACGCTCCCTCAAGATGCGGCACTACGACGTGCAGCTCATCGGTGGCATGGTGCTCCACAAGGGCTGCATCGCCGAAATGAAGACCGGCGAAGGCAAGACGCTCGTGGCGACGCTCGCCGCGTACTTGAACGCGCTCGAGGGCAAGGGCGTCCACATCGTCACCGTCAACGACTACCTCGCGCGCCGCGACGCCGAGTGGATGGGCAAGCTCTACGGGTTTCTCGGCATGAAGACGGGCGTCGTCGTTCACTCCCAGGGCGACCACGAGAAGAAGGACGCGTACCAGGCCGACATCACCTACGGCCAGAACAACGAGTTCGGCTTCGACTACCTGCGCGACAACATGCGGTTCTCGGCGCTCGAGTGGAAGCAGCGCCCGCTCCACTACGCCATCGTCGACGAGGTCGACTCGATCCTCATCGACGAGGCCCGCACGCCGCTCATCATCAGCGGGCAGGCCGAGACGTCGAGCCACAAGTACCGCTCCATCAACGAGTGCATCCCGCGCCTCCGCAAGGACGAGCATTACATCGTCGACGAGAAGAACCACTCGGTCACGCTCACCGATGATGGCGTCGACGCCGCGCAGAAGCTCATGGGGGTGTCGAACCTCTACGATCCCGTCAACCTCGAGTCGCTCCACATCCTCAACCAGTGCCTTCGCGCCCACACGCTCTATCAGCGCGACGTGACGTACCTCGTCACCGACGACGGCAAGGTCCTCATCATCGACGAGTTCACCGGGCGTGTCCTCCCCGGGCGGCGCTGGAGCGACGGGCTCCACCAAGCCGTCGAGGCCAAGGAAGGCGTGCGCATCCAAGAAGAGACGCGCACGATGGCGACGATCACCTTCCAGAACCTCTTCCGTATCTACAAGAAGCTCTCGGGAATGACGGGCACGGCCGACACGGAGGCTGCCGAGTTTCACTCGACGTACAAGCTGTCGGTCATTCAGATCCCGACGAACAAGCCCGTCGTCCGGCAGGACTTCGACGACATGGTCTACAAGACCGAGCGCGAGAAGTTCACGGCGGTCATCAAGGAGATCCTCGAGTTCCACGAGCGCGGGCAACCCGTGCTCGTCGGGACGACGAGCGTCGAGAAGAGCACGGCCATCGCGCGCATCTTGAAGAAGCGCCAGGTCGCGCACGCGGTGCTGAACGCCAAGCACCACGAGAAGGAAGCCTTCGTCGTCGCGCAAGCGGGGCGCAAGGGCGCCATCACCGTGTCCACGAACATGGCCGGCCGCGGCACCGACATCATCCTCGGCGGCAACCCGGAGATGCTCGCCAAGCTCGACTTCAAGGAGAAGGGCAAGGACGAGCTCGCCGAGCCGGAAGAGTTCGGCAAGGTCGTCGACAGGTACGCCGCGTCTTGCAAGAAGGAAGGCGACGAGGTGCGCGACGCAGGAGGCTTGCACATCCTCGGCACCGAGCGGCACGAGTCACGCCGCATCGACAACCAGCTCCGCGGTCGCTCGGGGCGCCAGGGCGATCCGGGGACGAGCCGGTTCTATCTCTCGCTCGAGGACGATCTCATGCGCATCTTCGCGGGCGACCGCGTCAAGTCGCTCATGGAGCGCATGGGGCTGCCCGATGACGAGCCCATCGAGCACCCGTGGGTCACGCGATCCATCGGCGACGCGCAGAGCAAGGTCGAGGCGCGCAACTTCGACATCCGCAAGAACCTGCTCGAGTACGACGACGTGATGAACGAGCAGCGAAAGACGGTCTACAAAATCCGTCAGCAGCTCCTCCTCGGCATCTACAAGCCGGAGATCATCGACGACGACGGCAAGCCCACGGGCAAGATGCGCGACATCAAAGTGCTGCCGCGCCTCCAAGACGAGGTGAAGCAGGCGATCCTCGACATGATCCTCCACTACGGCACGGAGATGCCGAAGACGAACGAGGATGGCACACCCGCCGAAGCCCCGAAGAGGCCCGAGAAGGTGGAGGACGTGAAGGAGCTCTTCTCGCTCGATTCGCTCCGCAACGACGTCTATCAATTCTACGGGTATCGCATCGACTTCAAGCCGAGCGACGCCAAGAGCCCGAAGAAGGTCTACGAGCGGCTCCTCGAGGAGATCGCGCAGAGCCTCACCGAGCAACGCGAGCGCATGCTCGACCTCGTCGACAGCATCTGCGCCGCGATGATCGAAGAGTGCTGCCCTCCAGCCAAGCCCCCCGAGGACTGGGACTGGAAGGCGCTACGCGCAGGCTTCCTCGACCACTTCGGGCGCAAGGTCGACAAGATCGAGCACATCCACAGTCCCGAGGACCTCGTCCACGATCTCTACAAGCAGGCGGAAAAGGCGATGGGCGCGAAAGAAGAGGAGCTCGGCACCGAGCTCTTCTTGCGTGTCTTCCGTCACTACTACCTCGAGGAGATCGATCGCGAGTGGGTCGAGCACCTCACGAACATGGAGCACCTCCGTGACGGCATCGGTTTGCGCGGCTACGGCCAGCGCGATCCGAAGCAGGAGTACAAGAAGGAGGGTTACGATCTCTTCGTCAGCATGATGGCGGCGGTCTCGAGCAACGTCGGGAGCAAGGTCGCCAAGGTGCAGGTGCGCAAGGAGACGGACGTCGAGCAACTCGAGCGCGCCGATGCCGAGCGCCACGCGCAGCAGCAGCAGCAGATGGTGATGCGCCACGGCGGTGAGGTCGACCCGGGTTCCGACCAAGACGAAGCGCCCGCGCAAGCTCAAGGGACCGCGGGTGGGCCGAGGCCGCAGCGTGTCGTCGCGCAACCGGTGAGGCGAGAGGCGCCGAAGATTGGGCGCAATGATCCCTGCCCGTGCGGCAGCGGCCTCAAGTTCAAAAAGTGTCACGGGGCCGCGCTCGAGGACGAGGCCGACCCGGACGACGCGAGCGCGTAGTTCTCGTCAGCCGCCAGGGCCCGACGTGCAGGCCGCGGGATCGTCCTGGCGCGGGATCCAATGGCCGCCGTCACATTGCAGCGTCGCGGTGCAGTATCCACCACCAACGTTGCACGCGATCGACTCGTTGACGACCTTCGTGCACGCCGCCGGATCGTCTTGGCGGATGATCCAGTGACCGTTGTCACACTGGAGCGTGTCGGTGCAGAAGCCAGAGCCCTCGCTGCAAGCATCAGGCGCAGGTGATGGAGGGGGCGGCGGAGGCTGGGTACCACCGCTGCCG
>Ga0302326_10002453_pt1 | contig 45269 bp, 48 predicted proteins | sample Palsa_T0_3_FD_202264 | JGI IMG/M metagenome (GOLD analysis project Ga0302326, IMG submission 202264) | Peat permafrost microbial communities from Stordalen Mire near Abisko, Sweden - Palsa_T0_3 | ecosystem: Environmental > Terrestrial > Soil > Palsa > Peat permafrost | place: Sweden: Abisko... | reverse complement strand
CAGGTCGGGATCTGCGCGGCTGGGCATGCGTCGCCGTCACCGTAGGGGTGTGAGTCGGCTCGTGGTGGCCGGTGCCGGCGCAACCTGCAAGACCGGCCAGCAGCACCACGGTTGACCTCATCAGCGCGGTCCCGGGGAGGCGATGTCTCATCCGAACCCCGCGTGAAGCATCACGGTCGCTGCGTCTGAGGCGACTCGGCCGTCGGGGAAGAAGGCGGTCACACGAACCCTCGCGTACGTCGACGGGGTCCCGGACCACAGCCCGTCGCGCCGGGGTGAGCGAACGCGAAGCGCGCCGTTATCCGGGCCGGCGCCATACAGATAGCCGAGCCAGATGTTGCTAGACCCGGGCGGGTCAGGAGGGCTGAGGGTCACCAGTCGACCGGCGATCTGAACGACGACGAGCGTCGCGTCCTCGTCGAGCCTCACGCCGACTCCGATGCGATCGCACTGAATCGAGTTGGGCTTTCCACAGGCGATGCCGAGAAACGGCAGCGCCGTGGCGGGCAGCGACGCAGGCGTGTCAGTAGCCGGACAGCCTGTCAGGCTGTCCCCAATTGGGATCAGCATCGTTGATGTCGGACCCCGCGCGGGCGTGACGAGTAGCCGCACACAGCCTCGGCCGGTGAACAGGACTCCGCCACCGAACCGGTGCGCGGAGCGTCCACAGGCGGGGAACCGCACAGCGGGAAACCCGTCGCTCATCACCGCGTTCGGATTCCCCGTCAAGAGTGGCGTGAACTGGAGCGACATCCGTGCATGTGCGGTCGAGTGGACGCGCACAACCACAGGTCGGTCACCGGTGACCAACGCGATCGCGTCGCTTCCCATCGGCTGCGTGAGCTGTCCGCGGGGGATCTGCGCGAGGTCCTCGCCGATCGAGAGCGTCAACGGCCCCGCTCGATACACCCCACTCTCACCGGATAGCGGGGCGCGAGCGAGCCCCTCGCTCACGCAGCCGGCCCTGGCGATCACCGGGCTCGGACTGGCGAGTCGATGCGAGCGACCGCAGGCTGACAACAGCAGGGCAAGGGCAGCGAGTGACGCGAGGGGCCGCATGACCCCAATACGCCCGGCTGGGGCAAAAGTCCTTGCTGATGGAAGACGGACGGCGCGGCTCGTCGCCGAGGCGGTGCCGCCTTGGGATGATCGTCTCGTGATCGGCGCGGAAAACTCCGCACCGATGGACTTCCCCAGCCGTGCGGCACGTATAGCGGGTGATGGGTTGGCTCGTGAGGAGCCGGTGAGCGAGCGTGACCGCTCCGACGCGGCACTCGTCCGCGCTGCCCGCGAGGGGTCAGAAGCGGCGCTCGAGATGCTGTTCCGCCGGCACTGGCCGAGCGCTCATCGGGCCGCTTATCTCGTGTGCCAGGATCGGGCCGGCGCCGAGGACATCGCCCAGGAAGCGTTCCTGGCCGCGCTCCGCGCGCTCGATCGCTTCGACCGCCGCCGCCCCTTCGCGCCGTGGCTTCACCGGATCGTCGTCAACCGCGCGATCGACTGGACGCGGATGCGCGCCGGCCGCCGCGAGACGACAACCGCGGCCGTACCCGAGCCTCCCGCCCAGCCGTTGGCAGAACCCGACGACGAGTTGCTCGGAGCGCTGGCCGAGCTCGACGCCGATCATCGCGCGGTGATCGTGCTGCGGTACCTGCAGGATCTCTCGCCGGGCGAGATCGCCCGAGCGTTGAACCTGCCCAGAGGGACGGTCAACTCGAGGCTTCGCCGCGGCCTCGACAAACTTGGCCGGCAAATGGCCCGAGAGCGCGTTCGATGACCGACGCTGAGCTTCGAGAGCGCCTGCGAGCCACACAGACCGACGCCGACCGGGATGCCGAGCAGCGTGCCTGGCAGATCGTCCGCAGCGCCTACAGCCCGGCGGAGGCATCGAGCCGGCACCACCGGTTCCGGATCACATTGCCCGCGATGGCTTGCACCGTCGCCATCGTGGCGGTTCTCCTGGCGGTAGCGAGCTCGCCCCGCGATGCGCTCGCTCGATGGATTCGCGATGCGATCGGCCTCAGCACCCAACCTCATTCGCGCCCCGTGCTCGGCGGGCTGCCCAGCGGAGGGCAGCTATTGGTCAATTCCCCGGCCGGGCCGTGGATCGTTCACGCTGACGGCAGCCCCAGCTACCTGGGGCCTTACACGGCGGCCGCCTGGTCGCCACATAGCCTCTATGTCGTCGCGTGGCACAGAGCGGAACTGGCGGCGCTCGATCCGAACGGCCGCGTCGAGTGGGTCCTCACGGCCGGCGCCAAAGTCACGGTCGCCCGGTGGTCCCCGGACGGGTACCGCATCTCCTACATCGCCGGTCGTTCGCTCGACATCGTTGCCGGCGACGGCAGCGACAGCCACCAGCTCGCCAGCCACGTCAAGCCGGTCACCCCCGCCTGGCAGCCACACACCGGGAGCGCCCACCGCATCGCGTTCGTGGACCAGCTCGGAGACATCGAGCTACGTAACGCAGACACGCTCGCGCTGCTCTGGCGGATCAAGCCACCGACGCCACCGCGACAGCTGCTGTGGTCGCCAGACGGAACCCGGCTGCTCGCGATCGCGGCCCGCCAACTCAGCATCTACAACACTCACGGCCATCTGATCGCCACGGAGACGATCCCATCCGGAGGCACCGCCGGGCCCGCGGCATTCGCGGCCGGAGACCGCATCGCGCTGATCCTGCACCAGATCGACGAGCCGGCCGACAGCGTCGTCCTGCTCGACGCGAACAGACAGGGGTTCAAACGCGCGCCCGAGGCCGTGCTCACCGCCCCCGAGTACCTGTCCGGGATCGACTGGTCACCCAACCATCAGTGGCTCCTCGCCTCGAGCCCGTCAGCAAACCAATGGATCTTCATCCGCGTCCTGACGCCCACCCGACTAAACGCCGTCAGCCGAATCGCAAACCAGTTCCGACCACACGGCAAGCGCACCGCCGGACCTCCCACCCTCGCCGGCTGGCAACCCTAGAGCCGCTCGACTTGGGCGCTACAGCCCGTTGAGTAGGCCGCGGAGCGTCTCGGTGTAGGTCTCGAGCGCGGCGCGTCCGCGGTACGTGAGCGCTACCGAGGTTCGCGACGCAGGCCCGTTGCCGGTCTTCTCAGTGGTGAGGTAGTCGGCGTCCTCGAGCTTTCGCAGGTGCGTGATCAGGTTGCCCGGCGTCAGCCCGATCATCTCCTGTAGACGCGTGAACGACAGGGCGTCACCCTCCGGCAGCGCGGCTAGCGTGGCGACTATCCGCAGCCGCGCTGGGACGTGAATCAGCGGGTCGAGCGTATCGGTGGCATCGCTCATCGAGGCGCGCGAAGAAGCCAAGCCTGGACGGCGGCGTAACCGGCGACGACGACGCAGCACCCGACGCCGTCGCTCAGCCACACTCCGCGTGGTCCCGCGAACGCGCTTCCGGCGGCGACGAGGGCGACCGCGATGCCGGCGCCGAACCCTGGCCACTCCTCCCGGCCCGCTGCGATCGCCGCCCCGACTGCGCCAAGCGCGATCAGCTGCGCCGTCGCCGGGTAGATCCCGTAGACGATCGCCAGGCTCACCCCGTCCTGCTTCAGCACCCCCTGGAACACCGACACGGCGACCAGAGCCGTCACCACCGCCGCTCCGTAGGCGCGCTCCTGCCGGATCGAACGCCCGCTGACACCGGCCGTCGCGCGACGCCTGAAACTGACGACCACGCCGATCCAGCAGACCAGGATGCCGTACATGACCAGCAGGCCCGCGGCGGTCGGGCCTTTGTAAGGGTGCTGTCCGCGGACCGACAGCCACACCGCGCCGAAGGCCATGAGGACGACCGCCGCCCCTAGCACGGACAGCAGCGGCGAGCTCAAGTTGAACTTGCGCCGCGCCTCCCGTCTGGTCTGCTCCAACAGCCTCGCCGCGTCACGGGGATCGAGCGGGCCGCCGTGGTCGGCTGTCGCCGTGTCGTCTGTGTCGCGTGTCTCGTTCATCACGTGCTCCCTTCCGTTTGACTTTGCGCCGCAAACGCTACTACAGTTTGCGCGACAAAGTCAAACAGCGAATCTCGGTGATCGCTCTTGCGCATCCGAGAGGAAAGTGATATCACTTAGATAACACTTTCCTAGGACATTCCCGAGGAGGGAATCATGAACAGTGATCGGCTACTGAAGCTTGCAACTCCATACGGATACGCGCACCCGCTGCTTGTCTCCCGCGTGCGGATAGGCGTCGGTGTCTGGCTGCTCATCCTCACCGCCATCCTGTACGGCTACGGCCAAGGCGGCTGGTGGGGACTGCTGCTGGTACCGGCAGCGGCTTTGCACTTCTACCTTGCCTATCGCGTGCCACGAGCAATCGGAGCGAGGGTGAATTCGACGGACGCGAAGTGACGGTCGCGTGCGATGACGGCCGGGCATTCTTGCCCGGGAGCTCGCATCCGTGCCGCCGGCCGGCGTCGACCGCGTGTACATCAATCTTGAGACAGCACTCCATCAGGAGGAATCATGAGCCACGAAATTCAGCAATACCGCGAGCCCGAGGCGACCCCGGTCGGGCACGGAGGGACCCGCGTCGAAATCCACGAGCGCCCCGCGTGGGCGATCAACGGTTGGCTGGGCGTGCTCGTCGTCGCGGCCTGCATCGCTGCGACGATCCTCCTCGCCGAGAACAAGGCCGGGGGGTTCCTGGCCGTGCCGATCGTGATCGGAGCGGTGGTACTGAGCTCGTTGATCATCGTGCAGCCCGGTCACACCAAGGTGGTGCGGTTCTTCGGCAGCTACGCCGGCACCGCCAGACGGACCGGCCTGTGGTGGATCGTGCCGCTGGCGGACCGGCGGACCCTCAGCATCCGGGTCAGGAACTTCGAGACCAACCATCTGAAGGTCAACGACGCGGACGGCAACCCGGTCGAGATCGCCGCGATCGTCGTCTGGCAGGTCGCCGACACCTCGCGCGCGTCATACGCCGTCGATGACTACGTCAACTTCGTCGAGGTCCAGGCGGAGTCGGCTTTGCGTCACGTCGCGACCACGCATCCCTACGACGACCCCGGAGGCGACAGCACCTCGTTGCGCGGCAACGTCGACGTCGTCGCCGCAGAGCTCGCCCAGGAGGTCGCCCAGCGGGTCACGATCGCCGGGGTGGAGATCGTCGAGGTGCGGATCAGCCATCTCGCCTACTCCCCAGAGATCGCGCAGGCGATGCTGCGCCGGCAGCAGGCCAGCGCTGTCGTCGCGGCACGTGCTCGGATCGTCGAGGGGTCCGTCGGGATGGTTGAGATGGCCCTCGCCCGCCTCGAGGAGGGCGGTGTCGTCGAACTCGATGAGGAGCGCAAGGCGGCGATGGTGAGCAACCTGCTGGTAGTCCTCTGCGCCGACCAACCGGCCTCCCCGGTCGTCAACACCGGAACGCTCTATACGTGAGCCCTGAGCGCAAACAGGTTCTGCTGCGGATCGACCCGGCGGTCCACGACGCCCTCGCCCGCTGGGCCGCCGACGAGTTCCGCAGCCTCAACGCCCAAATCGAGATGCTGCTGCGACGCGCCCTCGACGACACCGGACGGATGCCCCGACAAGCCGGGCCAATCCCCAGACGCGGCCGGCCCCCAAAAACGTAACCGGTATTTCCCTCGCCGCGCGGAGACCCAGAGCCCCGGGACAACCAGAGCGGTAGAGAATCAGCGCCAGGCTGGGTGCGACCATGAAGTCTGCGGCGTGAGGCTGTGCGCCGCCAAGGACGCCGTCGCAGATCCAGGCGTCGATTCGATCGAGCATCGGGGGGAGATCGGCTGGGAGCTCTTCCTCCGCGGCCGGGGCGGCGGCGAAGATCAGGCGGCCGATGATCGGGATCATCAGGCGCCGCGCGAGCGCGGGCCCGTACAGGAGGTATCCCATCCGGCCGTCGGCTGCCGAGCGGCTGAACGCGGACGGGTCGCGGAGTGCTGCTCTTAGAAGAATCCGGCGGGCGGCCATCTGAAGGATGTCGTTCGCCCAGCGCTCGGCTTCTTCGACTGCGGAGCGTTGCTCGGGATCGGCACGGTGCCCAGGTGGTCGCCCAGTCGCAGCGGAAGCGGGCGCTGTGTGCCGGCGGTGCGCCTTTCCCCGCCAGCGTCGAACCCATGCAGTCGTGCGACCACTGGGTGCAGGAGGGTGACCACGTCTACGCGCTGGTACGGCAGCTGCTTGTGCTCGAGCATGAGCATCGCCGAGCGGCAGGCGTGTGAGCCGGGGATCACGTATAGCGTGTACATACTGACCGTTCAGTCGGTATCATCCCACGCCTGGCAAGAATCGAAACGCGCCGACCCAGCAGAACCCGAACGGTCGATCGGGACGTCGGCACGCGACTCGATCAGCGCACGCGCGCTGCTCGCGCCCAGGGTCGCGACGCCCGCAACGATCTCATGGCGGCGGCGCTGCTGGTGTTCGCACGCCGGGGCTACGGCCAGGCCGGCGTCGATGAGATCGCCGCCGAGGCCGGCTACTCGAAAGGGGCGCTCTACTGGCACTTCGCCGGCAAGGACGAGCTCCTCCTCGCGCTCCTCGACGAGCGCGTCGATGCGCCGATGCGCGAACTGGTCGCGCCGCTCGAATCGGCCTCACCCGACCGAGACATGTCGCTTGAGGCAACGCGGGAGTTCACTCGGCGGCTCGGCACCCAGCGTGAGGCGATGTTGCTCGAGCGGGAATACTGGAGCCTCGCGATCCGCGATCCCGACCTCCGCGCCCGCTACGCCGACCGCCAGACCGAGCTGCGCCGGGCCCTCGCCGCCGCGCTGCAGGCACGAGCGCGCCACCTCGGGTCGCCCGACCTCCCGATGCCGCCCGAAGACGTCGCCCGCATCGTGATGAGCCTGATCGGCGGCCTCGCGGTCGACGAGCTAATCGAACCGGGGTCGGTACGCCCGGAGCTCCTCGGCGAGGCCCTCGCCACCGTCTACGCCGGCTTGGTAGCACGCGCGCAGGGACAAGCCACCGCCTGAAGCGCCGCAGGGGAGCGTGTCGTCTCCCGGCGTCCGCTCTCACGCTCCGGTTTCACGACCGGTGAAATGCTTGCCGGACTGGTGGACATGTAGCGTGATATGAGAGAGAACCCGCATTCACCGAAGGACAGCGCCGCCGCGCGCCGCCGGTGCTTTGAAGCGCTGTATTCCGCACACCAGGCCTCTGTGTTCGGCTACGCGCTGCGGCGTACCGATACCGCGGAGGACGCTGCCGACGTGATCGCCGAGGTGTTCCTCGTCGCTTGGCGCCGGCTCGACGAGGCACCGGCCGGGGACAGCACGCGTTTGTGGCTGTACGGCGTCGCGCGTCGCGTTCTTGCCAACCATCGCCGCGGCCAGCGCCGCCGCATCCAGCTCGCTGACCGCCTGCGCGGCGATCTCGCCGGGGGAGCCGCAGCCGACGCCGCGGGGGGCGAGCACCCAGACCTCGCTGCCGTGTTTTCTTCGCTGCCTGACGGCGATCGGGAGGTGCTTGCTTTGGAGGCATGGGAGGAGCTAGACGCCGGGGAGATCGCGGAGGTGCTTGGGTGTTCGCGCAACGCGGCCCGGATCCGCCTGCACCGAGCCCGCCGTCGGCTGCGCGCAGCGCTCAACGGGTTGCCAGGTCCCGGCCCGGAAGGTGAGCCGGCGGCGCGTTCCGCTGCGCCGGCACCGGCCCGGATCGCCGAGGAGCACGCCGGGCGGCATCCCGGCGCACGCGAGGACCGACGCGTATGCGCGGCCGACACGATCGTCATCAAAGGAGACATCTCATGAGTCCGAGCACCCGTCAGAACCCGATCAGCTGCCTGAAGGCGATCAGCGACGCCGACGCTGCCCTGGCGGCGAGTCCGCAGACGCTGGCTGACCTCGCCGCCGCGATCGTCGCTACCCCCGCGCCACCCGAGCGACCCCGCCGGCGTGTCACAGGACACCTGGCGGCGCGTCGCTGGCTGCTCCCGGCGCCGCTCTTGGTTGCGACAGTCGCCGCGCTTGTGGTCGCCCTCACGGCCGGGGCGGGCGGAAACTCGTTGGTGGCCCGCGCCTACGCGGCGATCAGCCCGAATGGAGCGATCGTCCACTATCTGGAGAGCACGACGTTGTCCAGCAGGTCGCCTAGCGGTCGCGTGATGGTGATGCGGAGCACCAGCGAGGTGTGGACGTCGGGGTCGCGCACGCACGCGCTGACGACCACGGACCCGCTTCGGAGTGGTGAGCATCGCAGCTCCACACTGGAGACGGCGACCGACGGGCACCAGCTGTTGGAGTTTACGTCTGGCACGCTGGTGCGCGAGCCGTTCTCGCCGAGCTGCCGGAAGGCTCTCAGCTTGAGCCCCTCGCCATTGTCCGGGTGTGGCGACCCGGTCGCCATCCTCCGGGCGTCGCTCCGCTCCGGAAGGCTGCACGCGACCGGTCAGGCGATGTTCGACGGGCGTCGTGTCGATGTGATCGCGGGTCGCGAGCGTCTTACGGGGATCCTGTTGAGAGTCCGCGTGCTGATCGATCCGAGAACGTTTGTGCCGCTGGAGGTCCAGTCGATCTCGGGCGCCACGATCACGACCACCGTCAGCCACTACCAGCGGCTGGCGCTCACAGACCAGAACGCCGAGCTGCTCGCGATGCGCCCGCACCCCCACGCCCGCATCGTGACCGTCCGGGTCCTCCCCACCTCCTGACCACCCACGTCCGCCGGCCGGTATCCACCGGCCGGCGGGCGCCGGCAGCGAGATCAGCACCCGTTCGAGACTGGGCTGCTCAACGCTCTCCAGGGGCTCCAGGCTGCCGGGTACGTGACGACCCAGGGGACGATCGACGAAACCCAGGCGCCACCGCCGACCCCGGGTCATCGCCTACGTCTTGGGACCGACCGCTGTCTGACAGGTGCCAACCCGCGCACGGACTTCCCGTCGCCGGAGATCCCGCCGGCGTTCGAGGCGTTCTAAGGGACGGTCCGGAAAATGAGCTGGCGGAACCGGCGAGTGGCTGGGCGTTCGGGCATCGAGCGAGCAATAAACTCGGCGGTATGACGGCCCCGGACGATGAAAAGGAATCCATACGTGAGTCCTTACACCTCGCCGCCAGGGCCGCTGACCGAGGGAAAGCCGCTCAACAGCAGTGGCCGGCGTTCGAGGCGCGACTGAGCGGGTTGGGCTACGGCCCAAGAGCGATCGCGCATGCGTTCCGCGCTCTCAGCGGCCCCGGGAGTGTCGACGAGGCGCTAGACGCCCTTCGCGCCCCCAGGCCCGAATCGCATCCGACCGCGCTCAGCTTCGAAGTCACCGAGACTCCGGGCGGTCTCTCGGCGACGAACCGTGTCACGATCACGTCCGTCGAGCGCGCCGAGTCCGGGATCCACGTCAGCTACCACATAGTCCCGCCGCTCAGCCTCGGTTCTCACCGACCTCAAGGCGAGGCCAAGGACGATCTTGGCAACGACTACCACTCTCTCGGCGGCCATTTCGGGCTCACGGGAGACAGAGGGAGCACTGACACCACTCGCGGCGCCAGCACAGGCGCCCGCGGCAGGCTTACGATGCCGATACCTCCCCCGGCGGCGACGACGCTTCGCATCCGGATCAGGTGGGATGCCTCCCCCGTGATCCAGATGCCCTGGGACGTCCCCCTCTCATCGATCTGGGAGAGGCCGGCACACGAAGTCCGCGTCTCGCTTCCGGATTGATGTGGGCTCCACGCGTCGGCGGTGTGCCCGCCGGCATCGGGGTCGTGCTGGTGCTCGTGCTCCTCCCGGCGGTTACCGCCGCCGCGTCGCGATCGCGGACCGCGCCGGTCCAACTCGAGGGCCCCGGCGGCAGCCTGACTGGCCTGGCTTGCCCGTCCTCGAGGCAGTGCACCGCCGTCCGCGACGACGGCCAGGCGGAGACGTTCAACCCGATCAGGTCGCGCGTTCCCGCCACGGTCGCCGCGGTCGACCCGGGCGGCAGTCTGATCGCGGTGGCCTGTGCGTCTGCGGTTCAGTGCACCGGCCTCGACAGCGAGCGTGGAGAGGCCGTGACATTCAACCCGGCCAAGCTGGGCGCCCCGGTGACGACTGCCACGATCGACGCGAGCGGCGACCTGAACGGAATGGCCTGTCCGTCTCGACTTCAGTGCACCGCCGTCGACCACTCCGGACGGGCGGTGACATTCAGCCCTGCCACCCCGGGCGTTCCCGTCGCGGTCGCCACGATCGACCCGGGCGGCGACCTGAACGACGTGGCCTGTCCGTCTCCACTTCAGTGCACCGCCGTCGACCACTCCGGGCGGGCGGTGACATTCAACCCGGTCACGCCGGGCGCTACCACGACGACCGTCACCGGGATCGACCCTGGCAATTCCCTGGACGCCGTGGCGTGCCCGTCTGCGGTCCAGTGCACCACCGTCGATGATTCGAAGGCTGTGACGTTCGACCCGGGCATGCCGGGCAGTCCAGCGACGATCGCCGTCATCGACCGGAGCGGCGGGCTGACCGACCTGGCGTGCCCGTCTGTGGTCCGCTGCACCGCCGTCGATGAGGACGGGCGGGCGGTGACGTTCAACCCGGCCAAACCGCGCACTTCCGCGACGGTCGCCGTCATCGACCCGAACGGAGGGAATTACGACCTGAACGTGCTAGGGGGCGTGGCCTGCCCGTCGCCGGCCCATTGCACGGCCGTCGATCAATCCGGGCGGGCGCTGACGTTCAACCCGGCCACCCCGGGCACAGGTGCCATGATCGCCACCCTCGACCTCGGCGGAGTGCTGATCGGAGTGGCCTGTCCGTCTCCGGTCCAGTGCACCGCCGTCGATGACCAAGGGGGGGCGGTGACGTTCAACCCGGCCAGGCCGGGCACTTCCGTGAGGATTGCCACCATCGATCCGAATGAGGGTCCGAGTAACGACGTGCTGGGCAGCGTGGCTTGCCCGTCACCAGGCCAGTGCACTACCGTCGATTGGACCAAGCGGGCGGTGACGTTCGACCCGGCCAGCCCGAGCAAGGCCGCCACGATCACCGTCGTCGACCGGCGCGGCCAGCTGAACACGGTGGCGTGCCCGTCTCGGAGCCAGTGCACCGCCGTCGATGACTGGGGGCGGTCGGTGACGTTCAACCCGTCCCAACCGAGGAGGGCCGCAACGATCGCTAGCCTCGATCCCCGCGGCGGGCTGACCGACGTGGCATGCCCATCTGTGCGCCATTGCACGGCCATCAATGACTCGCAGGCGGTCACTTTCGACCCGGCCACCCCGGGCACTGCCGCGACGATCACCACCGTCGACTCGGACAACGGGCTGACCGCCGTGGCATGCCCATCTGTGCGCCAGTGCACCGCCGTCGATGACTACGGCCACGTGGTGACGTTCAATGGCGACAAGCAGATATGGGCAACCCCTTCCTACAGTCCACCCTCGGGCGGGTTTGACGACGTCCTCGTCGCCTGCCCGGCTCCCAGCCAGTGCACGGCTATCTATACCGACGAAGACGGCGAGGCAGCGACGTTCGACCCGGACAAGCCGCACGCTCGCGTCACGAGGCCCGCCGACGACCCGTACGCCGACGTCACCTCCGTCGCGTGCCCGTCGCCGGTCCAATGCACCACCGTCGACCTCAACGGTGAGGCGGTGACGTTCGACCCGCGCACACAGGAGCCCTCTACGTCATAGATCGACCAGCGCGGACGGCTTCCAGGGTCCTTTCGAAACGGTACGCCACCGGAGAGACGGAACAAGTTCGTGTGATCCCGCGCGTGCCGCAGATCGTCGAGAGCGTCCGCTCAGCATTCCCGGCTAGACCCCATCGCCGCGGTCACCGGGGTGCTCCCGAGGGGCGAGGACGGCGCGGTACCGGATCCGTCAACGCACGCGTTCGGTGCCTGGCTGATCCACGTCCTGCGCCCCGAGCAGGTCGGGGTAGGATCATCGGTGTCGGTGGACCTCGGATTCCACATCGCCGACTTCACTTGGAACGGAGGCCCGTCCGAGCTGGCCCCGACGCTGGGCCGCGTGGCCCGCGAGGCCGAGGCTGGCGGGATCGCCCGCCTGACCGTGATGGACCACTTCTGGCAGATCGGTCCGGTGGGCGCGCCCGAGGAGAGCATGCTCGAGGCGTACACGACTCTCGGGTACCTGGCGGCGGTCACCGAGCGCGTTTTGTTGCACACCCTCGTAACCGGGGTGGTCTACCGCGAGCCGGGCTTCCTGGCAAAGGTTGTCTCCACGCTCGACGTGCTGTCGGGCGGGCGCGCCGGACTGGGTATCGGCGCCGCGTGGTTTCAGGAAGAGGCGGAGGGGCTGGGGTTCGCTTTCCCGCCGCTCGGTGAGCGGTTCGAGCGCCTCGAGGAGGCACTGCAGATCTGCCTGCAGATGTGGGGCGAGGACGAGGGTGCTTTCGAGGGGCGGCACTATCGGCTGAGACGCACGCTCAACTCGCCTGCACCGCTCAGCCGACCCCACCCGTTCGTCCTCGTCGGCGGCGGCGGAGAGCGCAAGACCCTGCGCCTCGTGGCCCAGTACGCCAACGCCTGCAACATCTTCGGCGGTGGCGACCAGGCCCGTCACAAGCTCGACGTCCTCCGCTCGCACTGCGAGACCGTGGGCCGCGACTACGACGAGATCGAGAAGACGACGATGATCAACATCGGCCGCTGGTAGCACCGGTAGGTCACCCGGCGATCCTCGGGTGCAGGAAAAGCTCTATCGGTGGCCGCGTTCAGGAACCGTTGCGACTCAATCCGCTTCGGACGACGTTCAGGAGCGCCTCCCCGCGGCACCAGCGGGTGAGCTGATCGGCTGCCAACTCTGCCGCCCGGGCCTGGCCGGCCGGCGAGTCGCCGGCGATGTGGGGCGTGAGGCAAAGTAGGCCAGGGGCCTGCCACAGCGGATGCTTATCGGGGAGCGGCTCAGGATCAACGACGTCGAGAACCGCCCGCAACCGGCCGGAACAGAGTTCGGCGGTCAGCGCGTCGGTGTCGACCACTGCCCCGCGAGCGGCATTGACCAGCAGCGCGCCGTCTCGCATCCCTTGTAGCGCTTCGTCGCCGATCAGTCCGCGCGTGGCGTCCGAGAGCGGTGCGAGCACGACGACCGCATCGGCCTGCGGCAGAAGTTCCACCAACTCGTCGGGTCCGTGGAGGTCGTCATGAGCGTGCGAGCCGACACCGACGACACGCGTGCCGATCGGGCCTAGATACCTTGCGAGCTCGCGCCCGATCGAGCCCATTCCGACAACGAGTACGGTCCAGTTCTCAAGGTCCTCCAACCTGCGTGATCGATCCCACGTCGTCGCACCAGAGAATTCGAGCAGTCCAGAGGACGCGCCAAGTAGCGCCCCGAGGATCCACTCGGCCACCGGTCGGTCCCGCGCGCCGCGGGCATTGCACAGCGTCGCCTGTGGCGGCACGTGGTCCTCGATCCAGTCCGTGCCCGCTGAGAGCACCTGCACGACCGACAAGCCGGTCAGCCCGGGGAGGACGCCCACGATGTCACGCTCGCCGGCGGGGGGAACTAGAAAGTCGATCGTTTCCAGATCCAGCTCGCCATCGAGCGTCGCGATCTCGACGTCCTCCCGAACGCGTCCACGGACCACATCGACGACTGCCGCAGGGACCGCCGCGCGGCGAATTGCGGGATCAGAGCGCACGTTGCGGAAGCTACCGAATCGATCCCCGGGCACGCTCGGCATCGCTCAGGTGGGGGTCGCTGTCGGAGACCGCCCGGCAGGGGGCATGGTCAGCTGGTTGTTCGTAATTCAAGGCGCCGGTCATCGCTCGGCCACGACGCCCGTGTCCCGGCGCCAGGCGGCCAGTCGGGGCGCTCAGACCGGTCGGTCGTCGGTGGTCTAGCGACACGTCCGACTCGGGTTCGCCAGGGTCGGAGGTCGAGGCCGAGGCGCTGGTTGATTCGGCGCGCGAGGTTGTCGCGGGTCTGCGGTTCGAGGGGGTGTACTGGTCGGTTGATCTCGAGCAGGCTGCGGTCGTTGTGCGGCAGTGGGGGTTCGTGGCGGACGCCGTCGGTGTGGTCGGGGCGCTGGCTGACAGGTTGGGGGCGCTTGGGGTTGAGGGGACGCTCGTGACCTATCGCCCGCCGGCGCCGCCCGCGTTCCCTGGGGGTTTCTTGGAGCGGGCTGAGGGATTGCTTGAGTGTCATGTGCGGGTTCACGGTGAGCGTCGGCTGTGGAAGCGCTTTGCGGGCACGCGGCCAGCCACGGAGGAGGTCGGGTTCTTTCCTGACTTGTGAGCGCTCGAGGCGGGGGTCGAGCGTGCGTTAGCGTGGGTTGGCGGGAGCCTGAGGGGTCGCAGCTGTGCTCCACGGCGGGCTTGCACCGTGATGCCGGGGAGTTGCAGGCCTACGTGGCCGAGGGGTTCGCGACCGCGCACGATCTGAACATGAACCCTCGGAAGTGGTGGTGGGAGTCGGGGGATCGGTTCCGGCTCGCCGTGATCGAACCACACAGCGGCGATGTGTCGCTGGCAGAGGGCGGAGCGTGTCTCGTCGACGGCGGCTGGCAGAGGCTGTACGAGGAACTGCTGGCGGAGCTTCGTGAGGCAGCGTCTTAGGGCTCGTACGGTCTGATCAAGCGCGGGCGCCATCCTGGGCAGGTTGGGCGCTCGCTGGTCTATGACTGGGTGCCCGCGCTCCACTACGGCGCCAACAACTTCGATCATTCGATTTACGAAGACGTTCTGGCGCCGGATGCGTTCGGTGCACAGCTTTTTGGTGCAGGGCACGCCGGCCGGGTTCCCTTCGGTGAGGAGTGGGAACGGATCGACGTCGGCGATCGGTCGGTGCTGCTGGTCCACCGGGATCCGGCGGCGTGGTTCGCAGAGCCGCTGCCGCCGATCACATACGGGCAGTCGATGTTGAGCGACCCGCCGTACCCGACGCCGCCCGTGATCCTGCGGGGGCGGCGTGACTTCGCTGAAATCTTGATCCACATCAGCATCGTGCGCGCGTCGCAGCTCGACCCGCTCGCTCAACCGCCTGAAGGGGACGCCGGTGGCTAAACCACGGAAAGGGGTCAAGGTGCTGGCGAGCGTGTCCCGGCAGTGGCGCAAGATCGTGGCCGAGGCCGACCACCCCGATACGCAGATCGACGTCGTGTTGATCTCAGATCTCGACTCGGTTGCGGCCGCCGGCGCGCTACGGACCGTGCTGAGACGCGTCGAGGAGAAGTGGCAGCACGCCCATCCGGGGCTCACGCCCGACGGGGGCGACTGGTTCATGGGCGAGTGGGACGTCACCCCCGTTCCCGAGGGCGCGCTACTGGACGGCGGTCGCAAGAGCGATGCCGGCGAGGACATCTTCCAGGCCGCGGATGAGCTGACAGCTGACGGGATCAGCGGGCGGCTGGACCTTTACGAGCGGCCAGAAGCGCCGTTCCCGCCCGTCGGTGTCGGCGCGATCGAGGCTCGCGTCCAGCTCACCGGGAAACCCATCGATCACTCCTGACGCACGACCCAGAGGCCCTCGACAGGGCGCTCGAAGCCGTGATCGATTGGTGCATGCGAGCCCGTCCCGATGTCGCAGTCACGCTCGGCCCGGCCCCGCGCCTGCTCGTGCGACGCTGCGACTCGCCCTTGGAACGGTTTCGCGCGATCATCGGCAACGGCTGGCAGACGACGCTGCACAGCATCGGCACGGACCGCTTTCGCGTCGTCGCCTACAGCTCCGGGCCACACGCGTACCTCGCTTTTGCGGAGGGCGGCCCAGCCCTTCACCGGAGCGGGTGGCGACCGGCGGTCGACTCGGTTCGAACCAATCGTACGCAAGCGCGGTCGAGGACCGCCTCGCACCCGACGCCTACCCGATCCAGCTGCTCGGCCCCGAATACCGCACGATCCCAACCCACCCGAGCTGGGACGCCACGCAGCTCTCCGGCCACCGAACACTGCTACGCCACGCCCGACCAGAAGCCTGGCTGGACGAGACCACACTCACCGACGTCACTCTCACCAACAGCGGAGCAGCGATCGCCGGGGTTGACGGGAAGCCCCCACCGCCTATCAATCCGCACAGCATCACCGAGATACGGAACATCACACCCCATTGACCGCCAGATGGCATGCCGGAGCGGCGCCGTCGACGGCGACCAGCCTCGCGATCACCGGCCGAACCGCGGCTCCGGCCACCAGCGCTCGAGCCCCAGCTCGTCGCATACGGCGCCGGCCGCGTGGTAGCCGCCCGCAAGCGTCCCCGGCACTCCCGGGTGGCCGCCGCCGCCGCCGATGAAGACGCCGGGGATCGGCGTGCGCCCGCCCGCGCAGCTCCGGTGCGGGCGCGCGGTAAGGGTCTGGTCCGGGTGCAGGGCCCCGTGGCGAAGCGATCCGTTGCGGGTTGTGGCGAAGCGCCGCTCGACGTCATGCGGGCTGTCGGCAAACGCGAACAGCACCTGGACGGTGCCGAGGCCGTCGATCTCCGCGCACGCCAGCTCCCAGCACGCCTCCCGATACGGAATGCGGAGGCGATCCCAGTCACCGTCCGGATGCTCGTAGGGCGCGAGCGTCTCGATCCGCACGGTGTTGAGCGGACCGTACGGGCCGGGTGATGCCTGAAGCCGGTCGTGCCGGGTGGTGATCGTGACGTGGCCCGCGGGGCGGGCCGGGAGGCGCCCTGCGGCGGCCGCCTCGAAGTGTGCGGTCACCTCCTCCGCGCTCGTGAACCCGATCACGCGGATCACGGCGTCCTCTGCGCCAGGGCGCGACGGTGGCACCGGCCCCTTGACGCCGAAATGGGCGATGAAGGATCCGGCCGGCTCGAGCTGCCAGCTCGACATCGCCTCGCGCAGATCCTCGCCGACGCGTGAGCCGAGGAGCGGGCCAAACGTCGTCAGCGGGTCGAGCGTCGAGATGACCGTGCGGGCGCGGAACCGGCGGCCGTCAGCGAGGCGGAGATCGATGCCGTCGCCGCCGGGATCGATCCCCACGACGCGGGTGGAGAGGAGGCACCGAGCGCCCGCCCGAGCGGCGAGGCGAAACAGCCCATTGGCCAGGCTCTTGCTCCCGCCGGCGACGAGAATCGGCTCGAAGATCCGCGCCAGCGCGCACGCGCCGATCACGCCGAGCGGCTGGTCGGGGTCGTGAAACCCGGCCAGGCCGCAGGCGTAACGCACGATCAGCGCGCCGCCGGAGTCGGCCGCCATCGCCGACAGGGTGCTCGGCGTCATCGCGCTCAGGGCGAGGCGCTCGGAGTCCTCACACGCCTCCGCGGCCGTCGCGGTCTGGTACCAGAGGCGAGGGGCGAGCGACGAGGCCGGCGCGAGCGCCGCCTGCACGTCGTCGCCGAGGCCGCCGCCGCCCCGCTCGACGACGACCGTCTCGCCATCGACGGTGACCGCGAACGCGAGCGCGGGCTCGATGAATGCGACCGCGTGCTGCTCCAGGCCGAGGTCGTGGTAGGGCGGCAGCTCGGTCCCGAGCGGCAACGACAGCTGCGCCTGGTTATAGGTGAACGGCGTCGAGTAGTCGTCGGACGCGAGCGTTCCGCCACGCTCGAAACGCTGTTCGAACACGATCACGCTCGCCCCGGCCCGGGCGAGATACGCGGCCGCGGTGAGACCGTTGGGTCCGGCGCCTACGATCGCGACGTCGTATGTCACCCGGCGGGGTGCTCGATCTCGAGCGGCGCGAGCAGGCGATCGAGGTTGGCCATGTACCACTCGCAGGGACGGGCGTTCCACCAACTCTGACGTCGCACGCCGGAGTCCTGCGCGATCACGTCCGCGGCGTTGTAGCCGGCGGCCATCCAGCTGAGCCCGACCGGCCAGACGCCGTTTGACATGTACAGGCCGCCGACCGGCATCCGGTAAGGCATCCGGTCGAGAATCCACTGGTCCTCGGAGAAGTCTCCGCCGACGACCTGGCCGAACTTCGCGGCGCGGTTGAGCCGCCAATTGTCGAGTGGGGTCCATTCGTACTGGTCGAGGACCATCTCGCTCCAGGCCGGAACCAGCTCGGCCATGACCGCATTTCGTACGGCGAGTAGCTCGTGGCGGATCGGGCCGTCCCACGCCTCTGGACCGCCGAGACCGTGCAACGCGTAGGGGAAGCACTCCTCGGCGCGGAGGATGGTGTGCCCCTCCGGCGAGGAGCTGGTCGGATCCGACGGGGCGTAGTACGTGAACTCCATCAGCTGGCCCGACGCTTTACGGGTGTCGTTGCCGAGCATGTCGACCAGATATTGCTTGGTGCCCTCCCACGAGTCGAACGCCCGGTAGAGGAGGATCGCGTCGTCGATCAGCGGATCGAAGGCCGCCGAAGCCCATGAGAGCCGGCGGTCGAGCAGCCACGAGGTGACGTGCGACCCTCGCAACCCCATCTTCCAATGCCGCATCTTGGCCGCCAGGCGGGCGTCCGCGCCGCTGAGGACCTCCTCGCCGATCAGCCGCAGCGTTTCCGGCACGCCGGCGTTGGAGAGCACGCCAACGTTCGCGTCGACCTGGGCGCCCGGGTAGAGCGATCGCTCCTGCCCGAGCACCACGCCCGTCGCGCGCCCGTCCTCCACCACGATCCGCTCGACGGTGCAGTTTGGCCAGATCGTCCCGCCGTGCTCGAGGAAGCAATGCGTGAGCGCGTCGGTCAGCGCCTCGTTCCCGCCGAGCCCGATGCCGGTCGTGTAGTAGAGAGCGAAGGCGACGCCGAACGCGCCCTGGCCGCGCGCGAACGGGGCGCCGTGCTCCCAGAACGCGACGGGCGTCATCAGGATCTGCCGGCACGCGTCGGATTCGAACGTGCGCTCGCAGAGCTCAGGTCCGGTCATCTCCGACATCACTTCGACCGGGTACCCCATCGCATGCGCGCAGATCTCGAACACGCGGTCGAGCTTGGACGGGTCGGGGTGGGGTGTGAACGAGGCGAGCTCGTTGAACTCGACCATTGTCGCGTGTACCCGCTCCTGGATCCCGAGCATCCGCTCGCCATCGTGAGTGGAATGCCTGGCGAAGTTCTCCGCCGTACGGCTCGGGTCCTGGCAGATCAGGCAGTTGGTCCCGTCCCGGTAGGTGGTGCCGAGGATCACCGGGCTCGCGCGGAAGCGGAAGCCGTACCGCTCGAGCTCGAGGTCCTCGATCACCGGCGAATTCCCGGCGAACGACACCCCGACGTGGGGGCTGTCGAGCGTTTGCGGCCATGTCTCGTGCGTGCAGCAGAACGTGCCGAGCTCGCTGTTGGCCTCCACGATCAGGACCTCGAGGCCGGCCTTCTGCAGGTAGCACGCTGCCGGCAACCCGCCGGAGACCCCGCCCCCGACGACGATTACGTCGTAGACGGCGCTCACCCCCGGTGTCCCGCTACCGCGCATTTCTGGCCATTTTGTCAGGCCGATATTCTCACGCCGTGTATCTGACCCCCTCCGATCAGGAGAAGCTCCTGCTGAGCGTGGCCGGGATGCTCGCGCGGGACCGGCGCTCGCGAGGAGTCAAGCTCAATTACCCCGAGTCGGTCGCGCTGCTCTCGTGCTGGGTGATCGAGCGGGCGCGCGAGGGAGCGACCGTCGAGCAGCTGATGCGCGACGGTCGCGACGTGCTCGCGCGCGGCGAGCTGATGGAGGGGATCCCGGAGATGCTCGACGAGGTCCAGGTCGAGGCCACGTTCCCCGACGGACGCAAGCTCGTGACGATCCACGACCCGGTCCGTTGATTCCGGGAGAGCTATCCGTTGCCGGCGCGCCGGTTGAGCTCGCACCCGGGCGAGAGCGGCGGACACTCGTGGTTCTGAACGGGGCCGACAGGCCGATCCAGGTCGGCTCGCACTTCCATTTTGCGGACGTCAACGACGGCCTCGAATTCGACCGTGACGCCGCCGCCGGCTTCCGGCTCGACATCCCGGCCGGCACCTCGGTCAGGTTCGAGCCCGGGGTCGAGCGCGAGGTCGGACTCGTCGCACTCGGCGGCGCCAAGATCGTGCCCGGCTTGCGGATTCACGAGGTCCAGTGAGCTCGGTCGACCGCGAGCGCTACGCGCAGCTGTACGGGCCCACGGCCGGCGATCGGATCCGGCTCGCCGACACGAACCTCTGGCTCGAGGTCGAGGAGGACCGCTGCGCCGGCGGCGACGAGGCGGTCTTCGGTGGCGGCAAGACGATTCGCGAGTCGATGCTCCAGGGGCTTACGACCCATGCAGATGGGGCGCCCGAGCTCGTGATCACGAACGCGATCGTGCTCGACCACTGGGGGGTCGTGAAGGCGGACGTCGGGATCCGCGATGGCCGCATCGTCGCGCTCGGGAAGGCGGGGAACCCCGACGTCATGGACGGGGTCGACCCGGCGCTGCGGATCGGCCCGACGACGGACGTGATCGCCGGCGAGGGCCGGATCCTCACGGCGGCGGGCATCGACTGTCATGTGCACCTGATCACCCCGACGATCGTGACCGAGGCGCTGGCGAGCGGAATCACAACTCTGATCGGCGGCGGCACTGGGCCCACCGAGGGCACTCGCGCGACCACGTGCACCCCGAGCCCAGGGTCCCTGTCGATGATGCACCGAGCACTCGACGGGCAGCCCGTCAACGTCCTGCTGCTCGGCAAGGGGAACACGGTCAGCGCCGACGGCTTCGCTGAGCAGGTCCTGGCCGGCGCGGGCGGATTCAAGCTCCATGAGGATTGGGGCTCGACCCCGGCCGCGATCGACGCCTGCCTGCGTGCGGCCGAACGCTTCGGCGTCCAGGTCGCGATTCACACCGACACGCTGAACGAGGCCGGCTTCCTCGAGTCGACGGTGGCCGCAATCGCCGGCCGCGGCATCCACACGTACCACACCGAGGGCGCCGGGGGCGGGCATGCTCCGGACATCATCGCGATCGCGGCCCACGCCAACGTCCTGCCTTCCTCGACCAATCCGACCCGGCCGCACACGATCAACACGATCGCCGAGCATCAAGACATGCTGATCGTCTGCCATCACCTCAATCCGCACGTGCCGGAGGACCTTGCGTTCGCCGAGAGCCGGATCCGTGCGACCACGATCGCCGCCGAGGATCTCCTCCATGACATCGGCGCGATCTCGATCATCGGCTCTGATTCGCAGGCGATGGGCAGGGCCGGGGAGACGATCATCCGCACCTGGCAGACGGCACACGCGGCGAAGGAGCGCTGGGGGAAGCTCGCGGGCGACGGCGCTGCCGACAACGTCAGGATCCGGCGCTACGTCGCCAAATACACGATCTGCCCCGCCGTGGCGCACGGGCTCGACGCTCACATCGGCTCGGTCGAGCCGGGCAAGCTCGCCGATCTCGTGCTCTGGGACCCAGCATTCTTCGGCGTGCGACCGCGACTTGTGCTGAAGGCGGGCGCGGTCGCGTGGGCGCCGATCGGCGACGCGAACGCCTCGATCCCGACCCCACAGCCGGTTCTCGGCCGGCCGATGTTCGGCGCCGCACCGGCAGCCGCCGCGCAGCTGTCGCTCACCTTCGTCGCTCCTGATGCGCTGGCGGAAGGGCTCGAGGAGCGGCTCTCGCTCACGCGCAGGCTCGTCCCCGTCGCCGACACCCGTGGGGTCGGCAAGCGAGACCTGCCGTGCAACGACGCCCTTCCCGAGATCGCCGTCGATCCCGAGACGTTCGTGGTCAAGGTCGACGGTGAGGAGATCGAGCCGGCGCCCGCTACCGCGCTGCCCCTCGCGCAGCGCTACTCGCTGTTCTGATGGCCGGGGTGCTCGAGCTCGTGCTCGCCGATGCCCGCACCCCGAGCGGCGGCCACGCCCATTCCGGCGGCCTCGAAGCGGCGATCGACGACGGACTGACAGTCGCTCAAGTCCAGGACTTCATCCGCGCCCGGATCCGCACCGTGGGTCGTTGCGAAGCGGCGCTGGCTGCCGCGGCGGCCGCGGCCGCCACGCTTGCGGAGCTCCTCGAGCTCGACCTCGAGGCGACGGCGAGGATGCCGGCAGAGCCGCTGCGGCGGGCTTCGCGCCAGCTCGGCCGTGGTCTCCTGCGGACCGCGTGCATGTGGTGGCCGGACGACGGGCTCCTGGCCGGCTACCGCGCCGCCAGCGACTCGACTCCACGGCCGGTGGCGCTTGGCGCGATCGCACGTGCCGGCGGCCTGCCTCCGGCCGCGGCGGCGCGGCTCAGCCTTTATGACGACGCCGCCACAGTCGCGGCGGCCGCTGTCAAGCTGGCGCCGGTGGACGCGGCCGTCGCGAGCGGCTGGCTCGTGTCGCTCGGCGCGGAGCTCGAAGCGCTCGCCGGCCCGGCCCCCGGCGCGGAGGGAAGCGCGGGCGGCGGGGCTACAGCGGGCGCCCGGGTGCCCAGCACATCGACCCCTCTGCTCGATCGACGCGCGATCACACACGCCCGCCGGGACCGGAGGCTCTTTGCCAGCTGACCGGACGACCACGCGAGGGGACCGGCCCGACGCGCCGCGGGCGCTGCGGATCGGCGTCGGCGGGCCGGTCGGCACCGGTAAGAGCTCTCTGATCGCAGCGCTGTGCCGGGAGCTCGCGGGCGAGATCGAGCTCGGCGTCGTTACCAACGACATCTATACCGACGAGGACGCCCGCTTCCTGCGCTCCGAAGGCGTGCTGCCGGTGGCGCGGATCGAGGCGGTCCAAACCGGGTGCTGCCCCCACACCGCGATCCGCGATGACATCAGTGCCAACCTCGATGCAGTCGAAGAGCTCGAGCGCACACAGGGTCCGCTCGGCATCGTGTTCGTCGAGAGCGGCGGAGACAACCTGACGGCAGCCTTCAGCCCCGCGCTCGCCGACACGCAGATCTTCGTGCTCGACTGTGCCGGCGGTGACGACGTTCCGCGCAAGGGCGGCCCCGGGGTCGCACGCTCGGATCTGCTCGTGATCAATAAGGTCGACCTCGCGCCGCATGTCGGCGCGAGCGTCGAGGTCATGGTCGGCGACGCAACAGCGCAGCGGGACGGGCGGCCGGTGATCGCGCTCAGCCTGCGCGACCGCGAGCTCGTCTCACCACTCGTCAACTGGGTCAGGGCACAGCTCGCAAGCTGGCGCGCTGGGTCGCTGCGCAGCGCCGATCCTGGCCCTCCCGCGCCGCACGTCCACCACCACGGCGGCCCGGTCCACGTCGGCCGGACGTGACCTCCCGCGTCAGGATCGCGGCGGCTGCGTCAGGCGGCGGCACCGTGCTCGAGGAGCTGTCGGGGACCGAGCCGTGGCGGCCGCGGACGCTCGGGCGAAGAAACCACCAGGAAGGACACGACGGCAGCGGGATCGCCGCCCAGGTCGCGCTGGTGCAGAGCCGGGCGTCGATTCTTCGCGGCGACGATGTCGAGCTGTCGGTGCGGGTTGGAGAGGGCGCGGCGCTCGAGCTCCTCGAGGTCGGGGCGACGCTCACGCATGACGCCCGCGGCGGGGCGCCCGCCCGGATCTCGGTCGACGTCGAGGTCGAGGACGGCGGCCGCCTGACGTGGCTCGGCATGCCGCTTATCGTCGCCGGTGGCGCCGACGTGCGGCGCACGGTGCGCGTCGAGCTCGCAGGCGGCGGGCAGATCCTGCTGGGCGAGACGATCGTGCTCGGCCGGGCCCGCCAGGCGTGCGGGGCGCTCATCGCTCGCATGCGGATCGTCTGTGACGGGCGACCGACCGTCGACGAGACGCTCGAGACTGGCGAGGCGTCGGCGCTCCGCTCGCCCGTCGTCGCGGGCGGCGCGGGTGTAATCGCGGCGCTGACGCTCGCGGGGATGCGAGACGACGACCCGCCTGCAGAGGCGATGCAGGCGCACGGGCCAGCGACCCTGTGGCGCGCCACGGGGACGGCGACGGAGATCGATCGCTGCGCGGCTCCGGTCGCTGCCCGCTGGCGGCGCCTGCTTGCAAGTCCCTAGGATTTCTCTCGAAGGCCCAAAGATCGAAGGAGGACAAGATGCCGGCAAAGGGCAGCGCGGAATGGCAAGGGGATCTCAAGTCCGGGAGTGGAACGTTCACCGCCGGCGACAGCATCAGCGGCGACTATTCGTTCAAGTCACGGTTCGAGGATGGGCCCGGGGCGAATCCCGAACAGCTGATCGCGGCGGCACACGCCGCATGCTTCTCGATGGCCCTCTCGGCCGGGCTCGGCGACGCCGGTACTCCAGCCGAGTCCGTGAAGACCGAGGCTACCGTGACTCTCCGCTTCGTCGATGGAGCTCCGACGATCACCGCGATCGCGCTCAGCACCGTCGGGAGCGTGCCCGGCATCGACGAGGCCACCTTCCAGGCGGCAGCTGAGGGTGCGAAGGCGGGCTGCCCCGTGAGCCGTGCCCTGGCCGGCGTGCCGGAGATCACCCTCGACGCCTCGCTGGCCTGATCGCGCACCTGAGAGGCTGTCCGGAACGATTTCATCCCCTCAAAGCGGCTTGGTGCCGGCGCGGGATTCGTCCGTGACGCACGTCGGTCGTGGCGTCTTTGCAGTGGTCGGGGGGGCGGTGTTCTTTAGCGAACCAGTAGTTCGGTTAAAGAACACAGCCCCTGCCCCCGCGCGCTTCCAACCCGTCATCACCTTCGCAGAACCCCAGGGTTTAGGCGACAGCCAGAACCCCAGGGTTTAGGCGACAGCCTCCTGCGCCGGGCTATCCGCCACCCCGATCGGCGACGACGGCGAACAGCGCCCCGTACGCGACGTGATCGGCGAGCTGGGGAATCATCGGTAGGGCACGGATCGCCGGGAACAGGCGGCCGATCAGGCCGATGTTGACGACACCGATCCCCAACCCCGCCGCGGCGCCCCACGCGACCGAACGGCGGCGCGGCAGCGTTCGTGCGAGCCCCTCCCCGCAGATGGCCGAGACGCCGAGATGGACGATCGCGCCGCGCCCGAGTCCGGGCCGGCCCGGCGGCAGTAGCGTGCCCGCGGCCCGGGTGGCGTCACGCACGTACAGACCGGCCGCCCGAACGCCGCCTCCGACGACCAGAGCGTGCAGCGTCGAAGGCACCCCGCTGAACGTCGCGGCGAAAAGGGTCGCCTCGGTGACTCTCCGGCGCTCGCGTGCCGGCGCGCAAGACATCATCAACCGGCCCTCGAGAAAGAGATTCAAGCGGTCGCCGTGAAGAGGTGGATCGAAAGCGGAGCTCGGATCCGTCCGTCGCTACCGGTGAGTGGCTCGAGGTGCTCATCGACCGACTGACGTGCCTGCGCCAGCGAGCTTTCTGATACGCCAAGGAACGTCAGGTGCTTATCGTCCACGAGCGCGTCTCGATCGACATGGACGACGAGATCACAGGGCGTGCGCTCGACGCCTTTCCAGCCGGCCGAAGCGAGGATGTCGATAACGCGCCCGGGGTCGCTGAGGCTGAATGGGCCGGCTGGGCTCTTGCCGGGCGCGGGAGCCGGCGGGGATGGGACGTAGCCGGCGAGGGCTGGTCCGGTAAACCACGGGTTCATTTCGATCGACTGCCAGCACGCGAAGCAGAGGCGGCCGCCCGGGACCAGATGGCGTCGGATGTTGGCGAAGGCCGTGGCAGGTTCGTCGAAGAACATCACGCCAAACTGGCTCATCGCTGCGTCGAAGGGCGCTCCGGGAATCGTGGCGTGCTGCATGTCTGCGACCAGGAACGAGACACCGGCGGCGTGCCGGGCCGCAGCGCGTCGTCGGGCAAGCTCGACGAGCGGCGCTGAGATGTCGGCTCCGACAACTGAACCCCGATCGGCGACGAGCTGACCGGCGGCGATGCTCGCGGCACCGCCGCCGCTTCCGATGTCAAGGACCCTCTCCCCTTCGCGCAAGCCGAGCCGGCCGAGCAGGATCCCGGTCACGGTATTCGTCAGTTCCTCGCGCTTGGGCCAGACCGAGACCCAGTACTCGTCATTCCACCGGCGCCGTTCAACAATGTTCGCCTCGACGTCTTCAGCCACTCCACCCTCCGACTTGATGCTCACAGTGGGCACCGATCCACAATCCCGTCGCGGAATATAGCCAGCCGACACATGGACCACCGGACCCGGGACAGCACATGGACCACCGGCCCAGCAGCTTTATACCCAGGGCCAATGCACCCAGCGCCGACAAGGACTACGTTCGCGGATAGTCGCCCTTTTGGCACGAGGTTAAAGGTGATGTTCACCGACACCCATAACCATCTGGTCGAACTTCCCGGCTTCATCCGTCTTACCTGGTGCGAGCACCCGGACCACACCAGAAGCAGTCAAATTTAACTCGGTCCAACGATCACGGCAGGGAGATGAATGTATGACGGCAGTCGACGGCGACGGCGGGTCACCCGGCGAGCTTCCCTACACATCCCTCGCCCGCACGATCGATTGGCGAGGTGCGTTCGTCATGGGCCTGGCCGGGGTCATCCTGGTCACCGGCATCACTCCCTTCGCCGTACAGGCAATGGGGGCGGCGGCGATCCCGCTGCTCATCGGTATCCAAGTGATCGGATTGCTCGTCTGCCTCTGCATGGGAGAGCTGGCCGCGCTGTGGCCGCACCGCACCGGGGGCACGCCGTCCTACGCAGCGGAGTGCTTCAGGCCGTTGGGGCAAAAAACCGCGCTCCACATCGGGGGGCTGAGTACGTGGGCCTACTGGCTGGGGTGGTTTCCGGCGGCGCCGATCAACATGATCCTGGCCGCCAGTTACATCGCCGCGCTGTTCCACATCCCGCTGGGCGCGATCGTCGACCCTGCCGGGAGCCTCGGCACGCCGGAGGGCATCGGCGTGTTGGCGATCACGCTGATCGGGCTGGTTCTCCTCTTCATCCCCTGCTACTACGGCATCCGCCTCGGCAGCCGCTTCGCGACGGTCCTTGGCATCGTCTCGATGATCCCGATCACGCTGCTGGTGCTGCTGCCGATATTCAAGCCCTCGAGCTTCCACTGGTCTCACGTCGCCGGCTTCCACTTCGTCGATCCGAAGACGGCCAGTTTCGCCTTCGTGATGTCGTGGCTGTTCGTGATCTCGTGGAACGGGATCGGCGTCGAGTCGGCCGCCGGCTACGTCGCCGAGTGCAAAGACCCGTCTCGCGACGCGAAGATCGCGCTGACGGCCGAGGGCCTGTACGGACTGTTCATCTATGCCGCGACCGCGATCGTGTTCGTGGCCGTGCTGGGGACGTCGCTGTCGTCTGATGACCCGCTGACCGAGTACACCAACTTCGCCGGCCACATCTTCGGCGGCGGCTCCTGGGTCAAGTACGTGATCGGCATCCCGCTGATCGCCGCGCTGCTGTTGTCGGTGCTGAACGCGATCATGGGCGTCGGGCGGTCGCTGTTCCAGGCGTCGGAGGACCGGCTGCTGCCGAAGTTCTTCAGCCACAAGAACAAGCACCACGCGCCGGATCGGGCGATGCTCTTCAACCTCGTCTGCTCGCTGCTCGTCGGCCTGCTCGGCTCGCCGGTGCGCATCTACATCTTCTCGAACGTGGGCTACCTGTTTGCGATCGTCGTGGCGCTGTTCGGGTACTTCTTCGTGCGCCAGTTCCGCAAGGATCTGGTCAGCCCGTTCCGGCTGCCCGGCATCTACCGCTGGATCGCCCTGGCCATGGCGCTGTTCCTCACCTTCGTCTACTTCGTCGGCGGGTGGGGGTCGCCTGACATCGTGGTCGGACCCGGTCAGGGCAACCTCCTCTTCATCCTGGGCTTCGTCGTCGTCGCCGCCTACTGGCCCCTGTTCCTCTGGCGCCGGAGAACCGATCGCCGCGACGGCTTGCCACCTCTCGACGCGCTGCCAGGCGTGCCGGTGGAGCCCGGCGCCGGCGGCTTCGATAGCGTGACGGAGCCCCACGTGGTCGGCTCGGCCACATGATCGACGGCATCGCCATGCCCGAAGCACCGACTCGCCGATCAGGTCGGAAACGGTTCGGAAAGGCCAAATGGGACGCTCAACCGACACAGCCCGCAGAGGTTCTGATCGCGACAGTTGGCATACCCGTCCCGGCGGCGGTGATTCGCCATGCCCGCCAGCTCAGCGCAGGACGTCCGGTGGCCGTGCTCAGCATCGCACGGATGTACGGATCATCGCTGGGAATGCCAAACCCTGGGCTGTTGCCCAGCAGAAAGGAAATGGACCAGCAGCTAGCCCTGGTGGCCGAGGCGATCGACAATCTGGAGCGTTCAGGCGTCGAGGCCTGGGGCCAGGTGGCGGCCACCAGGCGCTTTGCGAAGACCATCTGCCAAGCGGCTCGCGCCCATGGTGTGACCCAGGTGCTGGTGATCTCCCCGGCCGTACCCCGCTGGCGGCAAATGCTCGAAGGTGACACGGCCCGCGACGTCAAGCGCCGCATCGGCAATGAAGCGACGGTAGAGGGCATTCCGGTCTGACTGGCGGCACGGTCCGCGAAGGGAATTAAACGATGCCACCGAGAGAGACGCCTTTTCATCAGGTAGGGCTGGCGGCCGGCGCGGAGATGCGGGATCTATTCGGGTACTGGCTGCCGTGGCAGTACGAGCCGGGGCACGAGGCGGAGCACCGCGCAACACGCGAGCGCGCAAGCCTGTGTGATCTTGACTATATGGCCGAGTTCAAGCTCACAGGTCCAGATTCGCTGCGTCTGGCCCAGCACCTGTTCACCAACGATTTCGAGGATCTCGCTGTCGGACGCGTCCGCTACACGGCGATGTGCAACGCGGACGGAAACATGATTGATGACGGAACGGTGTGGAAGCTGGGGCCCGACGAAATCGTATATATCAGTGGTGACGAAGAGGACTTCGAGTGGCTGCAGAAGAACGCTGAGGGCTTCGACGTGCAACTGTCGAACCTGACCTCCGAGTGGACGACCTTGGCTCTTCAGGGGCCGGCGTCGCAACAGGTGCTGGAGCAAGCGCTCTCGTCCGACCTGGGTTCACTGCGCTATTACGGCTTCATGCGCGCGGATGTAGCCGGCGTGGAATGCATCCTGGCGCGAATGGGTTATACGGGAGAGTCGGGATTCGAGCTTCACTTTGCGCCGGCGCACGCGGAGACGGTTTGGATGGCCGTAATGGCGGCGGGAGAGCAGTCCGACATCATGCCGTGTGGCCAGGCAGCGCTCGAGAGCCTGAGGCAGGAAGCGGGGTATCTCCTGGTCGGGAATGACCACGACAAGGGTACGAACCCGTTCGAGGCCGGCATCGGTCGCGTGGTGAAACTCAACAAGCCTGACTTCAACGGGCGGCAGGCCCTGATTGACCTTTTGAAGCAGGGCCTGACGAGAACGATGGTCTGGTTTCGGCTGGAGAGCTCCGCCGTCGTGGCGACCGGAGACGCGATCAGGCTTGACGGCCAGATCGTTGGCACGGTGACGAGCGGCTCATATTCACCGACGCTTCGGCGTGGCGTCGCGATGGGCTATGTAGAGCCGTCCTATGCGATCCAGGGCGCGACGTTCGACGTTGACGCGGAGTCGCAGTCTGAGCGGGCGACTCTGTCGGTGATGCCACTCTACGATCCCGGGGACGTACGCACGACAGGGAGATTCGCCCGGTGACTTGCCGCCGAGCAAACCGCGGCTAGCTGGCGATCTTCACCAGTGAGGCATTCCCGTTCGACGAGACGTAGCTGCCGTCGCCCGCAAAGGTCGCCACGTAGCCGAGTGCGAGTATGTCGCGGAGTGCTTTTGTGAGCGAGTACTTGCAGGTCACGACGCCACTCGTGTTCGAGGTCGCTGAGCACAGCGGCTTGCCGCCGGTTGTGAACGTGACGGTCTCGCTCGGGATTGGCGCCTGTGTGTCGGAGCGCTGAAGCGTCGCGGAGATCTCGCCGACGGTGAGGGCGGGACCGATCTCGATGACGCCGAGCGCGGTCAGCTTTGTGGGAGCTTTGTTGACCGTGATCGTGGTGGTCGTGCCGGTCGAGGTGTAGTCGGTGGCGTCGGTGGGGGTGAACGTGACTAAGAGCGTCTGCCCTGTCCCGGCGTGGAGCACGGTCCCGGCCACCGGGGAGTAGGAGAACGTCCCCGGGAGCGCGTGCCCGGTCACACCGGTCGCCTTGGCGTCGAGCTGCGTCGTGGATAATGCCGTGCCGTAGGTGATCGCGGTCGGGAGCGCCCAGTTCAGATCGGGCGTGGCCTGCGTCACGGTGAGCGTCCCGGAGACATATTTGATGTCGTACTTCCCGGAGCTCTGACCGGTGCACGTAATCGGATAGCCACCGGATACCACCGGGCTCGCGCTCGTCGCCGTCGTCGTGCAGTCCAGAGTTCCGCCCAGCGACGCGCTGCCATCGCTACCGACGAAGCCGGAGTACGACGCCGACAGCGCCGGCACCGTTCCCCCGTAGGTCATCGTCTCGTTGTTGGCGGTGACCCTCAGCGGGTCCTTGGTGACGCTCAGCGTCCCCGGAACGTAAACGATGTCGTAGTCGGTCGAGGTCAGGCCCGAGCAATCCGTCGGATACTCCCCGACCGCCAGCGACGCCGACTCAGCCGGAGTGCTGCCACAGCTCAGCGTGCCGCCCAGAGACGCGGCGGTGTCGCCGTTCACAAACCCCGTCGAACCGGTCCCGAAAGTTCCCGTGATCGCCGGCAACGAGCCGCCCTCACCCATCAAAGGGCTCGACGCGATCACATCGAGCGTCGCCTGAATGACCGTGAGGGTCGCCGGCGCGGTCGTCGCGTTACCCACCGCGTTCGTGAACAGTGCCCGGAAAAGATCGCCGCTCTCCGACACGTGCGGCGTATACGCGTAGGTCGTGCTCGTCGCGCCCGCGATCGGGCTCCACGTCGCGCCGCTGTCGCGCGAGATTTCCCACTGGATCGCGGGATAAGGCTGCCCCTGCGCCTCGACGAAGAAGTTCGTCGACTGTCCGTAGGTCACGGTCTGGGCGCTCGGATCCCCACCGCTCGGCACCGACGGCGGCCGCTCAAGCTGCAAGAACTGCGAGGCGGAATCCATCCCGCTGTTGGTCGTGTCACCGGAATAGTGCGCGACGATGTACGTGTTCGCCGGGTACGCGGCCGTGGCCGTAAACGTAAGCGTCGCGATCCCTCCGCTTACCGTCGCCGAACCGATGCTGACCGGGTCCGCGTTCGGGTCATTCTCATCCGAAGTCAAGTCATCGGTGAAGATCACGGTTCCCGTCGCCGTCGCCGGCAGCACCCGCGCCGTCAGCTTCACCTGACTCCCCTGAGCAACCGCATCAGGCGACACCACCAGATCCACCGACGTCGGCTCCACCGGCGTGATCGTCACCGACGCAGCCGCGGACGACAGCTCATAGGTCGCGTACGTCACCGCCGGCGACACGTAACTCGACCCGCCGCCGCCGCCACCACCGCCATCGCCGAATTCCTGTTCGCCGCCGCCGCCACCGCCGCCCCACCAGCCCCCGCCACCCTCGCCGCCGGCACCGCCGCCTCCGGTTCCCGGGGCACCCCCAGAAGCGCCCGATCCGGCTTGCGCCCCGGCGCCGCCGGTATAGTCATCGTCGAGCACGCCGCCTCCCGGCGCGCCGCCTGCTCCGCCGGCCGTCTGCGCTCCAGGACTTCCACCTGCGCCCGCGGCCGACTGATTGCTGCCGCCAGGATTGCCGCCAGCTTCAGCGTTACCGCCGCTGCCGCCCGCGCCTCCGATGCCGGCGTCACCACCGCCGCCACCGCCGGCGGCCACCACCAAGAACGAGCTGGGACTCAACAGACAGGTAGCGCCCGACGGAGCTGCTGTGGCGACGTATGACCCGCTGCCGGAACCGGACACAGTTGGCGACGCCGCGCCGTAGTAGAGGACTTCCCCGGGCGTGACCGCAACGTACTGCGCATGAACCAAGTCTCCGCTGCCTCCCACGCCCCCACCGTGGATCCCGCCGACCGTGGCGTTGCCAGTGGTGCCACCCTGCCCGATCGCCACGATATCGACGTCGTTGACGTTTGCCGGCACCGTGTACGTGCTGTCATAGCAACCCGCCGCCGCCGCGGCGCTCGGGACGCAAGCCAGCAGCGAGACGAACAGCGCACCCATGCCGATCACCCTGACCGACCGCGACACGAAACCTGAGCGCGCATCGAACACCCACCGTGGACACCGGCCCCTTAGCCCCATCTGCGATCCCTCCCAGCATCAACTGCGGCAGCCGGAACATCGGCTGTCGTGGCACCCCTGCCGTCAGCAAGATTTACGATAGCCAGGGAGTCTCGGCCCCGGGGACAACACGGTCGACGATACACCGGATATCGGTCCAGTACAACTGCGCGCCCAAACCGGAGCCGCCGTTCGGACACGCACCCCGGCCGCTAGCGCCTCGGTCCCTAAACTGAGATCACGAAAGTTCACCAGGAAAAGCGGGGATCCGGCAGGCGCGCTGGGGTCGGGTTCGGCGGCGCGCCGATCTGGGCCATCCCGCTGATGCTCGCACTCTTGCTGTTTCTTCCAGGCGCATCGGACGCGTCCACTTTGAATGCGACCACGGCGTCAGTCTCACCAGATGGGACACGGGTGTACGTCGGATTCGACGGACTCGGCTTTTCGGTGTACGGCAGGGATGCGAGCACCGGCGTGCTGACACTTCTGGGTGACGCACCGGGCGCGCCCTCTGGCGGTGGCCTCTTCGATCCATCGATCGCCGTCAGTCCAGGCAGCACCAACATCTACGGCGTCGACGGCCAGGACAATGAGCTGCTGCAATACGACACCGCAGGCGGAGGAGTCGTCGCGCAGCAGTCCTACCCCGTGCTCGCCGGTACGACGACGGCCAAGGACCCGGTCACGGTGACGACCTCGCCGGATGGCACGAGCGTCTACGTGCTCACCTACGGATATGGACCCGCCGACTCTCCGGCGATCACCTCCCGCGGTGCGATCACCGCGTTTCAGCGTAATCCAGCCAACGGAAACCTGAGCCTGGCCGGAACGACGATAGTCGACTGCTGCGGCGGGGTCGTAGATCCGATCGTGGCCCCTGACGGCAAGTTCGTCTACATCGCCGACAGCGGTGCCAGCGGTGGCGTCGTCGTGCTCAGCCGCGATACCACCACCGGTGCCCTGACCCTTCTCGGCATCGACGGCGATCTCAACGGGGCGCTCGCGATCGCGATGTCGCCGGATGGCAGCTTCATCTACGAAGCCGGGCCCCCCTCCCAGACTAGCTCGGCGAGCAGTGCCGTCAGCGTGCTCGCACGTAACACGGCGACCGGCCGCCTGACTCCCGTGAGTGAGATCGAGAACGGCGCCGGCGGCGTATCGGAACTGAGCGACATATGGAGCCTGGCAGCGTCGAACGACGGCAACTGCCTGTACGCGACAAGCCGCGCGGACGGCTCGCTGGCGACGTTCGCGCGGGACTCGGCGACGGGCGCGCTCTACTTCGACGGCGCGCTGACCGAAGGGACCGATGGGGTTACCGGTTTGGCCGACGCACGACAGGTTTCGGTATCGCCGGACGGCAAGAACCTCTACGTCGCGTCCCCCGGTGACAACGGGGTAGCGGTCTTCTCCCGCGACCCGAGCACCTGCGCCCCCACCTTCCTGCAGCTGGCCCAGGATCTGTTCACCATCGACCCGCCTTCGCTGGATCCGATACAGGGCACTGCCACCCTCCCGGTGGACGTCCAGACCGCCGGCACGATCGCTCTGACGGTCGCCGCCCCCGCCGCTCAGAGCAGCGCTCGCATCGCGGCTGCCGCGACGACGCCAACGCAGGTGCAGCCCGGCCTGAACCGGCTGCCGATCACACTCCACCCGGAGGATCAGGCAACCCTTGATCGGGACCACGAGCTGAATGTGAGCGTGGCCGTGACCTTCACCGCCGATGGGGGCAGCCCCACGACGAAGACCATCGACATACGGCTGGTCAAGACCTCATCGGCGGCGCAGATCCGCAAGGCGCTGTTGATGGTTCTCGTCCCGTCGGGTAAGCCGGCCAGGATCGCGACGCTGCTGAGAAACCGGGACTATCGGGTCCGGTTCCGCTCCCCTGGGCCCGGGCGGCTGACGATCGGCTGGTCATCGGAGCCCCAGCGCTCCGACGCGGCGACGGCGAAGACGAGACCGCTACTAGTCGCCGGCGCGACAGCGACCTTCTCGGAGGCCCGAACCGCGACGGTGAAGATCGCTCTGACCAAGCAGGGGCGGCAGCTGCTGGCGAGCTCGAAGCGCCTGAAGCTGAGCGCCAAGGCCACCTTTAGGCTGCAGCACGGAACCACGGTGAGGGTCGCGAAGAGCTTCACGCTCACGCGAGATGACACCGAGACGCGCGGAGGGTTGGAATACTGACTCCAGATGCGGCGATGAAGCGCTTCGAGAACTCGGCCGCGGGGATCCTGCTGCTCATAGCTGGGGGCCTTGTCCTCCTGCTGGCCGTCGGATTCATGGTCTTCGTGTGCGCGTTCTTGATCATCGGCGGGGGGGTCGGAATGGTGGTCGGGATCGCCGGGCTCGTCGGGCTCGCGCTCGCGCTGGCATCAGGAATCCGCGACTGGGTACGGAAGCACGAGAACGACCGCGAGGGGCACGCCTGAGCATTCCGCTCCCGCTGGGGTCGCCGTCAGTTGGCCGGCCGGCGTCCGTCGAGGATCGCGCGCAACGATCGCGTGTTGAGGACGTCTGCGGACGTCGCCCAGCCTCGGCGCGCCGTCGCGACCGAGAAGGCCATGTTGTCGAGTCCGCGCACTGAGTGCGCGTCGGTTGAGCAGACGATCTGGACGCCGGCTCGCAACGCCTCGCGGACGTGCTCACCACCGAGGTCAAGGCGGGCGGGTAGGCCATTGACCTCCAGCGCGACCCCCTCCTCGAGCGCGATTTCGAACACGCGGTCCAGGTCGAGGGCGTTCTCGGGACGGCGGTTGATGTACCGCCCGGTCGGATGGCTAAGACAGCGCACGCTCGGGTTGCGTAGCGCTGCCTCGACGCGCTTGGTCATCTCCCGTCGCGGCATCCGCTGCCCACCGTGCACGCTTGCCTGTACCCAGTCAAGCTCCGCGAGGACGTCCTCGGGAAGGTCAAGCCGCCCGTCGGGAAGGATGTCGCACTCGATCCCGCGCAATACACGGAACGGCGCCAGGAGTGCGTTGGCGGCAGCGATCTCCTCGGCCTGCCGGCGGACGTCGTCCGGCGTAAGCCCGCGGACGGCGCCCACCGCGGGCGTGTGATCGCAGATCGCGAGATATTCGTGGCCACGCTCGAGAGCGGCGCGGGCCATCTCCTCGACGCTCGCCCGCCCGTCGGACCACGTCGTGTGGCAGTGCAGGTCACCGCGGATGTCATCCAGCACCACAAGGGCTGGCGGCTCGCCGCGGAACGGCTCCTCGCGCAGCTCGGGTGGACACCAGGGAAGACCTAACCGGCTGTAGACCGCATCCTCGTCGGGCGCCTCCGGCAGCGGTTCGAGCGCCGCGACGTAGGCGGGCGACCCGGTGGCGCGAACGAGGGCAGTCCCGAAACGATCGGGCTCGACGGTGAACAGCTCGACCGGAACGCCGTCGACCGTAACGCCCACCCCGTGCCGCTTGCCCCGCTCGATCAGCGCGACGATCTGGGGCAACGCCGCGAAGCGCGCCAGCACAGGCTCGGGATCCGCCGCGGCGCAGACTACCGCCAGCCGCTCGCAGGAGTCACGCCACCGCCGTACGTCGCCCGCCGCCTCCCCGCCGAGTGCGGCCGCGATACCGCCGACCAGCTCCCAGCCGCGGCCCAGCAGCGTTCCCCGCTGCGGTCGCGGCTCGCGCTCGCGGGCGAGCGCCTCGAGCAGTCGCGCCTCGGTCTTCGGCCCGATCCCCGGCACGGCCCGCAGCCGGCCGGACGCCGCCGCCTCGCGCAACTCGTCGGCGCTTCGTACGCCCAGCGACCGCGCGAGTTCAACCGATCGCCGCGCCCCAAGCCCGAGGTAGCGGCCCAGGCCGACGAGTTCTGGCGAGACCTCGCGCTCGAGCTCTGCCATCTCGGCGATCTCGCCCGTCTCGACCAGCTCGAGTAGCCGCGCCTCGATCCCCGCGCCGACTCCCCGCAGCTCCCGCACTCGCCCGGACCGAACCAGGCCGGCGACGGGTACCGCGGCCACCCGGATCGTGCCGGCAGCCCGTCGGTAGGCCCGCGCCATATAGGCGTTCGCTTCAGCGAGCTCGAGCAGCGATGCGAACCCGTCGAGACGGTCGGCGATCTGGGAATTGTCCACCTCCGCGAGCGCTACCGTCCACTGCGGTAGGCCTGGACGCTCACGGCGGCGCTGTCCGCCCAGCTCGGGCTGGTGCCGTAGGCGAGCTTCTTCGGTCTGCCGCCGCCGAACGGCACCGTCTCGATCACGCTGCGCTTCCCGCCGCAGTTGCCGGAAGGCGGCGATCCTGCGACCAGCAGCGCACCGCCGGAAGCAGAGATGCCGAACGGGGCGAAGCCGTTGGCGAACTGGTGTACGACTCTGCGCGTGGCGAGGTTGACGCTCAAGGGCCAGACGACGCCACAGGCCGCGCCCTCGGCGGCGAGATGGAGGCCGTCGTTCGAAACTGCCACCGGCCAACCGATCAGGCGCATCAGCTTGGTCGAGCGACCGCCGGAGATCAGCTCGAGCTCCGGAGCGCCGGAGCTGGGCAAGTGTTCGTAGAGCACACCCTGCGGCCCCCAGAGCGGAAACTCGTTGGTGCCGGCATGGGTCAGCTGCACGCCGGGCTGGCCGATCGCCGCCGACCACACGTTCGGGTTCGCGTTCACCCTCGGAACGATGTCGTAGGCGAGCTGGTACGGCGATGTCGGCGAGAAGCTGGGCCCGCCCCAGCCGCTGAGAAACCCGGTCGCGACGGTCGTCTCCTGCCCGGTCGCGACGTCGATGACCACGAGCCGCTGCCCGAACACGGATCCATTCGGGTGCGGATCGACGACCGCGGCGAGCAAGCTCGAATCAGCGGACCACGTGATCCCGCTGATCGCGTCGTCTGCGCTGAAGTACTCACCGACCCGCCCGCCGCACACGCTGAAGATCCCGAGTCCCGCAGAGTGACCGAAGTCCGTCACCGCGACCATGCTCCCGTCGGGCGAAAGCTCGGGCGTCGCCGCGCGGAAGAGCCGCCGGCGTCCCCCACCGGTCGCAGCGGCGAGCCAGACCATGCCCCTCTCCCCCCGGAACTTGGCCGCGACGTAGGCGAGTTGCTGCGTGCGCGAGCACTGGGGCGCGGTCGCTGCGGCCCTCGCCCGCGGTGTACCGTGCGCCCCGCCCGCGAGGAGAAGGGCCGCGCTGAGCGACGCCCCTGCCAGAAGCGCCGCCATCCACAGTCGTGCGAGCATCGTCCACCCTCTCCTGATCCGCGATTGCGCGGCTCAGATTATCTTTAGCCCCCAGACAGCGTCGCTTTGCGCGGCCGAGCACCCGGCCCCCGGCTGTGCTTGGCTGGGGGTCGCGGGGGTGCCGATCGCGTACAGCTCACCGCGAAGACCGAGGAATTGTGGCTCTTTGGCCGGCGGCACATCAATCGGTCACGCCGGTGCTGCGGAGCAGGACGAGGTGGGCGTAGAACGCTCCTTCACGATTGGCGTTGACTCCTCTTGCTTCGATGCATAGACTATCGAGGTATGCATGGCTTCCAGGGACAGCTCGAGGGTCTCTTGCTGGCGATTCTTCAGCAGGGTCCCCTCCACGGCTATGCGATCGCGTCGGAGCTGCGCGCTCGCTCGGGTGGCGCGCTCGAGGTCCCGGAGGGAACGCTTTATCCGGTCCTGCACAAGCTCGAGAAACAAGGGCTGGTACGCAGCCATTGGGAGAAGGTGAGCGGCCGGCGCCGACGCGTGTACGCCGCGTCACCCAAGAGCCAGACTGCTCTCCGGGAGCGGTTTGAGAGCTGGCAGCAGCTGAGTCGCGCGATCGACTCCGTATTTGCGCCCGCGCCCGAGGGGGCTGGAGATTAGCGGCGACCCCAGAGCCGAGTTCCTGGCCACACTGACGGAGTCGCTGGGTGGCGGATGGTTACAGCGCCGCCGCGTCCTGAGCGAGCTTGAGCACCACCTTGAGGACTGCGTGGCTGACCTCAGGCAGGCCGGCGTGCCCGATGAGACGGCGGTTCGCGACGCGCTTGAGCGACTGGGCGATGTGGACACGATCGTCAGCGCGGTTCGAGCCACTCGTTCGCCTCGTCGTCTGTCCTGGCAAACGGTGGCGCGCGTCCCAATTGCCTGGATCGCTGTCGGCGCGATGTCGATCGTCACCTTTGCAGCGGTCGAGCTTCCTCAGGCATCCGGCGCGAAGGTCACAGGGCTCGGAGTTGCTCCTTCTGCTCATGTCCGAGTTGGACAGGCCGGTAGCCGACGGCACGAGCACAGCTGGACGAGCCAGAAGGCGGAGCGCCGAAGTCATCTGCCCATTACATGCCGGTGCTCTCGCGACGTCGCGCGCGGTCGCTAGCGGAGCTGATCGCGACCGCAGTGGTCGCGGTCGGACTTGCGATCGCGATCCAGGCCTGGCTCGTCAAGCCATACAAGATTCCCAGCGGCTCGATGGAACCAACGCTCGTACCCCATCAGCGCGTACTGGTCGACCGCATCTTCAAGTCGCTGCACATCGGCCAGATCGTCGTGTTCCACCCACCACAGGGCGCAGACAGCGAGCAATGCGGACGGCCCCATCCAGCGTGCCCCGCGGGATGTGGTTCATGATGGGCGACAACCGAGGCCTGTCGGACGACAGTCGATTCTGGGGACCGATCCCAGGAACCTGGATCATCGGAGACGCCTTCTTCACCTACTGGCCACCTGACCGCATCGGCTCCCTTTAGCCAAACATTTCGCGCTGAGCCGCCGGTCCTGTTGGCAGGTGCTCGACGATGGCCTACGGTAAAGAGCATGGGGACTCTGTCGCCCGATGCACGCGTAGCTGCCGAGCCCAGCCGGTGGGCCGTGCTCGCGCTCCTCGGGACCGCGCAGCTGATGGTGGTTCTGGACTCAACGATCGTCAACATTGCGTTGCCCTCCGCGCAGAACGCCCTTCATTTCTCCACAGCTGACAGGGAGTGGATCGTCACCGCCTATGCGCTGGCGTTCGGCAGCCTGCTGCTGTTGGGCGGCAAGCTCGGCGATCTGTTCGGGCGCAAATGGACTTTCATCGCCGGACTGAGTGGCTTCGCGATCGTGTCGGCGATCGGCGGACTGGCGCAGAACTTCGACATGCTCGTGTCCGCCCGGGCGCTGCAAGGCCTGTTCGGCGCGCTGCTGGCGCCGTCGGCCCTCGGACTCCTGACGGTCACGTTCGCCGGCTCCCCGGATCGGCCGAAAGCGTTCGGGATCTTCGGCGCGATCGCCGGCGGCGGGGCGTCCATCGGCCTCGTTCTCGGCGGAGCGCTAACTCAGATCCTCTCGTGGCGCTGGTGCCTATACGTCAACTTGGCGATCGCGGTACCGACCGGGATCTTCGCGCTACGGCTCCTGGTCAACCACAGCGACCCCGAGCGGTCCGGCATCGACGTGCCTGGCCTGCTTACCGCATCCGCCGGATTATTCGCGCTCGTCTACGGATTCTCGAACGCAGAGACCCAATCGTGGACCGCCACGGCGACGATCGTTGCGCTGGTCGCAAGCCCAGTGCTGCTGATCACGTTCGCCGTGATCGAGAGCCGCGTGAAGAACCCCCTGCTGCCGTTGCACATCGTCAGAAATCGCGCCCGCGGCGGTGCATACCTCTCGGTCCTGCTCGCCTCTGCCGGCGTCTTCGGGGTGTTCTTCTTCCTCACCTACTACATGCAGCTGACCCTCCACTTCTCGCCGCTGACCGCCGGCCTCGCCTTCCTCCCGATGACGGGCCTGCTGGTGGCCACCTCGGTCACGGCGCAGACCCGCGTGCTGCCTCGCACCGGCGCCAAGCCGCTCGTGATGGCCGGGATGACGCTCGGGGTGATCGCGATGCTCATTTTCACCCGGCTGAGCCCAGGAGGTGCATACGCGACGCACGTGCTCCCAGGCCTGCTTGTCATCGGAATGGGCATGGGGTGCATCTTCGCGCCCGCGATCGGAACCGCGACCCTCGGCGTCGAGGTCCGCGAAACCGGCGTGGCATCGGCGATGGTCAACACCTCCCAGCAGGTTGGCGGCGCCGTCGGGCTCGCGCTGCTGAGCACGCTGTCGGCGAGCGCCGCGACCGACTACGCCCGCGCCCACCCCCGCCTTCCCGGGCTGACCGGCGCCGCGGCCGTCCACGGCTACACGACCGGCTTCTCGGTGGCAGCGATCATCTTCGCGACCGGCCTCGTTCTGGCGCTGTCGATCCTGCCCTCGAAGGCCGGGGCGCACGAGTGCACACTTAGGACGGCGCTTGGGCGTGGAATTGCATATGCGCACCACCTCGACGCTGCCCGCCCGTCTCCTCCCTGAGTACCTCCGCCTACTGTGCCGAATGCTGCGGCGCGATCAGGACCGGACGTTCCGCGTGCGCGGATAGCTGGTGCGAGACGCTGCCCAGGACCGCGCTGGCGAACGCGCCCCGCCCGCGTTGGCCGCAGACGATCAGGCAAGCGTCGATCTCTCTGGCGACGTCATTGATCGTCTTCGCCACCGACTCATTCGCTTCCGCGACCCGCCCCGAAGCGTTGTAGCCACGTCCGCGGGCGGCTTCGGCGCCCGCATCGGCGAGCCCCTGCGCGGCCGCGATCTCCTCCTCGTCGATTTGACCTTCGTTCGGCACGAAGGTCAGCAGCGAGCCTCCTCTGGCGAGTTGGACGGCGATCGGCGTCCACACGACCAGGACCACGGCGTCGGCGGGATGCATTATGAGCTCGACGGCGACCGACAGGGCCGCGCTCGATCCCTCAGAGCCGTCATAGCAGAACAACACCGGCCTATTCATCGCGACCCCTTGTCATCTCTTAGATATTGCTCATTGCCGCCTTCGCGTGATCACAGTTCATCAAACCGGCGCTAGTTGGTCCCTCGACGTCGCCTAGGCCGCGGGGACGCTCAACCGTGAGCCGCACCGGGTAGCTCGGGTCGTCGCCCATCGAGAACGGCGGGTACTTGTCCGTCATCTGAAACATGTAGGCCTGGATGCGCGTCGACCAACGGCTCACGCCGACGGCGTAGTTGAACAGCGCGTCCGGGTAGCGCCCGGTGATCAGCACCGCACACCAACCGAAGAAGTACACGAACAGCGCCCCGATCACGAGGACCACCAGCGCGAGGTAGTGCGGGATCACCAGGAACCCGTGGAACAGCAGGAGCAGACGACTGTGGGCACCTACAGCGTTTAGCCGGCGAAGGTGCGGCGACCGGTCGCCGGTTCCTCCTCGCCGGGTTCCTCCTCGAGGAACGCGCGTAGGTCGTCGTTGAAGCGGGCCGGGCGCTCGACCATCGGCAGGTGGCCGGTGTCGGAGTAGATCACCTTGCGCGAGTCGGGGATCAGCCGCTCGAACTCGGCGGCGTCCTTGACCGGCACCAACCGGTCTTTGTCGCCCCAGACAATCAGTGTCGGGCAGGCAATGTCGCGGAGGCGGTCGCGGATCGGGTAATAGCACAGGGCATCGAGGGCATCGGTGAAGCCGGGCTTGCCGGCGCCGTGCACGAGCTCGGCGGTCAGCGGTCCGGGAAGGCGCTCGGGGTGCGCGGCGACCAGCTTGAGGATCATCCGGCGCAACCGCGGTCGGGCGGTCAGAGCCGGTGAGCGGGTCGCGATCCACGCGACGTTGAAGAAGACGACGTTCTCGGCGCGACGCCGCACTCCCCGCGTACGTTCGGTGCGGAGCTTTTCGATGCTCAGACCGGCGGCGCCGACGAGGCAAAGCCGCTCGACTCGGGCGGGAAAGCGAATCGCGAGCTCGGCGCCGATGAACCCGCCCATCGAGTTACCGATAATCACCCCGCCCTCGACGTCGAGCGCTTCGCAAAGCGCTTCTACAGTCCGTGCGTAGCCGCTGATCGAGATCCGCTCGACAGGCATCGCGGACTCGCCAAACCCGGGCAGGTCCATCGCTATCACCCGGTGCTCGCGCGCGAAGAAGGGAATGTTCTCAAGCCAGTTCTGCCAGCAGCCGGCGAGGCCGTGGATGAAAATCAGCGCCGGTCCTTGCCCGATGTCAATCACGTTGAGCCAGCGACCCTCGACGCTGATCCAGCGACGGTGCGCCTCCCACTCGACGTCCTGCCACGCTGAGCGGCCGACCGCGCCGTAAGCGTCCAGTTCCATTGCGCTTGCCACGACACAGATCATACGAGCGCCGGCGCTTGCCTCCACCCGTCCCCGCGCTGCCGCCTTGCCGCCGCCCTCCGAGCCGGATACGAGAGCCGGCGGCGACCGCCGTCTCGAGCCGGCCCAGCTGGGCTGGGTTAGGTATTGAATCGCTGGAACGGTCTGGGTTGCCTGAAGCCTGGCCCGCGTGGGGGCGGGAGTGTGCCGATTCCCCCTCCGGCTGGCAGGCTGGTGGGATCGTTGCCGACGCCGAGCAGGCTACGCGTGAGCTGCTGCCCGCTATCGAGGAGGTCGTCGAGCGCTCGAGCTGTGTGCGCGGCTGTCACGGTCGACGCCGGCGGGTCCTCGTGTACGGATTCGAGCATCGCGCGGCGGAGCAGCTCCTTGATGAACGATGCCGTCACGCCATCGGTTCGTTCGACGATCTCGTCGGTCTCGCTGTCAGTCAGTCGCAGGGGTAGCGAGCGGCCGTAGAGCGAGAGCAGTCGCTTGCGGGCTTCGGCGTCCGGTAGATCGATCTCGATCGCGACATCAACTCGGCCCGGACGCGCCGCGAGCGCCGGCTCGAGCAGATCGGCGCGGTTGGTGGTGAGCACGAACACCAGGTCGGCGTCGGGCGCTGCACCGTCCATCGCGTCGAGTAGCTCGAACAGGACCGGGCTCGACCCCGGCCCGAAGCTCCGGTCCTCGGCAACGAGGTCGACATCCTCAAGGACAATCGCGGACGGCTGTAGCTCTCGTGCAAGCTCGCTTGCTGGGCCGATCGCGTGCAGCGCTCGACCTGTAAGCATCAGTCGGGTGTACCCGGACAACTGAGCCATCAGATACCGCGTCGTGTGCGTCTTGCCGGTCCCCGGCGGACCATAGAGGAGCAGGCCGCGTTTGAGGTGTTGGCCGGCGGCGAGCAGCGCTTCACGGTGTGCCGCGACACCAAGCGCGTGTCGCTCCACCCGCGCCAGTACGACGTTCGGCAGAACGACCTCATCGCGGGTGACCGCCGGATTGTCAGCGAACTCGAGCGTCACGGCGCCCATCGGTGACAGGCCGACGTCGAGGAGGTGACCTCGGTAGACGTTCAGCTGGCTGCGCAACTCGGTCAGGCGGGCGTGGACGGCTTGTGCCGACTCGACGGACAACCCGGCGATCTCGACCCCGAGCGTTCGATCGTGCTCGCTCGCGCCTCGAACCAGCACGACATAGCGGCCGTTCGTGTCAGTCACCAGCAGGACCGCCAACTGCAGACACGCCAGCGTGGAGCCCGGCCCGTTGGGGAGGTCAACCAGTGGGGGCGCCGAGAGCCGTAGCGGCGGCATCCCCTCGCCGCTGACCAGCTGCTGGAGCGAGATCGGACCGTGATGAGGCGGCATCGCGATCCCGCGCAGATCCACGGTCCGCCCTGCCTCGCTCGACCAAGCATCAAGCGCCGTCTGCAAGTTGACGTGCTCAAAGACCGCCAGCGAACGCGTCACCACCGACCGCTCGAGGGCAGCGTCACCCAGGAAGTCGGCCACCAACGCGGCGACCTCGTTGCGCTCGCGACCCGCTGCCGCCTCGGCATGCACCCATTCCAAGAACGACACGAACGAAGTCGCGAACTCTCGAGCCTCTGAATCCGATGCGCCGGCCACGCCCCAAGCCTACGCCCAACGACATCGCGGACCTGACGGCGATGTCGCTGGGGCCGTCCGCCGGCCCGGGCGGGTCGCCGTCTCACGAGGTAGCGTTCCCTCCGTGCGGCCGGGTCGCGAGGGATGCCGTCGGTGCCGATGTGGTTCGGCCTGCTCCGCGCCGTCCCCGTTAGCGGTGAGGTAGCTCAGCGCGAACTGCCGGTGAGTACTCGGCTGTCGAAGCGCGCTGTCCGGCAGCTGGTTGGGGCCGCGACGCGCTCACAGTGGATCGAGGTCCGGAGCGGCACGGGCGTACAGGCAGCGCTCGGGCTGACCGGTTCGGGCCGAAAGGCGGCGGCGAGGTGGGCGGCGACGGCCGACGCCGGCGAGTGTCGCTGGTGCGAGCGGGTGGGGGCCGACCCGGGGAGCATACGGACGGCGCTCGCGACCGTGGTCGGTCAGCTCGACCTCGAGTTGCCCCACTATCCGATCAGCTACGGGTCGGCCGACTCCAGGGTGACTGGTGGCCGGTTCCGCCCCGCCGAGGCCGGACCGCCGCGCCTTCCCGCCCACGGGCAGGACTGGGCTCCAGTGCTCAGAGGCGACGGGGACACGGTGTCGATGCTGACGTTGACCCCGCTGTTGTCGCAGCTGCTCGTGGCGTTCATCGTGGACTACGCAGACGCGGGCGGTGGTGCCCTGGTGGTAGCCGAAGGCTTGGTTCGGGGCTTCGGCATGAAGAGCACCGTGCCCTTGAACGACCTGCCGCCCGTTCTTGGGGTCAGCGGCAGACGCAAGTCCGGGCTCGAAAACCATCGCGTGGCGTCGGCCGTGCGCAACGTCATCGACATGTTGCGGGGATCGGTCACATTCGCGGTCCCGGTGCTGCCGGTGTCGTAGACGGCCGCAACCCGGGCTGCGAGCTCCGCCGGCAGGCGGGACGTGTCTGCGGTAACAACGTTCTTCACCGTTGCGCTGTAGGCGTGGTCTCCGAGCGCGACCAAGGCCCGCTCGACGGTCGCTCGCGGGCCCGTCGGTGTCCGGACCGGCGTGCTCGATGTACGATCGCCTCCTCCGCAAGCTGCGAGCACCAGCATGCAAAGCGAGGCCGGTGCCCAGCGAACCAGTCGCGAGGCGCCCAGCGCTTCGAGGGTTCCGCGCCGCGCGCTTGATGTCTCGGAACGTTCGATCGCGTCGAAGGAAACGTCGGATCGACTCCGGCGTGCGGCCTAGCCTCGCAGATTCTGACGCACCCCGCAGCTGCTTCCGCCAACCTGGCGCGAGGGGATCTCGGCTGAGTCGGGTGTAGTGGTGTAACTGGGTTGGGCTCGTCGGCGAGGGGGCGAGCGGCTCAGGAGAGTCACGCATCGTTTCCTTCGGATAGCGGAGGTGTTGATGCGTCCATCCCCGCAACTGCGCGGATCCGGGCAGAACGCGCGGGGAGTCACAGGCGCAAACCCTTCGCGCAAAGCACGGCGGCCCACTTTCGCAACACCCTCCGAGGTCCGCGCGAACCGCGCAACACGGCGGGGGTCTTTCTATATTCGTAGGATGCATAGTCGTGGCAGCGCTACTACTACGAGTGCGGCAAGCCGGCCGATCCGGATGACGCCCGCCGACCCATCGCCCGCGCGCGCGTAATGGGCGAGCACCTCATCGTCCTTCACTCTGCGGTGCGGGCCTGCGTGGGCTACAGCCGCCACGACGCTCCCTCGATTCTGTTGGACGGGTCATCGATGGCGCGCGACACGGAGCACGGTCGCGCGATCACCGCGCAGCTGACGCGCCGCCACGAAACGCTCGAGG
>Ga0302326_10002452_pt1 | contig 45272 bp, 45 predicted proteins | sample Palsa_T0_3_FD_202264 | JGI IMG/M metagenome (GOLD analysis project Ga0302326, IMG submission 202264) | Peat permafrost microbial communities from Stordalen Mire near Abisko, Sweden - Palsa_T0_3 | ecosystem: Environmental > Terrestrial > Soil > Palsa > Peat permafrost | place: Sweden: Abisko... | reverse complement strand
GGCCGTGACCATCACCCTGCACACCGACCCCACCGGCGGCTGGAGCGGCACGATGCGCGAGAACGGCGCCGACGCCCCGGTGAAGCTGCGGCGGGGCTAGGCTTCGAGGACGTTCGCGGCCGCAGACAACGCCATCTGGAGCGTCTCGGACGCGTACGCCTCCGCCGTCCCCTGCCCCCACACCGGTCCCGGCCAACAGAGGTCGTCCTGGCGGCGGCCGACGATGTGGACATGCAGCTGGCGGGTGATGTTGCCGAGCTGGCCGACGTTGAGCTTTTCGACCGGCCGGCCCAGCGCCGCGCCGACCGCCCGGAGCGCTTCGCCGGCGACGACGATCTCGGCCATCAGCATCGCCCGCTCCTCCACCGAGAGGTCCTCGAGTTCGAAGGCGCGGTCGATGCGCGGGATCAGCACGATCCAGGGGAAGCGCGCGTCGAGCTGCAGCCGCGCCTCGCACAGCGCAAGCCCCGGCAGCGCTTCCGAGGTCAGAGCGAAGGCGGGGTCGAGCTCGAACATGGCTCAGCCTTGCAGGTGCGCAGCCGCCGGTCTAGACCGCGCCGGCTTCCAGACCCCCACCTAGACAGACGGAGAAAGCGGATGGCGCGCGCGAAGATCGCCCTCATCGGATCGGGCATGATCGGGGGCACGCTGGCCCATATCTGCGCCCGGGAGGAACTGGGCGACGTGGTCCTGTTCGACATCGTCGAGGGCTTGCCCCAGGGCAAGAGCCTGGATATCGCCGAGGCGACCGCGGTGTTCGGCAAGGACGCCTCGCTGAAGGGCGCGAACTCTTACGCGGACATCGCCGGCGCCGACGTCTGCATCGTCACCTCCGGGGTGCCGCGCAAGGCCGGCATGAGCCGCGACGACCTGCTGGGCATCAATCTGAAGGTGATGAAGGCGGTCGGCGACGGCATCAAGGCGCACGCGCCGGGCGCCTTCGTGATCTGCATCACCAACCCGCTCGACGCCATGGTCTGGGCGCTGCGCGAGTTCTCCGGCCTGCCGGCGAACAAGGTGGTCGGCATGGCCGGCGTGCTCGACTCGGCCCGCTTCGGCTACTTCCTGGCCGAGAAGCTCGGCGTCTCGGTGGAGGACGTCCGCGCCTGGACCCTCGGCGGCCACGGCGACGACATGGTGCCGATGACCCGCTACTCCACCGTTGGCGGCCTGCCGCTGCCGCTGCTGGTCGAGCAGGGCATGATCTCGCAAGACGACCTCGACGGCATCGTCACCCGCACCCGCGGCGGCGGCGGCGAGATCGTTGCGCTCTTGAAGACCGGCTCGGCCTTCTACGCCCCGGCCGAGAGCGCCATCGCCATGGCCAAGTCGTTCCTGAAGGACAAGAAGCGCGTGCTGCCCTGCGCGGCGCACCTGATGGGCCAATACGGCCTGAAGGACATGTACGTGGGCGTCCCGGCGGTGATCGGCGCGGGCGGGGTGGAGAAGATCATCGAGTTCCCGATGGACGATACGGAGAAGGCGATGTTCGCCAAGTCGGTCGCCTCGGTGCAGGGCCTGATCGCCGCCTGCAAGGAGATCGAGCCGGCGCTGGTCTAGGGGCTTGGCGCCGGGACCAACCCTTGAGACCAAACGCCTGATCCTGCGGCCCCTGGCCCCGGAAGATCTTGAGCCGTGGGTCGCTTTCGTGGCCGACCCGGACGCGATGCGTCATCTCGGCGGCGCACAGCCGCGCTCAGTCGCCTGGCGTGGATTCATGACCGTGGCGGGCGCCTGGTCGATGACCGGTTTTGGCATGTTCTCGGTCATTGAGAAGGCAAGCGGGCTCTGGGTCGGCCGCCTCGGTCCCTGGCGGCCCGCGGACTGGCCCGGAAATGAAGTCGGCTGGGGCCTGGCGCCGGCGTTCTGGGGCAAGGGCTACGCCACCGAGGGCGCAGCCACGGCGATCGACTGGGCCTTCGACAGCCTGGGGTGGACCGAGGTGATCCACACCATCGGTCCGCAAAATACGCCCTCCCAGAACGTCGCCCGGCGACTGGGTTCGGTCCAGGGAGAGCCCGGACGGCTACCCGCGCCCTACGAGAACGAGCCGGTCGATGTCTGGGGCCAGAGCCGCGAGGCCTGGCGGGCGCGCCGAACCGCGTAGCCCTGGGCGGGGACGCAGCGTACCGCTAAGCTCCCGTCCCGACGGGGTGATGCGATGAAACTGACCGGCGTCTGGCTATGGACCGCGACCGTGCTCGCGATGGTGATCGCGGTCACCTCCTACCGCTACTTGCTGCCTGGTATGCCCGGCGGCGCGGCCAACATCTTGGCCAACCGCTTCACCGCGACCGGCGCGCTGGTGCTCCACGCCGGGGTCAGCGCGACGGCCCTGATCCTGGGCGCGCTGCAGTTCTTCCCCCAGATTCGAGGGCGCTGGCCAGCCTGGCACCGTCGCGCGGGCACGGTCTATGTGATCTGCTGCCTGATCGGCGGCTGCGCGGCGCTGCTGCTGGCGCTAGGTACGACGGCCGGACCGATCGGGACCGCCGGGTTCGGCCTGCTCGCGATCTGCTGGCTCGGTTCGACGGCGCAGGCCTGGCGCTACGCTAGGGCGCGGGACTTCGTACGGCATCGGCGCTGGATGACCCGCAGCTACGCCCTAACCTTCGCGGCCGTGACACTGCGGATCTACCTGCCCATCGCGATCGTCACCCACATGGATGTCGGCGCGGCGTACCAGGCGATCTCGTTCCTGTGCTGGGTCCCCAACCTGATCGTCGCCGAGCTCTGGCTGCGCTTCAGCGGGCCGTTCAGAACCAGCCCGCCGATCGCAGCTGCTTCGCAAAGCCCCGGCTGACCGGGACCTCGGCGCCATCCTTCAGTGTCAGGGTCGCGCGCCCGTCGCCCCGTTCCACCTGGGCCACCGCCGCCTTGGCCACCCACCAGGAACGGTGGGTCTGCGCGCCCTCGAGGCCTTCGAGCTCGGCGATGGCGTCGGCCAGCCGCAGCAGGATCAGGTCCTGGCCGAGACTGGTGTGCAGGCGCAAGTAGTGGTCCTCGGCCTCCACCGCGAAGATTTCCGCGCCTTGCAGCTTCTCCGGCAGCCGGGCGAGGAACTTCGGCGGCGGGGCGCCCGACCCATCGGCATTGGGCGCGGCGGCATGGGTTCGAGTCGCCGGGCGGCGGACCAGGAAGGCCAACGCGGTCATCACCAGCGAACTGCCGAAAGCCGATGGCAGCACGCTTTCCACCAGCGCCAAAGACGCGGGCACGTGATGGACGAACACGATCCAGCTCAGGATCACCAGCGTCAGGGGGGTGGCGACGGAGATGGCGATCATCAGCGCCGCCGCCCAGAGCTTCTCGTGGAACCAGGCTTGCGGGACCCACCACCGCGCGACAGCCAGGCCCAACGTCGCGCCGACCGCGGAATCGACGCACCACTGAACCGCGTCCATCAGCGTGTGCGCGGCGCCGGAGAGGCCGATCACCAGGGCGACGGCCACGCAGGCCGCCACCACCCGAACGGCGGTGACGCGAAAGGCGCGTCTTCCCTCCTCGTCGAACACTTCGCTGGTCGGAGCCAAATGGGCGCTCTTGGTCGCTGGGCCGGCCCCGAAAAGAGGGGCGCGGCGTGTTCGGTGTCAATCCGCTTGGGCCCGTCCGGGCGCTATGGCGCGGCCAATCCGCCATGCCTCTTGCATCGCGTCGCCCTTCAGCCATCTTCCGCGTCGACCAAGCCGCACCGAATCCTTGAGGGCGCCGGGCCTCGATGGCCGACTACATCTTCCATGATCCGACCGGGCGCAGAGATCGGCGGGCGCGGCTGGGCGCCGGCCTGCTGGTCTCGCTCGCGGCCCTGATCGTCGCCGGCTTCTTCGCCACCCTGGCCTTCGCCCCGCTGTTGCCGCAGCTGTCGCTGAAGGACCCGCGGGTGCTGCAGGCGCTGCACGTGGAGACGGCGCACCGGTTGCGCGGCCGCCCCGCCTGGACCCACGTGCCCCGCCGCCCCAACGCCGGCGCCGCGGGCGGGGCGACGCGGCCCTTGTCAGTCGGCTTCTACGTTTCATGGGACGAGGCCTCGCTGCCCTCGCTGGCCCAGCACATCGACCAGCTCGACGTCGTCTCGCCGCAGTGGATCTTCCTGAACGGCTCGTTCGGGCCGGTCACGGTGACGTCCGACCCGCAGGCCGAGGCGATCATCGCCAGCGCCAAAAACGCGCCGTCGGTGCTGCCCTCGATCACCAACGCTCACGACGGCCTGTTCGATGGGCCGCTGGCCAACAACCTGCTGGCCAACCCGGCCGCACGAACCGCGCTCGTGACCAACCTAGTCAACTTGGCCAAGAGCCACGGCTACGGCGGCTATGTGTTCGATCTGGAAAACATTTCGCCCCAGGCGCTGGCGCAGTACCCGGCCCTGGTGGCCCAGGCCCGCGCGGCGCTCAAGCCGCTCGGGCGAGAAGTCTGGGTCACCGTCCCCTTCGCCAATCCGGACTGGAACCTGAAGACCTTCCAGGCGGTGTCCGACACCGTCGTGCTGATGGCCTACGACGAGCACTGGGGCGGCGCGGGCGGCCAGCCGGGGCCACCGGCCAGCCAGGACTGGTATGAGAAGAACCTGGAGCAGGACGCCGCCCAGCTCGACCCGGCGAAGATGGTCGTGGCGCTCGGCGACTACGGCTACGACTGGACGCTGGACAAGGCCGGCAAGGCGATCGCGGGCGACACCGAGGTGTTCTACGACGCCACTCAGGACGCCAAGGACTCGGAGGCGTCCGTCAGTTTCGATGACGACGCGCTCAACCCTACATACGGTTATATCGACGACGACGGGTCCAACCACATCGTCTGGTTCCTCGACGCGGCGACGATCTTCAACGAGATTAAGATCGGCGACGACTACCGGCCGCGCGGCTATGCGCTGTGGCGGATGGGGGCCGAGGATCCGGCGGTGTGGAAGTATTTCCGCCAGCCCTACGGCTCGGTCCAGCCGACCGGCCTTGAGACCGTCACCCCCGGCACCGACGTCAAGTTCGACGGCAAGGGCGAGGTGCTACAGGTCACCGCGACGCCCACGCCAGGTCAGCGCCACATCGAGCTCGATCCCGACAACGGTTTGATCTCTACCGAAGACTACGCCGTCATGCCGACCTCCTACGTGGTCCAGCGCAACGGCTGGCATCCGGGTTGGGTCGCGCTGACCTTCGACGATGGCCCGGACGGGCGCTGGACGCCGAAGATCCTCGATGTGCTCAAACAGAAGCACGCCACCGCCACCTTCTTCACCATCGGCGAGAACATGCAGGATCGCCCCGACCTGGTGCAGCGGGAGGTGCGTGAGGGCAACATCGTCGGCAACCACACCTGGACCCACCCCAACATCGGACAGACGCCGGTGGCGCAGACCGATCTGGAGTTGAACACCACCCAGCGCCTGTTCGAGGTGCTGACGGGCCGCTCGATGCGCCTGTTCCGTCCGCCCTACTTCGGCGACGCCGAACCATCGACGCCGAACGAGGTCGCCCCGCTGCTGCTGGCGCAGAAGCTGGGCTACCTGATCGTCGGGCTGCGCGTCGACCCGGACGACTGGTGTCGCAGCCCGAGTTGCGGCGGCACGCCGACGCCGGACATGATCGTGCAGCGGGTGATGGACCAGCTCGCCGACACCGGCCCGCACGAGGGCCAGGTGATCCTGCTGCACGACGCCGGCGGCGATCGCACCCAGACCGTCGCCGCCCTGCCGCTCTTGATCGACGCGCTGCGGGCCAAGGGCCTGAAGCTAGTCACGGTGGACCAACTGGCCGGCATGACACCAGCCCAGGCGATGCCGCCGACCTCGCGCAGCTCGGTGGAGCTGTGGCTCGACCGGCTGGGCTTCGGCTTCTTCCGCTACATGGACTTCCTGCTGCGCACGTTGTTCATCACGGCGATCATCCTGGGCGTCGGGCGGCTGTTCTTCCTGGCGACGCTGGCGCTGCGCCACCGCTTCACCGCGCCTGGCCGCGCTCCGCCGATGCTGGACCCCGGCGCCGGACCGATGGTCTCGGTGCTGATCCCCTGCTTCAACGAGGAGAAGGTGATCGTCGCCTCGGTGGCGCGCATCCTCCATTCCAACTGGACCCGGCTCGAGGTGCTGGTGCTGGACGACGGCTCGGCCGACACCACCGCCGCCAAGGTGCGCGAAGCGTTCGAAGGGGAGCCGCGCGTCACCCTGATGACCTTCGAGAACGGCGGCAAGGCGCGGGCGCTGAACCGCGGCCTTGCGGTGGCCCAGGGTGAGATCATCGTCGCGCTCGACGCCGACACCCTGTTCCCACCCGACACCGTGGCCCAACTGGCGCGATGGTTCACCGATCCTAGGGTGGGCGCGGTGGCCGGCAACGCGGTGGTCGGCAACCGGATGAACCTGGTCACCCGCTGGCAGGCGCTGGAATACGTCACCGCCCAGAACCTGGAGCGGCGCGCACTGGCGGCGCTGGGCGCGGTGACGGTGGTGCCGGGCGCAGTCGGGGCCTGGCGCAAGTCGGCGCTGGCGGCGCTCGGCGGCTATCCGCACGACACCCTGGCCGAGGACCAGGACCTGACCATCGCCTGCCAGCGCGCCGGCTGGCGCGTCGAGTTCGACTCCGACGCCCGCGCCTACACCGAGGCGCCGGACAGCGTGGCCGGGCTGCTCAAGCAGCGTTTCCGCTGGAGTTTCGGCACCCTGCAGTGCCTGTGGAAGCACCGCGCCGCGCTGTTCGACCGCAAGCATCCAGTGCTCGGCTTCGTCGCCCTGCCGCAGATCTGGCTGTTCCAGATCTTCCTGACGGCGGTTTCGCCGCTGGTGGACCTGGCGATCATCTGGAGCCTGGTCTGGGCGCTATACGCGAGGGCCTATCACCCGGTGGAATGGTCGCCGGACGACTTCCTGCGCTCGGTGTTCTACTGGGCGGCGTTCATCTTCCTCGACCTCTCGGCCGGCGCGCTCGGCATGGCGCTGGAGCGGCGCGCGCCCTGGAAGGACCTGGTCTGGCTGCCGGTGCAGCGCTTCGGCTACCGCCAACTGATGTATTATGTGGTGGTCAAGTCGATCGCCACCGCCATCCGCGGCGGCCAGGTCGGCTGGGGCAAGCTGGAGCGGCGCGGCTCGGCGGCGATGGACGCCGAACGTCGGCCGCGCCGCCCGGTCCTAGTCGGGCTGCGCCGCATCCTGCCCTGGCGCTGGGGCAAGAGCCACGCGGGCTAGCCAGCCGGCTCGATTGCTAAGCCGCCACCCCCTTCCTATAAGGCCCGCGTCCCCGACAGCTGAGGCGTCCATGAACATCCACGAGCATCAGGCCAAGACCCTTCTCGCCGAGTTCGGCGTGCCTGTGCCGCGCGGATATCCCGCTTTCAGCGTCGACGAGGCGGTGGCGGCGGCCGAGAAGCTCGGCGGTCCGGTCTGGGTGGTGAAGGCGCAGATCCACGCCGGCGGGCGGGGCAAGGGCGGCGGGGTCAAGCTGGCCCGCTCGATCGACGACGTCCGCGCCGAGGCGACCAGGATGCTGGGCATGACGCTGATCACTCACCAGACCGGCCCGAAAGGGAAGGTGGTGAGCCGCCTCTACATCGAGGAAGGCGCGGCGATCGCCAAGGAATACTACCTCTCGCTGCTGGTCGACCGCGACACCAGCCGCGTGGCGGTGGTGGCCTCCACCGAGGGCGGCATGGACATCGAGGAGGTGGCCCATTCGACGCCGGAGCGCATCACCACCTTCACCGTCGATCCGGCGACCGGGGTCTGGCCACACCACGGCCTGCTGCTGGCCGAGGCGCTGGGCCTGAAGGGCGAGACCGCCAAGCAGGCCCGCGCCCTGCTGCCGCTGCTCTACAAAGCCTTCGTCGAGAAGGACATGAGCCTCTTGGAGATCAACCCGCTGATCGCGACGACCGATGGGTCGATCAAGGTGCTCGACGCCAAGGTCGGCTTCGACGACAACGCCCTCTTCCGCCACCCCGAGGTGGTCGTCCTGCGCGACGAGAGCGAAGAGGACCCCAAGGAGATCGAGGCCTCCAAGTACGAGCTCTCCTACATCGCCCTCGACGGCGACATCGGCTGCATGGTCAACGGCGCCGGCCTGGCGATGGCGACGATGGACATCATCAAGCTCTACGGCGCGGAGCCAGCCAACTTCCTCGACGTCGGCGGCGGCGCCACGCGTGAGAAGGTGACGGCGGCGTTCAAGATCATCCTGGCCGACCCCAACGTGAAAGGCATCTTGGTCAACATCTTCGGCGGCATCGCCCGCTGCGATGTGCTGGCCGAGGGCGTGGTCGCCGCGGTGAAGGACGTGGGCCTGACCATGCCGCTGGTGGTGCGCCTGGAGGGCACCAACGCCGAACTGGGCAAGCAGATTCTGCGCGACTCCGGCCTCAACGTCACCCCCGCCAACGACCTCGCCGACGGCGCCAAGAAGATCGTCGCCGCGGTGAAGGCCGCCGCCTGAAACCGGACTGCAACGAGGTTCGTCTTGCCACGGCCGCGCGAGGTCGCGATGGTGAGGTTCACAAACATCCTACTCAGAAGACATCAGGGCCAGTCATGATCCGATCCTTTGCTATCGTAGCCGCCGCCTGCGCTCTCGCCGTGCCGATGTCGGCCGCGGCCGCCGACGCCGACCCGGTGTTCGACGCGTTCCAGTCGATCTGCTGGGACACCGCCGGCGACTATCTCGCGTCGGTCAAGGCGGCCGACACCGGCGGTTGGAAGGACACCGATGTGGTGGCCGACACCGAGGCGGGCCTCTCGGTCACCGACAAGGCCGCCCGCGAAAAGCAGGTGGGGAACAAGACCTACACCGTGTTCATAAGCCGCGGCCTGCGGCACATCTCGACGGGCGACGTCAAGGAACAGTCCTGCAAACTGGTCGTCAACAAGCCGGACAACGCCCTGGTCGGCGAAGGTCAGTCCTGGGTCGGGGTGGCCCCCGACGCCGGCGACCCGACCCTGGCGGTGTATTACGTCAAGCTCGCGCCGGGCAAACCCGATCACCTCGGCAAGGACGGGATCAACGCGGCGATGGCCGCCGGCGGCTTTGGCATTCTCAAGTTCCAGCAGGATTCCGACTCCGGGATCATGGTCTACCAGGGCTATTCCAAGTAGCGCTTCGAAGCGCGTCCTTGGGGGGCGCCGGAGGCAAGACTTGCCAAGCCGCTCGCTCTTCTTCTCGGTCCTGATCGCCGCGGCGGCCCTCGCAACCGCGTCGAAAGCCGACGACGATCCGTTGCTCGCCTGGAGCAAGACCGCCGCGCGCGGGCTGTTCGACCTTTGCGGCCAGGACGCCCCCGACGCCGCGGTGGTCGCCGAGCATGGCGAGATCTGGGGCTGGCCGCGCTTCATGGGCTATCTCGAGCATCCCGAGGGCTACCGGCGCGAGGCCGGCGGCGAGAGCCGCCGCACGTTCGAGTACGGCGGCAAGGCCACCTTCGTCGAAGCCACCATCCAGAGCGGCGTGGTGACGTCAGTCGGGCCGGCCGAGGTTCGCTACTTTCGCTGCAACGCCGCTTCGGACCAGCCGGTCGACGCCGACCTAGAGGCCTATTTCACCGAGCTTTATGGCCCGCCGGCGGCCAAGAGCGAGCAGGCGACCGTCTGGCTCGCGGGCGCGGCGAAAGGCGGCGACGCTGGTGATGCGGATGCGGCGTTGAAGGCGGCGGTGGCCGGCGGCGCGGACGCCGAGGCGACGCGGGTCGAGCTAACGCGCGAGCACGGTCTCGACAGGGCCAAACTCACCCTCTTCCGCAAAGTTCCGACGGGCTGAGTTGCGGCGGCTTGAGTCCCCACGCGCAAAAGCCCGGCGAGACCCCCGCCGGGCCTGGGCCGCCCGCCGGTTCCTTGGGGAGGTGAACGGCGGACGATCGGCAATTGCGCCTGACCCGGCACCGACCTTTGAGCGTGACCGGCGCATAGGCAACGGGGAATTGTGTCGCAGGCTCCGGCGTAGTTGACCTCGGTCGCAAATGCCGAGGTGTCCGGCGCCGGTTCGCCGCCTGACAGGGCGCGACGGGCGAAAGCTGCGGGGCGACGTCGGGTCGGGCTTTGCTTGGGCCGACGCATCGCCTATGGGATGGCCGCCGCCAGCGCCTCTTCGGATGGTGCGGCGCTCACGCAACAGCAGCGAGCCGCCCAGAGCCTCATGTCCATTCTCGTCGGCACGGAAACGCGCGTGATCTGCCAGGGATTCACCGGCGCGCAAGGCACCTTCCACTCCGAACAGGCGATCGCCTACGGGACTAGGATGATGGGCGGCGTCTCGCCCGGCAAAGGCGGATCGACCCACCTCGACCTGCCAGTGTTCAACACGGTCGCCGAGGCGGTGGCGAAGACCGGCGCCACGGCCAGCGCCATCTATGTGCCGCCGCCGTTCGCCGCCGACGCGATCCTGGAAGCGATCGACGCCGAGGTCGAGCTGATCGTCTGCATCACCGAGGGCATCCCGGTGGAGGACATGATCAAGGTCAAGCGCTCGCTGTCGGGCTCGAAGTCGCGCCTGATCGGTCCCAATTGCCCCGGCGTGCTGACGCCAAACCAGTGCAAGATCGGCATCATGCCGGGCAACATTTTCCGGGCGGGCACCGTGGGCGTGGTCTCGCGCTCCGGCACGCTCACCTACGAGGCGGTGTTCCAGACCACCCAGGTGGGACTTGGGCAGACAACCGCGGTCGGGATTGGCGGCGATCCAGTCAAGGGCACCGAATTCGTCGACATCCTGGAGATGTTCCTTGCGGACCCGGCTACCGAGTCGATCATCATGATCGGCGAGATCGGCGGTTCGGGCGAGGAGGAGGCGGCGCAGTTCATTAAATCTTCAAAAACCAAGAAGCCTATGGTCGGGTTCATCGCCGGCAGGACCGCGCCGCCCGGGCGGCGCATGGGCCATGCCGGCGCGATCATCTCCGGCGGCAAGGGGGGCGCCGAGGATAAGATCGCCGCGATGGAAGCCGCGGGCATCCGCGTCTCTCCCTCCCCGGCGACCCTGGGCGAAACCCTGCTCGAGGTCCTGAAAGGGTCCTGAAAAGTAACTATCTAAACGGGCCCCGCCCGGACCTCCGACACAGGCCCAGGCGGGTTTGAAAGTTGAGAGGCAGATGGCGGACGACGCTGGACGGCTGAACGAGGTTCTGGCCGAGACATCATTTCTCTACGGCGGCAACGCTGGCTTCGTTGAGGATCTGCACGCCCGCTGGGCGGAGAACCCCAACTCGGTCGAGCCTTCCTGGCGCGCCTTCTTCGAGTTGATCCGCGACAAGGCGAGCGAGGTGGTGCACGCCGCCGTTCAGCCCTCCTGGACGCCCGAGCCGATCGCCGAGCCGCGGCCCGAGTGGCTGTCGGCGATCGACGGCCTGTGGCCGGCGATGGACGCCAAGCTGGAAGCCAGGATCAGCGCAACGGCGCCAGCGGCCACCGCCGACGAAATCCGCGCCCGCACGCTGGATTCGCTGCGGGCGATCATGATGATTCGCGCCTACCGCATGCGCGGCCATTTGCGCGCCAACCTCGACCCGCTCGGCCTGGCGGTGACCCAGGGCGACGCCTCCGAGCTCGACCCAGCCCGCTACGGCTTCGCCGAGAGCGACTACGACCGGCCGATCTTCCTCGACTATGTGCTGGGGCTCGAGACCGCGACCCTGCGCGAAATGCTGGAGATCCTGCGGCGCACCTACTGCGGCAACGTCGGCGTGCAGTACATGCACATCTCCGATCCGTCCGAGAAGGCCTGGCTGCAGCAGCGGATCGAGGGGCGCGACAAGGAGATCGCCTTCACCCGCCAAGGCAAGATCGCGATCCTGAAGAAGCTGATCGAAACCGAGGGCTTCGAGCGCTTCCTGCACAAGCGCTTCCCCGGCACCAAGCGATTCGGCCTCGACGGCGGCGAGTCGATGGTCCCCGCGCTGGAGCAGATCATCAAGCGCGGCGGCGCACTCGGCGTGCGTGACATCGTCATCGGCATGCCCCACCGCGGCCGCCTGAACGTACTGGCCGCGGTGATGGGCAAGCCCTACCAGGTGATCTTCCACGAATTCCAGGGCGGCTCGTCGCTGCCGTCGGACGTGGAAGGCTCCGGCGACGTGAAATACCACCTGGGCGCCTCGTCGGACCGCACCTTCGACGACAACTCGGTCCACCTGTCGCTGACCGCCAACCCCAGCCACCTGGAGATCGTCAACCCGGTGGTGCTGGGCAAGGCGCGGGCCAAGCAGGCCTCTTCGCTGCGCGAAAACCCCACCACCGGCCGCGGCCACGTGATGCCGCTCTTGATGCACGGCGACGCCGCGTTCGCCGGCCAAGGCGTGATCGCCGAATGCTTCAACCTGATGGGGGTCAAGGGCTACCGCACCGGCGGGGCGGTGCACTTCATCGTCAACAACCAGATCGGCTTCACCACCAGCCCGCGCTATTCGCGCACCAGCCCCTATCCGTCCGACACCGCCCTGATGGTCGAGGCGCCGATCTTCCACGCCAACGGCGACGACCCCGAGGCCGTCACCTACGCCGCCAAGGTCGCCACCGAGTACCGCCAGCAGTTCGGCAAGGACGTGGTCATCGACATGTTCTGCTACCGCCGGTTCGGCCACAACGAGGGCGACGATCCGACGATGACGCAGCCCTTGATGTACCTGGCGATCAAGCACCATCCGACGGTGCGCGAGCTCTACGGCCAGCGGCTGATCGACGAAGGGGTGATCACCACCCAGGAGCTCGACGGCTTCATCGCCGAATTCGACGCCTATCTCGACAAGGAGTTCGAGGCCGGCAAGACCTACCACGCCGACAAGGCCGACTGGCTCGACGGCAAGTGGTCGCGCATCGCCCCGGAACACGAGGAGCTCCGCGGTAACACCGCGGTGCCGCGCCAGAAGCTGCGCGACCTTGGCCTGAAGTTCACCACTCTCCCCGGGCGCCTCGACGTGCACAAGACGGTGCGCCGGGTGATCGAGAACCGCCGCGCCGCGATCGTGGCCGGAGAGAACATCGACTGGGCCACCGGCGAGCACTTCGCCTTCGCCACCCTGCTCGACCAGGGCTATCCGGTGCGCCTCTCGGGTCAGGATTCGGTGCGCGGCACCTTCGTGCAGCGCCACTGCGACATCATCGACCAGACCACCGAGGAGCATTACACGCCGCTCTCGAACCTGCGCCCCGGCCAGGCCCACTTCGAGGTGCTGGACTCAGCGCTGTCGGAAGAGGCGGTGCTAGGCTTCGAGTACGGCTTCTCGCTGGCCGACCCGGACACCCTGACCCTCTGGGAAGCGCAGTTCGGCGACTTCGCCAACGGCGCCCAGGTGGTTATCGACCAGTTCATCTCGTCGGGCGAGCGCAAGTGGCTGCGGATGAGCGGCCTCGTGATGTTGCTGCCGCACGGCTACGAGGGCCAGGGTCCGGAGCACTCGTCCGCCCGGCTGGAGCGCTATCTGCAGCTCTGCGCCGAGGACAATCTGCAGGTGGCCAACTGCTCGACGCCTGCCAACTACTTCCACATCCTGCGCCGCCAGCTGATGCGCGACTACCGCAAGCCGCTGATCCTGATGACGCCCAAGTCGCTGCTGCGGCACAAGAAGGCGGTGTCCAGCCTGGAGGATTTCGCCGAGGGCTCGGCCTTTCACCGCGTGCTGCACGACGACGCCGAGCACGAACGCCTGACCGAGGTGCGCCTGGCGCCGGACGCCAAGATCCGCCGCATCGTGCTCTGCTCCGGCAAGGTCTACTACGACCTCCTCGACGAGCGCGAAAAGCGCGGCATCGACGACGTCTATCTGATGCGGCTGGAGCAGTTCTATCCCTGGCCGGTGAAGTCGCTGACCACCGAGCTGTCCCGCTTCGCCAACGCCGAACTGGTCTGGTGCCAGGAAGAACCGAAGAACATGGGCGGCTGGACCTTCGTCGACCCGTGGCTGGAATTGACACTGGCCAAAATGAAGATCAGCGCCAAGCGCGCCCGCTACGTGGGCCGCCCGGCCTCGGCTTCGACCGCCGCCGGCCTGATGAGCCGTCACATGAAGGAACTACAGACCTTCCTGGACCAGGCGTTCGCCTGACAAGCGAATTGAGTCTAGAAGCCCGGCGCAGAAGGAGCCGCTGCCGATGACCGACATCATGACCCCGGCGCTCGGGGAATCCGTCACCGAAGCCACCGTCGCGCGCTGGGCCAAGAAGCCCGGCGATCGGGTGGCCAAGGACGAGGTGCTGGTCGAGCTGGAGACCGACAAGGTCAACCTCGAGGTCGGCGCGCCGGAGGCCGGCGTGCTGGCCGATATCCTGGTCGAGGAAGGCGCCACGATCGGGCCGGGCACTGTGCTTGGCCGCATCAGCGCCGCCGGCGCCGCGCCGGCCGCAGCCCCCGCCAAGGCGAAGGAAGTCGAAGTGGTCGCCGCCGCGTCGGCCCCGGTGCTCGCGCCGGCTGGCGACGTCGAGCCGCCGCGATCGGCGCCGGCTGCGGAACCCGCGCGTCCGCTGGCGCCTTCGGTGCAGCGCATCGTCGCCGAAAACAGCCTCGACCCCGCCGCGATCGCCGGCTCCGGCAAGGACGGCCGCATCACCAAGGGCGACGCCCTGGCGGCGCTCGAAGCGCGCGCAACGACGCCGCCGCCGGTCGCAGTTCAGGCCCCTTCGCCCGCGCCAGTCCAGGCCCCCGCCCCGCCGCGTCCGCCGCAGGAACGCGAAGAGAGGGTGCGGATGACGCGCCTGCGCCAGACCATCGCCCGCCGGCTGAAGGAGGCGCAGGAAAACGCCGCCATGCTGACGACCTTCAACGAGGTCGACATGAGCGCTGTGATGGCGCTGCGGACCCACTACAAGGACGTGTTCGAGAAGCGCCACGGCGCGCGGCTCGGCTTCATGAGCTTCTTCGTCAAAGCTTGCGTCGCGGCGCTGAAGGAGGTGCCGAACGTCAACGCCGAGATCGACGGGACCGACCTGATCTACAAGAACCACTACGACATCGGCGTCGCCGTCGGCACCGAGCGGGGCTTGGTGGTGCCGGTGGTGCGCGACGCCGACGCGCTCAGCCTGGCGGGAATCGAAAAGGCGATCGCCGCGCTGGGGACCAAGGCTCGCGACGGCACGCTGACGCTCGACGACCTGCAGGGCGGCACCTTCACCATCTCCAACGGCGGGGTCTACGGCTCGCTGATGTCGACGCCGATCCTGAACCAGCCGCAGTCTGGCATCCTCGGCATGCACAAGATCCAGGACCGGCCGATGGCCGTGAACGGCCAGGTGGTGATCCGGCCGATGATGTACCTGGCGCTGTCCTACGACCACCGCGTCGTCGACGGCCAGGGCGCGGTGACCTTCCTGGTGAAGGTCAAGGAGTACATCGAAGACCCGCAGCGGCTGCTGCTCGAGGTCTAGGCCGAGGGTGTGGGTCTCGCCCTCGTCACCCGTATTCCCAACCTGATGGAGGCGCACATCGTCGTTGGCGCGCTGCGCTCGGCTGGCATCGCCGCCGAGGTGTTCGACGGCAATTTCGGCACGATCGAAGCGCCGGTGATCGAGGGTCTCGGCGGCTATCGCGTGATGGCCCCGGAGGACGAGGTCGCCGAGGCGCGCGCGACCTTGAAGGCGCTTCGGGCGACGCCGGGCCTGTCGACCGGCGAGGACGAGTCGCCGTGGGGCTCGCCGGCGGCCACCTCGTCGCGGGTGCGGAGCAAGGGCATGCGGCTCGTCGCGGCGTTGCTGCTGAGCGCGCCATTCGTGGTCTGGCTGATCTTGAACCTGCTGCGCTGACGCCGCGCCGCAAACCCCCTATATCCACCCCTCACCCAAGGCGGAGATTCAAGGCGGATGGCCGAATACGATGTCGTCATCATCGGCGGTGGGCCGGGCGGCTATAACGCGGCGATCCGTGCGGGGCAGCTTGGACTGACGGTCGCCTGCGTCGAGAAGCGGGCGACGCTCGGCGGGACGTGCCTGAACGTCGGCTGCATTCCCTCCAAGGCGCTGCTGCACGCCTCCGAGCTGTTCGAGATGGCGGGCAAGGACTTCGCCGTTCTCGGCATCGACGTTACGCCCAAGCTGAACCTTCCGGCGATGATGGCGCAGAAGGATGTCTCGGTCGGCCAGCTGACCAAGGGCGTCGAGTTCCTGTTCAAGAAGAACAAGGTCGATTGGATCAAGGGGGCCGGGAAGATCGCCGGCGCAGGCAAGGTCGAGGTCACCGCCGCCGACGGCGCCGTGACGACGCTGGGCGCCAAGAACATCGTCATCGCTACCGGCTCGGAGCCGGCGCCGCTGGGCGGCGTGACGGTCGACCAGAAGCGGATCGTCGATTCGACCGGCGCGCTCGCCCTGCCGGAGGTCCCCAAGAGCCTGATCGTGATCGGCGCCGGCGTGATCGGGCTGGAGCTGGGCTCAGTCTGGCGGCGGCTGGGCTCGAAGGTGACCGTGGTCGAGTTCCTCGACCGTATCACCCCCGGCGTCGACGAGGAGACGGCCAAGACCTTCCAGCGCTCGCTGGCCAAGCAGGGGATCGTCTTCAAGCTCGGCTCGAAGGTGACCGCCGCGAAGACCAGCGCTAAATCGGTCGATCTTACCGTCGAGCCGGTGGCCGGCGGCGCGGCGGAGAGGCTCAGCGCCGACTACGTGTTGCTCTGCATCGGCCGCCGTCCGTATACCGAGGGCCTTGGCCTGGAAAGCGTCGGCGTGACGCCGGACAGGCGCGGCTTCATCGATACCGATCACTTCCGCACCAGCGCCGCCGGCGTCTGGGCGATCGGCGACGTCACCCACGGCCCCATGCTCGCCCATAAGGCCGAGGACGAGGCGGTGGCCTGCATCGAGATCATCGCCGGCAAGGCCGGGCACGTGAACTACGACGTCATTCCCAGCGTCATCTACACCTTCCCGGAGGTGGCCACGGTCGGCAAGACCGAGGAAGAGCTGAAGGCCGCCGGCGTCGCCTACAAGATCGGCAAGTTCCCGTTCACCGCCAACGCCCGCGCCAAGGTCAACCACGAGGCCGAGGGGTTCGTGAAGGTGCTGGCCGACGCCAAGACCGACCAGGTGCTGGGCGTGCACATGGTAGGTCCCGACGTCGGCGAGTTGATCGCTGAATATTGCGTCGCCATGGAGTTCGCCGCCGCATCGGAGGACGTCGCCCGCACCTGCCATCCGCACCCGACCCGCTCCGAAGCCTCGCGCCAGGCGGCGATGGGGGTCGAGGGCTGGACCATGCAGGCTTGACCCCAAGGACTTGACGGCCGCCGGGTGAAGGCGTTCCAGCCTTGCGGCAAAGTCTGGAGGAACGCCGATGCCCACTTGGAGAGACCCTGAGGTCGCCGCCCTGCAAACCGCCTTCGCCGCGCTGGCGCTGCCGCCGGACGCGCCCAGGCCGCCCTGGTCCGAGCGCCGCGCCGGCATCGACGCGATGGGCGCCGCGGTCCCCCCGTCCGAATCCTGTGTGGTCGAACCGATGACCCTCGGCGGCGTGGCGGCGGAGAAGATCGCCCCGAGCAACGCCCTCGCCGACCGCACCATCTTCTACCTGCACGGCGGCGGCTACTGCGTCGGCGGCTGCGCCAGCCACCGCACCATGGTCGCCAGGATGGCCGAGCAGGCCCAGGCGACCGCGTTCGTGATCGACTACCGCCTGGCGCCCGAGCACCGGTTCCCGGCGGCGCACGACGACGCCCTGGCCGCCTGGCGCGCGGTGCTCGCCCTGGGCCGCGATCCCGCACACACGGTGTTCGCCGGCGACAGCGCCGGCGGCGGCCTCAGCGTCGCCTGCGCCGTGGCCGCGCGCGACGCCGGACTGCCGCTGCCGGCCGGCCTGCACCTGATCAGCCCCTGGGTGAACCTGACCAACGCCAGCCCCGCCTATGCTGCCAAGGCCGAGACCGACTTCATCATCACCCAGCAGGGCATCGACGAGTTCGCCGAGGGCTACATGGGCGCCGGCGACCGGCGCGACCCGAAGGCCTCGTCGCTGTTCGCGAACCTGGCCGGCCTGCCGCCGATGCTGATCCAGGTCGGCTCCGAAGAGGTGCTGCTGTCAGACTCGACCCAGCTCGCCGAGGCCGCCGGTCTGGCGCAGGTCGACGTCACGCTGCGCATCTGGCCCGACATGATCCACATCTGGCCCTTCTTCGCCATGCTCGGCGCCAGCGGCCGCGCGATCGCGGAATCGACCGCCTGGATCAAGGCGCGGGTGGGGTAACTCACAGCGCGAGCGGGCTTACCTGATCCTGGCCATCATCACGCCGTCGCCAATCGTCGCCAGCGCCATGTCGACGCGGTCGTCGCCGTGGATCTTTGCGTTTAGAGTCCGCAGCGCACTGGTGTTCGGATCGGTGACGGCGGGGTCGGCGACCGCGCCGCTCCAGAGCATGTTGTCGAACAGGATCAAGCCGCCTGGCCGCATCAGCTTCAGCGCGCGTTCGTAGTAGTCGTCGTAGTTGCCCTTGTCGGCGTCGATGAAGGCGAACTCGAACGGGCCCTCGCCGGCCGAGATCATTGCGTCGAGCGTCTCGACGCCCGGTCCCAGGCGCAGGTCGATTTTCGCCTCGACGCCGGCTTCGCGCCAATAGCCGCGGGCTTTGTCGGTAAATTCCTTGCTCACATCCAGCGCCACGATGCGGCCCTCAGCGGGCAACGCCAGGGCGACGCTAAGGGCGCTGTAACCGGTGAACGTTCCGACCTCCAGGCACCGGGTCGCGCCGACCAGTTTGACCATCAAGGCCAGGAACGCGCCCTGCTCCGGCGCGATCTGCATGCCTGACACGGCCCCCATCTTCTGGGTCTCTTCGCGGCACCGCGTCTGCGCCGGAAGCTCCCGCGCTCCGACGCGCGAAAGGTAGTCCATCAACTCGTCAGTCGCCTTGACGAACCGTCCCATGCTTGTCGCTCCACTTTGACAGGGCTGAGATATATCTATGATCGCGATATATCACGCCAGGCTCACGATCAAGTCCCGCGAGCACGATGGCGATCTACCCCTTCGGGTGCGCCTTGGAATAGGCGGCCAGCAGCCCGGCCGCGTCGACCGCCGTGTAGCGCTGGGTGGTCGAGAGCGAGGCGTGGCCCAGCAGTTCCTGGATCGAGCGTAGGTCGGCGCCGGCGCCCAGCAAATGGGTGGCGAAGGAGTGGCGCAGCGCGTGCGGCGTCGCCCGCTCCGAAAGGCCGAGCCGTCCGCGCAGCTGGGCCATCAGCTCCTGCACCCGCCGAGGCGGCAGCGGCGCGCCGCGCTTGGCGCGAAACAGCGGCGCGTCGGGATCGAGCTGGAACGGCAGCGCCTGCAGGTAGGCGTCCACGGCGCGGCGGACCTCTGGAAGCACCGGCACGATGCGGGTCTTCGAGCCCTTGCCGAGGATGCGCGCCGAGGCGCCCAGCGGCGCGTCGGCACGCTTCAGCGACAGCGCCTCGGAGATGCGTAAGCCGCAGCCGTAGAGCAGCGCCAGCACCGCCTCGTCGCGCAGGTTCTCCCAGTCCTCGCGCTCTGGATCGGCGCCGGCTTCGGTGAGCAGGCCCATCGCCTGGTCCTCGGTCACCGGCCGCGGCGGCGGCGGGACCACCTTGGGACCGCGCACCAGCGCCAGCGCCGGGCAGGCGATGCCCAACCGACGGTCCATGAAGCGGTGAAAGCTGCGCACGGCCGACAGGCACTGCGACAGCGATCGGGCCGAGAGCGGATGGTCGCCGCTGCGGCGGTAGGCGAGGAAGGCGCGGATGTCGCCGGCGCTCAGGGTCGCGAGATCCGCCAGCGTCAGGGCGCCGCCGAGGTGCTGTTCCAGGAAGGCGATGTAGCCCAACCCAGCGCCGCGATAGGCCTCGATGGTGCGGGGACTGGCGCGCCGCTCGTTGGCGAGATGCTCCAGGAACGCCTTCAGCGCCTCGCGCGGGGTCACGCCAGCGGCCATCGCTCCGCCGTTCGCTCGACGACGCGGGCGAGGAAGTCGATCAGCTCGTGGCCCATGTCGGACGAGAAAGCGGCTTCGTCCGCGGCCCCGAAGGCGAGGATGCCCTCACGCGCCGGGGACCAGCTCGAAAGCCGGATCAGCGCCACGCTGCCGACCTTGTCGCCGGCGGCGAAGAGGCCGAGCGCGGTAGGAACGACGCCGAGCCGCGCCGGCTTGCCGCGCCCGATCGTCAGGTCGCACTGCCCCTCGGCCAGCGCCCGCCAGCCAGCCGGCGTGCGCTCCGGACCCTCGAGCGCGATCACCGCGGCGGCGAGGCCGAAGTGCGCCTTGGCCAGCGCGTCGAGCCGCACGGCGAGGTCGGAGTGGTTGCGCGCGCCCAGCAGCTCGATCACCGCCTGATGAGTGAGCGACTGGGCGTCGAAGTTGGCCTGGGCCACGGCTTCCAGCCGGCGGCGCACGCTGGTTTCCTTGCGATGGGCGCTGGCGGCGCGGGAGAGCGCGGCGGGGCCGAAATCGATCACGTTGGCGGCGTCGGGACGCACGCCCAGCGCCTGCATCAGTTCCGGGTCGTCACGGACGAACTCCGGACGACTCTTTAGGAACACCCGGATGGCTTCGTCCCTGGCCCATTCGTGGTCGTTTGCGCGCAGCACGTCCGTCAATGTCCGGTCCCTTCGTCGCTCCAGAACAGATCAAGACCCTTCTCGGTTAACGGGGGCTTGCGGGCGGGCATGAAAAGCATGGCCGGCGGCCCTCGACGCCGCGGCAAATCTCGGCGATGACCGCCGCATGACGGGCGCGGCGACGAAAGACCAACGGCCGTGAGGATTGCCTCCGTCCTCATCCCCCTTCCCTTGCCGGAAGCCTTCGACTACGCCGAGCCGGACGGCATGGAGCTAGCGCTGGGCGACGTGGTCGCCGTGCCGTTGGGCCCGCGGCTGGTGCGCGGCGCGGTGACCGCCCTGCGCGAAGGCGCCGGCGGCAACCGGGCGCTGAAGCCCGTCGCCGGGCTAATGGACACAGCGCCGCTGCCGGCCGCCAGCCTCGCCTTCATCGACTGGGCCGCGCGCTACGCGGTCGACCAGCCCGGCCAGCCACTGGCGATCGCCTTGCGCGGCTCGGGCGCGCCGAAGGCCAAGGCGCAGCGGGTGGTGGTCGCGACCGGCAAGCCGCCGACCCGGATGACGCCGGCCAGGGCCAAGGTGCTGGATGCCGTGACTGACCTCGCCCTCGCGCCGGCGCCGCTGGCGCGGGCGGCCGGGGTCAGCGCCGGCGTGGTCCACGCCATGATCACCGACGGCGTGCTGATCGAGGAGTTGCGCGAACAGCCGATCGCCTTCCCGGAACCCGATCCCGACCAGGCCGCGCCGAAGCTGAACCCAAGCCAGGCCGCCGCGCTGGCCGAACTCGAGACCATGCTCGCCCAGCAGATGTTCGCCGTCGCCCTGCTCGACGGCGTCACCGGCTCTGGCAAGACCGAGGTCTATCTGGAGGCCGCCGCCGCCGCCCTGCGCCGCGATCGGCGGGGCCAGATCCTAATCCTGCTGCCGGAGATCGCGCTGACCCAGGCGGTGATCGCGCGGATCGCCGAACGCTTCGGCGCCGAGCCCGCCGCGTGGCACTCCGGCCTGCCGCCGACCCACCGCCGCCGGGTGTGGGAAGCCGCGGCGACCGGCCAATGCCGGATCGTGGTCGGCGCGCGCTCGGCGCTGTTCCTGCCGTTCCAGCGGCTCGGCCTGATCGTCGTCGATGAGGAGCACGACGGCTCCTACAAGCAGGAGGACGGCTTCATCTACCAGGCCCGCGACCTGGCGGTGGCGCGCGGCAAGATCGGCGAGGCGCCGGTGATCCTGGCCTCGGCCACGCCCTCGCTGGAGACCTTGTGGAACGCCGAGGCCGGCCGCTATCGCTGGCTGAAGCTAGCCTCGCGCCATGGCGGCGCGGTGCTGCCGGACGTCACCCTGATCGACCTGCGCGAGACGCCGCCGGACCCCGGCCGCTGGCTCTCGCCGCCGCTGATCCTGGCGATGCGCGAGACGCTGACCCGCGGCGAGCAGGTGCTGCTGTTCCTCAATCGCCGCGGCTACGCCCCGCTGGTGCTGTGCCGCGCCTGCGGCGAGCGGCTGCGAGCGCCCGACACCGAGTCGTGGCTGGTCGAGCATCGTTACAGCGGCCGGCTGGTCTGCCACCTGACCGGGTTCTCGATGCCGAAGCCGGAGCGCTGCCCGTACTGCAGCGCCAAGGAGAGTCTGGTCTCGGTGGGTCCGGGCGTGGAGCGGGTCGAGGAAGAGGCGCGCGAGCGCTTCCCCGACGCGCGCATCGCCGTCTTCTCGTCCGACACCATCAACAGCGCCGAGGCGGCGCGGCAGATGATCGGCGCGATGACCGAGGGCGAGATCGACATCCTGATCGCCACCCAGAGCGCGGCCAAGGGGCACAACTTTCCCAATCTGACGCTGGTCGGCGTGGTCGACGCCGACCTCGGCCTGCGCGGCGGCGATCTGCGCGCGGCGGAGCGCACCTTCCAGCTGCTGGCGCAGGTCGCCGGGCGCGCCGGGCGCAAGGCCAAGCGCGGCCGAGCGGTGCTGCAGACATACGCGCCCGGGCATCAGGTGATGCAGACGCTTAAGCGCCAGGATCGCGACGCCTTCGTGGCGTTGGAGATGGCCGAGCGCGAATTCGCCCGCTTGCCGCCCTATGGCCGCCTGGCCGCGCTGATCGTCTCCGGCGCCGATCCGCCTGTGCTGGAGCGCTTCCTGCACGACCTGGCGGCGGCCACGCCCAACGCCGACGGCGTCGACGTCTTCGGCCCCGCCGATCCGCCATTCAGCCTGGTGCGTGGGCGCCGCCGCAAGCGCTTCCTGGTTCGCGCCGACCGCGGCGTCGACCTGCAGGCCTTCCTTGCCGCCTGGCGCGCCCGGGTGAAGGTCCCGGGCTCCGTGCGCCTGACCATCGACGTCGACCCCTACAGCTTCCTTTAACGATTGGCTTACCGTTTGCAGCCGCACCCCCGCGCGCCTTGTATCGGCTCGCGGGGAGACATCCGGCGATGGAAAGCCCGGCGAACATCAAGCCGCTCACCTCGCTGCGGTTCTTCGCAGCGATCTGGGTGGTGATGTTCCACTATTGGCCGCATCTCGCGGTGACAGGGACGCCAGCGCTGGTGGCCAAGGGCTATCTAGGCGTCGAGTGCTTCTTTGTGCTCTCCGGCTTCATCCTCTGCCACGTCTATCTGCCGGCGTTCGAGGCGCGCCGGTTCAAGTTCGGTGACTTCATCTGGGCCCGGATCGCGCGGATCTATCCGCTGCACATCGCCACTCTGGTCGCCATCGGCCTGATGGCTGGCGCCGCCCTGGCGGCCGGGATGCCGGTCGATTCCGACGTGCTGTCGCTGCCGGCGCTGCCGGCCAACCTCGCCATGGTCCAGGCTTGGGGCCTCTCGCCGGTGGCCGGCTGGAACCATCCGTCGTGGTCGATCTCGGCCGAGTGGTTCGCTTATCTGACCTTTCCGGTGTTCGCCATCGCGACAATCGCGCTGCGGCGTCGGCCCGCCGTCGCCGTCGCCGGCGCGCTGACGCTGCTCGCGATTCTCTACGTCGGATTCGAGCGAATCACCGGTTTTCCGCTCACTCGGGCGACCATTTCATGGGGCGCTTTGCGGATCGTGCCGTGTTTTGTGCTCGGCTGCGCGCTCTATCTGGCCTGGCGCGGCGGCGCGGCCGATCGCCGCAAAGCGCTCGCAGGCGCCGCATTTTTCGGCTGCGCCGCCCTCGTCTGTGCCCAATTCGGGGCGCCAGACATGCTCACGGTTTCAGCATTCGGGGGGCTGATTATTTCGTTGGCGCAAGTTTCCAAGGCCGGTGGTCGGCTGGGATCACACCCGTTCTTTGTCTATCTCGGCGAGATCAGCTATGCGGTCTATATGGTTTGCATCCCCTGGGAGCTCCTCTTCGTAAATCTAGCTGCGAATACCCTGCACCTCCAGAGCAAACAACTGCCACTGCCACTGTGGCTTTTCTTCGTCGTTACTCTGGTTCCGCTTTCCGCCATTGCCCACCACCTGATCGAACGACCAGCACGCGACCGCATCAAGCTTTGGCGCTCGGCGCCGCATTCTCACAAACTTGAGATCGCCCATGCGGGGTAAAGACTCTTTTCATTGCTGTAAGTCAGGGTTATGCCCTGATAAGTCGGTGGCGGGAGATATCCCCAGTATGTTTGGACGAACGAGAGCTTCTCTCGGCGCCCTCTTTGTAGCCGCAGCCGTCGTGTTCGCGCCTGGCGGCGCTTTCGCCGACGACTACTGGCAGTGCGTCCCCTTCGCCCGCCTGGTCTCCGGCATCCAGATCTTCGGCGACGCCTGGACTTGGTGGAGCCAGGCCGCCGGCAAGTACCAGACCGGTTTCGTGCCCAAGGCCGGCGCCGTGCTCTGCTTCCGCCCCACCGGCCGTATGCGGCTGGGCCATGTCGCGGTGGTGAGCCAGGTGCTGACCGACCGGGTGATCCAGATCAGCCAAGCCAACTGGTCGCTGATCAACGGAACCCGCGGCCAGGTCGAACGCAACGTCACGGTGGTCGACGTCTCGCCGAGCGGCGACTGGAGCGAAGTGAAGGTGTGGAACGACCCGTCCCACAACCTCGGCACGACGGTCTATCCGACTTACGGCTTCATCTATCAGGACGCCGCGACCGCCGCTTCGGCGAAGATCGCCGCCGCCTCCGACGCCGCCGTCGCCATGGCTCAGTCCGCCGCGAGCCAAGTGGCCGCAGCGGTCCGCCCCGGTTCAGCGCCGATGCAGATGCTGAATGAGGCCGCCGACTCGACCGACCGCATCGCCGCCCTGATCCAGGCCGCGACCGGTCAGGCCACGCCGGACAAGGACAAGAAGTAGTCGCCCCCTCAGGGTCTAAGGTCCTCCACCTCGAACGTCTCGGCCTGCGCCAGCCGCCCGGCGACGATGCGTCGGTGGCAATGCAGCGCGTCGGCTTCGTAGCAAAGCAGGGCGGCCGAGCGTTCGCGGGCGATATCCAGCGCCTCGGCGAGCTGCAGCTGCGCCTCGGGCTCTTGCAGATGCGCCTCGAAGATCGCCTCCATCTCGGCGACATGGCCGGCGCGGACCGCCTGCCGGCCGGCCTTGGGCGTGCCGAGCGCGCGCAGGTGGACATAGTCGATGCCCGCCTCGGCCAGCGAGGCGGCAAGGATGGTCTTGGAGAAGCCGGCGCGGCGCGACGACGCCACCGCCCGCACGTCGATCACCACCTCGACGCACGCGCCCTTGAGGCAATCGATCACCGCGCCCTGGGTCGCCGCCTCATAGCCGATGGTGCGCAGTTTCATGCCGCGTCTCCTCGCCGGCGGATGGACTTACCCTAGGGGCTCACCCTAGCAGTCGCTCACAGACACCGGAGCCACCGATTTGGACGCCGCCTACCAGCCCCGCGCCTGCCGCGCGCCGCTCGAGTCGCCTTCGGGGCCGGGCGAGATGGCCTACCTCGACTTCGGGCCCCCCGAGCGGGCGCCGGACCTGGTGTTCCTGCACGCCAACGGCTTCAACGCGCGGGCCTATCGCACCATCCTCGCGCCGCTGGCGAACGACGTGCGCATCCTGGCGCTGGACCAGCGCGGCCACGGCGCAACCAGCCTCGCCACGGACCGGCCCCGCACCTCCTGGCTCGACCTCAAGGACGACCTGCTGGCGTTCCTGGACGCGATGCAGATCGAGCGGGTCGCGCTAGCCGGCCACTCGATGGGCGGAACGGCCTCTCTGCTCGCGGCGGCCGATGCGCCGGCGCGGGTGCGAGCGCTGGCGCTGCTGGACCCCGTGATCCGCTCGCCAGGGCCAACATCGCCGGTGTCGCGCGAGGCGATGGAAGCCTCGCCGATGATCGCCGGCGCGATCAAGCGGCGGCGCAGCTTCCCGAGCCGCGCCGCGGCAGTGCTGGGCTATCACGGGCGCGGCGCCTTCCGCACCTGGACCGACGCCATGCTGGCCGACTACGTCGCCGCCGGCTTCCGCGACATGCCGGATGGGACCGTCGAGCTGGCTTGTACGCCGGAGTGGGAAGTCTCCAACTACGTCAACCAGGACCACGACAGCTGGGCTGCGTTCGCACGCTCGGTGTGCCCGATCCACATCCTGCGCGCGGAAACCGACTCGCCCGGCCGGATCGACGGACATACGGACGCGCTGACCGCCACGGGACGCATCCGCATCGACACCATCGCCGGCACGACGCACTTCCTGCCGATGGAGCGGCCAGAGCTGGTGCGCGAGGCGATCTGGGAAGCGGTCCGCGCGCCGTGAGGCCTGCCTACCAGCGCAGCAGACGCGAGCCGACCGCCGCGCCCAGCCCCGCACATGCCGCCATGCCCAGCGAGTACCAGACCAACACGAAGGCTGCGGTGGTCTCTTCGCAATAGAGCCCGTAGACCGTGGCGCCGACCGCGCCGGCAAGCAGTCCGGCGGCCGCACCGGCGAGGGCCGGCCGCGTTGGAGCCATGCGTCGCATCACCCAGATCACGACGGCGAAGATCGGCGCGGCCAGCGCCAGGATGCGGAACGGGCAGAGGTTCCAACTATCGCCGAACCACAGCTTCGGCATCGCGCCCGGCGATGCGCGCATGGTCTCGTGGCCGGCCATCATCGCCAGCCAGGCGACGGTCACGCCGCCAAGCAGCAGCGCCGCACCGATCCGGCCGCCAGGCCGGGCCAGCCGGACGCCCGCCAGAAGCGCCGCGGCGGCCAGCAGGGTTGTGTAGCCCGCTTTCATCCAGAAGTGCGGGCTATGCATGGCGGGCAGGAGCGGCCGAAAACCCAGCCAGGCGGCTAGCACTACGGCGGATACGACGGCGCCGGCCAGGGCGGCGCCCAGCAGTAGCGGCCCAAAGGCCGGCGCCCTGGTGGGCCGGGTGTCTTCAGCGAGCAGGGCGACCAGTTCCTGCGTCTTCATGACCGCACCTTCCCGGCCAGCTTCTGCAGGCTGCGGTGGATCGCGACCTTGGCCGCACCCGGGGTGAAGCCCTGCCGCCGCGCCGCCTCTTCGATCGAATGGCCGGTCAGCTTGACGTCCTCGAGCAAAGCGCGCTGGCGCGGCGGCAGTTCGCCGAGCAGCCTGTCGAGATCGCGGCGGACCGCGCCCTCCTCGGGGTTTTCCGAAGCCAGCAGCACGCCGGCGTCCTCCAGCGGCACGGCGCGGCGCACGCCCTTTCGGCGATAGTGGTCGAGCAGCTTGTAGTGCGCCACCGCATAGGCCCAGGGCGTGAACGGCTGGCCAGTGTCGTAGGTGTCGCGCTTCAGGTGGATCGCCAGCAGCGTTTCCTGCACCAAGTCCTCCGCATCGGCCTCCGCGCCGCGTCTGGCGAAATAGGCGCGTAGGTGACCGGCCAGCGCGCCAAGCAAACGCGCGTGCGCCGCCGCGTCGCCGGCCAGCCCGCGCAGCATCAGTCCCTTCAGCACGGTCTCGGTGTCCGTCACGCCGCCTTCCGTAGTTCGCGCGTCGGCGGGCATCGGTTACGGTCGCCAAAGCGCCGTAACCGAACGCCGCGCCGTAGCGTACTAGACCATAGGATGGCGCTGAGGCGCCCCCGGAGGATCGCCGTGACGAACGCCGAGGCGCCCAAGCCGATCAAGGTGTTGGTGCGCCGCCACAGCCGGACGGTGCGGATCACGCACTGGATCAACGCGATCAGCCTCGCCTTCCTGCTGCTGTCGGGCCTGCAGATCTTCAACGCCCACCCGCACCTCTATTGGGGCCAGCAATCCAACTTCGGCCACGGCTGGCTTTCAATTGGCGCCTACGAGAGCGGCGGCCATCTGCACGGCGTGACGCTGCTCGGCGCCACCGCCGTCCACACCACAGGCGTCCTCGGGGCTTCGAAAGTCGGCGCGGTCTGGGTCGCGCGGGCCTTTCCACCTTGGCTCACGCTCCCGGCCACGCAATACCTCGCGCTGGGACGGCGCTGGCACTTCTTCTTCGCCTGGGTGTTCGCCATCAACCTTGCGCTCTACCTCGCCAGCGCGATCGTCCGCGGCCATCTGCAGCGCGATCTCGCCCCCACCTTCAATCAACTGAAGCCCGGCCATGTGCTGCACGAGATCTGGAACCACATGCGGCTGAGGTTCCCCAAGGGCGAGGAGGCTCGGCGCTACAACGTGCTGCAGAAAGGCGCCTACCTTGGCGTGGTGCTGCTGTTGCTGCCGGTGATGATCCTCTCCGGCATGACCATGTCGCCGAGTCTGGACGCCGACTTCCCCTGGCTCGTCGACCTGTTCGCCGGGCGCCAATCGGCGCGCTCGATCCACTTCATCACCGCCAGCCTGATCGTGCTGTTCTTCTTCGTCCACATCGTAATGGTGGTGCTGTCGGGGACCTGGAACAACGTCCGCTCGATGCTCACCGGCCGCTACGCGATCCAGGTGACTCCGCCGCCGCCTGTCACCCCAGAGGCGATCGGAGACGCGCCATGAGCCTGCCTCGCCCCCCACTTCCGCGAAGGGCATGGCTGCAAGGCGCCGGCGCCAGCCTCGGCGCGCTCTGGCTCTCGGGCTGCGACAGGATCGCCGAGGACCCGAACGTGGTGAAGGCGCTCTCCAGCGCCGAGGTGCTGAACCGGCGGGTGCAGCGGCTGCTGGGCCGTGGCGCGCTGGCCCGCGAGTTCACCCGCGCCGACATCACCGCGGCGTTCAAGGCCAACGGCACGGTCAACCCGCCCGACGCCGACTACCAGGCCATGGCCGCGAACAACTTCGTCGACTGGAAGCTGATCGTCGATGGCTTGGTCGAGCGGCCGCTGGCGCTCAGCCTAGACCAGATCAAGGCGCTGCCGGCCCGCACCCAGATCACCCGCCACGACTGCGTCGAGGGCTGGAGCTGCATCGGCGAGTGGACCGGCGCCAGGTTTGGGGCGCTGATGGACCTGGCGGGCTTGAGGCCGCAGGCCAGGCACATCGTGCTCTACTGCGCCGACACCCTGGGCGGCCGGAAATACTACGAGACCCTCGATGTGGTCGACGTCCAACACCCCCAGACCATCCTGGCCTACGCCATGAACGGTTCCCCGCTCACCGTCGCCCACGGCGCGCCGCTGCGCCTGCGGGCCGAGCGCTACCTCGGCTACAAGCAGGCCAAGTACGTCATGCGCCTGGAAGCTGTCGACCGCTTCGACCACATCGCCGGCGGCCAGGGCGGCTTCTGGGAGGACCAGGGGTATGACCGGTATGGAGGGATCTGACACCCGCCAGGGTGTCATCCCGGCCGCAGCGCAGCGGAGAGCCGGGATCTCCCGCCGCAAGATCCCGGATAAGCCGCTTCGCGTCTTTCCGGGATGACACCTAAGAGGCGAACAGCTTCGCCCAGCGGCGCTTTTCGCGGGTCTTCCAGGCGCCGCGGTGGTAGGCGTCGGAGCCGATCAGCGGGACGACGGTCGTCGCCTCGGCGAACACCATCTGCTCGTGCGTGGTCTGCACCTTACCCCACGAAGCCGCCTCCTGCAGCGTCGACGACGAACAGGCGCCGTCGCGCACGTCGGCGACGGTGATCTGCACGGCGTAGCGGTGCATCTCCGCCTCGACGCCGAGGATTTCGGCGCAGACCACCGTGTCCTGGGCGAAGTTCTTCGGCACGCCGCCGCCGACCATGAACAGGCCGGTCACGCCCGCGGCGATCTTGATGTCGGTCAGCTCGCGAAAGTCGGCGACCGCGTCGATGGTCAGGTAGGGCTGCTTGGCCCCGATGCGCTCCTTCTGGTGCTTCACCAGCCCGAACCCGGCGGACGAGTCCACGAACGCGGGACAGAAGATCGGCGCGCCTTCCTCGTAGGCGGTCTGGATCAGGCTGCCGGGCTTCTTGGCGTTGCCCGCCGCCAGCCACTTGCCGATTTCGTGGATGAACTCGCGGCTGGAATAGGGCCGCGGCTCGAGCGAATTGGCGATCTCCAGGATGGTGTGATCGCAGTTCTGGAGTTCTTCCTCGTCGATGTAGGTGTCGTAGATGCGGTCGACGTAGTTGGCCCGCAGCACATTGTCGTCCACCGGCCCGGCGGCCTGATAATGCTTGAACCCTAGCGCCTCGAAGAAATCCATGTCGATGATCGAGGCGCCGGTGGCCACCACCGCGTCGATCATGCCGAACTTCACCATGTCGCGGTAGACGTGCATGCAGCCGCCGGCCGAGGTCGAACCGGCCAGGATCAGCCAGGGCGAGCAGGCCGGATCCTCGATCGCCATGCTCAGGATGTCGGCCGCCCGCGCGGTGTCGCGGCTGGAGAAACTCATCTTGCGCATGGCGTCGATCACCGGCCGCGCGTCGAAGGCGGTGATGTCGACATGCTCGACGGTCTTGGCCAGCAACTCGGCCTTGGTGTTAGGGGTGGGCGCGTTCATTCGGTCATCCAAAAACTAATCCCGCTCATCCCGGCGAAAGCCGGGACCCAGGCAGGAGCAGGCTCAAGGGCCGCGGTTCCGGCAGGATTAGCTCACGCAGCGGCGCTCATTTCGTAGCGCCCCTTCACGAACCTCCTGTCTGGGTCCCGGCTCTCGCCGGGATGAGCGGTGGGTGGGGGTAGATTAGCGCTTGCGCCGCTTCCTGCCACGGGCCCGCGACAGCTTGACGACGTCCGCGGTCTCGGTGCGGGGCGTCGCCAGGGTGCGTGGGGCCAGGCCGAACATCGACAGCATCGGCGCGTCGTCCACCTTGACGGTCTCGACGTCGCCGAAACCGTTGAAGCGGGTCGACATGGCGACGCCATAGGCGCCCAGCATGCCGATCTCGATGAAGTCGCCCTCGCGCACGTCTTCCGGCAGCCAGAACGGCCCCGGCATGGCGTCGAGCGAGTCGCAGGTCGGCCCGAAGAATCGGAACGGCTTCAGCGGCCCTTCGGTGTCGCTGCCCGACTCTGGATTTGGCCGGTGCAGCTTCACGGGGAACGGCCACTTGGCGTGGGTGGCGTCGAACAGCGAACCGTAGGAGCCGTCGTTGAGGTAGAGCGCGTCGCCCTTGCGCAGATCGACGCGGGTGAGCAGCGACGAGCCCTCGGCCACCAGTGCGCGGCCCGGTTCGCACCACAGCTCGGTGGTCTCGTGCACCATCATCTCGGCGAAACCGCGGTCGATGGCGGCGACGTACTCGGTCAGGTCCGGCGGGATCATGCCCGGATAGACCGAGGGGAAGCCGCCGCCGACGTCGACCACATCGGAGAACACGCCGGCGCGCACCAGGGCGCGGGAGGCCTGCGACATCGCCGCCTGGTAGGCGGAGGGCCGCATGCACTGGCTGCCGACATGGAACGAGACGCCCATCAGCTCGTCGGTGGCGCGGCGGGCGGCTAGCAGCAGCGGCGGCGCCTCGCGGGCGTCGACGCCGAACTTGCCGGCCAGCGAGTAGGCCGCGCCCATCGTCTCGACGCCGAGGCGCACGATCAGATTGAGGTCCTTGGCTTGGCCGGTGACCTCGAGGATCTTGTCCAGCTCCCCCAGCGCGTCGAACGCGAAGGTGCGGACGCCGAAGTCGAAATAGGCCTGGCCGATCGCCGCGCGGCTCTTCACCGGATGCATGAACGCCATCCGCGCGTTCGGCGCGTGCGTCGCCACCAGCTCGATCTCGGGGATCGAGGCGACGTCGAACGCCGCAACGCCGTTGCTGGCGAGCGTTTCGATTACCCATGGCGACGGGTTCGCCTTAACTGCGTAGAGAACGTCGCCTTTGAAGTTGTCCTGGAACCAGTGCGCCGCTAGGGCCACGGCGTCATGTCGCACGAGGGCGACAGGACGTTCCGGGGACCGCTCACGGACCAGGTCCAGGGGCGTATGGTACGTGTGCAATTCACGTAGACCCCTGCAGATTGTTGAACCCAGACCGGCGTTAGCAGCGCTTAGAAGGACTTCGGGTCCGCCGGAGCCGTGCGACATAGGGAACACGACATGGGATGTAAAGCACCATCTGATGCTTAAGGTTTCGCGTACGGCCGCCGGAGCCGTCATGAAACCTTCGCGCGCCGCCGCGAAGACGGCTAAGCCAGCGCCGCCAGCAACCTTTCGGAGCCGCCATGCCGTCCGACGCCGCCGTTCTTCGCGTGCGGGGCATCTCCAAGACCTTCGGCGCGCGGCGCGCCCTGGCGGACGTGTCGCTCAGCGTCCGCCGCGGCGAGATGGTCGCCCTGATCGGCCCCTCCGGCTCCGGCAAGTCGACCCTGCTGCGGGCCATCAGCGGCCTCGTCCCGATCGACGCCGACGAGGGTGCGGTTGAGGCGTTCGACGTCCAGGTCCAGGCGCGCGGCCGAGTGTCGGACAAGGTGCGAGAGGCGCGCATCCGCATCGGCTTCATCTTCCAGCAGTTCAACCTGGTCGCCCGGCTCTCCTTGTTCACCAACGCCGCGCTGGGCTCGCTGGGGCGGATCGGCTTCTGGCGCGGCCTCGTCGGGCTGTGGCCGGCGGAGACCAAGGCCGCGACCATGGCGGCGCTGGCGCGGGTCGGCGTCGCCGACTACGCCGGCCAGCGCGCCGGCACGCTCTCAGGCGGCCAGCAGCAGCGCGGCGCGATTGCCCGGGCGCTGGTGCAGCAGGCCAAGGTGATCCTCGCCGACGAGCCGGTCGCTTCGCTCGACCCGGTGGCGGCGCGCAAGGTGATGGAGATCCTGAAGGCGCTGAACGTCGACGATGGCCTGACCGTGCTGGTCACCCTGCATCAGGTCGACTACGCCCTGCGCTACTGTCGGCGGACAGTGGCGCTGAAGGCCGGCAAGGTGGTCTACGACGGCCCGACCGAGGGTCTGGACCGCGCGACCCTGATCGATATCTACGGACCAGAGTTCGAAGACGCCTTCTGGGAAGGAGCTGCGGCATGATCACGCGCCGCCATCTGGGCCTCACCGGAACGGCTGCCTTCGGGCTCGCCGCCTGCGGCAAGACGCCGTCGTCCGAAGCGCCGGGCGAGCTGACCTTCTCGATCCTGCCCACTGCGCCGGCCGCCTCGCTGCTGAAGAACTGGCAGCCGGTGCTGGACGACATGGCCAAGGCCACCGGCCTGAAGATCAAGCCTTTCATCCCCTCGAACTACACGGTGCTGATCGAGGCGATGAAGTTCAAGCAGACCGATGCCGGCTGGTTCTCCAACGAGTCGGGCCTGGAGGCGGTGCGGCGGGCGAACGGCGAGGTGTTCGCCCGCACGCTCGGGCCCGGCGGCGTCAACGGCTACCAGTCGCTGCTGATCGTCAACGCCAAGAGCGACATCACCCTCGACCGCATCAAGAAGTGCGACAAGACCCTGAGCTTCGGCCAGGCCGACGTGATCTCGACCTCCGGCTATGTCGCCCCGCTCGCCTTCTATTTCGGCCCTAACGACATCCAGCCGGAGAAATGCTTCGCCACCGTCCGCACCAGCAACCACAACACCAACCTGCTGGCCGTCGCCAGCGGCACGCTCGATGTCGCCACCAACAACTCCGCCTCGCTGATGCTGAACCGCCAGTCAGGGCGAACCGAGGCAGACAGGGTGAAGGTGATTTGGACCTCGCCCACCCTGCCGGAGGACCCGATCATCTGGCGCAAGGACCTCGATCCGGCGGTGAAGGAGAAGCTGCGCCAGTTTTTCATCACCTACGCCAGGGGCGATACGCCGGACGCGGTGCGCCAGCGCGCCAACCTCAAGCCGCTGGCGATCGGCGGCTTCGAAGCGGCCGACAACAACCACTTGCTGATCGTGCGCGACGTCGAGGCGCGGAAGAACTGGGCGCTGGCGCGCTGGAGCGGCGACAAGGCCAAGGCCGATGCGGCCAAGAAGGCCGTGGACGACCTCGACGCCCAGGTGCAGGCCTTCGAAGGCCGCATGGGCGCCGCCGCCGGAACCCAATGACGCTGGCCGTCCAGGGCGACGCGGCCCTGAAGCCCCCGGTCCGGCCGCTCGGCGCCCGGCTGTTCGACCTGGCCGTCTGGGGCGGCGTGATCACCCTGCTGCTGATCAGCTTCAAACCGGCGCACCTGGAACGCGCCGGCCTGCTGTTCACTAACAGCCAGAACATGCGCGAGTTCGGGCAGGATTTCCTGCGGCCGGACTTCAGCCTCTGGCAGACCTACGTCGAGCAGATGTGGCTGACGATCGAGATGGCGCTGTGGGGCACCGCCCTGGCGATGATCGTGGCCATCCCGCTCGGCTTCCTGGCCGCCCGCAACGTCACGCCACCGTGGATCTGGTTTCCGGTTCGCCGGCTGCTCGACCTGCTGCGCGCCGTGCCGGACCTCGTGGTTGGCACGGTGTTCATTGTCGCCGTCGGGCCGGGGCCTTTCACCGGCGTCCTCGCCATCGCCGTCAACACCGGCGGCGTGCTGGGCAAGCTGTTCTCCGAAGCGATCGAACAGATCGAGCGCGGGCCGGTCGAAGGCGTTCGCGCCACCGGGGCGGCGCCCGCCCACGAGCTCGCCTGGGCCGTCCTGCCACAGGTCGCGCCGCTCTGGACATCGTTTGGGCTCTATCGCTTCGAGGCGGCGGCGCGCTCAGCGACCGTCCTTGGGCTGATCGGCGCTGGCGGCATCGGCCAGGCTCTGCTCGATTCTATCAACGGCTTCAACTACAGCGAAACCGGTGCGATCGTGGTCGTAGTGGTGATCGCCGTGAGCTTGATCGACGTGCTCTCGCAGATCATCCGCTCACGGCTGACGTAGGGCTGGCGAAGGCCGAAAACTGGAGGGACGGGCGATGGGCGAGATGGTGCTGCGGCGCGACGACGATGGTCTCTGCGTGCTGACGCTGAACCGGCCAGACAAGCTCAACAGCCTGAACGTCGAGGTGTTCACCGACCTGCTCGCCCATGTCGAGGCGCTGGAACGCCAGACCGAGACAGTCGGCTGCATCATCCTGCGCGGGGCTGGCCGCTGCTTCTCCGCCGGACACGACCTCGGCGACATCGCCGCCGGCGAGCGCCTGCCGCGGCCGAACTTCCAGTCGCACGTCATCGAGCGGCTGGCCAATCTGCCGCAGCCGGTGATCACGGCGGTGCACAGCCACTGCTACACCGGCGCGCTGGAGCTGGCGCTGGCGGGCGACCTGATCCTGGCCTCAGCTAACGCCAAGATCGGCGACACCCACGCCAAATGGGCGCTGACGCCGGTCTGGGGCCTCAGCCAGCGGCTGCCGCGCCGGGTCGGGCGGGCGAGGGCGCAGGAGATGATGCTGACCTGCCGCACCTATTCCGGCGCCGAGTGCGAGGCGATCGGCCTGGCCAGTCAGTGCTTCCCGGACGAGGGTTTCCACGAGGCGGTGGAAGCGTTCGCCCGCACCATCCTGGCCAACTCATGGTTCAGCCACCGGGCCAGCAAGCGGCTGCTGATGCATACCGACGGTCTGCCGCTGGGCGCGGGTCTGGCGCACGAGATCTACAACGGCGAAGGCCGCGGCCCGGACATGGAAACGCGCATCGCCGCCTTCAGCCAGAAGCGCGCGACGTAGAACGGTCATCGACTGTAGCTGCTAGACCGGCGGCGCAGTCGCCGGAGGCTGGACCTCGGTCCTTCGCGGACCCCGGCGCAGCCGCGCCAGCCTACGCAGCCGGCGCCAGAAGCGGCTCTTTTCCGGTTCGGGGTAGGGCTGCAGGTTGCGGCGGAACTCCTCGGCGCAGGCGGGCCAGGAGAACTGTTCGGCGAAGGCGCGCACAGCCTGGCGGTCGAGCCTCAGACAGTCGAGGCAGGCCTCGCGCAGGCCGTCGGTGTGCCCCAGGGCCAGGACGCCGGCGCCCGAGCCGGGGATCAGGTCGATCGGTCCCGGCGCCGAGAACGCCGCCACCGGCGTCCCGGACGCCATCGCCTCCAACAGCACCAGGCCGAAGGTGTCGGTCAGCGAGGGAAACACGAAGGCGTCCGCGCCGGCGAAATAGGCCGACAGCTCGGCGCCGAACCGGGCGCCGGCGAAGACCACCTCGGGATAGCGCTGGGACAGCTCCTCGCGCTGCGGCCCGTCGCCGACCACCACCTTGGTCCCCGGTAGACCCAACTTGACGAAGGCCTCGATGTTCTTTTCCACCGCCACGCGGCCGACGTTGAGGAAAATCGGGCGTTTCAGCCCCTCGTAAGGGTTCGTCTCGCCCGGCCGCAGCGGCCGGAAGATCTCGGTGTCGACGCCTCTGGACCACTGCGAGAGGTTGCGAAAGCCGTGCTTGGCCAGCTCGTCGCGCAGGGTGGGCGTGGCGACCATCAGCCGGCCGGACGGCTTGTGGAACCACTTCATGTAGGCGTAGCCGGCCGCCAGCGGCACCGGCAGGCGCGCCGAGACGTATTCCGGGAAGCGGGTGTGATAGCTGGTGGTGAAGGGCAGCTTCCACTCCAGGCAGATGCGCCGCGCGGCCAGGCCGATCGGGCCCTCGGTGGCGATGTGGATCGCCTCCGGCTCGAACGACTTGAACTTCTCCTGCACCTTCTCGTAGGCCCCGACGGCGAGCTTGATCTCGGGATAGGTCGGCAGCGGAAAGCTGGGAAACTGGTCGGGGCTGATCACCTCCACCTCGTCGCCCAGGTCGCGCAATTCGGCGACAATACGGGTCAAGGTGCGCACGACGCCGTTCACCTGAGGCTCCCAGGCGTCGGTAGCCAGAAGGATGCGCATCAGGCGATCAGGGGCTCCGTCAGCTCGCCCTCGGTGACGTGGCGGGCGCGAGCGATCATGGACCAGGATCGCAGCTTCGCCCACTCCAGAATCTCGAGCCGCCCGTCGAAGTGTTCGACCAGGGCGGTGCAGCTTTCCACCCAGTCGCCGTCGTTGACATAGAGGATGTCGCCGATCTGGCGCATCTCGGCCTTGTGGATGTGGCCGCAAATCACGCCGTCGACCCCGCGCCGGCGCGCCTCGTCGGCGACCGCGAGCTCGTAGTTCTCGATGAACTGCAGGGCGTTCTTCACCTTCACCTTCAGGAAGGCCGAGAAGCTCCAGTAACCGAAGCCGAGGCGGCGGCGAACGCCATTGAGCACGGTGTTGAGCATCAGCACGGTGCGATAGGCCCAGTCGCCCAACACCGCCAGCCAGCGGGCGTACCGCACCACGCCGTCGAACTCGTCGCCGTGCGTGACCAGGAAGCGCCGGCCGTCGGCGGTGATGTGGATCGCATCCCTGGCGACTACCACGCCGCCGAAATGCACCCCGAAGAAGCCCCGCACCACCTCGTCGTGGTTGCCCGGGATGTAGGTCACCGCGACGCCCTTGCGGGCCAGCCGCAGGATCTTCTGCACCACGTCGTTGTGCGCCTGCGGCCACCACCAGACGCCCTTCAGCTTCCAGCCGTCGAGGATGTCGCCGACCAGGTAGAGCCGTTCACAGGAGAAGCAGCGGATGAAGTCGAGCAGCAGCTCGGCCTGGCAGCCGCGCGTGCCGAGATGGACGTCGGAGATGAAGACGCTGCGGTATCGCAGCTGGGGCTCTTCCTCGTCCATTGCGCTGATCCCAGGCCGCAACGCCACATCAGATGATCGGCCGTTAAGCTGATTGCTTGTAGGTTTTGTGACTCCCGCGCCTTGGCGGCGCGTTCTGCTTGGCGCGGTGGCGATTCGCGCTCTATGAGCCAAGCTGTAAACGGCCTCCCCGCCGTCCTCTCGCTCGATCGGTCGCCTTCGTTGAGTAAGGACACGCCCAAGTCACGCCGCACGCGCGTCCGTATTCTGGATGCGGCGATGCGGCTGTTCGCCGAGGTGGGCTACCACGCGGCGACCAATGCGATGATCGCCGACGGCGCCGGGATGACCCGCGGGGCGATGCTCTATCACTTCCCCAGCCGCGAAGACCTGGTCGGGGCCGCGATCGAGCACATCCACGCTGAGCGGCTGGCCCTGTTCGATGCGGCCGCAGCCAACCCGCCGCCCGGCGTCGACGCCACCGCTCACGCCATCGCCGCCTACTGGGACCTGCTGGCGCGGCCGCCGTTCGTGGCCTTCGGCGAGCTGGAGGCGGTGGCGCGCACCGACGTGATGGTGCGCGAACGGCTGGCGCCGGCTCAGGCGGCGTTCGACCAGGCGCAGGTGGCGACCTTCTCGGCGCTGGCCCAAGCCGGGCAGGGTCCGAGGTTCCAGGCCAGCCGCGACATCGCCCGCTTCCTCTTGGAAGGCCTGGCGCGTGGCAACCTCGCCTACGACCGCGAGCTGCGGGTGAAGAACCTGATGGCGGTGGTCGATCGCGCCGTGCGGATGCTCAACCGCAAGGGCGACGTGCAGGAGCTGTGGCCCGAGTAGCCGGCTACAGCCGCAGCTCCATCATCACGTCGGCCCGAGCGTAAGGCGACGGTTCGGTGGGCTCGACCTGCTGGAAGCCGAAGCGGCGATAAAGCCCCAGCGCGGGGGCGAGGCCGCTGTTGGTTTCCAGGTAGAGCCGCCTGGCCCCGACCTGGCGGGCGCGCTCGATGCAGGCCGCCATCAGCTCGCGGCCGACGCCGCGGCCCTTGTGCGCTTCGATGACCGCCATCTTGGCGACCTCGAAGCCGCCGTCCTGCATCACCATCAGCGCGACGCAGCCGATCGCCTCCGCATCCTCGACCGCCATCAGGATATGACCGCCAGGCCCGGTGACCTTGCCCACCGGGTCGTCCAGCACCTCCAGGTCCTTCGGCTCGAGCGCGAAGTAGTGGCTGATCCAGGCCACGTTCAGCGCCTTGAAGGCGGGTGCGAAGCCCTCATGGAAGTCGACGATCTCCACAATCCCAATGTAGAGCTTCGAGCGTCATGGCCAACCCCATCTATGAAGCTCTGCCGACCACCATCTTCACGGTGATGTCGACCCTTGCCCAGGACCTGGGCGCGATCAATCTCGGTCAGGGCTTCCCGGACGAGCCGGGGCCGGAGGCGATCCGCCGCCACGCCGCCGAGGAGTCGCTGACCGGCTACAACCAGTATCCGCCGATGCCGGGCCTGCCAGGGTTGCGGCAGGCGGTGGCCGAGCACTATCGCCGCCGCCAGGGGGTGGAGTTCGACTGGCAGCGCGAGGTCACCGTCACCTCAGGCGCGACCGAAGCGCTGGCCGCCTGCTTCCTGTCGCTGATCTCGCCCGGCGACGAGGTGGTGCTGTTCCAGCCGCTTTACGACAGCTATCTGCCGATGGTGCGCCGCGCCGGCGGCGTGGCGAAACTGGTGCGCCTGGCGCCGCCGGACTTCCGGCTGACCCGCGCCGCGCTGGAGGCGGCGTTCGGCGAGCGCACTCGTCTCGTGGTGCTCAACAACCCGCTGAACCCGTCGGCCACCGTCGCGCCGGCGGAGGACCTCGCCCTGCTGGCCGAGTTCTGCGTCCGCCACGACGCGGTCGCCGTCTGCGACGAGGTGTGGGAGCACGTGGTCTTCGACGGCCGCGTGCATCGCCCGCTGATCGCCCAGCCTGGGATGCGCGAGCGCTGCGTGAAGATCGGCTCGGCCGGCAAGATGTTCGCCCTGACCGGCTGGAAGGTCGGCTTCATCTGCGCCGCGCCGCCGCTGACGGCCGTGATCGCCAAGGCGCACCAGTTCCTCACCTTCACCACCCCGCCCAACCTGCAGGCCGCGGTCGCCTGGGGACTGGCCAACAGCGACGAATGGTTCGCGGCGATGCCGGGCGAGCTGCAGGCCTCGCGTGACCGGCTGACCGAGGCGCTGCGCCGCGAAGGCTTCGCCGTGCTGCCGAGCCAGGGCACCTACTTCCTCAACGTCGACCTTGCCGCATCGGGGATCGCCGAGGACGATAGGGCCTTCTGCATACGGGCGGTGAAGGACGCCGGCGTCGCGGCGATCCCGATCTCGGCCTTCTACGAGGAGGCGCCGGTGACCCACCTGATCCGCCTCTGCTTCCCCAAGCGCGACGCGACCTTGGACGAGGGGGCCAACCGGCTGGCCAAGGCGCGCGAGCTGTCGATCAGGTCCGGAAGCGCCCCGGCGTGACGCCGAACTGGCGCTTAAAGGCGGTGATGAAGGCGCTAGGGCTCTCGTATCCGCAGTCGGCCGCCGTCACGGCGACCGGCGCGCCGGCGCGCAGGGCCGAGACGGCGGCGATCAGGCGGGCCTTCTGCCGCCAGGCCTCGAGGGTCAGGCCGGTTTCGGCCGGAAACAGCCGCTGCAAGGTGCGCAGGCTGGCGCCGGCGTGACGGGCGGCTTGCGCCAGCGGCGCGGGATCGGCCGGCGCGCTCTGCAGGCGCTCGGCCAGCGCGAGGGCGCGGCGGTCGCGCGGCAACGGCAGGGCGAGATCCTGCGGCCGCGCCTCGACCAACAGATCGATCAGCAGGCCGCCGAGGCGGTCATGATCGGGCCGCGTCGGATCGAGCATGCGGATCCTGAGGATGTGCAGGATCAGCTCCCGCAGCAGTGGGACCACTTCCAGCACCCGCGGCTCACACGGCAGCGGCGCGGCCAGCTCCGGCGCGATGTAGAGGAACCGCGAGGCGACTTCGCCCTTCATGACGATCGCGTGCGCCACGCCGGCCGGCAGCCAGATCGCGCGTGTCGGGGGGGCAAGCCAGGCGGCTGCGTCGCTGACCACCCGCATCACCCCGCTGTTGCAGAACGCCAGCTGGCCCCAGGGATGGTCGTGGCGATCCAAGCGCCAGCCGTCCGGATAGGTCGTGGCCGCCGAGCGGACCGAGAAGCCGTCGCCAAGGCTCACGCGACGGCGCCCGTCAATCGAACACGCCGGGATCGTACTGCATGGCGCCTACGAGGTTGCCTTCGGTGTCCTCGAAGTAGATCAGCCGGCCGACGCCCTCGATGTAGATCGGGGGCGTAACGACCTTGCCGCCGGCGGCCTCGACCGCGGCGATGGTGGCGGCGATGTCCTCGACCGCCATCGTCGCTTCGAACCCCAGCATCCTGTGGCCGGGTTTCAGCTCGCGCCGCCCCTGCAATGCGCCCAGGAAGCCATCGCCGACGTTCTTGACCTGGTAATAGTCGAGCGGGCCCCAGGGCTCGAAGCGCCAGCCGAACACCGCCTCGTAGAAGCCTTTCGCGCGCTGGACGTCGTCTGCGTTGATGGCCAGGTGACGTAGCCTCGCAGCCATGGCGGCCCTCCCTCTCGTTGCGGTCGGCAGCCTGGGGCGCCGGCCCGGCGGCGCCAGCACGATATCGCGCCAACTTCTGTCGCGCACGCGCCAAGCGCCGCGGGGCGACATCCGAGGCACTTGCGATGGACGCGGGCTCGATCAACCGTGCCGTGGCGCTATCGGAGGTGTTGAATGTCGAGCGTGCTGGGCGACGAGCGGCTGGAGGCCCTGCTGGACGAGTTGCACGCAAGGAGCAAGGTCCAGGAGGCCCAGACCGACGAGTATTGGCGCACCCGGACCGGGCCGTGGAATGGCATGGAGGCCCGCGACCATGCGTTCCTCGCCGACAAGCTGGTGGCCCTCGACCGCGACAAGGCGGAGTTCTGCTACCTCGTCTGCCGGGCGCTCCGCGCGCGGCGGATCGTGGAAGTCGGCACCTCATTCGGCGTTTCGACGCTCTATCTGGCCGCCGCGGTGCGCGACAACGGCGGCGGGACGGTGATCGGCGCGGAATATGAGCCAGCCAAGGTCAAGGGCGCGCGGGCCAACTTCGAGGCCGCGGGCCTTTCGGCCTTCATCGAGCTGCATGAAGGCGATCTGATCGAGGTCCTCAAGCGCGTCGAGGGACCGATCGACTTCGTCCTCTTCGACGTCTGGGGGCATGTGGTGCGCCCGGTGCTCGATTTGCTGTCGCCGCATCTTCGGCCGGGCGCGGTCATCTGCGCGGACAACACCGCCGGCGCCCGCGGCCGTGAGGGCTACGCCCCCTTCTTCGAGGCCATCGACGATCCCGCGAACGGGCTTCGCACCATGACGCTGCCCTTCGAGGGCGGCTTCGAGATGACCGTGAAAGTCAGCTGAGGAGGACGACAATGCTGGCGCAGGAGAAACTGGCCGCGTTCCTGGGAACCGCGGACCCGCAGGCGGCGCGGGCGTTCTACGAGGGCGTGCTGGGCCTGACCTTCGTCGGCGAGCACGAGCATCTGGTCATCTTCGACTCGGGCGCCGCGCGGCTCATGCTGCAAAAGCTCGACGCGGTGACGCCGCCGAAAGGCACGGCGCTCGGCTGGAACGTCACCGACCTGCCTGGCGTGATGAAGGGGCTGATCGCCCGCGGCGTCGCGTTCGAGCGCTTCGAGGGCATGGATCAGGACGAACTCGGCATCTGGCGGCCCGCAGGGCCGACCAGCGGTGTCGCCTGGTTCAAGGACCCGGACGGCAACCTGCTGTCGCTCAGCCTCGCCGACTGACCCTAGCTGGTCGCGCCGCCGTCGACGACGATGGTCTGGCCGGTGGTCCAGGCGCCGGCCCGACCTGCCAGGTAGATCACCGCCCCGGCGATGTCGTCGGGCTCGCCCAGCCGGCGCAGGGGGGTGCCGATGCTGGAGCGGCGCTCGGCTTCGGGCGTGTCCCACAGCGCGCGGGCGAAGTCGGTCTTCACCAGGCCCGGCGCGACGCAGTTGACCCGGATGTTCGACGGCGACAGCTCCTGCGCCAGGTTGCGCGCCATCTGCATGTCGGCCGCCTTGGAGATCGCGTAGGCGCCGATGACGCTGGTGCCGCGCAACCCGCCGACCGACGAAATGATCACGATCGAGCCGTCCTTCCGCGCCGTCATCTCCGGGGCGACCATGTTGATCAGCCAGTTGTTAGAGACGATGTTGTTGTCGAGCACCTTGCGGAACGCCTCGTCGGAGATGCCGCTCATCGGGCCATAGTAGGGGTTGGACGCGGCGTTGCAGACCAGGATGTCGACCTGGCCGAACGCCTTGCGGGTTTCGTCGACCAGGCGCTGCAGGTCGTCCTTGGACGAGATGTTGGCCGGCACGGCGATGGCCGAGCCCGGATGGGTCGCGTTGATCGCGCCCGCCACTTCCTCGCAGGCGTTGGCCTTGCGCGACGAGATCGTCACCTTGGCGCCGTGCTCCACCATCCGCTGGGCGATGGCCTTGCCGATGCCCTTGGTCGAGCCGGTGATGATCGCGACCTTGCCGGTAAGGTCGAACAGTTCGGGGATGCCGGTTTTCGGCCGGTCTTCAGCGGCGACGGACATCGTAAGGCGCTCCCTTAAACGCTCGTTTGAGTTGGTCGATGCTTGTAGACGGGCAAGCCCCAAGGTCAAGCGCGCGCCCTGGGTTGAGCTATGCCATTGGAGGGCCGCCGCTGGCGCGCTATAAGTCGCGGTTCAATTAGGGAGACTGCACGTGAAAAGACTGCTGATCGCCGCGGCGTTCGCACTTGCGCCGGCCACCGTATTCGCGGCCGACTTTTCCGGACCGTGGACGATCCACGGCGACATCGGCGGCTCGATCCAGTGGACCAGCGCCTGCACCCTGACGCAGGGCTCGGACGGCAAGCTCAGCGGGACCTGCAAGGGCACCCAGAACGAGGACGCCGCCGCGACCGGCTCGGTGACCGGAACCGCGATCGAGATCGCCTACGACACCACCTACCAAGGCAGCCCGGTGCACCTGGATTACAAGGGCGACGTCCAGGCCGACGGCACGGCCAAGGGCACGGTTGACACCGGCGGCCCGGCCGGCACCTTCACGCTGACCAAGTAATCTTCCAGACGCAGTCTCTCGGCCCGGCAACAAGCCGGACCGAATTTCGCCTCAGCGGCCGGGAACCTTCGCCGGCGCCCGGCCAGTGAGGGGAATGTCGATTTTCCAACCCAGACGCCTCTCAGCCCTCGCCCTGACGCTCGCGATGCTTACCGGCTCGGCGCTGGCGCAACCGGCGGCCGCGCCGACCGCGGCAAAGCCGGCGCCGCCGCCGCGCATCTTCCTCAGTCCCTCGGGCGAGCCGTTCCGCCTGAGCCCGACGATGCCCGACCCGTTAAAGGCCTGGTTCGACCGCGTCGACGCCAACCAGGACGGTGTCATCGATCGCTTCGAGTTCCGCGCCGACGCCGCGCGGTTCTTCAAGGTGGTTGACGAGAACGGCGACGGCGTGATCGACGGCTTCGAGGCTTCGGACTACGAGCACAAGATCGCACCGGAGCTCGCCGAGCAGGCCGAAGGTCGCCTTACGGGGCAGTTCGGCCCGCGCGACCGCGGCGCCCAGACCGAGGAGCGGCCGCCAAAGGCGGGCCAGCGCGCGACCGAGCCGCATCGCGAATCGCATGGCGCCGGCCCTGGCGGCGGGCCCGGCCGCGGCGGGCGGGGCATCGCCCAGCTGATCGACGAACCGGAGCCGGTCACCGGCGCCGACTTCGACCTCGACAGCCACATCACCATGGCAGAGTGGCTGCGGGCGACCGACCAGCGCTTCGACCTGCTCGACACCGCCAAGACCGGCCGCCTGACGCTGGAGGCCCTGCGCGTGAAGATGGGCGAATTGCAGAAGGGCCAGCAGCAACGCCAGCAGCAGCAACTCCGCCGCTCGTCGTCGCAATAGGCTCCGTTTGCTTGTGAAAGCCGGCGCCGCGTGATTGTTTCGGCGCGCCGTCAAGCGGGGCGCTTTTCATGCTGAACGTGGTCGTCGTGGCCGGGGTGTTCATCACGGTCCTGACCGGGATTCCCGTCTTACTGCAGCTGAGACGGCATCCGCGCGGCCTGGCCGTGCTGTTCTTCGCCGAGATGTGGGAGCGCTTCTCCTACTACGGCATGCGCGGCCTGCTGATCTTCTACCTGACCGAACACTTCCTGTTCGACGACACCTTCGCCAACGGCCAGTACGCCTCCTACACCACCCTGGTTTACCTGCTGCCGCTGGTCGGCGGCTACGTAGCCGACCGCTGGCTCGGCAGCCGCAAGGCGATCGCCTTTGGCGCCCTGCTACTGGTCGCCGGCCACTTCACCATGGCGATCGAAGGCCCGGCGGCGAAGGAGACGCTGACCTACCAGGGTCACGCCTACAGCTACCGACTGGAAGGCCGCATGGAGAACCGCACGGTCTGCCTCCAGGTCGAGACCGGCTGCTACCAAGTGGGCGCCGCGCCGGCCGGCGGCCTGGCGATCAAGGGCCTGCCCGCCGCCGCGCCGCTGCCGCCGGTGCTGGCCAAGGGCAGCTACCTCGAGAGTCAGAGCCGCTCGCAGCCGTTCGTCGACGTGCTCTACCTGGCGCTGGCGCTGATCATCATGGGCGTCGGCTTCCTGAAGGCGAACATCTCGTCGATCGTCGGCCAGCTCTACCCGCAGGGCGACCCGCGCCGCGATCCCGGCTTCACCCTGTACTACTACGGCATCAACCTGGGAGCCTTCTGGGCCTCTGTGGTCTGCGGCCTGCTGGGTCAGACCGTCGGCTGGTCGGCGGGCTTCGGGCTCGCCGGCATCGGCATGCTGGCCGGCTTCCTGGTGTTCGTGATCAACAAGCCCAAGCTGGAGGGCCGCGGCGAGCCGCCCGAACCGGCGGCGCTGGTGAGACCGGTGCTGGGGCCAATCCGGCTGGAGTGGGCGATCTACTTGGCGGCCCTCGTCGGCGTCGCCGTGGTCTGGGTGATTGTGCGCCAATTCGCCCTGATGGGCTGGCTGCTGCTGGTCGGCTG
>Ga0302326_10002451_pt1 | contig 45279 bp, 43 predicted proteins | sample Palsa_T0_3_FD_202264 | JGI IMG/M metagenome (GOLD analysis project Ga0302326, IMG submission 202264) | Peat permafrost microbial communities from Stordalen Mire near Abisko, Sweden - Palsa_T0_3 | ecosystem: Environmental > Terrestrial > Soil > Palsa > Peat permafrost | place: Sweden: Abisko... | reverse complement strand
GCCGGCGCGCCGGCGTCGGCACGCTGATGGACGAACTGGTCCAGGTGTTCGGCCACTTCGTCGCCGGCCAAGCGCTGCTGTGCGCGATCGTCGGGGCCGCCGTCTGGATACTGCTGTTCCCCAGTCACTTTGCCTTCGCGCTGTTGGTCGCGGTCATCTGCGGGCTGGGCTATGCGATCCCGTTCGTCGGCATGATCGTCGCGCAGGTCGTCGCCGCGCTGCTCGCGGTTCCGCAAGGCACCGGAATGGTGATTTGGGTGACGGTGGCGATCTTCGTCGTCTCGCGCGTCGCCGACAACGTGCTCGTGCCGCGCATCATGGCGCAGTCGGTCGGCGTATCGCCGATCACCGTCATGTTCGCGGTCTTCGCCGGCGGCGAGCTGTTCGGACTGCCGGGCCTCATCCTCGGCATTCCCGCCGCCGCGCTGCTGAAAGTCGTGCTCGGCTACTTCGTGCGCCCGTACATCGTCCGCATGCAGTCCGAGCAGCCCACGACCGTCGACGTCCACGTCGAGGTCGCGGGCGCGAGCGGCGATGAAGCGGCCGCACCGACCGAACCCGTCATCGTCTCGATTACACCCTGAGCTCGTCGGTCACACGCTAAGCTCAGGTTGAGAGCGAACGACGCGTGCGAGGGCTTCGGCTTCGCGCTCGGGCGTGAGGCCGGCCTTGAGTGGTGCGGTGCCTCGTTCGCGTTGGGCCCAGTGCAACGCGCCGGCGGCGGTTTCGATCAGCGGACGGTGACGGAGGCCCATCGCCAGCGCGCGCGACGGGTCGACGTCGCGCATGCCGTCGTGACCGTTGTGCGGCGCGATCCAGGCGGGGAGGTCGCTCCACTCCTCGACGCCGAGCTCGCGCAGCGTCGCGATGTCGACCGGAACAAGGCGTGAGGCGACCGTGCTCGCCGCCGCGCACGCATCGAACATCGCGCGCAGCGTGATCACCGGCGTGCCGGCGGTGTTGACGACGCCGCTGCGGCCGGCTTCGATCGCGTCGACGATGAACGCGGCCAGATCGCGCACGTCGATGATCGGCGCTTGCGCTTCGAGGTCGTCCGGAACCAGCACGTCGCCGCCGCGCGCGAAGCGCAGCGGCCAGTAGGTGAAGCGGTCGGTCGGATCCCACGGGCCGACGATCAATCCCGGCCGCACGATCAGCGTTCGGTCATCGCCGAACGCCGCGCCGACCTCGCGCTCGCAGAGCAGCTTCAGCGGCCCGTACGTCTCCGGCACCATCACGTCGCGCGACGCGCCGGCCGGCAGCTCGGGGGTCGCGCTCGACTCGTCGAGCGGCGCCTGCGCGACGTCGTACACCGAGATCGTCGAGACGAAGACGTAACGCCCAACGCGCTCGCGCAGCGCCGCGGCGCTTGCCGCCGCGACCGCCGGCACGTAGGCCGACGTGTCGACGACGGCGTCCCACGTCGCGCCGGCCGGCAAGCGATCGAGATCGGTCGCGCGATCGCCGAGCACGCGCTCGACGCCGAGGAAGAGCTCGGGGCCGTGCTCGCCGCGATGGAACAGCGTGACATCATGACCGCGCGCGAGCAGCGCCTCGACGACGTGCCGTCCGAGAAAGACGGTGCCGCCGAGAACCAGAACTCGCACGCTACATCGACTCGGGCGCGCTCACGCCGCACAGGCCGAGCGTCGTCGCCAGGACGGTCCTCGTCGCGATCGCCAGCCCGAGCCGCGCCGTCGTCAGCGCCGGATCGTCAGTCAGCACGCGGCAGGCGTCGTAGAACTGATGAAAGTCGGCAGCGACGTCGCGCGCGTACTTCGTCAGCCGATGCGGCGCGCGGGCCCGCGCGACGCCGGCGATCGTCGGCCCGAACTCGGCCAGCCGCCGCGCCAGCGCGAGCTCGGTCGGATCCGTCAGCGCAGCGAGTTCCTCACCGCGCTGCGCCGCAGCCAGCTGCGCGGTATGCGACTCGCTCGCCTTGCGCAGCACCGACGCGATGCGCGCGTGACCGTACTGCACGTAGAACACCGGGTTGTCGCTGGACTGCTTCTTGGCCAGCTCCAGATCGAAGGTCAGCGGCTGATCGGTCGACAGCATCACGAAGAAGAAGCGCGCGGCGTCGACGCCGACCTCGTCGATCACCTCGGCCAGCGTCACCAGTTGACCGGCGCGCTTGGACATCGAAAGAATCTCGTCACCACGCTTGAGCGTGATCTGCTGGACGATCACGACCTCGAACGCGCCGGGCTTGCCGTACGCGTTCGCCAACGTGTCGAGCCGCTTGACGTAGCCATGATGATCGGGGCCGAGGAAGTCGACGACGTGGTCGGCGCGCTGCAGCTTCTCGTAATGGTAGGCGATGTCGTTCGCGAAGTAGGTCGGCCGCCCGTCGCTGCGCACCACGACGCGGTCTTCGTCGTCGCCGGTATCGGTCGTGCGCAACCAGGTCGCGCCGTCTTTCTCGTAGAGCACGCCCTGCTCGCGCAGGCGCGCGATGCCGCGCTCGATCGCGCCGGCTTCGTGCAGCTCTCGTTCCGATTGCCAGAGATCGAACTCGACGCCGAACCGGCGCGCGACGGTCTGCTGTTCGGCGACGATCTCGTCGCAGGCGAAACGAGCGAAGGCCGCTACGGCTTCCGCTTCCGGCGCGTGCAGCCAGCGATCGCCGTCGCGCGCGCGCAGGCGCTCCGCGACCGGAAGCAGGTAGTCGCCGGGATACCCGTCTTCGGGGAACGGGAAGCCCGGCTCGAAGAGCTGCCGGTAGCGAGCATAAACAGATCGTCCGAGCGCCTCGAGCTGCGAGCCGGCGTCGTTGATGATCCACTCTGTGAAGACGTCGTAGCCCGCATACCGCATCGTGCGCGCCAGCGTGTCGCCGATCGACAGCGTGCGCCCTTGCACGACGACGAGCGGACCGGTTGGGTTCGCGCTGCCGAACTCGAGCGAAACGCGTTCGCCGATCGGCGTGCCGCGACCGTAGGCGTCGCCCTCGCGAAGCGCCTCACCGACCACGCGCTGCCAAAAGGCCGGCTGCAGGGTGAGGTTGATGAACCCGCCGACCGCTTCGGCACGCGCAACGGTGGCGCGAACGCCGTCGTCCTGCAGCGCTCGGGCGATGATTTCGTTGCCGATGTCCTGCGGTTTCTTGCGCGCGATCCGCGCTAGTCCGAATGCCACGTTGGTCGCAACGTCGCCGAACTCGGCCCGGCGCGCGGGTTCGAACTGCACCGCCGGGTCGGCGTCGGGCCACAGCGCGCGTGCCGCTGCGCCGAACCGGACGGCCAGCTCGTCGAGCGAGAGCAGCGCGGACTCCTCAGTGGTGGTAGGGTTCATCCCGTGCGATCTTCGCCGCGCGGTACAATTGCTCCACCGCGAGCACCCGCGCCCACTCGTGGAGGAACGTCAGCCGCGAGAGCGACCAGCGCAGATCGGCGCGCGCCAGCAGCTGCTCGGAGGCGCCGTACGTCCCGGCAACGACCACCGCGAGCCGCGCGATCCCCTCATGCGGCAGCCGCTCGATCCGCCGCGCGACCTCTTCGCTGGTGAGCAGCTCGCCCGAACGCTCCAGCAGCCAGACGCGATCGCTCGGCTCGAGCAGCGCGAGGATCGCCTCGCCTTCCGCACGCATCGCGCGCGCCGCGTCGGCGCCGCCGGCCGCACGCACCTCGACCTCTTCGAACCGATGATACGGCCGCAAGCGCGCGCGAAAATCCGCCAGCGCCTCAGCGATGTACCGCTCGCGCACCTTCCCGACCGCGATCAACCGAACGTGCACGAGGATATCTCCGCGCGGCCGGTCAGGCCAAACGTCCCCCGCCGCCTACTTGTACGGAATTGGAAGCGCGCTCAGATAGACGCCGAAGCGTTCCTGAACCTCGAACGTCAGCCGCGAGACTCGCATCCCCAGCTCTTCCAACTGGTCGACCGGGACGGGTACGAAATAATCGAACTCGTAGTCGCCGGGCGTAATCTCGGCCTCCTCACCAAAGATCGACGCCAGCTGCGAAAGAAAATACGGTCTGGCGACTCGCATCGCTCGCCACTTTCTCACCTCGTCAAAGAGTGCCAGGATGACGTTCATAACAGCGTTTGCAGATCCTCGATCAGGTGATTCGCCCATTCAAGATGCCGATCCGCTTTCGCGGCATCATACGGCTCGGGTACCGTGCCGTGGCCGTAGTCGGCATACTTGCGATCCTTCTGTAACAGATCAGTGTAGAAGGATGCTGCATCATCCGTGAGACGACCCTTGCGCACGACTCCGGGGCCACCGCCAAAGACCGGGCCGCTGTTCATCCCCGTGTAGAGTGCGCGAACGACGTCCGGCAGACTTTGATGCGACACCGGCCAGCCGTCCTCGGTGATCGCCCCCCGGCGGAATTTCACACCGTGACGTTCGGCGGCGCGGCATGCGATCGTATAGACGAGATAGTACCGGCGCGCAATCGCCTGGAGCAAACAGCCTCCGTGGCGAAGCACGGTAGACGCAGTCTCCAAGCGCGCCGCCAGGGCGACGAACTCCTCACTCGTCACGACTTCCGCCCCTCATGCACAGACGCAATCGCGTAGCCGTCGGGACCGTTGACGATGCGGCCGGCGAACTCGAGCTCGGTGAGGTGGACGAGCAGACAGCGCGGTTCGAACGCGAGCGCGTCGGCCAGCGTGCTCGCGTCGCACGCGCGATCAGCCAGCGCGGCAAGGATCGCGCGCACGTCCGGCGCGTCGCCGTCGCGGACTGCCGGTTTGCCGGCGTCCGGGTCGGCGTTCGCAGCGGCGCGAACAGTGGGTCTCCGCTGTCGCCGTCGCTTGTCTGCGGGCGCTGCGACAAATCCGGGCAGGGCGGCCAGGATGTCGTCGGCGTCGCGGACCAGGGTTGCGCCGTCGCGGATGAGCGCGTTGCAGCCGGCGGCTTTCGGGCGATCGACGTCCCCCGGGAAGGCCAGCACCGGGATGCCGCGCTCGGCGGCGTGGCCGGCGGTGTTCAGCGCGCCGCTGCGGGCGGCGGCTTCCACCACGACGACCGCGTCGGCGAGGGCCGCGATGACCGCGTTGCGGGCCAGGAACTGCCAGGGCTCGGGGTGGTTCTCGGGCTCGAACGGCGAGACGACCGCGCCGCCACCGGCCACGATGCGGGCGCCCAGCTCGCGGTTGCGGGGCGGGAAGAAGTGCTCGTGACCGCCGCCGAGCACCCCGATCGTCGGCGCCCCGGCGGCCAGTGCGCCCTCGTGCGCCGCACCGTCGACCCCCAGCGCGAGACCCGAGATCACGCAGACGCCGCGGCGCGCCAGCGCCTCGCCCAGCTGCCGGGCGCGGCGGAACCCGGCGTCGGACGGCACCCGCGTCCCCACTACCGCGACGCACGGCGCGGCCAGGCCGTCGAGCTCGCCGGCGACCCACAGGCCCGGGAGCAGGGCATCGCGCAGGCGGTCGCCGCAGAGGTCGTCGAGCTCGGCTCTGGGCACCCAACGCCGTAGCCGGCGGTCCGGAAGCAGCCCCAGGGACTCCACGCCGGTCCTTCACGCCGGGAGGGCCGGCGACAAGGAGCACGGCACCTCCAAGGATTCCCGCGGCGCCCTCCGTAACGGGCCGTGCGATCCACCGCCTCGTGAGGGCGGCCCCGTGTTACAGGAGAGAGCGAGCAACCACCATGGCAGCCGAAGCCTACTGCGTGAAGTGCAAGACCAAGCGCGAGATCAAAGACGCGCAGCAGATCCAGATGAAAAACGGGCGCCCGGCCACCGAGGGCAAGTGCCCGGTGTGCGGCACCAAGATGTTCAAGATCGGAGCCGCGTCCTAGGACACGAGCTCCTCATTTTGGGTTTGGGGCAAACTCGGGCTATACTGGACGGGCACCACAACATGTAGGGGTACCGGGTCGCGTCCGACCCCAAGGCCCCCTGGAGAGGACCGACCCGACCTGCTCTGCCCGCACTGTCGCAAGAACGAGACTCGCGTCGTCGATTCGCGTGACGACGACAATTCCGTCCGACGACGGCGCGAGTGCCTCGGTTGCAAGCATCGCTTTACCACCTACGAGCGCATGGAAGCCCCGCGCTTGTTCGTGGTCAAGAAAGACGGCCGGCGCGAGCAGTACAATCGCGACAAGGTCCTCAGCGGCCTGCGCCGGGCGTGCGAGAAGCGGCCCGTCTCCGAGGCGCAGATGGAAGAGGTCGTCGCGGCGATCGAACGCGAGTTGTTCGCGCGCGGCGAGAGCGAGGTTGCCGGGACGCTGATCGGCGAGAAGCTGATGGAGGCGCTCAAGTCGCTCGACGAGGTGGCTTACGTGCGCTTCGCCAGCGTCTACCGCGACTTTCGCGACGTCGCGAGCTTTCGCGCCGAGCTCGAGGGGCTGCTCGCGAAGTGACCCCCGAAGTTGCGGTCGTGCGCCTGCCGCAGGGCGAGGGACTGCCGTTACCGGCGTACATGTCGCACGGCGCGGCCGGGGCCGACGTCGTCGCGGCGGTCGAGCGCGATCTCGTGCTCGCACCCGGCGAGCGCGCCGTCGTGCCGACCGGCTTCGCGCTCGAGGTTCCGCCCGGCTACGAGGTGCAGATTCGGCCGCGCAGCGGGCTGGCGGCCAAGCACGGCGTGACCTGCCTCAACAGTCCCGGAACGATCGACAGTGACTACCGCGGCCCCGTCGGCGTGGTGCTGGTGAACTTGGGCCGCGACCCGTTCGTGGTGCGGCGCGGCGAGCGCATCGCGCAGCTGATCGTCGCGCCGGTCGTGCAGGCGGCTTTCCGCGAGGTCGAGGCGCTGGCCGCCACGCCGCGTGGCCAAGGCGGCTTCGGCAGCACCGGCACGTAAGACCACCGCGTGCGGGTCTATGTGGTCGGCGCCGGTGCGGTCGGGACGTATCTCGGCGAGCTGCTGCGCGGGATCGGAAACGAGATCGTATACGCGCCGCGCGAGCTCGAGGCGGTCGAGCCGCTCGACGCCGATCTCGCGCTCGTCACGGTCAAGGCATACGACACGCCCGGCGCGATCGAGACGCTGCGCCGCGCGCTGCGCGACCCGAGCGCGACCACCATCGTGACGCCGCAGAACGGCGTCGGCAACGAGGAGCTGCTCGCGGCCGCCTTCGGCGCCGAGAACGTGGTCGCCGCGGCACTCACCGTGCCGGTCGAGCTCGATGCGAGCGGCAAGGGCGTCGCCGCCAAGGGCGGCGGGATCGCGTTAGCGCCGGTCGGTGCATCGAACGCGCAGAACTGGCTGCTCGCGGCGTTTGGTGCGACCGCGCTGCCGACGACCGCGGTCACCGACTACCGCGCGCTCAAGTGGTCGAAGCTCGCGCTCAACGTCGTGGCCAACGCATCGTGCGCGATTCTCGACGTGCTGCCCGAGCAGCTGGTCCATTGGGACGCGGTGTTCCGGCTCGAGATCCACGCGATCCGCGAGGTCCGGGCCACGATGAAGGCGCTGGGCATCGCGTCGATCGATCTGCCGCGCTATCCGGTGCGCGTGCTGCAGCGCGTCGCCACGCTGCCCAGCCCGGTCGCGCGGCCGCTGCTGGCGTCGCGCATCGCCGGGGCGCGCGGCGAGAAGCCGCCCTCGCTGCTGCTCGACTTGCGCAGCGCCAAGCATCGCACCGAGGTCGAGTTTCTCAACGGCGCGGTCGCGCGCGCAGCGCGGGAGGCGGGCGTAAAGGCACCCGTGAACACGACGTACGCACGCATCGTGAGCGACATCGCGCACATGCCGCAGCTGTGGGCGAAGTATCGCGAGCGACCGGCCGCGCTGCTCGCCGAGGTGGGTCCGAACGCATGAGAAACCCGAACGTCCCCGAGTCGCTCGATAGCTGGTCGATCCTGCACCGCATGTTCCGGCTCGACCGCCGCGCGTACGACGCACTCGACGCGACGCGCAGGAGCGCGATCGAACGCGAAGCTTCGGCGCTGTTCGCCGAGCTGGCGCGCGACGACGAGACGGATCTCGGGCTCGTGCAGCTGCTGGGGCACAAGGGCGACCTCATGCTCACCCATTACGCGCGCTCGTTCGACGCGCTGGGCGAAGCCCAGGCGCGCGTCGACAAGCTGGCGCTGTGCGAGTGTCTCGAGCCGCGCGGATCGTACGTCTCGGTGCTCGAGCTCGGCCTGTACGAGCACACCGCGAAGATCCACGCCGAGTTGCGCGATCGCGGGCTCAAGCCGCACTCCGAGGAGTGGAACGCGGCCTTCGACGCGATGCTCGCCGAAGCGACCGCCGAGCCGCGCAACGCCGCTCGGCTGTGGGCGCGCATCCCGCGCCGCCGCTACGCGTGCTTCTATCCGATGAACAAGAAGCGCGACGGCAACGACAACTGGTACTCGACGCCCTACGCGGAACGCGCCGGCATGATGCTCGAGCACGGCAAGATCGGGCGTTCGTTCCACGGCCACGTCACGCAGGTGATCTCAGGCTCGATCGGCTTCGACGACTGGGAATGGGGCGTCGATCTGTACGCCGACGATCCGCTGGTGTTCAAGAAGCTGGTCTACGCGATGCGCTTCGACGCTGCGTCGGCGCGCTTTGCCGAGTTCGGCGAGTTCTGGACGGGGATGCAGTTCTCGGTCGAGCAGTTGGGCGTGTTCCTGGCCGGCGAAGCGTCGCCCGCGCTGCTCGCTGCCGAGGTGCTGACGCGCTAATGGCGTTCGCTGGAATCGACCACGTCGATCTGCGCGTTCCGGTGCTCGGCGTCGTCGAGACGTTCTACGACGCGTTGTTCACGCGGCTAGGCCTGACGCGCAAGACCTACGCGCTCGTCGAGTTCGGCGGCGCGTCCTGGAACCAAGGCACGACCGACAACTACAACGCCGTCGAGTACCACGAAGAGGGCGTCCAAGGACGGCCCGCGCTGTTCTTCGGCGTCATCGAGGAAGTCGGCGCGCAGCCGGCGCGCGGTCGCATCGCGTTCGCCGTCGCGAAAGAGACGCTCGACGACTGGCAACGGGCTTTGCCGGCGCTCGGCGCGCGCGAAATCGAGCGCAGCGACGACGAGGGCTATCCCGCCGTGTTCTTCACCGACCCGCTCGGAACGCGCCTGGAGGTATGCGCGCGCCAAAACGCAGCGTGACCGTGGTGCTTCGCGCACTCGGTTGCGGGGCGGCGTTCGCGCTCGCGACGTGCGCGCAATCGGCGCCGACGTCCTCGCCCGCTCCGGCGGCGACGGGACCCTCGTCGAGCAGCACCACGCCGCCGCCGAGACGAGGAACTTCTTGGTGGGGCCCCTTTTCGCGCCCACCGCAGAGCGCGACACTGGATTTCGGTGCGCGGGGCGGATTTGAGGTAAGCGTCTTCAGCGTCGGCAAGCCCTACACGATCGATCCGGCGAAGCTGCACTTTGTCATTCGTCCTTGGAACGCGACGTCCGCGCCTAAACCGTTTGCGGCGCAGGTCGGTGCGCCGATTCTCGACCGGCGACAAGCTCAGCCGCCTGACACGATCATGGCGTATCATTTGCCGGTCGTCTTTCCGGCCCGGCCCGCGCGGCCCGGCATGTACGACGTCACCACGCAAGTGGATCCCGGGTTCACGAGGTACGACGACGGGACGGAGCTGCCGGTCGATTCATCGCCGCGGTCCGATGTCTATTGGCCCGATGAGATGGGAGCCGACGACGGATTGCGCGCCGCGCGGGACGAGTTCGAGAACCGAACGGTATACGGCTATGGCGGGCTGGTCATCAGCTGTCACGATTATACGGACAATACGTATCTGGCGGACGTCGGTGTGCCGATACGCAGCATCGAACGCCGCCGCGGCGTGGTGGAGCGCATGTGGACTGGCTCGATGACGAGCCGGGGCGACGACCGGGCTTACTCGTTTCTCGCGGTCGATCCGCTGATGCTGCACGCGGAGTATCCGCCGGAGAAGTGGTTTGCGACCGGTGGCAGCGGGCAGCCCGACTATGGCGCGCCATGCCCGGGACTGACGCTCGCGGATCCGTGGCACATCGACGTCACGCTTACAACGACGAAGCCGTCGCGCTTGCCCGCCGGCTACGATCGATTCAAGATCGCGGTCGGAATGACGCGCGGCGATGTCGCCCGGCGGCGCGGATTTCCCCAGGGGTACTTCACCCGCGCCCAGCTTGCCGCCCGAAGCGTTTGGGAATACGACGACTCGCTGATGGATCAGTACGGCGTCACGTTTCGCAACGGCCGTGTCGCCTCGTTCAGCGTTCCGCAGCAAATGCCATGACGAAGAAGGAGAGCCTGCTCGCCGTATGTTCGCTCGCGCCGCCGCTCGCGGCATGCGCGTGCGGATGGTGCGGAACGGTGCTGCCGCCGCGCAGGCGGTCATGGTGTAGCGACGGGTGCGGCGATGCGTTCTGGGCGAATCATTGGTGGTCGGTTGCGCGGGCCGCGGTGAAGCGGCGCGACCGCTACCGCTGTCGAAGGTGCGGCGCGCGCGGCCCGAAACGTCCGCTGCGGACGAAACATCCGACGCATCGTGCGTACCTCGCGGCGATGCGGGCGTGGCGGACGGCAAAGAAGGTCGCGCGGCTCGAGGTCAACCACATCGTGCCGTGCGCCGGCCGGCACACCCAGCTGTCCTGCGCGCATCATCAGGAGAATCTCGAGACGCTGTGCATGCCGTGCCATAAAGAACACACCAGCGGATTGCGGTCACGTGTTTCCGCTTAACGCTGCCGCCAGGCCGGGGCTGCTCGGGCTCGCGGTCGTCATCATCACGAGCGCGCAGTCACCGGCCTTTCGCACTGCGCCCGGCGGGTTCATCACGCACGCGTTTGCGGCGACACCGAGCGCGTCGCCGCGGCGCCGTCCGACGACGGCGCGGGCCCAGACTGCGACCGTCGTCCTCGACGCGCAGAACGGTGCGTTTCTCGTCATCGTCGAGAGCTACGGCCAGACGTTCACGGTTGATCCCGACAAGCTGCACTTCACCATTCGCGCCGCGAATGCAAACGGCGCTCGCGCCGGGTTCAAGGCCGACGTCGGCGAACCGGTGCTCGACCGCACGGTCGATCAAGGGCCAGATGGATCGGTGCGTTGGTATCATCTGCCGATCGCGTTTCCGTCGCGCCCGGCCAAGCCGGGGATGTACGACCTCGCGCTAGTGACCTCGCCGGGCTTCGTGCGCGGCGACGACGGCTCGAGCATCAGCGTTGAAGGCGCGCCGAAAGCGAACGTCTACTGGCCCGACGAGACGGCGACCGACGGCGGCTTACGCGCTGCGCGCGCCGCGATCGACCGGCGAACCGTCTACGGATACGGCGGAATCCAGCTGAACTGCGGAATCGCCTCGTTCAAGTCATACCTCGCGGACGTCGGGGTGATGATCCAGGGCGTCGAGCGCACGCACGGCATCGTGCAGCTGTGGACCGGAGCGATGCCAAGCTGGGGGAACGACGCAGCCTATTCGTTCTTCGCCGTCGATCCGTTGGCCGTCACAGCGAGCTACCCGACGACTCAGGCGTTCGCGTCGGGCAGCGCGTCGGGAACCGCGAGCGAGGGACCGTGCCCTGGATTCTATCTGGCCGACCCCTGGCATCTCGAGGTGACGCTGACGACGGCGAAGCCACCGCCGATGCCGGGCGGCTACGATCAGCTCAAGATCGCGGCCGGCATGACGCGTGCCGAGGTCGCGCGCCGCCGCGGCTACCCACAGGGATACTACACCGCCAGCGCGCTGAACGTGATGCCCGTCTGGTCGTACTACGACGGACCAGGCGACGCATACACGGTGACGTTCCGCGAAGGCCGCGTCATCACGTACACCGTCCCGATCGGCCTGCCTTGAACAACGGCTCGACTTCGTGGGTTCGCGCGCGCAACTGCGCGAGCTTCAGCCTACGGCTTGCTCGAATGTTACGCGTCGTCTTCGTCACCATTTCGTAAGGACTGCCGGGGCGCTCGCCACGTCGACGTTCGCACACGTTGCGACGCTCGGCTTCGCGGGCGCATCGCCGCGCTCGAGACGTTGGAACATGCGCGCGACCAGCGGGTCAGTTCCGAGTTTGCGGCTCTGCACGCCGAGGTCGAATCGCTGCGCGCGCAGTGACGCCGGCCGCCTGACACCTCACGGGCAGGCCGCGGTGGATCCGCCGGCCTGCCCGATCCTCGGTTGGGGTACATGCCGGTCATGAGTACCACGGCCCAACGCGCGGCGTCGATCGAGACGCGCAACCCCGCGACCGGCGAGGTCATCCGCAGCTACGAACCGGACGACAGGGCGGCGCTCGACGCCAAGCTCGACGCGGCGGTCGCCGCTGCCGCCCGCTGGCGTGAGACGACGTTCGAGCGACGCGCTGAACGGCTGCGCGCGGTCGCGCGCTATTTGCGCGAGCACAAGGCCGCGCTCGCCGAGCTGGCGACGCGCGAGATGGGCAAGCCGATCGCCGAATCGGAAGCCGAAGTCGACAAGTGCGCGGTCAGCTGCGACTGGTTTGGCGACAACGGCGCGCGGCTGCTGGCCAGCGAGAAGATCGCCTCGAACGCGACGCGCAGCTACGTGGCGTTCCGGCCGCTCGGCGTGCTGCTCGCGATCATGCCGTGGAACTTTCCTTACTGGCAGGTGTTCCGCGCTGCGGCGCCCGCGCTCATGGCGGGCAACGTGGTCGTGCTCAAGCACGCCTCCAATGTCAGCGGCGTCTCGCTGGAGTGCGAGAAGATCTTCCGTGAGAGCGGGACGCCCGACGGCGTCTTCAGCACGCTGCTGGTGGGCAGTAAGGAGATGGAACCGGTCGTCGACGATGAGCGCGTCGCGGCCGTCACGCTGACCGGCAGTGAGGCGGCCGGATCGTCGGTCGGCGCGCTCGCCGGCAAGGCGATCAAGAAGACCGTGCTCGAGCTCGGCGGTTCCGACTACTTCATCGTACTGGCCGACGCCGACCTCGACAAGGCCGTCGAGATCGGCGTGAAGGCGCGGTTCCAGAACACCGGCCAGAGCTGCATCGCCGCGAAGCGCTTCATCATCGAGGACGCGATCTACGATCGCTACGTCGCGGCGTTCGTGGAGAAGGCGCGCGCGCTCAAGGTCGGCGACCCGATGCAACACGACACGCAGATCGGCCCGCTGGCCCGCACCGACCTGCGCGACGCGCTCGCCGAACAGGTGCGTGACACGATCGCGGCCGGTGCGAAGCTGCTGCTCGGCGGCAAGCCGGTCGACCGCCCCGGCGCGTTCTATGCGCCGACGGTCGTGGGTGATGTTACGCCGTCGATGCGCATGGCAACTGAAGAGACGTTCGGTCCGGCGGCGGCGATGATGCGCGCGCGCGACGCCGCGCACGCGGTCGAGCTGGCCAACGGCTCGCGCTACGGCCTGGGCGGCAACCTCTGGACGCGTAACCTCGCGCGTGCCGAGAAGCTCGCCGCGCAGCTGCAGTCGGGCAACTGCTTCATCAACGGGATGACCGCGTCCGATCCGCGCCTGCCGTTCGGCGGCGCCAAGAAGAGCGGCATCGGACGCGAGCTCTCCGAGTTCGGGATCCGCGAGTTCGTCAACGTGCAGACCGTCTGGATCGGGCCGGACACCGGCGCGGCTGCCGGAGGTCGCCCGGCAGAATAGCCCATCGTGCGCGCGCTGCACAGGTGCCCCCGGGCGACCGCCGAAGCAAGCGTGCCCCTCTTCCTCTCATGCGACGGAGGCGGCAACGATGAGCAACGCTCGGCGGAGTCTGACGGGCGCGTTCTGCGCGGCGGCGGTCCTGTGCGCGACCAGCGGCGCGCGCGCCGAAATGGACAAGAACCTCTCCGCGACGCCGCCGCCGAACGGCACGCGCAACATCACGCTCGGTGACGGGCGCCATGGAACCGAGACCGTCACGACGGTCAGCAACCCCGACGGCACGACCTCCACTGTGCTCGACCAGCGAACGACGCTTGGCACTATCATAGCGGTTCGCGCGCAGATCACCTGGACGAAGGATCGGGCCGGGACGCTCGTTTCGATCAAGCGCGTCATCGACGATAATGAGCACGAAACCGCAGCCTCTGGGCAGCCCGGTTTCGACACCAACCATCACACGGAAGTCGTTCGGACCTACAACGCGCTGGGCGGCTGTACCGAGACGACGACCGAATCGCGGACGGGTGGGAACGGCACCGAACGCTCGACTGAGACATCGACGACCGTCGAAGACTTCGACGCCGACGGCAACCAGCTGTCGGGAACGAAATCGACGGTCGACAACGGCGTGAGCACGGTGCTGTCGAAATACGACGTCGTTACCAAGACGTACGTCGGCGTCCGCGACGCGGAGCTGAGGCCCGTCCAACCCGTATACAACCCGCTCGAAATCGGCGGGACGTACGTCGCCGCGCTCCCCGATGTCGCCGGCAGCTCGACGCGGATCGTGGCGGCGTTCCACGCCGAGGGTATGCCCCAAGCCTACGTCGGGTACACGCGCGCCGACGGCGCGACGGCCTATTTCGAGGCACGCGTCATTGCCGGCCGGATTGTGCTCAACATCCCGGCCGGCGTGACCGGCGTCGTCTTGTTCGACCATTTCAACCAGGACGGGAAGCCCGATGGAGGGGCGGCGCACTGCGTGGTCGACGGCGCCACCGTGCCGGGAACCGATCCCGTTCCGGGTGCGCCGGCGAACGGCGCAGCGATCACTCGCGGTGCGTCCGCCTACGAGCGTGGCGGACGAACCAACGGCTGGTTCAGCGTTCAGGTCCGCGACGTCGATCCGTTCACCGCGCACGTCACGCTCGACGGAAAGCCGGTGCCGGGGCTGGTGGCGGCGTCCGACCGCAGCGTGAAGGTGAAGCTCGACGACAAGACGGCGCTCGGGCAGCACACGATCGGCGTCGTGTCCGGCATGACCACGACGAACACGTACGCCGCAGACATCGTGACGCTGCGCGCCGACCCGATTCCACCGGCGGACGTCGGTCAGACCGTCATGCTGACCGTGCACTGCGACGGATTGCCAGCCGGGCACGCGGGGACGATGTTCTTCCGCGTCGGCGGCGCGGCGACGATTGCCGGTGGCGGCGAGACGGGCTCGGCGCCGGTGAACGGCGGAATCGCGCAGATCGGCGTGACCGGAACGGGCCCCGGACAAGTGCTCGTGCGCTTCATTCTGCGCGCGCGCATTCCAGGCTCCTGGGAATAGCCGTTCCTCGGAGCGACCGCCACGCTCGCGTGAGCGTTCCAGGGAGTTCTCGCAAGCGCCGCCAAGGGGCCACGACTGCCCGGCGGCAGCGAAGGGCGCAACGATGAGCCAAACGATCCGAAAACTGTCCGTGGTCGATTCGGCGTTTCTGTTCGCGGAAACGGCGGAGTGCCCGATGCACGTCGGCAGCTTGACCATCGTGACGCTGCCCGACGGCTACGACGGCGACTTCTACGAGGACTTCAAAGCGCGCATCGCGTCGCGGCTGTACCTCGCGCCGAGCCTGCGCTGGAAGCTCGCCCAGACGCCGTTCGACATCGACCGGCCGAGCTGGATCGAGGACGACCAGTTCGACCTGAACCGCCACGTTCTGCGCGGTGCTCTCCCCGAACCGCACGACGCTGCGACCGCCGAGCGCCTCGCGGGCTGGCTGCACGCCAAGACGCTCAACCGTGCGCGACCCTTGTGGGAGCTGTACGTCTTCGACGGCATGCCGGACAACCAGGCTGCAATCTACTCGAAGATGCATCACGCGCTCATCGACGGTGGGGCCGGCGCGGCGCTGACCGAGATCCTGTACGAGACCTCGCCGAACACCGAGGCAGTTGCGGCCCCCCAACCCGCGCCGGCGCCAGCCGAAGCGAAACGCCGGGACGAACGTGACGTCGCGTCGTCGATGTTCGCTGCCTACGCCGACCTGTGGCGCACGCCGTACGAGCCGGGCAAGCTCGGCAAGCTGGAGTTGCCGCGCAGCGGCGGCACCGATCTCGGGTCGGTGCTGCTCGACGCGGCGATCCATCAGATCGAGTGGCCGCTTCGGGTGAGCGCGAACCTCGGCGAGATTGCAACCGCGTATTCGGCGGCGCTCTCGAACGCGTTCAAGCCCGAGTCGGTCAAAGCGCTCGACCTTCTCTCCGCGCCGGCGACGCCGCTCAACGCCGCGATCTCGTCGGAGCGCAGCTTCACCGGCGTCACCGTGTCGATGGCGCGGGTGAAGGCGATTGCAGCCAAGGCCGGCGGCAAGGTGAACGACGTCGTGCTCGCGCTGTCGAGCGGGATGCTGCGGCGCTACCTCGGCGACGCCGGTGCGCTGCCGAAGAAGTCGCTGACCGCGTTCGTCCCGATCTCCGCGCGCGAGAAGGGCGACGCCGAGCTCAAGAATCAGGTATTCGGGATGGTCGTGCCGCTGGCGACCGACGTCGCCGATCCCAAGACGCGGCTCGAAGCGATCGTTGCCGGCTCCGCAGCGTCGAAGGAGCTGGCCATCCCGTTTCGTTCGCTCATCCCGCACTTCGCCGACATCCCGACGTTCGGGACGCCGATGCTGCTCCAGCTGCTGGCCGTCTTCTACGGTCGCTCGGGTCTCGCCAACACTATGCCGCCGCCGATGAACGTCGTCGTCTCGAACATCTTTTTCTCGCGCGCGCCCATCTACATCGCGGGCGCGCGGATCGAGCACGTCTATCCGATGTCGATCCCGGTCCACGGCCAAGCGCTCAACATCACCGTCAACGGCTACGTGGACGGGCTGGACTTCGGGCTGATGGCGGCGGCGAACGTCGTGCCCGACGTCGAACCGCTCGCCGCGATGCTGTGCGAGGAGCTCGACGCGCTCGAAGCCGCGTACGGCACGGCTGCCTGAGCGTGGCCGCGCGAGGATGATCGCCCCGGAGAAGCTCGAGCCGATCCCCGGACCGCCCAAGAAGCCGGTGCTGGGCAACATGCTCGACGTCAGCGCGGTGACGCCGATCCAGGATCTCGTCGCGCTGTCGCGCCGGCTCGGTCCGATCTTCCGGCTCGACATGATGGGCAAGCCCATTACGGTCGTCTCCGGTTACGCGCTGGCCGAGGAGCTGTTCGACGAGTCGCGCTTCGACAAGTCGGTGCGCGGCGCGCTGCACCGCGTGCGCACGATCTCGGGCGACGGACTGTTCACCGCGTACACCTCCGAACCGAACTGGTCGCGCGCGCACAACATCCTGCTGCCCAACTTCGGCGACCGAGCGATGCAGGGCTATCACCCGATGATGCTCGACGTCGCCGAGCAGATGATGCTCAAGTGGGATCGGCTCAACGCCGACGACGAGATCGACGTCGTCCACGACATGACGGCGCTGACGCTCGACACGATCGGCATCTGCGGCTTCGGCTACCGCTTCAACTCGTTCTACCGCGAGGACAACCATCCGTTCGTCGACGCCATGGTCGACGCGCTCGAGATCGCGATGACCCAGCGCGGCCTGCCGTTCGAGGAGGTCTTCACCCGCCCGCGGCAAGCGCGGCTCGCCGCCGACGCGCAGTACCTCAACGGCGTCGTCGACCGGATCGTGCGCGAACGCAAGGAACAGCGCGCCGCCGCGCCGGCCGACGCGCCCAAGACCGACCTGCTGGACTACATGCTGGCCGGCGTCGACCGCAAGTCGGGCGAGCGGCTTGACGACACGAACATCCGCTACCAGATCATCACGTTCCTGATCGCCGGTCACGAGACGACCAGCGGGCTGCTCTCGTTCGCGACGTACTTCTTGCTGACCAACCCCGACGTCGCGGCGCGCGCGACCGAAGAGGTCGACCGCGTGCTGGGGACCGACTTGTCGGTCAAGCCGACGATGCGCCAGGTCAACGCGCTGACCTACGTGCAGCAGGTGCTCAAGGAAGCGCTGCGGTTGTGGCCGACCGCGCCGGCGTTCGCGCTCTTGCCCTACAAGGACGAGGTGCTGGGCGGCAAGTACGCGGTCAAGGCGCGCTCGCAGATCGTCGTGCTGCTGCCGGCGCTGCACCGCGATCGCAGCGTGTGGGGCGAGCGCGCCGAGATCTTCGATCCCGAGCACTTCGCGCCCGAGCGCGAGCGCGCGCGGCCCGTCAATGCCTACAAGCCGTTCGGCAACGGTCAGCGCGCGTGCATCGGCCGGCAGTTCGCGACGCAGGAAGCGACGCTGGTCATCGCGATGATGCTGCAGCGCTTCCGGCTGATCGATCATCAGCGCTACACGCTGCGCATCAAAGAGACGCTGACGATCAAGCCCGAGGGGCTCAAGATCAAGGTGCGCCCCCGCGTTCACCAGCGGATCACGGCCGCGGCGGTCACGCCCGAGGCCGCGCACCGCAATGGTGCCGCGCCCGTCGCCGCGCCGCCCGCGCAACGGCCGGTGCACGGCACGCCGCTGCTCGTGCTGTTCGGTTCGAACCTCGGCACTTCGGAGGACGCCGCGCGCCGGGTCGGCGATCTCGCCACCGCGCAAGGCTTCGCGGTGCGCGTCGCGTGGCTCGACGACTTCGTCGGGAAGCTGCCCACCGACGGCGGCGTGCTGATCGTGTGCGCGTCGTACAACGGCGCGCCGCCCGACAACGCCGCCGCGTTCTATGCGTGGCTCGCCGACGGTATGGCGCCCGACGCGCTCGCCGGCGTGCAGTACGCGGTGTTCGGCTGCGGCAACCGCAACTGGGCCTCGACCTATCAAGCCGTACCGCGTTTCATCGACGAACGGCTGGCAGCTTATGGCGCCACCCGGCTGTTCGAACGCGGTGAAGGCGACGCGCAAGAGGATCTCGACGGGCAGTTCCGCGCCTGGCGCATCGCGCTGTGGCAGTCGGTCGCGAAGGATCTCGGCGTCGCGTTCGACGCGCAGGCCGAGACCGACACGCGGCCGCGGTACGCGATCGAGCTGGTCGACGGACCGCAGGCCAACCCGCTGGCCGCCGCCCACGGTGCGAGCGCGATGCGGATCGTCGTCAACCGCGAGCTGCAAACGGGGAACGAACGTTCGACGCGGCACGTCGAGCTCGCGTTGCCGCCCGGCACGGCGTACGGGATCGGCGATCATCTGGGCGTCGTCGCGGAGAACCCGCCGGCGGTCGTCGCGCGCGTCCTGCGCCGCTTCGGTTTCGCCGACGACACGTACGTGCGGCTGCGTGCCGTTTCGCCGCTCTCGTCCACGCTGCCGGTCGACACGCCGGTCGCGCTCGGACGGCTGCTCGCGCATCACGTGGAGCTGCAGCACACCGCCACCCGCAAGCAGATCGCCACGTTGGCCGAGCACACGCAGTGCCCGAACACGAAACCGCGGCTCGCGGCACTCGCTGCCGATGACGAGGAGACGGGCGCATACCGCACCGAGGTGAAGCGCAAGCGGCGCACGGTGCTCGAGCTGCTCGAAGAGCATCCGGCCTGCGAGCTGCCGTTCGAAGAGTACCTCGACATGCTGCCGCAGATGACGCCGCGCTACTACTCGATCTCGTCGTCGCCGCGCGCGACGTCCGATCGCTGCAGCATCACGGTCGGCGTCGTCCACGAGCCGGCTTGGTCGGGGCGCGGTACGTTCGAAGGCGTCTGTTCGACGTACCTCGCGCGCCACGCCGACGGCATGACGGTCGACGCGTTCGTGAAACGCTCGACGAGCGGCTTCCGCCTACCCGATGATCCGGCCGTACCAATCGTCATGATCGGGCCGGGAACGGGATTGGCACCCTTCCGAGGGTTCCTCGAGGAGCGCGACGCATTGCGGCGCGACGGCGCGACGCTCGGCCGCGCGCTGCTGTTCTTCGGCTGCCGGCATCCGGATCGCGATTATCTCTACCGCGACGAGCTCGAACGGTTCGCGGTCGACGGTATCGTCGAGCTGAACGTCGCGTTCTCGCGGTTGGGTGCCGAGAAGACGTACGTGCAGCATCGCATCACGGAGCACGCCGACGACGTCTGGTCGATCCTCGAAGCGGACGGCGTGATCTACGTCTGCGGCGACGGCAGCCGCATGGAGCCCGACGTCCGCGCCGCGGTCTGCGCGCTCTACCGCGAGAAGACCGGAGCCGACGCCGCAACCGCGAGCGCCTGGATCGACGCGCTCACGGCCAGCAAACGCTACAACCTCGACGTCTGGGGCTCAACCTAGGGTTAGAACGGTCGAACTGTGCGCGATCTCCGCTCAATTCGCGCCGATCGTCTGCTCCCAGCGGGCGCGAACCGTGCGCAGCAGCGACGGGTAGACGATGAACCTGCGGAACGGGTCGATCAGCGTCATGTAGAGCGGCGTGAAGCGACCGACGTTGCGCACGTACACGGCGAAGTAGAAGCGATAGCTGCTCGTCGTTTCGACCAGCGCGCTCAGCGCCCCGGCGTGGGCCGTGCGATTGATCAACTCTACCAGCTGCTCGTTTTCGAACCGATAGACCACGCGGAACGGTCCGTCCTGGCGGCCCGCCGGCGCAAGCGACCTCGCCCGATCTGACGGCGTCAACCGCTCCGTGAACGCTTCGGGCGCGCCGCGCGAGCACGCCATGGGCCTCGTCCGATCCCAACCGAGCAGGCCGCCGACGCAAAAGCGCAGGCTCAGCAGTGCGCGCACGACCGGCGAGGGTGTGAACAAACGCCCGCCCGTGACGCGGAGAAACTCGTCGAGCGTCACGCCGGTGCGCCAATGCGGCAGAGTCGTCAGCCAGACGTCGTGAAGCGGCACACCGGCGAGAAACGTATGCACGCGCAGCGGAAGGCCTTCGAACTCTCGCTTCGAGATCCGTGGCACGCCCGATGATTCGAGTCGTCGCCGAATGATTCCGGTGGGATTCGCGAAGCCGGCCCAGGCGAGGTTACCAAGTGTCGATTGACGGCCGTTTCTTTCCGACACGCGGCGACGGCGTGGGAACCGCCCGTAGGCCGCCGGTGATCCAGGCGCGGGTGTCGCGCGGGTCGATGACGGTGTCGAGCTCGACGACCGAGGCGACGTTGAGCGCTTTGCCTTGCGCGTACGACTGGGCGACCATCTTGTCGAACGCTGCCTGCCGTTCCGCCGGGTCTTCGATGGCGGCGAGCTCCTTGCGGTAGCCGAGGCGCACCGCGCCTTCGAGGCCCATTGGGCCGAACTCGCCGGTCGGCCATGCGACCGAGAAGAACGGTTCGTGCAGGCTGCCGGCCGCCATCGCCTGCGCACCGAGGCCGTACGCTTTGCGCAGCGCGATGAAGAAGACGGGGGCCGTCATGCTCGCGGCGGTGACGAACATGCGGCTGACGCGCCGCACTTGCGCGGTGCGTTCGACTTCGGGCCCGACCAGGAAGCCCGGCGTGTCGCACAGCGAGACGATCGGCAGATCGTAGGCGTCGCAGAGCTGCATGAAGCGCGACGCTTTGTCGGCGCCCGGTCCGTCGATCGCGCCGCCGAGGTGGATCGGGTTGTTCGCGATCAGACCGCACGGCCGGCCTTCGATGCGAACCAGCGCGGTGATCATCCCCGGCGCGTACGCCGCGCGCAGCTCGAGCAGCGAGCCTTCGTCGGCGAGCGTCGACACGACGCTGCGCACGTCGTACACGCGCACGCGGTTCTCGGGCACCGCGTCGCGCAGCGCTGCCTGATCGGCGCACGTCCAGTCGGAGACGCTGCCTTGGAAGTATGACAGGTAGCGCCGCGCAACGTCGACCGCCTCTGCATCGTCCTCGACGACGACGTCGATGACGCCGTTGGGCGCCTGGTCGGACACCGGTCCGATCTCCTCGGGCCGAAACGTGCCAAGGCCGCCGCCCTCGATCATCGCCGGGCCGCCCATCCCGATGTTGGCGTCGCGCGTCGCGATGATCACGTCGGAGCAGCCCAGAAACGCAGCGTTGCCGGCGAAGCAGAAACCCGAGACGACGCCGACGATCGGAACGAGGCCGCTGAGCCGCGCGTAACTGGCAAAGGTCGGCACCGCGAGACCCGATGCCCAGGTCACGTCGCTGTCGCCGGGCCGTCCGCCGCCGCCTTCGGCGAACATCACCAGCGGGATGCGCCGCTGTTCGGCGAGCTGCAGCATGCGATCGGTCTTGAGATGGTTCGCGTAGCCTTGCGTTCCGGCGAACACCGTATAGTCGTACGCCATCGCGATGCAACGCGCACGTTCCGCGTCGAATCGGTCGCCGTTCACGGATCCGATCCCGGCGATCAGCCCGTCCGCCGGACTCATCCGCGCGAGCTCCTCGGGCTCGCGGCGGCGCCGCTGCGCCGCCAGCGCAAACTCACCGTATTCGAGGAAGCCGTCGTCGAACAGGGCACCGAGCCGTTCGCGCGCGCTCAGCCGTCCTTGCGCGCGGCGTGCGACGAGTGCGCCTTCGCGAGCCTCGTCGCCGATCGCAGAGCGCCGGGCGAGCACCTCCCCCAAATCGGCGCGTATGACGGCACCGTCGCCGGCGTTCGCATCGCCCGCGGCTTCTTCGGCCTCGACGGCACTCGGTTCGACCAGGACGAGCGCCTCGCCGCCGGTCAAGATCGTGCCGGGCTCCGCCACGACCGCGCGCACGACGCCCGAGACGTCGGCGGTGAGGACGTACTCCATTTTCATCGCCTCGACGACGGCGAACGGCTGGCCGACCGCCACGCGGGCGCCGACTTCGACGTCGATCGTGACCAGCCGGCCGGCGGCAGGCGCACGGAGGGTGGTGGTCCCAGCCGATCGCTGCGTGCTCACCGCCGCATGGTGCTGTACCGAGCGTACCGCCACCTCGAAGCTCGACGGCCGGGATCACCTCGGCGAGTCTAGGCTCGCTTGCTTACGAGCCCCGAGGCCGGCGCTGCGACACAAGTCGCTTGACAGACATAGCGTAGTGCTTGGTATACTTAGCACGAAGCAACGACCACCTCCGCCGCCCGCAAGGAGCACCCCAAAATGAACGAGACCTACATCGACACCATCGAGAAGTTCCAGGCCCAAGGCCTCGAGGCCATCAAGCAAGTCCAGGCCGCGCAGATCAACGCCGTCAGCTCGTTCCGCGAGATGTTCGCCAACGTGACGAGCAAGCTGCCCAACGCCCAGACCTTCAGCAACATCCCGACCGTCGTCTCGAAGATCAGCGAGCTGAACTCGACCTTCGCGGTCAAGCTCATCGAGCAGCAGAACGACTACGTGAACCAGCTCCTCAACGTGCTGAAGTCCACGCCGGCCGAGACCACCGAAACGGTCGCCTCGAAGAACTAACCCCGTGACGTTCGCGGGCGCGAGCGCAAAACGCGCGCACCCGCAGCGGATGAAGACGATCGCCACCACGCCACTCGGCATGCCGGCGGTCGTCTTCGTCGTTTCGCCCGCTTGCGGTCAGCGTTGAACGATCAGCGCGCGGAGCCGTAGGCGACGGCGAACGGGCCGCCGCGGGCGAACGGCGTGAAGCTGCCGTCGGGTAGCGCGAGCCGGTCGGCGATCGCCCACAGCACGGCAGCGTTCGCGCCGAGGCCGATGTGGCTCGCGCCGATGACCTCGATGTTTTCGGCGTGTGCGTTCGCCTCGACGACCGACGAGCGCCAGGTCACGACGCCGTCGACCTTCGACCAGATCGACGTCGCGGGCATCGGCAAGTCACCGGCAATCGCGTCGAACTCGTGCTCGGTCGGCTCGCCGTTGTCCCACGGGCCTTCACCGCTCACGAACTCGTAGACGTCGCTGATGTTGCTGGCGTTCGGGCTGCGCGAGAACGGGCTGCCAAGCGTGATGACCGAACGCACCGCGTCAGGCATGGCGAGCGCGAGGTCGCGCGCGTACACGCCGCCTAGGCTCCACCCCACCACGCTGACCTTGCGGCCGCTCTGCTCGGAGATCTGCGTGAGCCGCTCGCGCAGCTTGACGCGCATGCGCGCGATGCCGCCGAAGTTCCGGCCGAGCTCCCAGCCGTGGGTCTCGTAGCCGAGCAGCTTGAGATAGCCGCGCAGCATCGTCGTCGACAGATCGCCGACCAGAAAGCCGGGCAGCACCAAAACAGGATGTCCGTCGCCGCGCGGCGCGCCGAGCAGCAGCGGCGAGGCGCTGATCGAGAAGCCGGCCTCCCACAGCGCGCGGTACTCCGCCAGCCAGAGCAGGCGCGACGGTGCGCGCATACCATGTGAATCGCCGGCTCTCGAACCGGACCAAGCACAACCGGCGGTCGTCATGGGTGAACTGTCCTCCCCGCACGGTATTCCCCATGCGACAGGCTGCGAACCGCAGTTCGCTCCGTGCGGCCTTCGCCAAGCACCCCGTCCGGTACTTCCTACGCTGGGTCGGGCGACAGGCCATAGGCAGCGGCCCGGGCCCGGAATCGCTCGACGTCGAGGCTCAGGATCACCAGATCGTGCTTGGTGCCGTCGCTGTCGCGGACGTGGTCGCGCAGCAGCGCCTCGGCGCGAAAGCCCATCGTCTCGAATACGGTCACCGCCCCGATCTGATCGGGCGTCATGTGCGCGACGAGCTTCTCGACGCCGCTCTCGATCGCCAGCTCGCCGGCCGCCGTGCTCAACGCGCGGCCCAGTCCTTTGCCGCGCTCGTCGGTCGCAACGACGATGCGCAGCTCGGCCACGTGCGGCGACCACGAGAGCGGATCGCGCGCGATCGTCGCGCAGCCGACCACGTCGCCGTCGCGAAACGCGAGCAGCGTCGTCAGTGCGCCGCGCTCGAGCTCGTGCACCCAGGCGGCGAGCACCTTGGCATGCGTGATGTCGCGCGGCAGAAAGAGCAGGTCGTGCGCCGGTAGCCCGCGCGCGAACGCGGCGACGGCGGCCTCGTCGCCGGCGCGCATGAACCGCAGCTCCACCGGCGCGCCGTCGAGCTCGAGCGTGCGCGGGTATCCGCCGGCACCGTTTGCGCTCACGTCGACCTCGTCGCGAGCCACGCGTCGAGCCGCGGCCACAGCCGTTTGACGGCGTTCGGCCCGGCGACCAAGCTGACGTGACCGCCCTTGAGGATGATCTCTTCCTTGTCGGCCGAGCCGACGTGATCGATCAGCGGCTTGGCGGCGTCGTACGGCACGATGTGGTCGTGCTCGGCCATGGCGTGCAGCATCGGCGCCTCGATCGCGCGCAGATCGACCCGGCGTCCGGCGATCTCGAGCTCGTTGCGATGCAGGCGGTTCTCCCAGATCAGCTCTTTGATCGTCTCGCGGAAGTACTCGCCGGCGAGCGGAAGCGTGTCGGTCGACCAGCGTTCGAACGCGCGGTACGAGCGCACGAAGCGCTCGTCCCACATGTTCTCCCACAGCGTGAACTGGCCGGCAATGCGCGTGGCGGGGCGCAGCATCTCGAAGCCGGTGAAGATCAACTCCGACGGCACGTTGCCGGTCGCGTCGACCAGCTTGTCGACGTCGAAGTAGCGCCGGTCGGCCCACTTCGCGAACAGCTCCATCTTCGAGAAGTCGATCGGCGTGGTGAAGCAGACGAGGTTGGTGACGTCGTTCGGGTGCAGCGCCGCGTACATCACCGACAGCACGCCGCCCATGCAATACCCGATGACGGTGACGTCGTTCTCGCCGCTGTCGTCGCGCACGCGCTGGGCGCACTCGGGGATGAAGCGCAGGGTGTAGTCGGCGAACGTCAGGCCGCTGTCGGCGGCGATCGGCGCACTCCAGTCGATGAGATAGACGTCGTAGCCTTGGCGCAACAGATATTCGACGAAGCTCTGTCCAGGAGCGAGATCGAGGATGTAGCCGCGGTTGCTGGTCGCCATCACGATGAGGATCGGGATTCGGTAGAGCTCGCCGACCTGCGGATGGTAGTGGTACAGGTGCAGCGTGCCCTGCTCGTAGATCACGTCCTTGGGCGTGTGGCCGACGACCGGCGCGGGCGAACCGAAGTATTCGAGCCCCTTGAGGCTGCGCTGGATCGTGCGCTCGACCTCGCTCGCGATGCGATCGGCGGTCGGGTTCACGCCACCGGCTCGGCGCTCGGGGGCTTCTTGGTGCGCGGGGGGCGCTGGCGCGGCGGCTCGGGCGCCGCCGCTTCGCCGGAACGCGGCATTGCAAGGCGTTCGAGCAGCGCGGTCATGCGATCGAGCCGCGTCTCGACGCCGCCCAGCCGTTCGGCGATGGCCAGCACCTCGGTGCGGCTGGGCAGGTTCGCGCTGGCCAGATAGGTGGCCATGAACTGGCGCATCGTCTCTTGCAGCTTGAGCGTCGCGGTCATCGCGCCGTTCATCGAGCTGCTGTACTCGTCCGAGCCCATCGTGCGGTTGGCGATCGCGTTGACGTTCTGCTCCCATTGCGAGAGCAGGTCGCGCCATACGGCGAGCGGATCGTTCTCCTTGTCCGGCATCGTCAGACCTGCGCTGTCTCGGTGGCGCGCTTCTTGGCCTCTTCCTCGTGCAGCGTGGTCTTGAGGATCTTGCCGACCGCGGTCTTGGGCAGCGCCTCGCGGAACTCGATGTGCGCGACCATCTCGTGCTTGCCGAGCTTGTCTTTGAGGAACTCCTTGAGCTCGTCGATGTGGAACGGGTCCGCGCCCTTCTTGAGCGCGATGAACGCCTTGGGCGACTGGCCGCGGTACGCGTCGGGGATGCCGATGACCGACACTTCGGCGACCGACGGGTGGGTGTAGATCGCTTCCTCGATGTTGCGCGGGTAGACGTTGTAGCCGCCGCACAGCAGCATGTCCTTGATGCGGTCGACGATGAACACGAAACCGTCCTCGTCCATGTAGGCGACATCGCCGGTGCGCATGTAGCCGTCGGCGGTCATCACGTCGGCGGTGGCCTCGGGGTTGTTCCAGTAGCCCTTCATCACGTTGGGGCCTTTGATGCAGATCTCGCCGCGCTCACCGAGCGGCACGTACTTCGTCGGGTCGGTGACGTCGGCGAACTTCAGGGAGACGCCGGGAACGGGGATGCCGCACGAGCCGGCCTTGCGCATTCCGCGCATCGGCGTGAACGTGCCCGACGGCGACGTCTCGGTCATTCCCCAGCCCTCGTTGACGTTGCAGCCGGTGACCGCCTGGAACCGCTCCTGGATCTCGAGCGGCAACGGCGCGCCTCCCGAGCCGCAGTACTTGAGCGACGTCAGATCGATCTCCCCGAGCCCCGGGTAGGCCAGCAGGCCGGCGAACATCGTGGGCACGCCCATGAAGATCGTCACCTTCTTGACCGCCAGGTCTTTGACGACGGCTTCGAGATCGAAGCGCGGGTGCAAGATCATCTCGGCGCCGAGCCGGACGCACAGCAGCATCACCGCGGTGAGCGCGTAGATGTGGAACAGCGGCAGTATCAGCAGCGTGCGCTCTTCGCCGGGGACCAGCACCGGCGGTTCGAGCTTGGTCGTCTCCATGTATTGGCTCGTAGCCGCGGTGAGGTTGGCGTGGGTGAGGATCGCGCCTTTCGGCAGCCCGGTCGTGCCGCCGGTGTACTGCAGCACGGCGATCGCTTCGCGCGGATCGCCGATCGGGTGCGGCTGATACGCGCCATCGTTGGCTAACAGGTCGCGGAACGGGACGCGGCCTTCCTGCGCAACGGCGACCCGCTCGCCCAAGTCGGCGTACTCGGGAAAGCCTTGCAGATCGTCGAGGCCGCCGACGACGAGCGTCTTGAACTTGGCGGTGCCCAGCAGCGCTTCCATCTGCGGCAGCAGCGTCGGCACGTCGAGCGTGACGAGGATCGACGTTTCGCTGTCCTCGATCTTATGAGCCAGCACCTGAGCCGCGTCGAGCGGCGAGTAGTTCACCACCGTGCCGCCCGCCTTGAGCACGCCGAAGAAGGCGACCAGATAGTGCGGCGTGTTGGGCAGATACAGCCCGACGTGCACGCCGGGCCCGACGCCGAGCTGTTGAAAGCCCGTGGCGGCGCGGTTCGCCAGCGCGTGCAGCTGACGGTACGTCGCGCGCTTGCCCATGAATTCCACCGCGGGGCGGTCGCCGAACGTCGCGGCCGCCTCGTCGAGAATATCTTGTACGGGTCCAATCGCGAGCGGCGCGTCCCAGCGGGCGGGCGAGGGGTACGACGTGATCCACGGCGTTTGCGTCATCAGATCTCTCCGTTCAGAAGGTACGGCCGGTCACGTTACGCGCCGGCCTGCGCAGCATGACGGGCGATCGCGTCGATGATGGTTGGCCACACTTCTCGGGGGAACGAGTGTCCCATTCCTTCGATGAGCAGGAGTTGCGCGCCGGGGATCGCGGCGGCCGTCGCGCGGCCACCGGGATCGGGGATCAGCGGATCGGCCGTGCCGTGGATCACCAGCGTTGGGACGCGCAGCTCGCGCAGGGCGCGCGTGCGGTTCCCCGACGCGACGATCGCCATCATCTGGCGGGAAACCCCCGCCGGGTTGATCCCGCGGTCGTAGCCGGCGGCGCCTTGGCGCGCGGTCCGGTCGGCGTCGAACGGGAAATGCTCGCCGGCGAGCACCGACCAGGTCGTGACGTATTCGCGCACGTAGCCGGCGCGGTCGAGCGGTACTTTCTTGCCCAGGCGCGCGAGCGCTTTGGGGCGTGGTCCGGGCAGCTTCGGATCGCCCGTGCTCGACATGATCGAGGTGAGCGAGCGAACTCGGGCGGGATAGGCGATCGCGAGCTCCTGAGCGATCGCGCCGCCCATCGACGCGCCGACGACGTGCGCCCGCGCGACGCCGAGCGCGTCGAGCAGTCCCGCCGCGTCGTTCGCCATGTCGCGCAGCGTGTACGGGACGCGAAACCGCAGACCGGTGGCTTGCGCGAACAGCAGCTCGGCGAAGCGCGGCGCGCGCGCATTGGGGAAGCGCGTCGACTCGCCGATGTCGCGGTTGTCGAACCGGATCACCCAGAAGCCGCGGTCGGCCAGCCGCGTGCAGAACTCGTCGTCCCACACGATCATCTGCGCCGCGAGGCCCATGATCAGCAACATCGGCGGCTTCGACCGATCGCCGAACGTCTCGTAGCACAGCCGGATCCCGTTGGACGCCGCAAAGGCGCGCTCGCTCATGGTTTGACAGCGTCGTCCGGCACGAGCGCGAGCACCCAGCGCAACGCCGGACCCTCGGCGAGCTCGACGTGGAATCCGGTCCGCTTAGCCAGCCGCTCGAGCGCGCGGTTCTCGCGCAGCGCGCACGCGATCAAGCGCCGAAACCTGCGTTCGCGCAGTCGCGCGATCAGCGCGTCGATGAGTGCCGCGGCCACGCCCCGCCGGCGCGCGGCGCGCGCGACGACGATCGCGAGCTCGGCCGACTCATCGTCGATGAGCGCGGCATGCGCTGCGCCCAGCGGTGTCTCGCCGTCGAGCGCGATCATCCCGATCATGTCGGGCCGCGTCTCGACGAACCGCTGCACTTCGTCGGGATCGAAGTGGTCGACGAGGTGGAAGAAGCGGCAGTAACGGTCCTCGGCGCTGGTATCGTCGAGGATCGCGCGGTACGCGTCTTCGTCGGACGGCACGATCGAGCGCACGAGCATCGTCGAATGGTTCACCGCGTGTAGCGCGCGATCAGCGGGCCGAGATGCGGATAGGCGGCTGTCAGCATCGAGCGCGTGGTGAGGTGGAACTCGGCGAACTCGAATCCCGGCGCGACGTCGCAGCCGACGAACGCGTAGCCGTCAGGCGCGTCGACGTGGGCGGCGAAGTGCGCTCCGGCGGCGATCGTCGTCTGCGGTGCGTCAGCGCCGACGAGGCGCGTCCCGTGCGCACCGCTGGCGTCGATGACCTCGATCGTCACCGGGTCGCCGCGATAGAAGTGCCAGGTCTCGTCGGACGAGAGCCGGTGGAACGCCGAGAACACCTCCGCGGTCAGCAGAAAGTAGATCGACGTCGTCGCGCTGCGCACTGTCCCGCGCGACGTCGTCACGCGCTCCGCGCTGCGATACGTCTCGCGGTACCAGCCGCCCTCAGGATGCGCTTGCAGCCGGTGGGCGGCGATGAGCCGCTGCGCTTCTGGATGCACCCGGCTCCCTTCGCCGCCGAAACGCACGAGGCCGCCGGGACCGGCACCTCAGCGCGCTGAGGGCGTCCGGACGGTCTTGGCCTCGGCAGTCGGCGCGCGATCGGCGACGTCGGGCCGTGTCATCGCTCGCCGGATGTACGTCGCCCAGAGCTCGCCCAGGAAGAAGCGCAAGAACTCGAAGGTGACCTCGGGCGAGGAGTGCGCAGCGTCGGTGTCGATCGCATGCATCCCCAGCATCAGCTTGGTGAGATCGAACGCATTCAAGTGCAGAACGCCGGCGCCGATGACGGGTCCGCTGGCGTCCTTGCCCTCGTGGAGCTGCACGTACAGCGTCGTCGTGTCGGGCCAGAGCTTGAGGATGAAGTGGTGCCGCACCAGCTTCTTGCCGGCGAAATAGTAGTCGGAGCCGCCGTGGCGAAACCCCGCTTCGTAGACCATCAACTTGGTCTGGGCGTCGTTGCTGGGCGAGAACAGGTTGAAGACGCCGCGGACGGCCGGGATCGCCGTGCCGAAGCCGGCGATGTCGAGATTCCCCGCCAGGGAGCCGGGGTGCTCGGGATCGCGAATGAAGCGTTCGAGATCGTGGACGGTGATCGAAGCGTTCAGCGCGATCGCGGCGTTCTGCGCGCGCCCGCGCCGCGCGCCGGTGACCGGATCGCTCTCGCCCATGGCAAACCAGCCACGCATCGTCTCGCGAAAGGCGATTCCGGGAAGGTTGGCAACCGTAGCCGTCGCCGCCGGGGTCAACGGAGTGCCGGCCGGCGGCACGGCGTCAAGGTACTGCGACGCATCGGCATAGCCCATGTCGACCAGCGTTTCGCCGGTGATGCGGCCGAGAAAGAAGTCCGGATCGAGCGGGATCGGCCGGCTTGGTCGGATGACGTGAACCCGAATGGGGGTCGTTCGGCCGCCCGGCTGATCTCCGGCGGCGATGCGGTCGTTCAACTCGCGGATACGATCGAACTGGTCGAAGAGGCCACCGTTCGCGCTCATCTCGATCATGTGGACGTACTGGTGGAACGCACCATCGTACCAGCGTGGAGAGTTGCCGATGCACCATACGACCCAGATCTCGTCGGCGCCGCGCCGCACGGCCTCGAGCAGGTTCGCGTCGCGAATCCAGACCGCGTCGGTGTACGTCTGCCCTTCGATCTCGACCGCGGGCAGAAAAATCGCGAGCGAGACGCCGGCTACGAGATGTTCGAGCGTAACCTGCTCGTGCGGGATCGGCTCAACGGTCTTGGTCGAGAAGTTCGCCAAGTTGAAGGTTCCCTCGACCGCGCGCTGGCGGTTGATGCGGCCGACGTCGATGCCCAGGTGCGGGAAAACGTGCTCGACGATGCCGTCCGCCGTCCCGAGTGCCGGCAGATCGAGCGGCCGCAGGAACCTGCGAGCCGGCCCGAACGACGCGAAGTGCTTGACGTCGAGCGTCGTCCAGCGCCGGCACATCTCGACGGGCTCGATCCCCGACAGCAGCATCGCGGTATTCATGATGCCGCCCGACGAGCCGTCGACGTGCGCGAAGCCATAACCACGTTCAAACAGCGCCCGAATGACGCCGGCCTGATACGCCACGCGCATCCCGCCGCCGGCGAGCACGAGCGAGCGCCGGGGCACGCCGTCACCCGCCACGTGCGTACTCCGGTCCGGGGCCGCGTCCGAGGCTGCCGAGATAGCCGAGCACGAGGAAGCACGAGGCGAAGTCTTGCAGCGCGACGAGCACCGCGAAGCCGCCCAGGACACCGTGCGCCACGCCCAGCATGACGGCCAGCGAGGCGCCCAGCTTCTGTGCCGCGCACCAGCGCAGCAGCGACGGCGCATCCGCCCCCTCGCGCGTCGCCTGCAGCAGCATTCCGCCGAACAGGATCATGAACATCCCCACCGTTGCGGCGAATTGTACCGCCGCCGGATCGTCGCCGCCGCCGATCAAGCGGAGGACGAACGGCGCCGCCAGCATCTGCACGAGGCCGGCGAGCACGGTCAGAGCGCCGATGAACCTCGCGACCGTGCGCCAGCGCTCACGGCTCATCCCCCGCAGCCGAACTGCTTGAGCAGCAGATACCACATCAGCTCGAACCACATGACCGTGATGATCACCGTGCGAATGTTGTTGAACATCATCCAGCGCGTCAGGTCGGCCGTGAGAACGGGTTGCGTGACGTCGGGCAGGCGCAGCGCGTTGTTGATCGGGAAGACGATCCAATTGCCGACGTAGAACGAGGCGCTCAACAGCACGAACGAAGCGATGTCGAACCAGCGATAGACGGTGTTCCAATCGAGCACCAGCAAGATGATGATCACGAGGTACATCACCGAGACGACGACGGTGAAGAACGCGCGCGCCTTGTCGATCGGACCGAAGAACTGCGGGCGGAAATTGTCGACCGTGAGTTGCTGCCAGCCGGGGAACCAGAAGAAATGCAGTCCCCAGAAGACGCCCAAGTAGATGGAGCTGGTGAAGAACAGCAGCACCTCGGAGACGACGGCCAGAATCTCGAGACCGCTCATGACTCGTGCCCGTGGATCAGCGACGGATCGGGCGCCGGAAGCCAGTCCTGGCTCAGGCCGAGGTCGATGACGCTGGCCATTCCCTCGCGCGGTATCGCCGGCGGGATGTTGCCCGCCAAGAACCACGTTTCGAAGTAGTCGTCGAGGACGCCGTCGACCGACGGGACGAAGCCGGTGAAGATCGGTTCTCGTCCGATGTCGAGCTTCTTGAGCGCCTGCACGCGCGGATGATCGCCGATCACGACGCGGCCCGCTCCGTGGCGAAACAGCGAAAAGCGAAGGTTCCCTTTGAAGTGCAAGTACGATTTCATCAGCAGACCTCGAAACGTGCAATAGTTCGCTGCGTGGGTGTCGATCGGCATCGACATCGGGGGCATATCGATCGAGACGAACATCCCCAGCATTCCGTCCGCTTCGTACAGGCTGCTCACGCTGTCCTTGGTGATCTCGAAGTTGAGGTTCGCCTGATGCTTGGGCATGCCCCAGATACCTTTGCCGCCCTTGACGGAGATCTCGCTGCTGACCGGCAGATCGAAGACGAACTGCCCGACCCCGTACTTCGACTGGAACAGCGCGGGGATCAGCGGCGGCGAGGGTCGCGTTCCGCGCGTGCACGCGATCGCAATGCTGAACTCGATGTACTTGCCGATGTTGGTGTTGACGTAGTTGACGACGGTCACGACGAGCAGCCCGCGGTTCCAGATCCGGAACGGCGAGAGCTCGACGCCGGGCAGCAGTTTGGCCGCCTCGCCGGCGTCGATCGTGAACACCGCGAACAGGCACGGCGTCTCCTTGCAATAGACGGGAAGCGTAAACGGGATCCCGTCGACGACCGACCGGAGGCCGGTGATTTGCTGGAGTCGCTGGCGGCTGGTGATCATGACGGCTCCTATGCGGTGGCGAGCTCGCGAGCGATCAGCGGAAAGATGTCGGTCGCGGCGTAACGGCCCATGAACACGTCGAGGTGTCCGTATTCGGGCAGGAGGTGCAGCGTGTGATCGCTGCGATCCGTGTTCTCACGCAGGTACGCGAACGTGCGCTGCTGGCTTTCGGGGAGGAAGCAGTGATTCTGCGCGCCGGCGAGCAGCGCGAAACGCGCCGAGGTGCGCGGCGCCGAGAGGTAGTCCAATGGGATCGCTTCCGCGGTGGGAACCAGACGCCCCGCGTCGTCAGAGCGCAAGATTTGCTCGAAGAACGAGAGCGGCACCCAGCCGAACTCGTGGCGCAGCCACTCGTGCGTCGCGTCGTCGAGCAGCCGATGATCCCAGAGCGCCGGGAAGCCGGCGCCGTAGGTGAAGCTGACCAGCTTGCAGACGTCGTTCTCGCACTCGCGGTGGACGACGTCGACGGCGGTTCGAATCAGCCGCGGAAGACCCGTCACGGGGCCGTTTCCCCAGCTCGGATCGAGGTAGAGCAGGTTCACGCTGCGCAGGAACGGGACGGCTGCGCGCAGCTTGAAGTGCGACCAGCGCGGGATGACGGGGTGCAGCGAGACCGCATTGCTGACGACGACCCGGACCTGCGGGAGCAGCCCGGCCGCCGCGGCCATCGCGAAGCTCGTCGAGCCCTGACAGTGGATGACGGCGCGCACGTCGTCGGAACCGGTTCGCTCGACGATCTTCTCGACGGCGCGCGGATGGTCGTACGCGGCGGCCTGGTCCAGCGTCCACTCGCGCGGTTCGAGGTCGATGCAGGCGCGCCAGTTCTCGAGCCAGACGTCCCAGCCGTCGGCGAGCAAGTAGTCGACGAGCGTCTCGCGAACCGGCGCGCGGAAGATGTTTGCGCGGACCCCGGCGCCGTGAACGAGTACGACCGGACCGTGAACCGGCGGACGGGAACCGAAGACGTGGATCAGCTGGCACTCGAGGCCGTCGCCGGAACGGAATTCGACGATCTCCTCGGCCCGCTCGGAGATGACGTTCACGTGCTGACAGGTTGCTCGACGGCGCTTGGGTAACCTCCTGGACCGGGCGCACATTCCGAGCGCCCGTGCGGGCGTGACCACATGAGCGAGCATTTTGACGCGGTCGTCGTAGGATCGGGCTTCGGCGCTTCGGTGAATGCGCAGCGATTGTCCGAAGCCGGGCTCGGCGTGTGCGTGCTCGAGCGCGGCAAGTCGTACGGTCCGGGCGACTTCGCGCGCTCGCCGGCGGAGATGCGCGACAACATCTGGGATCCCGATGACGCGAAGTTCGGGCTGTTCGACATTTGGTCGTTTCGTCATCTGGAGTCGATCGTCTCGGCGGGCCTCGGGGGCGGCTCGCTGATCTATGCCAACGTGCTGATCCGCAAGGATGAGAAGTGGTTCGTGCGCGACGGCTACCAGGGCACGGCGTACGAGTACTGGCCGATAACGCGGGAGATGCTCGATCCGCATTACGCGAGGGTCGAGCACATGCTCAACGCTCAGGAGTACCCGTTCGGCGATCCGCCGTACGACGCGACGCCAAAGACGCGCGCGATGCGCGACGCGGCGATCCGGCTGGGAATTCGCGTTACCGACCGCGAGCACATCGACCCCTCGACTCCGCAGTGGTACCTCCCGCTCCTTGCCGTGACGTTCGCGAACGACGGCGAGCGGCCGATCCCGGGCCGCACGATTCGCGAGAAGATCCGCAATCTGCACGACCGCGACCGGCAGACCTGCCGCCTGTGCGGCGAATGCGACGTCGGCTGCAACTACGGCGCGAAGAACACGCTCGACTACACCTACCTCTCCGCCGCCAAGGCGAAGGGCGCGCAGATCCGTACGCTTGCCGAAGTGAAGCGCTTGCGTCCCTTTCGCAGCGGCTACGAGGTCGTCTACGCCGCGCACGACGAGGGAGGCAGCGAGCACACCGTCACCTGCGACCGTCTCATCCTTGGCGCGGGCACGTACGGGACGACCTATCTGCTGCTGCGAAATCGCGACGCGTTTCCCGCCTTGAGCAGCCGGTTGGGCGAGCACTTCAGCGGGAACGGCGACGTGATCTCGTTCGTCTTCGACTGCGCGGAGCAAGGCGATCAGGGTACGACTCGGATCAGGCCGATCGACGGCTCGCACGGGCCGGTGATCACCAGCACGTTTCGCCTCCCGGACGACGTCGATGCACCCGGCTCTGGACGCGGCTTCTACCTCCAGGACGCCGGCTACCCCGGCTTCGTCGATTGGTTGGTGGAAGTGGGCACGGCCGGCGAGAGCGGCGTGAAGCGAATCGCTCGATTCTTGCTCGATCGTCTGGCCGCGCTGATCAGTGACTCGCCGAGGTCGAGCATTGGAGGCGACATCGTCGCACTGCTCGGCAAAACGCGCGTGTCGTCATCGTCGATGCCGCTGCTGGGGATGGGGCGGGATCAGCCCGACGGCCGCATGAGCCTGCGCTACGGCCGCGACGGTGAGGCGTGGCTGGACGTCAACTGGAGCGATGCCGGGTCGATGACGTATCTGCGGCGCGTGATGCGCTTCTCCGAGGCGATCGGGCGAGCCCTCAACGGCACGTTCCGCGAAAACCCGGCCACGCTGCTGCTCAACCAGCTGGTTACGGTCCACCCGCTGGGTGGATGCGTCATGTCGCGGAGTCCGGCTGAAGGCGTGATCGACACCTGGGGCCGCGTGTGGGGGTACGACAACCTGTACGTCGTCGACGGTTCCGCGCTGCCCGGCCCGGTCGGTGCGAACCCCAGCCTGACGATCGCCGCGTTTGCCGACCGCTGCGCCGACGGCATCATCGATCCCGCGATCCGCGGCTAAGATGTGCCGCGCGCCGCGATGATCTTCGCGTAGCTGCCCGCCGACGGCGTGCACACGCGCGTGAGCGCCGGATCGTGGTCGAGGTCGATGTAGTACAACCCGAAGTTGCTGTTCTCGTCGAACTTGAGGCCCCACTCGCGGTTCGACGTGATCGCCCAGCAGAGGTACCCGTCGACCCGTACGCCTTCCGAGCGCGCGCGCTGGACCTCGGCGATGTGGCGCTCGAGGTAGACGTCCCGCGGGATCTGGTCGGCTACGTCAACCGAACCGTTCTCGATCACGAACAGCGGCTTGTCGGGAAACATCTGCGCATGTTCGTGGAGCATCTGCCGCAGGACGCCCGGCCAGACCGGCGCGTTGGCGTACTTTTGCTCCGACGCCGCGAACAAGTGCCCGATGTCCGTGAAGCCCAGCGCACTGATACCCCAGTAGTAGTCGAGTCCGACGTAATCGAGCTTGCCGACGCAGGCGCTCGGGCACAGAACCGGCGCCAGCTTGCCCGCGAGCCCGAGAGACCACCAGTTCGTGCTGACGATCGTCGAGAAGACGGCGGCGATGCGCAGCAGCGGATCGAGCCAGCGCAGCCAGAACGATCGCACCGAGCTGATGCGCTGCGCGTCGTCCACCGCGACGAACTGCACCCGCGACGGGTCGCCGCACAGCCGCGCCGCGATGAAGCGGGCCAAGTCGGGCTCGAGTCCGACGAAAGACCCGTCGGCTGCGCGCATGCACAATCCGGCGATTCCCGGACGGACGGCGACTCGAAGGAGGTTGCGCCGGGTGACCGTCGCGAGCGAGCTCGTTCCGTAGGTCGGCGCGTTTGCGATCGCGATCGGCGGCGCGCCGGCGGTCAGGTTGGCGACGTTCGCGCGCCGGCCTTGCTTGGGAGCTTCACCCGCAGCGATGTCGAGATGCGTTTGCACCGAGCTCTGCCACGGCGTCTCGCCGGCGTGCCGGTCCGGGTCCTTGAAATCGCGGATCGCGGTGTCGATCGCCTGAAGGAGATCGCGATTTCCCGGCGCGACCGCTGCGGCGTACGGCTGGTCCGTATCCGGGATCGTCGTCATCACCAACGGACCCGCTGCGAACGGCCGCAGCACGACGTCGTCGTCGAGCACGAGCTCGACGCGGCCGGAGCGCAATTGCTCGGCGGCATCCTCGACGCCGGCGACCTCGACGACCGACGCGGCGGGAAAGCGGTCGCGGGCCTCGTCGACCGCGGTCGTCCCGCGCGCCGCAGCGATGCGGCCGCGCCAGCCGCTGAACGTGTCCGCCGCGGGAGCCGGCCCGTTCGAGAGCAGGGCGAGGTGCGCGACGAAATATGCTTCGGAGAACAGCGCGTCGTCGGTGCGATCGGGGGTGAGCGTGAGCTGCGCGATGACGACGTCCGCCGATCCCGACTCGAGCACGTGCCGCTCGGTCAGCCGGCGTCCCTGCTTGGCAAGATCGTCCGCGGAGTGCACGCGCGTCGCGTTTCGATCGACGATGCGCTGCAGCCACGCCGGGAGGCCGAGCAGTAACGGGTTTGCGCCGATCAGCGGTTCGCGCCACCCGTTCGCACGGTAGACGGCCTTGATGGCATCGTACGCCCGTGCGTTCGCTTCGAAGAGATTCGGGATGAGCTGAGCGACTTTGCCGATCTGCGTGGCCGTATCGGCTCCCGGTGGTAGGCCGGGCGGCATCGGATAGGCGCGCGACCACCACGGCTTGATGTAGCCGTAGACCAGCTGATTGGGCTCGTTGATCGTTACGTAATAGGTGATCAGGTCACCTAGACGCGTCGCAACCTGCTCCGCATATTTCGCGAACCAGGCGGGGAAGTCGGTCGCGACCATTCCGCCGCGATGCTCGACGTGAATCGGCCACGTGTTGTGATGCAGCGTGACGAACGGCTCGAGCCCCTCGTCCCGCAGCTTGCGCAAGACCTGGCGATAATGCTCGAACGCGGCGTCGTCCCACTGGTCCTTCACCGGTTCGAGCCGCGACCACGCGAGCGAGAGCCGAAAGGCGCTGCAGCCCAACCCGTTGGCTAGTTTCGCGTCTTCACCGTAGCGGTTCCAGAAGTCGGTCGCGGCGCAGCGCATCTGCAGCGCGCGGTTGCGTTCGTAGACGTCACGAATGTCCTGCCTCGCGTCGACGTACGCTTCGCACTGATGATCGGCGGTTGCTACGCCGAATCGGAACGCCGGCGTTTCGGGGAAACGATCGATAGCTGGGCGGGGCGGGCCGAACCGCAGCATTCGCTCACAACCGCCAGTCGCGGACCATCGCGGCCAGCATCTTGCGCAGCGCGAGCACGAGAAGTATCGCCAGGATCCACCCAAGATACCGACGCATCATCGTCTAGCCTCCGCATCCCGCGTTCTCGTCGATCCACGTCGCACCCTTTTGAAGCCGTCGACGCAGGCGATCGTTTCGCGCAGCGGCGCAGCGCCGAAGGCTCAGGCCGAAGCGCGCGACCGCTCGACGGTTCGATAGAGCAACGCCTCGGCGACGTGCTCGCGGGCGATGTCGCCGGCGCCGGCGAGGTCGGCGATGGTCCGGGCGACGCGCGCGATGCGGTCGAACGCGCGGGCGCTGATGCTCCCCCGGCGGACCGCGCTTTCGAGCAGTGCGAGCGAATCGGCTGCCAGCGGGCAGAGCCGGCGGAGAACGGCCGCCGGGATCGCCGCGTTGGTCGCGGCGCTTGTGCCGCGCAACCTGGCCGACTGCAGTCTGCGCGCGGCTTCGACCCGCGCGCGAATCGTCGCCGATGTCTCGGCCGGACCACGCTGCACCAGCTCGTCGAACGAGACGCGCGAAACGGCAACGTGCAGGTCGATGCGATCGAGCAGCGGGCCGGAGAGTTTGCCGAGATACTTCTGCACGGAGACGTCATCGCAGCGGCAGTCGCTGCCGCGGACGCCGCGAAACCCGCACGGACAGGGATTCATCGACGCCACCAGCGTGAAGCGCGCGGGAAAGGTCAGCGTGCCGGCCGCGCGCGCGATCGTGACGCTGCCCTCTTCGAGCGGCTGGCGCAGCACCTCGAGCGTCGCGCGCGGAAACTCGCCGAGCTCGTCCAAATAGAGGACGCCGTTCTGCGCCAGCGATATCTCGCCGGGCCGAGGAAAGGCGCCGCCGCCGACGAGCGAGATCCGGCTTGCCGTGTGGTGCGGCGCGCGGAACGGCCGAGCCGCTACGACGCGTGGACGCGGTCCCAATAATCCCGCGACGCTGTAGATCTTGGTGACCTCGAGCGCCTCGGCCGTCGTCATGACCGGTAGAATCGACGGGACACGGCTGGCGAGCATCGTCTTGCCGCAACCGGGCGGTCCGACGAGCACGACGTTGTGACCGCCGGCGGCGGCGATCTCGAGCGCACGTTTCGCGACTGCTTGGCCGCGCACATCGGTGAAGTCGCCGCAGGCATTGCGATCGTTCGGATCGACCACCGTCGTGCCGCGGCGGCGAAACTTCGCACCGTGCCCGAGGATGACGGCAACGGCATCGACCAGTGACGGAACAGCATACACGTCGATGCCGTCGACGAGAGCCGCCTCGTCGCGATTGATCGTCGGCACGATGATGCTCGCAAACCCGGCTTGCTTTGCGGCCAGCGCCATGGCCAGCACGCCCGGAACCGCGCGCAAGGTGCCGTCGAGGGCAAGTTCTCCACACGCGACGTAGTCACAGAGCGGCTCGCGCGCCAGCTGCTCGTCGGTCGCGAGCAGAGCCAAGGCAATGGCGAGATCGAACGCGACGCCGGATTTGCGCATGTCGGCCGGCGCGAGATTCGCCAGCAGCCGGCCGGGCGGAAATCCGAAACCCGAGTTGACGATCGCCGCGCGGACGCGCTCGCGCGCCTCGTTCAGTGCGCGGTCAGCCAGGCCGACGAGCGTGAAATTGGGGAGTCCAGCCGCCGAGTCGGTTTCGACCCGCACGACGTGCGCATCGATCCCGGCAATCGCCGCGGAAAAGCTCAGCGCGAGCATGCACCCGCATTTCACGCGCTCCGAACGGGTTGGCTAGGGTGCCGGTTTGTTGAGCGCGTTCACTGCCAGGGCTTGAGGGTCCGCAAGAAGTCGATCAGCGCCTGCGCGATCACCGCGCGTCCGTGCACCGAGAAGTGCGCGTCTTGGGTACCGAAGAGCGCGGAGTGATTGGGCGTTCGTGATTCCGCTTGCAGGATCGCCCAGCCGTCGAGATACGGTACTCCGGCCGCTCGTACGGCCGCGTTCATGAGATCCCCGACCTCACTGGGTGGCGTGACTTGACCCGCGCTCACGCCCGACACCAGCGCGTTCCAAGCTCCCTCGGCCGGCGACAGGTCCGCGGGGACCGGCGTGGTGACGACGACCAGCTTCGTTCCGTGCTCGCGCAGCTCCGCGTCGAGCCGTCTGAGCTCGACGGCCAGCGCTTTCGTCCATTTCGAAGCGCCGGCGGACTGGACGCCGGCCGCCATGACGTGGCCGCAGAGGAAGCTCACCGTGACGGGATTGATGTCGACGACGACCAGATCCGCAGCGTGGCTCTGCGCGAGAACGATGCTGACAAACGACGTCTCTGCGGTGAGGCCCGCGCCCGGAAACGCGAACGGCGTGACCCGCAATGCCCGCGATGCCACGCGGAGATCGTCGGCCAAGCCGCTCTCGACGATGCCGGGAATCGAATCGCTCCACCGCATGTAGTTCCAGAGATTCGACGTGCCCACGAACGCGACGCTGTAGTTCTGCGGATCCTCTCGCGGCCGCGGCGCAAGATCATCGACCACTCGAACGTCGTGCGCGCGGTCGAGATTGCTGATGATGCGAATCCGCCGGCTGCCGGAGTCGGCAACGACGATTCTGCCCGACGGATCGATGGCGATGCCCATCGGAGCGTCGAACCGGGACGCGTCGCCTCGGCCGTCGCGGTGACCAGCGGTCGAGGCGCTGCCGTCGACCACGTCGATCCCACCGAGCACCTGCGGCGCGGCCGCATACCAGTCGAGATACCGTACCGCGTCGCCGCGCACATCCGTGTAGACCACGCTATTGTCGTCGAACGCCGTGGCCGCGAAGGGGTAGCCCAAGGGCTCGAGACCCTGCATCTGGCGATTGCCCTGACCGTATGCCTCCGGCGTAGCAAAGCGTTGGATGGTGCCATCGGGATTCCGGCGCACCAGACCGAGCAGATCGGCGACGAACAACTCGGCGCCATGCGGAGTGTCGCCGCCGCCACCCCGTACGGCGTTCCCCCGCTGAGCTCCGATATTCGGCCGACCCGTCCGTCCGGCGAGATCGTTCGCATGCCGCTGGCGGGATCGGCGACGTACAACACTCCCTTGGCGTCGAACGCGAGGCCGACCGGCCGAACGAACGACGCCTGCGCGAGCGGACCGTCCTGTCCGCCGACGCGCTGCGGCGAACCCGCGAACGTCGTCACCACGCCTTGGGTCGAGACCTTTCGGATGCAATGGTTGTTCGTATCGGCTACGTACAGCGCGCCGTCATGCCATACAATTCCGGCTGGCCGATCGAACCGCGCTTCGGCGGCGGCGCCGTCGCGGTACGCGCCGGCGACCCAAAGACCTTTCGCGACCAGATTTCCCCGCCGGCGAGGGTCCGCACCGAACCGGACGCACCGATGGCGCGTATGCGCTGCGCCCCAGCGTCGCTCACGTACAGCGTCCCGTCGGGGCCGTATGTCAGGCCGAACGGCATGACGAACGACGCGTGCATCGAGTCGCCGTCGGCGAATCCCGCCGCGCCGGATCCGGCGAGGGTTCGGACGTCGACGTCCGGATTCGTCGGCATCGCTGCGGCCGGCGCGCTGCCCACCCCGAACGCCGCCACCATGGAAGCGACGAGCGTGCACCGCCGCAGCACGTTATAGCACCTGACCGTCGTCGTCGGCGCCGAGCAAGAGCCCGCGGACGATCGCGATTGGGGCGTTGCCGTGGGCCAGGAACGCGTCGTGGAACTTCTGCAGCGTATACGCGCTGCCGAGTTTCCGGCGCCAGTCGTCGCGCAGTTTGAGGACCTCGAGTTTGCCCAGCGTATAGTAGCCGTACAGCGGGTCGGCCGTACCGCGCGTCGCCTCGCGGCGCGCGACGGCCTCGGGCAGATAGGCGTTGTCGACGAAGAACCTCGTCCCTTCGTCGACGGTCATGCCTTGCGTGTGCTCGCGCAGACCGACGATGTAGCGCGCTTCGCGCTGCAGGGCCATGCCGAGCTGCGCCAAGCGGGTCTTGGGATCGCCGTCGCCGAGGCCTTCGTCGACCATCATCTGCTCGCAGTAGTGCGCCCAGCCTTCGGTGTAGGACGAGTTGCCGGCCAACGCGCGCACCAGTGAAAGCCTCTGCGTTTTGTGCAGCACGAAGTTCAGATAGTGGCCGGGCATGACTTCGTGCGCGCTGATGATCGGAAACGCATACCGGTTGTAGAAAGCAAGATGCTGCGCTCGTTGCTCGTCGCTCCACGACGGCTCGACCGGCGTCACGTAGTAGTACGCCTGTGTCGCAACCGTCTCGAACGCGCCAGGCGTGTTCATGGCGGCCAGCGTCGTCTGTCGGTTGAAGGACGGCGTCTCGACGACCCGCACGTCGTTCTCGGCGGGCAGCGTTACGAGATCGTGCGACTCGACGAAGGCGCGCAGCGAGGCGAGGTGGTTCTGCGCGGTCGACATGAGGTCGCCGGCCGCAGGGTGCTCGCGTCCGAGCGCTTCATAGACCTCCTGCGGTGACTTCGACGGGTCGATCCGCTTCGCTGTTTCGACGAACTTCGCTTGCGTGGCGGCCAGCGTGGCGGTGCCGACCTTTTCGTACTGCTCGAGCGCGATCGGGCGGCCTTCCTGCAGCTCCAACCGGCGCGCGAACAGCGCCGGACCGATCGCGTACGTGCCGCTCGGATGCGCGAGCGGGCCGGCTTGCATCGCGGCCGCGTATGCTTCGAGCGCAGCGACAGCGGCATCGTTCGCGCTCGTGAACTCGGCCTGTAGCGTGGAATCCTCGACACCGGCGAACGCCTCGGGCACGGTCGTGCGGAAGAACGAGATCGCTCCGCGCACGTTGTTCAGGGCGAGCTGGCCCGTGATCTCGTCGACCGTCGTCGTGTTCTCGCGCCCGGCAGCGAGCAGCGCCGGAATCGCGCGCTGCCGAGCGGTCGCGGAGCGCATGCGATCGGGCAGCGGCGCGAACTCGCGCGAGAGGATCGCGTACACCGCGCTCGACGCCGCGCTCGTGTAGCGGCTGGGGTTGTGGCGCCACAGCTCCTGCTCTTCGTCGATCGCCAGCTCCGTCTCGAGCGCGGCCCGCATGATGCCGACGTCGGCGCGGTCGTCGGCCGAAAGCTGCTGCACGTCGAGCTCATCGAGGTCGCGCAGCTGGAGCTTGCAGTCGGCGATTCGCCGCGCGTAGGCGTCCGCGCTGAGATCCGGCAGGCGGTCGTCGTAGGCGTGGAAGCCGGCATTCGTCGCGTCCGTCGGCTCGTCCGCGAATCGGTCGGCGACGTAGCGCTGCTCGAGCGCGGCCAGCAGCGGCGAATCGGTACCGGCGTCGGGCAACTGCATGACGATGACTTTCGCGCCCTGCACGGAACGTCGCCTCCTCGCGAAAAACGTACGGTACCGCAATGTCGTCGTATCAGGTCACGCCGGTCGAGGTGGGTACGAACGCTGCCATGGAGTACCGCAAGCTCGCCGACGAAAGCGGCCTCGCGACCTATGCGCTCATCTTCGCCGACGGCGACGAGGCCGCCGCCGAGCTGGCCCGGTTCGCTCGCGAGACCGGCGTGGACGGCGCGGAGCTCAGCGGCATCGGCGCGGCATCGCGCGTCTCGGTCGGCTGGTTCGACTTCGCAACGGCATCGTACGAACCGACGCGGATCGACGAGCAGGTTGAGGTCGTCGCCCTGCTGGGCGACATCGCAACGACGGAGGACGGCAAACCCCAGGTCCACGCGCACCTGGTCGTCGCCAAGCGCGGCGGAGCGGCGTTCGGCGGACATCTGTTGGAGCTGCACGTCAAACCGACGCTCGAGGTGATCGTCACCGAGACGCCGACGCACCTGCGCAAGCGCGCGGTCCCCGGCCTCCCGATCGCGACCATTCGCCTGCGCGAAAGCGGCTGAGCAGCGCAAGACTACCGGACCGGTCGGCGAACGGCGGTTGGATGCAACGGGCCGTTTTTGTGGCGGGCTCGCTTGCCGCCGTGGCGGCGTTGGCGGCGCCCGCGCGCGCCGCGCAATGGTCGTACAAGTACGCTCACAACCTCCCCGTCGGGCACCCGCTTCACATCCGCACGGTTCAGATGTGGGACGAGGTCCGCACGCGCACCGGCGGGCGGCTCGACGTCACGGTGTTCCCCAACAACCAGCTCGGCGCCGATCCGTCGGCGCTCGCGCAGCTGCGCTCCGGCGCGATCCAGTTCTTCACCGCGTCCGGCGGCCTGCTCGGCGCCACCGTTCCGATCGCGTCGATCGAAAACGTCGGGTTTGCGTTCAAGGACTCCGCCGAAGCGTTTCGCGCGATCGACGGCGCGCTGGGCGCGTTCGTGCGCGACGAGATCGCGGCGAAGGGGCTGATCGCGCTCGACCGGATCTGGGACAACGGGATGCGCGAGATCACGACGAGCACAAAGCCGATCCGCAGCGTCGACGACCTGGCCGGCTTCAAGATCCGCACGCCGCCCGGCGCGCTCTGGATCGATCTGTTCAAGACGCTCGGCGCGTCGCCCACGCCGATCGCTGGCGCCGAGCTGTACCTCGCGCTGCAGACGCACATCGTCGACGGTCAGGAGAACGCCTTGGCAGGGATCGAAGCGACCCGGCTGTTCGAAGTGCAGAAGTACCTCTCATTCACCAACCACATGTGGGCGGGCTACTGGATGCTCGCCAACGGCGACGCCTGGAAGTCGCTGCCGGCCGACGTGCAGTCGGTGGTCGCGCAGGCCAACGCGCGGTATGCGCTCATGCAGCGGCGCGACCTCGCGCTGCTCAACGTCTCGCTGGCCGACAAGCTGCACCGGCGCGGGATGGAGCTCATCGCGGTCGACGCACGACCGTTCCGCGACAAGCTCCGCCCGTTCTACGCCAAGTGGAAAGCCGAGTTCGGCGATCGCGCTTGGAGCTTGCTCGAGCGCTACTCGGGACCGCTCGCGTGAGGTCGCTCGACGGACCTCGCGCGACCGAGATCGCTGCCGACGAGGTCGACGCGCTCACCATCCCGCAGCAGATCGCGATCGCGATGCGCGTCCTCGAGCGCGGTGGCTGTTGCCAGGATGCCGCCGGCCAGATCGTGGTGCGCAACCCCGAGCGCGCGGGAACCTACTACACGAACCCGTGGGGCTTCACGTGGGAGGCGCCGCGCGCAACCGACGTCCTGCTCATCGACGAGCACATGCAGGTGCTCGAAGGTCGACCCGGCCTCGCGCCCAGCGGCAGCCTGGAGCTGCAGTTCGGC
>Ga0302326_10002450_pt1 | contig 45282 bp, 35 predicted proteins | sample Palsa_T0_3_FD_202264 | JGI IMG/M metagenome (GOLD analysis project Ga0302326, IMG submission 202264) | Peat permafrost microbial communities from Stordalen Mire near Abisko, Sweden - Palsa_T0_3 | ecosystem: Environmental > Terrestrial > Soil > Palsa > Peat permafrost | place: Sweden: Abisko... | reverse complement strand
GGAGCCGATCACGCCGCCAAACAATCCGGTCACGATGCGTGCCCCTAAGAGGAGCGGGTAAGTGGTGGCCAGGCCGCACAGCAAGGTGCCCAGCATGAATCCAAAATAGAAGAACAACAGCAGGCGCTTTCGGTCGAATCGGTCGGCGAAGCCCGCCGCCAGGAATCCCGACACTCCGGCGCTGAAAGCGTAGGAAGACACTGCGAGGCCAAACTGCTGGGGACTGATGTGCAGGGTCGGCATCACGATCGCCCCGAGAGGCGAGATGATCATGAAGTCCAGAATTACGGTGAACTGCAGAAATCCCAGAATGCCGATCACGACCTTCTGGTAGCCCGAAAACTGGATACGAGCTGGACCGCTTGTTACGGTCTTATCCATGGTCCCCTGCGTCAGTTGAGCCGTCGTGCGATGCTGGCGGCGATGATGCTGAGAGCAGTGGGCTGCGATTTTCTGCCGCTCGGCCGCTAACACGCTTTCGGTACGTCAAGTATATAATCGCCCCGGTACTGGCGATTATATACTTGACAAAAGTAAGCCCTAGGGGGAAAATGCAGCCATAAACGAGGGATTCCCCGATGGACGCCAGCTACTCCGACCCAATCTTCACCGACGAAACAGCCGCCCGCGAGGCGCTGGAATCTGTCCGCTGGCCCAATGGTCCGGTCTGTGTTCATTGCGGCGGTACGGAGCATGTGGTGCGCGTCGAGGGCAAGAAACAGTCTCACCGTCCCGGCCTGCTGTACTGCAACGACTGTAAGGGCCAGTTCACGGTCACAGTCGGCACGGTTTTCGAGCGTTCCAAGATCCCGCTGACCAAGTGGTGGCTGGCAACGCACCTTTTGTCGTCGTCTAAGAAAGGCATGTCGAGTCACCAGATTCACCGCACCCTTGGGGTTACGTACAAGACTGCATGGTTCATGACGCATCGTATTCGCGAGGCAATGGCTCCCGCGAAGGATGCTGGCCCGCTCGGCGGCTCTGGTAAGACTGTCGAAGCTGACGAAACCTTCCTTTCCAAGTCTCCCAAGACCCGCAAGACAAAGCCGCTTCATGCGAAGCCTGATCGCCAAGTGCTGAGCCTTATTGAGCGCGGCGGTGCGTTGCGCTCCGTCTATCTCGATGGCAGCAACGTGCGTGCGGCGCTCACCCCGAAACTTCTCCACGACGATAGCCGACTTGTGACGGATGGCGCGCAGCACTACAAGTTCCAAGTGCGCAAGCATGAATCCGTCGATCACTCCAAATACGAATGGGTCCGTGGCGACGTACATACCAACTCGCTTGAAGGGTTCTTTTCGATCTTCAAGCGCGGACTGACTGGCGTATACCAACATTGCGGGTCGCAGCATTTGCATCGTTATCTCAGTGAGTTCGACTTCCGCTACAACAATCGCGCGAAACTCGGCATTGATGATGGCGCTCGCACGGTCACGGCGCTCAAAGGGATTGAAGGCAAGCGCCTCACGTATCGACGGCCTGACGCAGCGTAAGAAAAAGCGCGCGAGCAAAAGGCTCGAAGCAAAGTGGCATCTGCTTCGCGAAAGCGACGTAGATGACGGTCCAATGCAATTGGAGTTTCCATTCTGATAAGGCACTCTAATGGCAAAAAGCTCCCGCCCAATTACCGGCACGTTCCGCGCTGAATTCACCAGCGCTATCGTAGTGAGGAAACTACCAGATGAACTAGCAGTGCAGCTAGGACATATCGCCTCTATTTGGTCCCTAATTGAGCAATGCATAAAATACTGCATTTATATAGCTATCCCGATAGATCAAGTTGCTGGACGTTTAGTTATTGGAACTGCGAGGCAGTCAGATCAATTGAAAAAATTGGAACAATTATTAACAGTACGAAAATTCAAAATTGCTACAGACATCGACAAGCTTCAACGCAACATTGCCTCTCTTGAAATACAGAGAGATAAATTTATTCATGCCCATTGGTCAAAAATGGAATCGGGAGAATTCTGTATCCCAGATATTGAAGGCCAATGGAACCTTGGCCCAGGATTCCCCAGCCTACGAAAGCGGGCTTTCCCGGCACCCGCGATAGTTACAGCAAAAACGCTCTCCGACTTTGTCATGGAGCTTGAAAAGGCAGTGGAGGAACTGGAGAAGCTATTGCAGGATCTTGCTGCGAATGTAGCTCCAACATTGCGCAAAATAGTTCGCGCACGAATGGACGTGCTTGATCAGTCTCAGGATCAAACTGCAGAAGTAGTGATGTCCCAACGTCCTCCATTTCTGGAGTGATTTCGACGTTAAGAGCGTTTTTTTCGGGTGCGCTTTGGCTTCCCGTGTCCGGTAAGCCGCTCATGAGGCACCGGCGGGGTTCTGACCAGCCGACCCATGATCGAGCGCGCCAAGGCCGATACCTCGGCGGGCGGCCGTTCCAAGTCTGGGTCTGGTTTCTTGGGCATGTTCAACTCCTTGCCCGATTAAAGCGCATCTAGACCCTAGGTTTCCAGCGTAAGTATAGGGTTTCATGGCACTTTTCTTAAGTACACAATCGCCCCGGTACTGGCGATGTTACACTTGACAAACCACGTCCAAAAGAGCATGATTTCTCCAAGCCCGGAGAACGATCATGACTTCCTACCTCAACGCCCCGCACTTCACCGATGAGCAAGCCGCTTACGATTACGTAGAGGGCTATCTCTGGCCGCATGGACCGGTTTGCCCGCACTGCGGCAATTGCGACCCCACGCGTATCCGCCGCCTCATGGGCAAGGCGACGCGCGCGGGACTGCGTAAGTGCAACGAGTGCCGTAAGCAGTTCACGGTGAAGATCGGCACCATCTTCGAGGATAGCCATGTGTCGATGACCGTCTGGCTTCAGGCGATCTACCTTATGTGCGCGTCCAAGAAAGGCATTAGCACGCGTCAGCTCCAGCGCATGATCGGTGGCAGCATGAAAACCGCGTGGTTTGTAGGGCACCGTATTCGCCATGCGATGGCCCCTGCGGCGGACGCTGGCCCGATTGGCGGCGCTGGCAAGTCGGTTGAGGCGGACGAAACCTACCTGTCCAAGTCTCCGAAGACTCGCAAAGCTCCGGGCACGAAGCTCAACGCCAAGCCTGCACCGATGGTGTTCTCGCTCGTTGAGCGCGGCGGCAACATCCGCAGCATGTACCTTGACGATAAGAACGTCCGAAACGCGCTGTTCGAGCACTTGCACGACGACAGCCGCTTGCTCACCGATGGCTCGCAGGCGTATCGCTTCCAAGTCCGCAAGCATGAGTCTGTGGACCACAGCAAGTACGAATGGGCGCGCGGCGACGTTCACACCAACACTCTTGAGAACTTCTTTTCGATCTTTAAGCGCGGACTGGTCGGCGTCTATCAGCACATGGATAAGAAGCACCTTGGCCGGTATCTGGCTGAATTTGATTTTCGCCACAATACGCGCGTGAAACTCGGCATCAACGATGCGCAGCGCGCGGCCATTGCGGTGCGCGGATTCAAAGGCAAGCGGTTGACCTATAAAACAGCTCACTAAAGGGAAGCGACTGGCGATCATTGAACAGCTTGTATTCGATTGGATGGAACGGGAATGACTGAAGAACCTAAGACTCAATGGCTTCCGGTTTCGGAGCCGATCTCCGTAGGGTTAACAACAACGGGGGAATTGATGATCGAATGGGATCTCGTCTTAGCCACACCCGAGGGCCATCCGTTGTCAGGGATAGAACTTCCACGGTCTCGGTTGGGGATTCTTCTACCAGTGGCAACAATAAAAATCCTGACACGGTATCTTGATACTTTGCGAACCATGCCGGAAACGCTCTCCGCAGAAAAGCCAGAGCCAGGCGCTCATTGAATTTACGGAGCATTTATGGCCACCAAAAAGAAACGCCTCAAAGACACGCCAGAGCAGCAGCACAAGCGTTTCGTGGAAACGGCCAAAGAAGCTGGGGCCGATGAGCGCCCAGAGGCGATGAAGGAAGCCTTACAGAAAATAGACATTAGGAAACCTGTCGCTCGCCACCAGAGGAAAGCTTAGGATTCCCTGATGGCTTCACCGCAAGGTGATCCAATCGCCTGCACAGGAAATTCAGCGTTACTGGCTCTGCAAACAAGACCTGTGTATTTACTTCAATAAGGCTTATAAGGTCTTTTCTTTGAGCGCGTTGCTTCTCAAGCGGGCCGCCCCTCAGTCGCTCAAACTCTTTTCGTACGAGCCACGCGAGCATGTCGGCAGCCTGCGCGCCACTTGTGGCTTCTTTAGGCACAAAAGAATGGCCGCCGTACCGATGAAGAGCGTTAAGCTCTGGATCTTTAAATATCCTTTTCATAAGCGCGTCGGCTTTACCTTCGTCTTCAAAGCCGGATTCAAAAAAATAAGCGATCTTCCCCAGCGAGTTTATGTTTGACGCAAAGCCCTGGACTCCGATCATGAAAGCCCAGACGCATAGCTCATACGGAGTGGACGCTTTCCATGCATCCGTGGCGCATCGTTGAAACTCGGATTTATCCAGAGCTATCGCCATGCCATAGCTGGCGTGCTCTTTAATGAGCGCGATTGCTTCGGTCGCAATCGCGATGCATTCTGCTTCGTCCTTATCAGTGAACGGATAACTGCCGGGCCGACATGCGGACATGCGGAAGAAAGGAAGGCCGTGGCCAGCCAGAAAGACACGCCACTTGGCGTCGAATTTCTTACGCTTTGACTTGCTGAAAAGGTACCCGCCGACGCACATGGCATCGCCGCGAATGGTCTCATCGGCGTAGCTCTCGATCACACCCACTAGGTCATACCGTCCGGGCGCTAGCACGTCAGCGATCTGCAAAAAGGCCGATTCCGGCAACTCCTGAATCACCGGAGGCTACCGGGCGCAAGATGCGCGGGCGCACCTGGTTTGTCAAGTGTAACATCGCCCGGTACTTCGCATAATGTATATTATGTTAAATAATGGATTCTGGCCCGACTGTGGTCGTATCGCACTGTTGCTGCGACCGTCTCAGAATTCGTGAGTTCTGCTTGCTTACTTCAATCAGGAAGTTAGGCGCGTCTCGAAATGGTGAGTCGGTTGCGTTTGCCGTGACGCTCACCGACGCAAGGCTCGCCGCTGCGGCAAAGTCTCATCAATGGTGAGACGACCGCTGCTCAATAATTCATCCACCGTTGTCGTGCGTCTCAGAATTACCCGGACTCATGAACGCGTTGGTTTTCGTGTCGGTCGTGCTCGCGTTCACCTTCACGATGAACTGACGACGGTAGTCACATTGATATGTCGAAGCCTCAATGGACGGCCGTTGCGAGGTACACAGATCTTCTGACGTCGGCCACGACCTACTTCCTCTCGGCCGATGCGCCCTCCTCTGCATCACGCGGGTACAAGCCCTGGATTGTGAGCACCGGATAGTCGGCATACACTCCGACCAATTGCAGGCATGTGGAGGGTATTTCCATGGCTGACATGACCCGGCGCCAGTTCCTGGCCGTGACGGGCGCTACTCTGGCCGGATCGAGCCTCGCGCTCCTGGGTTTCTCCCCGGCCGCAGCGATCGCAGAGGTCCGCGAATTCAAACTTGCGCGCGCGACGGAGACGCGCAACACCTGTCCCTACTGCGCCGTCGCCTGCGGCATTGTGATGTATGGACTCGGCGATGCCGCCAAGAACGCAGAGGCGAGCATCATCCACATCGAAGGCGATCCGGATCACCCAGTCAATCGCGGCACGCTGTGCCCGAAGGGCGCTGGGCTATTGGATTTCGTGCATAGCCCGAGCCGCCTGATGTACCCCGAATATCGCGCTCCGGGTTCCGATAAATGGCAACGCATCTCCTGGGACGACGCGCTTGGCCGAATCGCCAAGCTCATGAAGCAGGACCGCGATGCCAATTTCGTCGCCAAGACACCCGAGGGACTGACGGTGAACCGGTGGCTGACGACCGGGATGCTCGCCGCGTCGGCCAGCAGCAACGAGGTCGGCTACCTCACGCATAAGGTGATCCGCAGTTTCGGCGCACTGGCTTTCGACAATCAGGCGCGTGTGTGACACGGCCCGACGGTGGCAGGTCTTGCCCCGACGTTTGGCCGTGGAGCGATGACGAATCACTGGGTCGACATCAAGAATGCCGACGTCGTACTCATCATGGGCGGCAATGCCGCCGAGGCGCACCCCTGCGGGTTTAAATGGGTCACTGAAGCCAAGGCGCACAACAAGGCGCGGCTGATCGTCGTCGATCCGCGCTTTACCCGCTCGGCCTCCGTTGCCGACGTGTATGCCCCGATCCGTACCGGCACGGACATCGTGTTCCTGGGGGGTGTCGTCAGCTACCTGCTGGCTAATGACAAGATCCAGCACGAGTACGTTAAGAACTACACCGACTTCACGTTCATTGTGCGCGAGGATTTCACTTTCACGGACGGCCTTTATTCCGGTTACAACGCGGAGAAGCACAGCTACGACAAGTCTACGTGGGACTACGAAATCGGTCCCGACGGTTTCGTGAAATCCGATCCGTCGCTCACCCATCCGCGCTGTGTCTACCAGCTGATGAAACAGCACTACGCGCGTTACACGCCCGAGATGGTCGCGCGCGTGTGCGGTACGCCGCAGGCCAAATTCCTGCAGATCTGCGAGATGATGGCCTCGACCGCTACACCGACGCGCGCCATGACCATCATGTACGCGCTCGGCTGGACGCAGCATTCCGTCGGATCGCAGATGATCCGTCAGGGCGCGATGGTGCAGCTGCTGCTCGGCAACATCGGCATCGCTGGCGGCGGCATGAATGCACTGCGCGGACATTCCAACATCCAGGGTCTGACCGACCTCGGGTTGATGTCGAACCTGCTGCCCGGGTACATCAATCTCCCGAGCGAAAATGAGCAGGACTACGCTAAGTTCATCGCTGCACGCGCCTTCAAGCCGCTGCGGCCGAACCAGCTGAGCTACTGGCAGAATCTCGACAAGTTCGTGGTCAGCCTGATGAAGGCATGGTGGGGGGATGCCGCCACTGCAGAAAATAACTGGGCCTACGACTACCTTCCCAAGCTCGACAAACTGTACGACATGCTGCAGACATTCGAGCTGATGAGCCAGGGCAAGATCAACGGTTACATCTGCCAGGGATTCAATCCACTCGCCGCGGCTCCGAACAAGGCGAAGATGAACCTCAGTCTCGCGAAACTTAAGTACCTGGTCGTGATGGATCCGCTCGCGACCGAAACATCGGAATTCTGGCGCAACTTCGGCGAACACAACGATGTCGACTCGGCGCGGATTCAGACGGAGGTGTTCCGCCTGCCGACCTCATGCTTTGCGGAAGAAGAGGGATCCCTCACGAATTCGTCGCGCTGGCTGCAGTGGCACTGGAAGGGTGCCGAGCCGCCCGGCGAGGCGCGTTCCGACCTGCGCATCATGGCCGAGATATTCACGCGTATGCGCGCGATGTATCAGAGCGACGGAGGAGCGTTTCCGGATCCGATCGTCAATCTCTCCTGGCCGTATGCACATCCAAACGATCCTTCGCCGCAGGAACTCGCGCGGGAGTTTTCAGGCAAGGCGCTCAAAGATCTCGCCGATCCCAAAGACCCGACCAAGATCACGCGTAAAGCCGGCGAACAGCTTGCAGGCTTCGCCGAACTGCGCAACGACGGCAGCACCTTGAGCGGCTGTTGGATCTTTTGCGGCGCATGGGGGCCGACAGGCAATCTCATGGCCCGCCGCGACAACTCCGACCCGACCGGCATCGGCCAGAACCTGAACTGGGCGTTCGCCTGGCCTGCGAACCGCCGGGTCCTCTACAACCGCGCATCCTGCGATCCGAGCGGCAAGCCGTTCAACCGTGATCGTGCGCTCATCTCCTGGAACGGTACCGCCTGGGGCGGCGCTGACATTCCGGACTTCAAAGCCGATGAGGATCCCACCCACGGGATGGGCCCGTTCATCATGAATCCGGAGGGAGTCGCGCGATTTTTCGCCCGCAACACCATGGCCGAAGGGCCTTTCCCTGAGCACTATGAGCCCTTCGAGACGCCACTCGCCGTCAACCCCTTAAGTCCCAAGGAGCCAAGGGCTCTCAACAATCCGGCTGCGCGTGTGTTCGACGACGATCGCAAGGCGTTCGGAAAACCGGCGCAGTTTCCGCATGCGGCCACGACCTATCGCTTGACGGAACATTTTCACTACTGGACCAAGCACGTGCGCCTGAACGCGATCATCCAGCCGGAGCAGTTCGTTGAGATCGGTGACGCCCTGGCGAAGGACCTCGGCATTGCCTCCGGCGACTGGGTCAAGGTTGAATCGAATCGTGGCTTCATCAAGGCGGTGGCGGTAGTCACCAAGCGTTTGCGGGCACTGCAGGTGGATGGCAAGACGCTGCATCATGTGGGAATTCCCATCCACTGGGGATTCAAAGGGCTCGCGAAGCCCGGATTCCTCGCCAATACGCTCACACCGGTCGTTGGCGACGGCAACTCGCAGACGCCCGAGTTCAAATCTTTCCTCGTCAGGGTCGAGAAAGTGTAGGAAGACACCAATGCCACTGCAGTCACTCGACATCGTCCGACGCTCGGCCACCACAACGCGGTCACCGGACGTTCGCGAGCCGAGCGGCGGACGCGAAGTCGCGAAGCTCATTGACACGACAAAATGCATCGGCTGCAAGGCCTGCCAGGTCGCCTGCATGGAATGGAACGATCTGCGCGACGAGATCGGTACGAATACCGGCCGGTACCAGAATCCGGCCGATCTGAGCGCGAACACCTGGACGCTGATGCGCTTCGCCGAGATCGAGAATTCCAAAGGGGATCTGGAATGGCTGATCCGTAAGGACGGCTGCATGCACTGCGCGGACCCGGGGTGCCTCAAGGCGTGCCCCTCGCCGGGCGCCATCGTGCAGTACGCGAACGGCATCGTGGATTTTCAAGAGGAGAACTGCATCGGCTGCGGTTACTGCATCGCTGGTTGCCCTTTCGACATCCCGCGGATCTCGAAAAAGGACAAAAAAGTCTACAAGTGCACCCTATGCTCGGACCGCGTTGCGGTCGGACTCGAGCCGGCCTGCATCAAGGCCTGTCCCACCGGCGCCCTCGTCTTCGGCACCAAGGACGACATGAAGCAGCATGCGGCGGAGCGTATCGAAGATCTGAAGTCGCGCGGGTTCGAACAGGCCGGGCTTTACGACCCAGCGGGAGTGGGCGGCACGCATGTCATGTACGTGCTGCACCACGCCGACCAGCCGCACAACTACGTCGATCTGCCCGCGGACCCGCGCATCAGCCGCGCCGTTCTCCTGTGGAAGGGTTTTTCGAAGCCGCTGGGGCTCGCCGTCATGGCACTGACGGCACTCGCCGGATTTTTCCACTACATTCGAGTCGGGCCGGACGAGACGGACGCGAGCGATGAGGCGGCCGCGCGTGAGTTGGCCAAGCGATTGGAGAAGGCGCCATGAGCGACATCGAAGTCGGCCCGGAGCGTCGCGATACAGTATCCCCCGAACATCACGGCATGATCGTGCGTTACACGGCGGGGGATCGCACCAATCACTGGACGGTGGCCCTGGCCTTCGTGCTCGCTGCGCTCTCGGGACTCGCCCTCTTCCACCCGGCGCTTTTCGGGTTGAGCGCCCTCTTCGGCGGCGGCCCTTGGACCCGGGTTCTGCATCCCTGCATCGGGCTTGCAATGGTGCTCGCGTTCGTGCCGTTCGCGCTGCGGGTGGGTTCCGAGAACCGCATGCAGCCGCGGGATTGGGCGTGGCTGCGCCAGTACCGCGATGTCGTGACCAACCGCGAGGAGCGCCTGCCCGAGGTCGGTCGCTACAACGCGGGCCAGAAGCTCGTGTTCTACGCTGTAGTTGTGTGCCTGATGGGCCTGCTGTTTTCCGGTGTCGTCATCTGGCGCGCCTATTTCTCGCTGTATTTCCCGGCTCCGGTGCTTCGCTTGGCCTTCATCACGCATGCCGTGTGCGCGCTGGTGCTCATCTGCACCATCATCGTTCACATCTACGCAGCAATCTGGGTAAAGGGTTCGGTCGAGGCAATGACCCGGGGCAAGGTGACACCGGGGTGGGCGTGGAAGCATCATCGGGTCTGGTTTCGCGAGATCATGACCCGTGCAGCGAACTCTCGACCCCGCGCAGATTGAAGCTTTCGCCCAGCGATCAATTCCTCGCATCCGGCTTCCCGATCCTGCCGATCTCTTCTCGCGACGCGCCACGCGACTGCGCGCGCTCGCCGCAAACCACACCCTTGGTGATTACCTGCGGTTGATGGCCATCGTCAGTGATGCTCAGCAGGCAGCCGTAGGCGCGCTGACCGCACAACGACTGCGCGCCGGAGGCGCTGTCCCGTCGATCGACTCGCAGATCATCCTCGCCCGCAGGCACGGCATGCCGCTGCTGCAGGCGGCCGGTTGGCCACGCGACCTTCGCTGGCGCGCCATCCTCACTGAAATCTGCGACGCCGTGAACGCTCGAGCGGACATTCCCGAAGCGGTCCGGGTCGTCTGCACTCGGATCCGTGACTGGCCGTCAGCGCAACTCGATGAGCAGGCCGATTTACTGCTGTCTGCACGCACCGATGGAGTTCATGCCGAAGCTGCACCCTTCATCATGGCCGCACTCCAGGTGTATTGGGTTTTCATGGTGGCCTCACTGCCCATGGATCTGCTGGGAGAACTGGGCGCTGATCGCGACCAGGCGGTTCGCGCGGACGTGCTGGGGGTGTGTCCGAGTTGCGGCACCCTCCCCGTCGCCAGCATCGTGCGTGCAAACCAAGGCTATCGCTATCTTCACTGTGCCCTGTGCGCGACCGAGTGGCATCTGGTGCGGATCAAATGCAGCCACTGTCTGACTACCGAGGGAATCCGCTACCACTTGGTCGAGGGAGGCTCCGACGCAGTCCGCGCTGAGAGCTGTATCCACTGCCACACGTATCGCAAGATTCTCTACGAGGAGAAGGACGCCGCGGTCGAACCAGTGGCCGATGACCTGGGCAGCCTCGCGCTCGACCTTCTGATGGCTGCAGACGGCTTTCGCCGTGCCTGTGGCAATCCCCTCCTCTGGCAACCCTCGGGGGTGTGAGGAGTGGACGCAGCGCAGGTCCGAGCCGCTGATATTCCTTCACTCGATCGGGTGTTGAATGGGGCGGCGTTGCAGAGCCTCCTCGCCCGTCACGGGCGCACACAGGTCACCGCCGCCCTGCGCGGCCATCTCGATGATCTGCGTCGCTCGGCTTTGGCGGGAACTTTGGATTCAACCGAGTTGCATGAAGCTGCGATGGCGGAGGTCCTCGAGGCAAAACTCATCGAGGCGGCTCGGCCGCGCTTGCGCCCCGTGTTCAATCTGACGGGCACCGTGCTGCATACCAATCTGGGTCGTGCCGTCCTGCCTGAGAGCGCCGTACGCGCCGTCGCGAACAGCATGCGCGCGCCCGTCAACCTGGAATTCGATCTTGCATCGGGTCGGCGCGGCGAGCGCGACACGGTCGTCGAAGAGCTGCTGTGTGAATTGACCGGTGCTGAAGCAGCAACGGTGGTCAACAACAACGCGGCGGCGGTCTTGTTGATCCTCAGTGTTCTGGCGGCGCGGCGCGAAGTCATCGTGTCGCGGGGGGAGCTCATCGAAATCGGCGGCGCATTCCGGATGCCTGACATCATGCGCCAGGCCGGTGCGAAACTCGTCGAGGTCGGCACGACGAATCGCACGCACTTGGCGGATTATGCCGATGCGATCGGAGCGCGCACTGCGCTCTTGATGAAAGTGCATACGAGCAACTACGTCATCAGCGGGTTCACCAACTCGGTCGCCGTTGCCGAGCTCGCAGAGCTTGGCCGGACGCGCTCCGTCGCGCTCGCTGTTGATCTCGGCAGCGGGTCACTCGTTGACCTCGCGCGCTGGAGGCTTCCCAGGGAACCGACTGTGAGCGAGAGCGTGTTGGCCGGCGCCGATCTGGTGTCGTTCAGCGCGGATAAGCTCCTCGGAGGACCCCAGGCAGGTCTCATCGTCGGTCGCGCCGATCTGATCGCGAAGCTTCGCAAGCATCCCCTGAAGCGCGCTCTGCGTGTCGGCAAGCTGACTCTCGCGGCCCTCGAGCCTGTGCTTGCGCTCTATCGCACGCCAGAATTTTTGGCGGAGCGCCTGGTGACATTGCGGCAGCTCACGCGACCCGCAGCTGCAATGCAGGATCAGGCCGTGCGGCTTCGCCCGCTCGTGCAGCGCTCCATCGGCGATGCATATGAAGTGACCGATGCGCCGATGTTCAGCCAGATCGGCAGCGGCGCACTTCCGGTCGAACAGTTGCCGAGCCACGGTCTGGCCATTCGTACCGCCAAAGGAAAACGCGGCGGTCTCGATCGTCTGGAGGCCTTGATGCGCGGCCTGGCGCGGCCGGTCATCGGACGCGCGGCCGAAAAAACACTTTGGTTGGACCTGCGCTGCCTGGAAGCGTCCGACGAAGCGGAGTTCGTGGCGCAATGGGGTGAGCTTCGTCAATGATCGTCGGCACCGCCGGTCATATTGATCATGGCAAGACCACGTTGGTGCGTGCCCTGACGGGCGTAGACACCGATCGCCTCAAGGAGGAGAAGGCCCGCGGCGTCTCCATCGAGCTGGGGTTCGCCTATACGCCGCTCGATGATGGCAGCGTGCTGGGCTTTATCGACGTCCCGGGCCACGAACGGTTCGTGCATAAGATGGTCGCGGGTGCCTGCGGTATCGATTTCGCGCTGCTGCTGGTTGCGGCCGACGATGGCGTGATGCCACAGACACGCGAGCATCTGGCGATTCTCGACCTGCTCGGTATTGGCCGCGGTGCCGTGGCCCTGAGCAAGGCAGATCGCGTTGATGCCCACCGTTTGCAGGAAGTGCAGGATGAGGTCACCGCGACGCTCGCTTCCACAGGACTTCGTGAAGCGCCGATCTTCCCATTGAACTCCACTCGGCCGGACGATCCGGGTACGACGTCCTTGCGCCGCTATCTGCAGGAAATTGCCGCCGTCTTTCCGTCCCGTCGCGATGCGCGCTTGTTCCGCCTTGCCGTGGATAGGGTGTTTACGCTCGATGGCCACGGCACCGTCGTGACGGGAACCGTGTTCTCGGGGCAGGTCCGCATCAACGAAACGGTGGCGGTAATGCCGGCGGGCATACAGGTCCGGGTACGCAGCATCCACACTCAAAATCGCGCCGCCGAGTACGGCTCGGTCGGCGAGCGGTGCGCACTCAATCTCGCCGGCGTCAAAAAAAGTGCGCTGGCGCGCGGCGATTGGCTCGCCGAGCCGCGCGTGTTTGTGCCGACTGCGCGCATCGATGTGCGTCTGCAGCTGCTCGCGGGCAGCGCTCTGCGGCTCAAATCAGGGTCGCCGCTGCACGTGCATCTGGGCACGGCACACCGTGTTGTGCACGTCATCCTGCTCGAATCCGCAAGTGTTTCCGCGGGCGAGTCAGCACTGGTGCAGCTGGTTTTTGACGCGCCGGTCTGCGCGATCCCCGGCGACCGCTTCATCGTGCGCGACGCGCAGGCGGCGCACACCGTGGGCGGTGGCGTCGTGCTCGATCCCTTCGCACCCTCCCGCAAGCGACGCACGCTCGCACGAGTGCAGTATCTCGAGGCGCTTGCACGGCTGATCGCCGGAGAGGGTCTTACCGCGTTACTGCAGCAGGCATCCTATGGCGTGAAGATGACGGACCTGGTGCGCCTGACGGGACTTCCTGCGGAACTCATCGAGCTGCCTCCGGATTCCGTCACGATCGACTGCGCTCACGAGCAGTTCGTCCTGCTTGCCGCGAATTGGTCGGCATTGCGCGCGCGCACCGTGAGCGCCTTGCGCGACTTTCACGCACAGGTGCCGGATGAACTCGGTCCCGATATCGGGCGCCTGCGCCGCATCGCCCTGCCCGAGTCATCCGACGCTCTGTGGCATGCGCTGATCGATGCGCTCGTGCGTGAGCGCACCGTGCTGCGCAGCGCACCGTGGTTGCATCTGCCCGGGCACGCCACGATGCTATCGGCGGACGACCAGGCGCTGGAGCGCAAATTGCAGCCGTTAATCGCTGCCGGGCGCTTTGATCCACCGTGGGTGCGGGATCTCGCCGGCACTGTCCAAGAACCTGAAGCGCGCGTGCGCGAGGTGTTGCGCAAGCAGATCACGCAGAACACCGTCTACCAGGTCGTGCCCGATCTCTTCTACGATCGCGAGTGCATCCGCGAGCTTGCAGCGCTCGTTGCCGCGATCGCCCAGGAGCACGGCGCCGCGAGCGCCGCGCGCTTCCGGGATGCCGTTGGCATCGGCCGCAAGCGCGCGATTCAGATCCTGGAGTTCTTCGATCGCGTAGGCTTCACGCGCCGTGTGCGCGATTCGCACGTACTGCGGCGCGACAGCGGCTGGCGAACATCCGATTGACACGGAAGGCACACGTACCCGGTGGTGCGGCTGGGCTTCAAACCCAGGAGGGGGCGTCAAGCGCTTCCTGGTAGGTTCGACTCCTACTGTCTTCCGCCATTAGGCGGCGATTTCGCGCGTGTGGATCTCGTAGCGAAAAGAGGTCGGATTGAGACTGTCGAGACGTCCCTCGGCAGTCTCGCCGTTGGGATACATCAGGAACGGGATCGCGCCCTTGCCGGAGCCCGGCAGGGCGACGTCGTGGCCGTGATTGAAGACCACCCAGTTCATCTCCCAGCTGCCAAAGAGTGTGGCGCGTGCCGCCTGCACCTTCGGATGATTCATCGGCAGGCCGCCGGGCTCCTCCTCCAGCATGACCTTGCGCACGTCGGCCGGATCAATAGGAATCCAGCCAACGCCGCGCGCGTAAAATTCTGCGCGGCAATGCTGTGCCTTACTGCTATCGCCGCTCCTGCCCAGACACTTGAACCCGCGAAGCGAGTCGGCAACGCGTATGCCGTAGGCATCGCGTGCAGGAATGCGCACGGAGCGCGCGAGCGCCACGAACAGCGCATTGATGTCCGCGCACTTTCCTCCGAGGTAACCGGACTTCAACATCGAGGCGACGTCACCCATGCCGCACCCTGGTGTTTGCGGATCGCGGCTGGTGTTGTCGACCACCCATTCATATATGGCGCGCGCTCTTTGCATGTCGTCATGGCATGCGCGCGTGATCTTCTCGGCCGTCTCCTTGACGATGCCGTCAGTCGGTAGCAACGAGGTTGGACGCAGGTAAGTGTGCATCAGGGTCTCAGTCTCACGCGGCTCAATCGCCGTCGCCGGCTGACTGATCGCCACCCGACGGTCGCGTATGGCGAAGCAGTTCGTGAGAGTCACACGGCCCACTGATCTGGGGTCGTCCCATTCGACCCGCAGGAGCACGACGTCATATCCGGCGTCGGAGACGAGTGTGGCGCGCGCTGCTCCGGCGGCGTCCCAACGCGAATCGAGCGCCACCTGGTAGCTTGTGCAAGTGCTCGCCGGCACGGGTAGCCACAGGCATGTACGGCCCGCCGGAGTTGCAACTTCCACGGTCGTCGCGATCTCAAATGTTCGCCAGTCGGATGTGAGGGGAGTTTCCGCAGCCGCCACGCCGCGAGAGCGTCCGGTGAGTGCGAAAACAGTGGCGGCCGGCAGTGCGGCTGAAAGGTGCACAAGGAAATCACGACGCTTCATGAAAGGTTCCCTCGGGCGGCGGCGCACGCTTGCTTCTCACGCATTCCCGATGAGAATACGATCATGGCGATCGCTCCTCCCGCCCCACCGCGGCTGACCTCGTTGTCCCACGGCGGGGGTTGCGGCTGCAAGATCGCGCCGGACATCTTGGCCGGTCTCCTTAAGCGATCTTCTCCGACCCGGCCGTTCGCGCAGCTCCTGGTGGGGACGCAGACCGCCGACGACGCGGCGGTTTATCGACTCAGTGATGAGCTGGCGATCATCGCGACGACGGACTTTTTCATGCCGATCGTGGACGATCCATTCGACTTTGGCCGCATTGCGGCCACCAACGCCCTGTCGGACGTCTATGCCATGGGCGGGACGCCGATTCTGGCGCTCGCCATTGTCGGCATGCCGATCAATGTGCTCTCGCCGGAAGTCATCCGCGACATCCTGCGCGGCGGCGAGGCGATCTGCACAGAGGCCGACATTCCCATTGCCGGCGGCCATAGCATCGATTCGGTAGAGCCGATCTACGGCTTGGCCGCATTGGGTGTCATTCATCCGAAGGATGTGAAGCGCAATTCAGACGCGCGGGTCGGAGATGCGCTCGTGCTCGGCAAACCACTCGGGGTCGGTATTCTTTCGGCCGCACTTAAGAAGGGCGAACTCGGACCGGCCGAGTATCGCGCCATGGTCGATCTCACCACCTGCCTTAACCGCGCCGGTCCCGATCTTGCAAAACTGCCCGGCGTTCATGCCATGACTGATGTAACTGGATTTGGACTCCTCGGACACTTGCTAGAGATGTGCCGCGGCTCCGGGATCGGCGCGCGGGTCAACATGGCGCAGGTGCCGCTGCTGGACAAGGTGCTCACGATGGCCGGTGCCGGACTCGTCACCGGCGCGTCGGGGCGCAACTGGAGATCCTGCGGCGCTGAAGTAGAGCTTGCCGCGCACGTAACGGATGCGCACAAGGCTCTGCTGTGCGATCCGCAAACCTCGGGTGGCTTGCTGGTCGCCTGTGCTCCGGATGCACTCGCCGATGTGATCGCGACATTTGCGCGGTATGGCGGCGCGCGCGCGCGCGTGATCGGAGGGATGATTGGCGGCGCGCCGCGCGTGTCGGTTGAGCTTTAGCAGCCCGGCATGAGGTTCTGCCAGCAAGGCGCGCAGGACTTGGCTACTAAAACATTATTTAAAACATAATGATAAGACGACTATCTCATGTCGTTTACATCATCAGATTATCCGCGCGCCATTCGATGCGAGACTTCAACTGCCGGCCGACACGACTCCTGCCAGAGTCTGGGTGCCCAAAATCCAGGGCAAGAGGCGCGCAGTGTTGATCGCATCATCAAGCGCGCGGTGGTAGCTGCCCTCGATCCCGATTTTCGTCAATTCGCACGCACTGGCCAGCGTAACGCGTGTGCCGGTTTGGTGCCGCGCGGCAAAAATCCGCTTGGCATCCTCATGGGGCAGTTCCAGGGGATTTTCTGCGCCGTGCCGGGCGCAATCGAGCGCAATCTGCCTGCGGTCGTAGCCGCCCCAACTCAGCCAGACTGCCCCAGCCTCGCGGCGTCGGCTGGCGAATTCATCTAACCTGCGCGCGGCAGCTGGAAAAAGTGGCGCGCCGTCGATGTCGGCCTGCTCGATTCCCGTGAGATCGATGCAAAAAGGCGTGAGCGTCGGTCGGTGGATGGGCCGCACAAAACTCTGGAAGCGATCAAGCACGGCGCCGTCGGACAGGGCCCAAACCGCCCCGATTTCGATTATCTCCATGGCCTCGGGAGGGATGCTGCCATCGTTGGCGCAGGTCGCCTCCAGATCCACGACCAAAATGCTGCAGCTACTTGCTCGCATGCACGTCTGAGTATAATTCAGCAGGGTGGCGGCAATTAACGCACGCTTCCATTCGATCGAATATCCCGATACCTCCTGCCGTACGATAAATAACTATGAACACACAACCAGGATCCTTCGATGTCTCGCAAGCTCGTGGAGCGCTCGCTAAATCGGTTCGTGATCATTGGGTCGCCTTTCTGATTGAAGGGATCGTTCTTGTGGTTTTGGGGATGTTCGCGATTTTCGTGCCGCTCATCGCCTCGCTCGCCGCGACAGTTTTCTTCGGCTCTATCTTGCTGGTCGCGGGCGTCGTGGGCCTCATCACGACAGTATCCGCGCGTCATGCACCCGGCTTCTCATGGTCGGTGATGTCGGCGGTATTGGGCATCGTGACCGGCGCCCTCCTCCTTGCATCCCCCGTAACCGGGACGATCTCCTTGACCGTCGTCCTGATTGCGTTTCTGTTCATTGAAGGCGTGGTGTCAGTCATGTTTGCGATTCAACATCGCAGGCAGGAATCCGGCTCCTGGGGCTGGATGCTTGCGAGCGGCGCGCTCGATATCGTGTTGGCAGCCATACTTTTTGCCGGGTTGCCGGGAACGGCATTGTGGGCCTTGGGCCTTCTGATCGGGATCAACATGCTTTTCGGCGGGTGGTCGCTCATCGCCATGTCGCTAAGCGCACGACCCGGAGCGGCGGCCGCCGCGTGAGCGACAGTGACTTGCAGAACGCCGCGCGAATGGTTCTCAAGTCGTAGCCGCGTGGCCAGACTGACCGATACCGCCTCGATGGTGCCATGGTGTGAGCCTTGTAAAGCGCACACGTGAAAACTGTGTTTGAAAAGCAACAGAATCCTGCCCGCGGCTTCTTCTATAGTGCGGGCAACCGCCCATGCTCGCGCGATTGGCCATCCGATGCCTTTTTTCGATAGCGCTATTCATTTTCTCGGCTTTGACGGATGTCATATAGTATGAAAGTCTGTGTCGTCGTTGATACAACGTCGGCGCGGCTGCTATGCAGAACGTGCCGTAAATCCATCGCTTCGCGCGCATAAATCGATGGGTCGTAAGGGGTGTGGATGGTTGCGCCTATGCCGAGTCGAAATGCGGATTCGGGGATCTGGCACTTCTAAGATCGTCTGAAAGACGGGGAGCACAAGATGAAGTACAACGCGAGAGTATCTGCCGCGGTCGCGGCTATTCTGGGGGCGCCTGCCGGTGTATGGGCGCAGACGGCAACCACCGCCGACACGTCGGCCGGCACCGCCAACGGGATTCAGGAAATCACCGTCACAGCGCAGCGTCGCTCGGAAAACATCCAGAACGTGCCGATTTCGATTCAGGCACTTACTGCCGAGACGCTCTCGCAGCTGAATGTCACGACCTTCGATGACTACCTAAAATACGTGCCGAACGTGACCTCCGCAGGCTACGGCCCGGGCCAGAGCCTCATCTTCATGCGCGGTCTGAGCACCGGCGCGCTGGGCACTCAGGGCAGCGGTACTGACGCCAACTTCCCCAACGTCGCGGTGTATCTCGATGACCAGTCGGCGCAGATGCCATATCGGAACCTCGACATCTACGCGGCCGACATCGAGCGCATCGAAGTTCTCGAGGGTCCGCAAGGGACGCTCTTCGGTGCGGGCGCGCAAGCCGGTGTGATCCGCTACATCACGAATAAGCCGAAGCTTGATGTGACTGAAGGCAACGCGAGTGCCGGATACGGCACCACTGCCCATGGCGACAACAACTCCAACTTGGAGGCCATGATCAATCTGCCGGTGATAGCAAACACCTTGGCGGTGCGCGCGGTGATCTACAGCGACAGCCGCGGTGGTTACATCAACAACGTTGCACAAACCTTTACCCGCTCGGACACGGACGCTGGCATCCATTACGCCGGTGGCGCGGTGCCGCCGGGAAGCCCGGTGATCAATAACGCGGCCCAAGTGGCAAATGCCATCAACCCGGTCACGTATCAGGGTATACGGGCCTCTGCGCTGTGGAAGATAAACGACGACTGGAACGTGCTCCTGATGCAGGCCTACCAGGATATGGATGCCCAGGGCGTGTTCTACCAGATGCCGTACGGGTCGGATTACCAGTTCAATCACCAGGCGCTGCCGGATTTGTCGGTGACGCTGTTCAATCCCTCCTATGACAAGGACAGGTTTGAGGACACCGCGGTCACGGTCAACGGCCGCATCGGGGATCTGAAGTTCGTCTACACCGGAGGATATCTCGACCGTCACGTCGAGTCGCAGCAGGACTACACGAACTATTCGCGCGGCTTTTATGCTGACTTCTACCAGTGCACAACCAGTGTGGGTTACGGCGTGCCCGGGCCCGACAAGTGCTATTCGCCAAGCGCCTTTTGGCGCAACACCCAGGAAAACACCCACGAGAGCCACGAGGTGCGCCTGAGTACGCCGGACGACTGGCGCATTCGCGGCCTCCTTGGCGGATTCTGGGAAAACTTCAGGGTCTACGACAATACCGACTGGTTCTACAAGCAGGACCCGGCGTGTACGGCCACCTTGAACACCGGCTGTCTGAGCGACATCGCTCCGGCTCCAGGTTCGGAGATGAACGTACCCGGCGTGCGTCCGGACAATGAGTCATTCTTTGACGATGTCCAGCGCGGTTACCGGCAGTACGCAGCCTTTGGCTCGGTCGATTTTGACCTGATTCCGAAGGTGCTGACATTCACCGCCGGTACGCGGTACTACCACTTCAGCAATACGCAAACCGGCAGCTACGCCTCGGGCTTCGGATGCGTAGATGCCGGACCCGCCCCATGCACCGCGGGTTCCGGCAACCTCAATGCCCTGCACCTCGAATCGACGTATTCGGGCTTCAGGAGCCGAGCAAATATTACCTACCACGTCACGCCCGATGCGATGCTCTACTACACCTGGTCGCAGGGATTTCGCCCGGGAGGTTTCAATCGGGAAGCTTCCACGGAAGCTGGCGGGCAATTCATTATTCCGCAAGAATTTGCCCCGGATACGCTGGTCAACAACGAAGTTGGTTTCAAGTCCGAATGGCTGGATCATCATCTGCAGTTGAACGGCGCCCTCTATCAGGAGCAGTGGAATGATGTGCAGCTGCAATTCTTTGATCCTGCCGCGCTCGGCAACCTGAGCTTCGTCACCAATGGACCCAACTACCGGGTGAGGGGCTTTGAGCTGCAGGTGGTGGCACAACCCCTTCACGGTCTGACCCTACAAGCGTCGGCTGCCTGGAATCGCAGTCAGGAAACAAACTCACCCGACTTGATCGACAACAATCCGGCCAGTCCCGGGTTTGGCCAGCCGATTACGTCGATTCCAAATCCGTTTGGAACTCTGGGGAGCCCGCTCGCGGACTCGCCGCCGTTCGCGGGTAACCTGCGCGTCCGCTATGAGTGGAACATCAATGAGTACCTGCCATTCGTGCAGGCGGGTGCCACACGGCAGGGCGGATCGCTGTCGGCCACGGGCAACTTCCCGCCCATCGCGACCATCGGCACTGTCGAGCAGCGATATTATCAGCCGGGCTACACGACCTACGACGCTGCGGCGGGCATTTCCAAAGACAATTGGAACGTACAGATTTTCGGCCAAAATCTGACCGACACGCGCGGAATCAACTTCATTTCGCAGTCGGAAGCGATCGAGACCGAGACCGTCATTCGGCCAAGGGTCCTCGGTCTGAGGATGGGCTACAAGTTCTGAGAGTGGCGCCCGCCAGAACTCATCTCCAGTAGAATGTAGGCGGGCGTTCACGCCCGCCTATCTGGAGCCCCATGGCAGTCGCTGCGCGCACCTCGCCTACCTCGCCGATTGAGGCTGAGGTGCATCGCATCCGTGCACTTTTGGACCTCAAAAAGTTTGACGCGGCAAGGATCGCTGCCGAAGCGCTACTGGCGCAGGTCCCTGAAAACCGCGACGTTCTGTACATGCTCGCGGTCAGTCAGCGCCTGCTGCAACGCATTCCCGACGCGCTCGCAACTCTCGCTCGGCTGGAAAAAGTCCAGCCCAACTACAGTCGCCTCTATCAGGAACGTGGCCATTGCTATGTGGCATTGCGCTCGGCTGAGCCTGCGATTGAAGCCTTCCTGCGCGCCGTGAATCTCAATCCGGCGCTGCCTGCCAGCTGGAAAGTCTTGAAATCACTGTTCCATATGACTGGGCAAGCGCAAAACGAGGCGATGGCTAGCAAACACCTCGAGACGCTTGCCGGTCTGCCTGTGGAGGTGGTTACCGCCTCTAGCATGTTCTCCGACGGCGATATCTTCGAGGCCGAACGACTCATCCGCCAGTTTCTGCTTGTGCACGGCAACCATATAGAGGCGATGCGACTGCTGTCGAAGATCGGCGTAAAGCTCGAGGTGCTGGATGACGCCGAATTGCTCCTCGAGTCGGTATTGCTGCTGGCGCCGGATTACAAGGCCGCGCGCTACGACTATGCGTATGTGCTCATGGAAAGACACAAGCACAAAAAAGCGATCGAGGAACTCGACAAGCTCCTCGCGACCGACCCTCAGGATCGCTCCTATCGGACTGCCTATGCGACGGCCTTGGTCGGTATTGGTGCTCAGGAAAAGGCGATCACTCGCTATCGCGAGCTGCTGCTTGAAACGCCGAGGGCTCACGATGTGCATCTTTCCGTCGCGCACGCCCTCAAGACCATAGGCCGTCAGGCCGAGGCGATTGAATCCTATCGGGCTGCCGCTGCCATCCGGCCCAATTACGGTGATGCGTACTGGAGCCTGGCGAATCTCAAGACTTATGCGTTTTCGGATGAGGAAGTCTTACGCATGCGCGCTGAGGAATCCTCGGAAAATACCGATCTCACCGATCGTTACCATCTTTGTTTCGCGCTTGGCAAAGCCCTGGAGGACCGCGGCGACTACGAAGATTCATTCAAGTACTACAGCCGCGGTAACGCACTCAAGAAGAGTCAAAGCCGCTATCGGCCCGAGTTCATCGAACGTATGGCGCAGCTGCAGGAGTCAGTCTGCACGGAGGAATTCTTCAAAGCGCGCGTCGGCGTCGGGTGTCAAAGCGCCGAACCGATCTTCATCGTCGGGCTACCACGCTCCGGATCCACGCTGCTTGAGCAGATTCTCGCCTCCCATTCACAAGTGGAGGGAACGTTGGAACTACCTGAGATTCCGCGCCTAAGCCAGGAGCTGCAGGGCCGGGAATCGAGCGATGCCAATCCGCGCTACCCGACCATTATGCGGGATTTGGCAGCCGCGGACTTTCAGAGTTTTGGAGAGAAGTACCTCGCCGAGACTCGCATCTATCGTACCGGCAAGCCGCACTTTATCGACAAGATGCCGAACAACTTCCGGCACATCGGTCTCATCCACCTCATCCTGCCGAACGCCAAGATCATCGACGCCCGGCGCGAGCCCCTCGCCTGCTGCTTTTCCAATTTCAAGCAGCTCTTCGCCAAAGGCCAGGAATTCACCTACAGCCTCGAGGATATCGGCCGCTACTACCGCAGCTACGTGCAGCTGATGCGGCACTGGGATGCGGTGCTGCCGGGCAAGATCCTGCACGTGCAGCACGAAGAGGTCGTCGCGGACCTAGAAGGCAATGTGCGCAGGATTCTCGAATTCTGCGGCCTGCCCTTTGAGCCGCAGTGCGTGGAGTTCTACAAGACCGAGCGCAGCGTGCGCACGGCAAGCTCCGAACAGGTCCGCCAGCCGATTTTCAAGGAAGGCCTGGATCAATGGCGCCACTTCGAGCCGTGGCTTGGTCCCCTGAAGGACGCTCTGGGCGATCTGGCAACAAGCTGACACGGAAAAACTTCCCGTGGTCTCCGCCAGTAGACGCGGCTTTCAGGCGCTCGAATATCCGGAGGATACCGTGTGTTATTTGCAGCTTGCCTGAAGCAGCGCGGCCGACGATTACCGAACCTGTGGGCGCGTAATCTCGGCCTTCCCATAATGATTGCCGAGGTGTCCGTCTAGAATGAAGTCGCGCATCATCGCAAAATACCCTGGCGCAAAGCGGGTCGAGACGCGCGTGCCATCCGGCATCAGCTCATATTCGGTTATACCGTGCTCGGCGCCGGGAAAGACCGCCAGCGTGTAGTCCTTGCCTGTGGCGATCAACGATTGGATGCGCCTGGCGGTTTCCGCGCTCGGCGCTTCCAGATCATCTGAGCCCAGTACCCACAATTGCGCCGTGGTCGATGCGCGCAAGGCAGCCATCGGCTCGTAGCGGAAGGGTATTTGGAAATTGAAGTTTTTGGCGAGCCAATCGATGATTTGCGCCTTCTCGAGCGGCAGCACGAAGAATACGAAGTCTCCGTGCACGTCCTTATACCAGGCTTCGGGTTTGTATTTCTGGCGCAGCGCGTCGAATTCCGCATAGCCTTCTTTGCCGCGGGTTTCGATTACCCGTTCACCCGCGCGCGCGAGCTCCAACGCCTTTACCGTGTCCTGCGCGGAATGATCATGGAAGCGCATGTCGAGCGCGACGCTCTGCTGATCTTCTTCCAGAATCGTCACGGCGAGACCGAAGCTCACGATCGTGAAATCCACCGGCGCACGGTTCGCGGCCAGCGGGGCAACCCATCCGCCTTCGCTGCCGCCCTGATACCCGACACGACCGGCGCGCGCGCCCGCGAGACGCCGCGCCTCCTGCATCGCCAGCACCGCGTCATTGGCGAGTACGTCAAAATCCTGTGTATAGGAGCCGCCGGATGCGCCGGTGCCGCGCTTGTCGTAGACGAACGCTCCAATCCCCTGGGCCGGAAACATGCGCTGAAGCGCGTAGGAGTCGAGGGCGGAGTCGTGCTCCGAGCCATGTATCAGCACCACCACCGGCACCTTGCCGCCGCCCTTGGGCATCACCAGACGGCCGACGAGCATGGCGCCGCCGCTCTCGAACCTCGTCTGCCTGACATCGAACGCGATGTGCTTTCCGGTTTCATTGCCGAAGGTGATTTCGCCCTTGGCACAAGACGAGAACGATACGGACTTGCCGTCGGGCTTATCGGTCCAGCCAAAAGTGCTGGTCCATGAGCCATCTTTATTCTGATGCAGTGCCCCGGTCGCGCCGCTGAAGGCGCGCCAGCGCAGAGTGTCGTCGTACGATGGCGCGACGTCGATCGCCTGGCCGTCGCTCAGCCGGTAGGATCCGACATGGCAGTTCTTTGTGGCGTCGGCCTGGGCGGCAACCGATGCCAGAAGCGCAAGCCCACAGAGCGCAAGCAGCACACGTTGTCTTAGCGCGGCCGCATGGAGCACGCATTCGCGCATCGCTCATCTCACTGCGCCAGGACCTGGTGCCTGATTAGCGCAGCGACTCCGCTCGCCCAGCCGTCGCCGGCGAAGTTTGCCGCCTGCTGATCGAGAATCTTGCCGGTTCGGGCGTCTCTAATCTGAACCAGCACGTAGTAGTCAGTCATAGTGACTCTGCGCACGACTCCGACCAAGGACTGCTCGGCGCCGAGTTGCAATGCGATCGCCGCATCGCAGCCGTCGCAGCCGTCGCAGTCGCGCAGCGTTTTTTCCGTCACCGGCTTGGCGTTCGCGTTGCTCACATCGACGAGGCTATAGCGACCCGACTGCACCAAAACCTGCCGGGCCGCACTGCTGACCTTATCCATAGTGGCTGCGGTACTGGTGGTTGCACCCTCAAGCGACGCTGCAGGGCTGATATCTTCCAACTCGAAATTGAATACGGCGATCTTGATTGGAGCCGCGGATTTACCAGCATCCGCAGCAGATGCAGGAAAGCAGCCGACGCCCAGCAACAGGACGCCGAGAGCTCCGATGCCCCAAATGGCGCAATTTCTTTTGATCACGATTCCTCCCACATTGGGAAACAGCGGCATCAGCTGCCCTCTTCCGCTGCGACGAGCGCCGCGCCTTTCTCGGCGACCATGATGGTCGGCGCGTTGGTGTTGCCGGACGTGACGGTGGGGAAGACGGAGGCGTCAATGACCCGCAGCGCTTCGACGCCGTAGACCCGTAAGGACGCATCGACGACGGCGCTCGCCGGGTCCGGCCCCATGCGGCAAGTGCTCACCGGATGGAACACCGTGCCCGCGCGCTGGCGAAAATCCTCGAGGAGCTGCGCATCCGTCTGCTTGGCGACTCCCGGCAGCATTTCCGATTCAATGTATTCCGAGAGTGGTGCGGTCGCGGCGATTGAGCGCAAAAGATGCGCGCCGGCGATGACGTCGGCCACATCCTCTTCGGTTGCCAGCGAGTTCGGCTGGATGAGGGGGGCATCGAAGGGGTTCGCCGAGCTGATCTCAATGTGGCCGCGGCTCGTCGGCCGGCAGGCGTTGAAGGACAGAAGAAATGCGGAAAACGGATCCGGCTCGAGAAGCCGCTTCTTCAGACCCTGCGCCGTGTAGCTGATGGGATTGAAATACAGCTGCAGGTTCGGACGGGCTCGCGTGGGCTCGCTTCTGATGAATCCGCCACCCTGGTTGACGCTCATGGCAAGTGGCCCGCGTCGGCTCGCAAGATATCGCAGCGCGACCCTGATCTTGCCGGAGAGCGGCCGAAACACATCGTTGAGAGTGGGTATCTTCGAGCGGTAGAAATACGACACCGCCAGATGGTCTTGAAGGTTTCTGCCCACGGCGGGGCTTGCGGCAACCACTTCAATACCATGCCGTGCGAGTAGCGCGCCGTCGCCTACGCCGGAGAGCTGCAGCAGCTGCGGCGAATTGATGGCGCCGCCGCACAGAATCACGGCCCTCCTGGCCGTGGCGGCGAGCGTGCGGTCGGCGTGGCCGTAGCTCACTCCCACGGCGCGGCGCTTCTCGAAGAGGATGCGCAGCGCCCGCGCGCGCATCAACAACGTGAGATTTTCCCGGCGTAATGCCGGGTGCAGGTAGCCCCTGGCGGTGGACTCGCGCCGGCCGCTGCGCGTCATAATCTGGTAGATGCCGACCCCCTCGCCCTGAGGACCATTGAAATCTCCGCTTGCAAACCCGAGCGCACGGCAGCTGTCGATGAAGTTCTGGCACAGTGGATGGACGTCGGCTGAAACGTCGCTGATGTGCATGAGCGGGCCGTCGCGCAATGTCGCGGTCGGCGCAGCCGCGCGCTCCTCGAAGCGCTGAAAGTACGGCAGCACGTCACTGAAACCCCAGCCGGGATTGCCGAGCGCGCGCCAATCATCGAAGTCGCCGGGCAGCCCCCGGTAGTAGACCAGTGCGTTAATGGATCCTGAACCGCCAAGCACCTTGCCTCGCGGCCAGAAGAGCCGGCGCGTGGCAAGCCCAGGGTCAGGCTGCGCCTCGTACATCCAATTGACTCGCGGATCGTTAAACGTTCGTCCATAGCCGACCGGCACCTGAATCCAGAAGCGATGGTCTGACCCCCCCGCTTCCAGGAGCAGCACTTTCTGGCGGCCGCTCGCCGAGAGCCGGTTCGCGACGACGCAGCCGGCTGTCCCCGCGCCGACGACGATGTAATCGAAAACATCCATAGGTTCCCTCAAGGCGCCGGCACGCGCGACTGGAGCCTGGGTGCGCGCTGCGCGCCTCAGCGACTGCGAAGCCGCCAAATTTACTCCACCGGGCGTCCGAGCATTTCCAGCTGCAGCATGGTACCCGTGTAGGGGTAATCCTTGATGAACGCCTCGTCGAGTTCGACCCCCAAGCCCGGCTCGGTGGGAGGAATGACGAAGCCGTCCTGCCACTGAATGGGCTTGCGCAGCACGTCGGCGTGAAAGCCATCCCAGCGCTCGATGCCTTCCAGAATGAGGAAGTTCGGGCTGCAGGTGGCAAGCTGGATGTTGGCCGCGCCCACCACCGGGCCGCAGTAGAGGTGGGGTGCGATCTGCACGTGTCGCACCTCAGCCATGCCGGCGATCTTCTTCGCCTCAAGGAGGCCACCGACGCGCCCGAGATTCATCTGCAGGATCGCCGCGGCGCCCGCGTCGAGCAGGCGCGCGAAGTCGTACTTGGTCGTGAGGCGCTCGCCGGTCGCAATGGGAATGCTGGTGGCGCGCGCGACCTTCGCCATCTCCTGCGGGGCATCCGGCGGCACCGGTTCCTCGAACCACAAAGGATCATAGGGTTCCAGGCGCCGCGCGAGCCGGATCGCGCCCGCGGCCGTCATCTGGCCGTGCGTCCCGAATAACAGATCCGCCTTGAGGCCCACCGCCTCGCGCAGCTGGCGCATGAAGCGCTCGCAGCGCGCGATGTCGGCGAGGCGAAGTTGGCGGCCGTCGAAGGCGCTGTACGGCCCCGCCGGATCAAATTTGAGCGCAGTAAATCCCTGCGCGAGATACTCAGCCGCGCGCTCTGCGGCAAGATCAGGATCCATATAGACGTCGGAGCGGTCCCCTGGCCGCGCGTAGATATAGGTGTAGGAGCGCAGCCGTTCGTGAACCCGGCCGCCCAGAAGCTTGTAGACCGGCTGGCCCGCCTCCTTACCGATGATGTCCCAGCAGGCCATCTCGAGCGCGCTGAAGACCCCCATCAGCGTCAGATCGGGATGCTGCGTGAAGCCTGCAGAGTAGACCCGCCGCCACATCGCTTCGATGTCATGCGGGTCCTGGTTTTTGAGATAGCGCTCGAATACGTCCTCGAGGAGCCGTGCGACCAGATGCGGATCAAACGGCACGCAGTACGCCTCCCCTATCCCCTCTACGCGGCCGTCGGTGATGAGCTTGACGAACACGAAATAGCGACTGCCGTTGTGGGGCGGAGGATTGCCGACGACGAAGGTCTTGATGTCCGACAGTTTCATGACGATGGCCCCCCGGGCGCGATGCATTGGCCGCTTGTGAAGTCCGCTCGAATCCTGGCGCCGCCGCCGCTACGGCGATGGGCGCCGCGTTGCCCCGCCCCGGGAGCCGCCGCGCATCAGAGTCAGCGCGAAGAGCGCGGAGGCTAACATCAGGAACAGGCTCACGGCGTTCAGCACCGGCGTTGCCCCCTCGCGCATGCGTCCGTACATCATGACCGTGAGCGGCGGGTCGGCACCAACCAGCATCAAGGTCGTGTTGAAATTCTCGAACGACATCAGGAAAGAGATGGCCGCCGAACCGATGAGCGCAGGGCGCAGGTAGGGGAACGTGATGGTCCGCAGGACCGCGGCCTGCGAGGCCCCGAGGTTGAGCGCCGCCTCCTCGAGAGTGCGATCAAAGCGCTGCAGGCGCGCGCTGATCATGAGCGTGCTGATGGTCGCGATATACGAGAACTGTCCCAGCACCACCAGTGGCAGCCCGGGCCTTAAGAAATCGAGATCGACATCAAAGAGCGCCAGCAGCAGATCGGCGATGCGGCTCGACAGCGAAAGAATGGAAATGCCGAGAATGACGCCGGGAATCACAAGCGGTGCGAGCATGAGGACCGACAGCGCTCCCTTGCCGAAAAAACGGTAGCGCTCCATGAGAAAGGCATTGGCAGTGCCGACCGCCACCGACAGCGCCGTGACCCAGCATGCGACGACGACGCTCGTCCAGATGCTGCCGAGCAGTGCCGCATCATGAAAGAGCCCGACGCGGCCCGAGGCCGCATTGCCCGTGAACCAGTCGAACGTGAAGCCGCGCCAGGGCGGCGCGGGATAAGGCGCGTCGTTGAAGGCGAATACCGCAACGATGGCGAGCGGCAGGAACAAGAAGACGAGAAACGCCACGACGTACGCCGCGGTCGCGGTGCGCAGCCACATTGAACGTGGGAGTGACGCGATCATGAGCGGCGCATGACGTCGACGAAGCGCTGGCCGCTCAAGCGCAGGCCGAGTGCGACCATGGAAGTCGACAGCGCGAGCAGCAGAAAGCCGAAGGCGGCGCCCTGCTCCCAATTGAAGCGCACGATGAACTGGGTATAGATGAGCTCGGTGAACCATTGTGAGTTCTTGCCGCCGAGCAGATTCGGCGTCAGATAATTGCCGAGCGTAAGCATGAAGACGACGATGCAGCCTGCGGTGATGCCGGGCGCGGCATGCGGAATGACGATGTCGCGCAGAATCGCGAGCCCATTGGCGCCCAGATCGTACGCGGCCTCGATGAGGGAGTTGTCGAGACTTTCAAGACTGCTGACGAGCGGTACGACCATGAAAAGAAGCGACGTATACACAAGCCCCGTCAGGATCGTGGCATCGTGGTACAGCAGTTCCACCGGCACGGCAGTGATGCCGAGCCGGACGAGCAATGCCGGCAGCACTCCCGATTCGCGCAGCAGGATGAGCCAGCCGAGCGCGCGCACCGTCTCGCTCACCCAGAAGGGGATGAGGCACACGACAAAGAGGAGCGCGCTCGCCCTGCCCTGCGCGACCTTGGTAATTACCCACGCGATCGGAAAGGCGATGACAAGCGTCAATGCCGTCGCAGCCGCCGACAGCAATGCGGTGCGCACAAAAATGTGCCAGTAGAGCGGCTCAGCGAAAAACGTGGCGTACTGGTTGAGACTCGGCTGGTAGTGGCGCGGCGCGCTGCGGGCGCGAAATGACAGCAGGGCAAGATCGATGTGCGGCAGCACGATGAGCGCAAAGAGCCACAGCAGCGCCGGCGCCAGGAGCAGCGTCAGCACGAGCCGCCGCTGCCACAGGCGCTGCGCGGGAGCGCTCGCCATGCTAGTGCGGCGCCGCGGCCGCGGCGGCAAAACAGATGGCCCGCGCCGGGTCGAAACTGAAGAAGATCCGCTCGCCGACCCTCAGGTCCGCAAACCTCCCGGTCTGCGGCAGCGCGACACGAAATTCGAAGCGGCTCAGCTCCTCGGTGAGGAGCACCGCGGAGTTGGCACCATCGAACAGCAGGCTCTGTACGGCGCCTGCATGATGCGGGTGCTCCTTCGGCAGGAGCGCCGCGTCGCGTTCGAGGACTGCAACCTCGGGGCGGACAAAAGCTTCGACAGCGGCGCCGGGCGCCACGGCGCCGCTCGTGCGCGCATGCACATGCCAACCCTGCGCGGTTGCAACCTCCGCAACATCACCCACGCTGCGCACGACCCGGCCGGCAATGCGGTTGTTGGCGCCGACGAAGCCTGCGACAAATGCCGTTGCCGGTTGATAGTACAGATCCTGCGGCGTGCCGCGCTGCTCGAAGCGGCCGCGGTTCATGACTGCCACATGATCGGAGAGCACGAGTGCCTCGGACTGATCGTGCGTGATGTAGACAAAAGTCGTTCCAAAGGCCGCCTGCAGCTGTTTCAACTCGATCTTCATGTGCTCGCGCAGCTTCAGATCGAGCGCGCCGAGCGGCTCATCGAGAAGCAGCAGCGTCGGCTCCAGTACCAGGCTGCGCGCGATCGCGACCCGCTGCCGCTGTCCGCCTGAGAGCTCATCGACTCGCTTGTGAGCGGCGCCGGCCAGGCTCACGCGCTCGAGCATCGCGGCGGCACGACGCCCGCGCTCCTCCTTGGCCATGCCGCGCCGCGCGAGCCCGAAGGCGACATTCTCGCCCACCGACATCATGGGAAAGAGCGCCAGCTGCTGAAAAACCATGTTGACCGGGCGGCGGTTGGGCGCCACCGCCTGCATGCTGCGACCGCCGATGCGAATGTCGCCGCTGTCCGGTGCGATGAAGCCCGCGATCATGCGCAGGAGTGTCGTCTTGCCGCAGCCCGAGGGTCCGAGGATGGAGAAAAAGCTGCCGCGCTCGACCGTGAAGGACAGATCATCGACCGCACTGTGGTCGGCGAAACGCTTCACCAGGCAGTCGACTTCAAGATCCGGAGTAGTCAATTGGCGGCCTTGATGCGATCGAGGATTCGGCCCTCAAGCTCCTCGAGTCCCCACGGGATGGCCGGATACCATCGGATATTCTTGAAGGCGCCTCCCGGGAAGCTCGCGTTGTACTGCGCGCGCATCCTCGGATCGACGAGTTCCTCAGTGCCGCGTGCGGCGGTCCAGTTACCGACGGCGCGGGTGATGCGCGCAGCAATATCCGGACGCATGGTGAAATTGATCCACGCGTATGCCGCGGCGGCGTTACGGCCCTTGGCCGGCAGCGCAAAGCTGTCGAGGAAGCCAAGCGCGCCCGAGCGCGGCACGACAAACTGGATGTCGGGGTTCTCGCGGTTGAGCTCCCAGCCGCCGGTATCCCACATCATCGCGGCGACGAGCTCTCCAGAGCGCATGCCGTTCAAAAGCTGGTCGCGATTATCAAAGAAAAAGCGCACGTTGGCCTTGCAGGCGGAGAGCGTGCGGCCGACGCGCTCGATGAGCGCAGCGTAGGCGGTCGGGTCGTCGTAGAGCGCGAACGGATCCTGGCCGGAGGCGAATGCAAATGCCATGAGCGTGGGGCGCCGCAGGCGCATGGAGGTCTTGTCCTTTAAATCTGGCCTGCACAGATCCGAATAATCGCTCACGCGCGCGCGCTTGGTATTGACGACCAGCCCTTCGGCGCCCCATAGGTACGGCAGACCATAGAGCTTGCCGTCGAGAGTCGCATTCTTGCGGATGATCTCCAGCATGTCGGGCCTAAACTGCTCGAGCTTGACTCGGCTCAGGTCGAACGGCCGGTAGATGCCGAACTCGCGTTGCACGCCGGTGATGCGGTCCTGCGAGGGCTGCGCGAGATCGTAGCCCGCGCCGCCCGTGGCGCGCAGCTTGGAAATCATTTCTTCGTTGTTCGACAGCGTCACCTGCACTTGAATGCCGGTTTCCCGTTTGAAGAGTGCGATTACATCCGCCGGTGCATAATCGGCCCAGGTGATGAGGCGCAGCTTGGAATCATCCGCCGACGTCGTGCAGGCAAGGACACTCGCCAGCATCACCATTCCTGCCAGAAGGGCTCTCATCTGCAGTCGGCCAGCGCGTGCGCCCGTGTGAGCGTATCGTCAGTGCGCTGCGGCAAGTGCCCGCTCCTGATCCTCCGGCAGCGTGCGCGCGCAGGAAAAGTAGTGATACGCCGACCAGAACCCGGTCGGCGCCAGGCACAGGAGCGCCAAGCGCAACGAGGCGGCGTTAGCGATGTGGCCGGGCGCGAAGTAATCACTCAAAAACCCGATCAGCTGCGGTGCGACGACGAGGTTGCCGACGTTTGCAACGAGCAGCGTCGCGGCGCAGAACTGCGCGCGCATGCGCGGCGGCGCAAGATTGTTCAGCAGGCCAAAGCAGGGGCCGATGTAGAAATAGATCGCAGGCACGAAGATCCATAGCATCGCCTTCACAAGCTCGAGCGAATGCGTCCAGAAGATGATGATCGAGGGCACCGTGGCGAGGCCAATGCAGCCACCCATGAACCATACGACGCGACGCGCATCGTGCATGAATTTGCGCCCGAGAAAGCAGCCCGTGAACACGGTCGCACCGATGCCGGCGACCAGGTGGATGGGTCCGGTAATGCCCCCGGCCTGCCCGGCGCTTAATCCATAAGTGCGCATCAGAAAGGCTGGCGTCCAATAGGTGAGGCCCCAACCCCAAAGCGCCGTGATCGCGCTCGCCCACATCAGATGTATGGCAGAGCGCTGGCCGGAGAGAAATTTGATGGTTTCGATGATCGAGGGCTTGCGGCCGCTGCCCACGGCATCCATTTGTCCGCGGCGCGGCTCGCGAATCGTCAGATACACCCAGGCGCCGAAGACGATTCCCGGCACGCCGAGCGCATAGAACACGGCGCGCCAGCCGTATGCATCGGCAATGCGGCCCGCGAGGTCGTAGCCTACCCAGGCGCCAAGCGGCGCGCCGAGCGAGAAGACGGTGAGCGCCATCGGGCGGCGGGCACAGGGAAAGTAGTCGGCGATGATGGAGCTTGCGGCCGGTGTGCCGCCGGCCTCGCCCACGCCGACGCCGATGCGTGCCGTGAGCAGTTGCCAGTAGCTTGCGGCCACACCGAACAGCACGGTCATGCCCGACCAGGCGATCAGCGAGACCGCGATGATGTTGCGGCGGTTCAGCCGGTCCGCGAGGATCGAGATTGGAATGCCGAAGGATACGTAGAAAAGCGCAAGCGATACTCCGGTCAGAAACGCAACCCCCGAATCGGTGAGATGCATTTCCAGACGGATCGGCTCGAGCACGGTCGAGATGACGTAGCGATCGGCGATGCTCAGCGTGTAGACCATGCACATCACGAGGAGCACGTACCAGCGCACGAACGCGGAAGCGCTCGCTTGTGCCGGAATCGCCTCGATGGCCGCAACTTTGACCGTCATGCGCTGCCTGCGAATCCCGTGATACCTTGCGGGATCATGCCACGGCGCTCCCGCGCGCGGGTATGCTTGCGCGCCGGACATGTGCAACCGCAGATGCGGTGGCATCGGCAGCGCGATGGCATTGATTTCTTCTCGAGCAACTGCCCTCTCCCCGCAACTCCTATGCACAATACCAAAATCGGCTTCATCGGCTTGGGTAACGTGGGCGGCAAGCTTGCCGGAAGTCTCGCGCGCCATGGCCTTGAGCTTACGGTGCGCGACCTGAACGCGGATCTCGAGGCGCATTTCCTCGCGCAGGGCGCATCACGGGCGTCGTGCCCGCGCGAAATGGCGGAAAAAGTCGATGTGATCATCACCTGCCTGCCCTCGCCCGCGGCCTGCGCGGATGTGATGGAGAGCCCGGATGGCATTCTGGCGGGCCTCGCTTCCGGCAAGATCTGGCTTGAGATGAGCACGACCGACGCGGCGGAGGTCAGGCGCCTGGGAGCCCTCGTTGAGGCGCGCGGCGCTATCGCCATGGATTGTCCCGTATCCGGCGGCTGTCACCGCGCCGAAACGGGAAACATCTCGATCTTCGCCGGCGGCAGCCGCGCGGCCTTTGAGCGCGTACTGCCGATCCTCGCGATCCTCGGGCGGCGAATCCTCCACACCGGAGCTTTGGGTTCGGCATCGGTGCTCAAAGTGATCACAAACTATCTGTGCACGGTGCATCTTGCGGCGCTTGCAGAGGCGCTGTCGGTCGCCAAGGTCGCAGGCATGGACATGAACACCACCTACGAGGCGATCCGCATCTCCTCGGGCAACTCCTTCGTCCATGAAACGGAGTCGCAGGTCATCCTGAACGGCAGCCGGGACATCTCCTTCACCATGGACCTCGTCATCAAAGACGTGGGACTCTTCGACTCACTCGCGCGGGAGCTGCACGTACCACTCGAACTGTCGCCTCTGGTGCTCGAGATTTTCGAGGATGGCGCGCGGCGCTACGGACCGCGCGAATTGTCGCCCAACATCATCAAGCGCCTGGAGGAGGCGTGCGGGGTGCAGGTGCTCGGCGAAGGATTCCCGGCACAGATGGTGGATGCTGAACCCGAAGCACCTGGCTACGAGGTGCTGCCACGGCGCGCGCGCTAGACTCGGATCCGTAGGATCTGCAGCGCGTTAAGTTGCTGGGATTAGAAGGCGAATGCGCACGCTGCCAAAACCTCGGCAATAAATAGCATGCAGTTTGCTATATAACTATCTGATAATGCTGTATTTATTGTAAAATAAACCGAGGGTTGCGGCAATGACTCTGTGTATTTCTAAAATCCTTATGCCCGGCGCTCGCGCGCTCTTCCGGATCAATTGCCGCATTGGCCGCTGCGCCAATATGCGCGCCATCAGCTTCGCCATGGTCAGCTACGGCGCACTCGCATGCCAGGCCGAATCGCTCTTCAACTTTGCGACGACGCCAGGCCAGTTGCCCAAGGATGTCGTGCCTTCCGCTTATCGCATTGACATTGCGCCCGATCTTGAACGGCTCAAATTCTCCGCTCGCGAAGAAATTGACGTGAATGTTGAGCGCGCAACGGATGTCGTCACCGTAAATGCCATCAATCTTGCCATCGGCATGGTCGCTCTCGTCGGCGAAGACAGCGCGCCTGCACGGGTAAGCATTGATTCTGAGCACGCGAGTGCGAGCTTCCATTTTCCGCAGCCCCTCACCAAGGGCCGCCACACGCTTGCGATTGCCTATTCCGGTCTTATCCCGGCAACACCGGCCGGGATTTATTACAACGATTACGCGACGCCAGCCGGAACGCGGCGGATGCTCGTGACGCAGTTTGAGGCGACCGAAGCCCGGCGCATGTTTCCGGGCTGGGATGAGCCGCTCTTCAAGGCGACCTTTCAGCTTTCGGTTGAGCTGCCGAGCGACCTTCAGGTGGTCTCCAACACGCCGGTCGCGAGCACCGCATCCGCCGGCCAGAACGCGGCTGGCGTTGCATTGACGAAAACGACGTTCGCGCAAACGCCGCGCATGTCGACTTATTTGCTCGTGCTGTGCGCGGGCCATCTGCAGCGCATTCACGATGCATCGACCGGCACGGACATCGGAGTTTGGGCCGTCGAGGGCAAGGCCGAGCAGGGACGCGAAGCCCTGCAGGCCGCGCTCAAAATTCTTGCCTATTACAACAATTATTTCGGCGTGCCCTATCCCCTGCCGAAGCTCGACCTCATCGCCATCCCGGGTAACTTTGCTGCCGGCGCCATGGAAAACTGGGGCGGCATCACATTCATCGACAACGTGCTGCTGTTGAATCCGGCGTCCTCCTCCGAGGCTACCCGCCAGCAGATTTTCCAGGTCACCGCGCATGAAATGGCCCATCAGTGGTCGGGGGACCTCGTGACGATGGCGTGGTGGAACGATATCTGGCTGAACGAGGGTTTTGCCTCATGGATGGCGACGAAGGTGTCCGACGCGCTCAATCCGGACTGGCTCCCGTGGCTACGCCAGCACGCATCGAAGGAGCTCGCCATGAGGGCGGATGCGCGATCCACTGCACATCCGATCCAGGTGCAGATCGCGGATGACAGCCAGATCCGATCGGCGTTCGACTCGATCAGCTATCAAAAGGGCGAGGCATTCCTGCGAATGCTCGAGGTGTATCTCGGCGAGGATGCGTTTCGCGACGGTATGCGGCGCTACATGAAAGCGCACGCCTATTCGAGCGCAACGACCGGCGATCTTTGGGAGGCGTTACAGGCCGCATCCGGAAAACCGGTCGCGCAGATCGCCGCAGGATTCACCGAGCAGCCGGGCATTCCTCTGATTCGTGTCGCGACAGCGTGCCGCAGCGGCAGTACCAGCGCGGTATTGAAGCAGGAACGCTTCACCATCGACGATCCGACGGCAGCGCCGCTTGCTTGGAATGTGCCGGTGCAGATCGGCGTTATCGGTGGCGCGGAACCGGCACGTACACTGCTGATCGGCAAGTCTGCGCAGACGGTCAGTTTTCCCGGCTGCGGCAAGGCTCTTAAGGCTAATCTCGGCGACGCGGGCTACTACCGCGTTCAATACGACACCGGCGCTTTAAGCGCGCTCACGAAGGCGTATTCAATATTGGCGCCGGCCGATCGGGTCGACCTTCTGGCAGATGAGTGGGCTCTGGTCGCAGCAGGGCGTGCTCCGCTTGCCGACTATCTTGACCTCACACGCCGGCTATCGGGTGAATCCACGCTCGTCGTGTTAAGCGATGTGATCGACAAGCTTGATGCGATCGACGATCTTGCGCGTGACGCGCCCATGCGCAGCGCATTTCGCCGCTATGCGGTGCAGCTGCTGCGTCCCGCATTCGAACGGGTCGGATGGGATGCGCGCCCGGATGATAATAATCAGACGGTCCTCTTGAGGGCGGCGCTCATCGAGGCGCTCGGTCGATTCGGCGATGACGCGGTGATCGGCGAATGTAAACGCCGCTACGCTGCCTTCATCGCAGCGCCCGCGTCGCTGGCACCCAATCTGCGCACGCCGGTCATCCGAACAATTGCGCGCTACGCTGACCAGGCGACCTTCGAGCAGCTGCGCTCGCTCGGCAACACTGCGTCAAGCACCGAGGAGAAGCTGCAGTTTTATTATGCACTGGCAGGAGCTCAGAACGCGGCGTTCATCGATGAGAGCGTCAGGATTGCGCTCACCGACGAGATCTCCAACGGGCGGGTCAACCGCTTCCTGATCGAGCTTGCTCAACAATCAAGTAATCCCGATCTGGTCTGGAAGGACGTGCTTGCCGTGCGCGCCCCCATTCTCGCGAAGGTGCCCGGGGGCCGCGGCACAACGATGCTCGCGGGGATCGCACAGGCCTCTAGTGATCCGGCAGTCGGGCATGAGCTCCTGGCGCTGCCCGAAGCTCAGGTATCGCAAGGCGCCCGCTATGAAGCTGCAAGGGCGGTTGCGCGCATTCATGAAAGGTACGAATTCAGGAAGAGGCTGTTGCCCGCCCTGTCGCGGTGGCTGGGGAAAAACTAGGATCAACTGCCGCAGGCGCGCTGGCAGCTGTCGAATTCCACCTGCAAGGTCGTGTGGCGGATGCCGAACTTCTGCCGCAGGTCATCGCAAATCGAGTTCCTGAAGGTATCGTCGTGTGGAGACACTGTCGGTGCCACCAGGTGCACGGTCAGTGCGGCTTCGCTGGTGCTCATTCCCCACACATGCAAATCGTGCACCTCAGCGACTCCGATGCACGTTGAGAGGTAGGTGTGCACTTCCTGCAGGTCGATGCGCCGTGGCACTGCATCCATCGATAGATGCAGCGCATCGCGCAGCAGGCCCCAGGTTCCGACGAGAATCGCCGTGACGACGATGATGCTGACGAGGGGATCCACCCACGTCCAACCGGTACGCAAGATGATGAGTCCCGAGAGCACGACGCCCGCTGAAACGACGGCATCACCCACCATGTGAAAAAATGCGCTGCGGATGTTGAGGTCATGCGCATGGCCGGCGCCGCCCAGGAGCCAGGCGCTGCCGCCGCTGATGACCATGCCGATTGCCGCGACGATCATCACGATCTCGCCGCCGACAGCTTGCGGCTCGAGGAGACGCTGCACGGCTTCCCACGCGATGGCGCCGCTTGTGAAGAGGAGGAGTACGGCATTGCCCAGCGCGGCGAGCACTGAGGCCCGGCGCATGCCGTAGGTAAAGCGGCCGCTCGCTGGGCGCAGGGCGAGGATGGTGGCCACGAGAGTCGCCGCAAGGCCGAGGACGTCACTCAAATTGTGGCCGGCATCGGCAATCAGTGCGACGGAATTGGCGATGAACCCGTACGCAAGCTCCACACCGACAAAGATGAGGTTGAGCGTTACGGCCAGCGCCAGTCGGCCCTGCACGGCCGTAGCAGGCGCGTGTCCATGATTATGGCTGTGGCCGTCACCATGGCCGTGATTATGTTCACCCTCGTGCGAATGACTGTGACCGCGCGCTTGGCGTGCCGGGTGGTGCTCGTGTGTGGGGGCAGTCTTCAAGGGAGCCAAGTATACGGGTCCCCTCGAGCGGGCGTCAGCTTGCGACGAAGAGCACCGAGCGCTCCGTGTCTTCCAGCACCGTGGCCGCCACTTCGCCGAATGACAGCGTCGCCCCGGGCCGCCTGCTGACGCCCATGACGATGAGGTTATGTTTGCCGCGGCGCGCGTGCTCGAGGATCGCCTTGGCGGGAGTGCCGTGCGCTGTGGCGGCCGTGCGCACACGCACGCCGTATTGATCCGCAATTTTGACGAGGTCCTTGAGCACCGCTTCCTGCTCGCGGCGCTGTGCGCCCAAGATGGCCAGCGGCCTGGCGCGCGTCGTAGTGGCGCCGACATACAACACAGTCAACGGTCGACGGGTCGCGCGCGCCAGCGCAACCGCCACTTCAGCACCGTGGCGCGACACTTCGCTGCCGGTTATGGGAGCGAGAATATTGAGGTTCGCACACGAGGCATCCTCGGCGTGCGCACCCAGCGCCAGCGCAACCGCGATGGGGCCTGGGAAGGCGGCGGCGATGCGCGAGACCTCATCGTCAAAGCCACCTTCGCCGCCGCGCACCGGATCACGGCCGATCATGAGAAGGTCGTAGCCGCGGTGCGCCTCGAGTGCGACCGCCTCGGCGGACAGTGCCTGCTGTGATCGCAGCGTCACGTCCACGGCTGGTGGACGCGCATCCGCCGTGGCGCGATCCGCGGAGCGTCCGGCAGCGGCGGCTCCTTTGAGGACGCTTGCCGCGCGGCGCGCAGGAATCTCGATGTCCTCCTGCAGGACGGTCACAGGCATTCCGCGGGTGCCGGCGATGAGACCGGCGAGGCGCGCGGCGAACGTGCCGTTCATGCTGTCGTCGACGGCGACCAGGAGCCGCTCAAGCTGCGGCACGAACCCCAGACTCTCCACCTCCTCTTTTTCCAGGCGCGCCTTTTCTGCGGCTGACAGCGGCACGCGTTTCAGAGTAAAGCGCAGCGTCGGCGGCATGATCATCGTTGTGATCACCGCCATCGTGACGATCAGCGTGTAGAGATTCTGCGTAAGTACACCCATCGACAGACCGATCGAGGCGACGATCACCTCCGTTGCACCGCGCGCGTTCATCGCGCACCCAAGTGCGAGCGCTTCGCGCCGTGTGAGGCCCCCCCAATAGGCACCAGCAAATGCACCGGAGAACTTGCCGACGCTCGCGATCAGGATGAGACCCAGCGTGAGAATGAGAAAATCCGGATGGCGCAGGATCGTCAAATCCGCCGTCAAGCCGGCAATCCCAAAGAATACGGGCATGAATAGGGCGCTGGTGAGGCCGCCCAGCTGCTCGCCGATTTCACGCGTCAGGATGGGGGACTCGCCGATGAGAATGCCCGCGACGAACGCACCCAGGACTGTGTGGACGCCGATCATCTGCGTCGTGAGCGCCATCCCGGCCATGAGGAGCAGGATCAATGTCACGACCGCCGCATCGCTCACGAAATGATCGTTGGTGAAGCGGATGAGGGCAAATACGACGCGCCGTCCGAGCGTGAAGCTGACGATGAGAAACAGCGCGGTGCCGAGGATGCTTGCGCCGACGGAGCCCAGATCCACGCGCCCGCGCGCCGCAAGACTCAGCGTCACGGCAATGATGATCCAGCCCACCGTGTCATCGATGATGGCCGTGGCGAGAATTATCTGTCCGAGATTGCGCCGCGCGAAATTCATCTCGCGTACCACCACGGCGACCACCTTCACCGAGGAGATGGAGAGCGCGGTGCCAAGGAAGAGCGCCGTGATGAGGCGGTACTGCGGCTGCGGCAGCAGTGACGCCGGCAGCGATTCGCCGAGCAGAAAGCCGCAAACAAAGGGCAGCGCGATGCCGCTGATGGAAGTCGACAGCGCGGCGCGCCCGATGCGCCTGATAAGGCCGAAATCGGTTTCCATGCCCGCGAGGAGCAACAGCATGAGAATGCCGAGCTGCGCAATCGCATTGATCATGCTCATCTGCTGCGGATTGGGCGGGAAGAGCGCGTGCTGAGCGGATGGCCACAGAAGGCCGAGGAAAGAGGGTCCGAGCAGGACGCCGCCCAGCAGCTGTCCGATGACCGCTGGCTGGCCGACGCGCTGCATGAGCTCGCTCAGGAGCCGTCCGACAAGGATCAGAATTGCGATCTGCGCCAGCAGCACAAATTCGCTCGAGTCGGTCCGGCTACCGGCCGCTGCGAACGCAACGGCCGGTAATGCTGTGGCGAGGGCCACCACTGAGCGTACGGCTAGGCGCACGGAGGGCTGGCGCAGGCCATCGCTGCTATGCTTACGCTCGCGCTAAGACAGGGTGTCTCAGCCTTGAACGCTGCAATTTCTGCAAGGTCTATGCAATCTTTGCAATCACACCTTGCTGCGAACGGGTGTCGCAGATGATTCCACTTCGATGGTGCCATGGTGGCTTGCCTGGCCGCCCTTTCGGCCTGCCTCCGCAGCGAGCCCCGGATTTTGCGAGAAACTGCGCTTCTCGTCCGGGACACTCTGGCCGCCCTTGCGACCCGCCTGCGCCGCAAGCTCGCGGTTTTGCGAGAAGCTGCGCTTCGCGCCCGGCACGCTCTGGCCGCCCTTGCGGCCGGCTTCAGCTGCGAGCCTGCGATTCTGCGAAAAACTGCGCTTCTCGTCGGGTACGGCGCGGCCGCCCATGCTGGCGATCTGCCGTTGCCGTTCCTGCTTCATCGATGCGAATCCGCGATTGGATGTTCGCCCGTCCTGCGTCCTTTCTTGAGTCATATGGTTCTCCTCAGCGTGCTACACGTTGCGCTTGCCCGGTGGCGCGCGTCAACAAATCTGACTGTCGGTGCTCATACAGCAAGACCTATGCCGCATTGCAAGATGACCGACAAGGCAGCCTGTTGAAAGTTCATTAAGGGGTGAGCCGGTCGATGACGAGGTCGGCGAGCCCGTCACGGCCAACAAGGTAGGTAATTTCGCCGAACGGGTCCCCGGCTGCGCCGGTCGCCTGCCCCGAACGGGCAATTCGCGCGATGATCTGCACGGTATCGCCTACTGCGAAGCGCCGTTCCGGGAGCATCGAATCGGCCGGGGTCAGATCGACACGCTGTGGAAAATGACTCTCCAGGCGCTTCACCGCAAGTGGCGGACCCGGCCGATGCGGATCACGCACGATGACGAAGAGTGGCACCGAGTCGCTGCCGCGCGCACTGATTGCGGGCGCCAGCACCACATTGAGGCGCACGCTTGCCGCAGTACTCGCTGCCGGCGCGCCGGCAGGCGCCGCGCCCGCTGCGGCAGTGGGGGCCTGGGCCTCGTCGGCCAGCTGGTGGTCGATCTGTGCGATCTCCTGCTCCAGAATCGGCCGCACGTTCGCAGGAGGGTCGAGCGCCAGCAGGTGCGTGAAGCGCTCCCGCGCAAGCGGCAGCGCGCCATGACGTAACGCGGCTGCGGCCCCGTAGAAGAGCGCCTTGCCTGAATTCGGATCCAAGGTGAGTGCGCGTTCAATCAGCTTTCCGGCCCGTCCGTCAAGCTCGGCGGGATCGCCGAGCACCAGCGCCTCGGCGATTCCGATCACGGCGTCGGGGTTTCGGCCATTGGCGAGCCGATCGGCGCGCTCGTAGGCGCGCACCGCCAGCGGCAGCTGCTGCAGCACTACGTAGGAGTGGCCGAGCATCAGCCATCCCTGCAGATCGTCGGGATTTTGCTCGAGCTTGCGCGCAAGCCGCGCCACCATGTTCTGCGGCAGATCCGCCGCTGGAGCCTGGCTCCACGTCCAGTTACTCCATGCGATATAGCAGGCTGAGCCCCCGATGACGATCACGAGCGCAGCAGCCAGCGCCGCCTTTGGCGCAGGCTGGGAGTCGCGTCCGCCCCTTGCGAGCGGCACCACGACCAGGAGCACGGCCCCGATCGTGAGCACGACGGCGAGCAGGATGAATGCCGCCATCAGCCCCGCCCGTCATCGTCCGGGACGTCAGGGTCCGTCGCGGTGAGTGCGGCACGCTGGCGCACGACGCGTACGGCGACGCCGAGGCCGATCAGCAGAAAGAGCGGCGGTGCGAGCCACAGCCACGCGTTGCGTAACGAGAAGCGCGGGCGAAACAGAATGAACTCGCCATAACGCGACACCATGTAATTGCGCACGTCTTCATCGCTCTTGCCGGCGAGCAGCATGTTGCGCACTTCGCGGCGCAGATCCGACGCAAGACCGACCGGGGAGTCCGCAATCGACTCGTTTTGGCATTGCATGCAGCGCAGCTCATGCGTGAGTTCAAGATAGCGCGCCTCGAGCGCCGGATCGGCAATCGACGTCGCATCGATGCCGTGCGCCATCTGCGTGCCGCACAGCACGCCAATGAGGACGATCGCAAACCCGATGCGGCACATCACAGGCCTGCACTCGCGGGCCGCGCCAGCCGCGGAAGAAAATCCTGGGTCCAAGACTCGCGCGTCAGCGGGCCCACAAGTTTGTAGACGACGACGCCTTGCGGATTCACAAGAAAGGTTTCGGGGGCGCCATACACGCCCCAATCGATGGCGGTGCGGCCATCATGATCTACGCCAATGGCCTGATAGGGATTACCGAGCTGCGCGAGCCACTCGAGCGCGTGGTCATCCTCATCCTTCCAATCAAGGCCAATGATTGGAATTACTCCGCTGTGCCCGACCTCAACCAGCATTGCGTGTTCCGCGCGGCACTCTACGCACCAAGTGCCCCACACGTTAAGAAGATACCAGCGGCCCTTAAGATCCGCAGAGCTCACCTTATGCTGTGCGTCGGTGAGGCTCGGCAGAGCAAAACCCGGTGCCGCGCGGCCCACAAGCGGCGATATGATGATGCCCTTGTCCGGCGAGTGGCGAATGCTGATCGCGAGTACCACCACGAGCAGCGCAAAAAGCGCCAGCGGCAGCGCAAACCGATTCAACCGGCGCGCTCCTGCGCCGCGGCGCTGGCCGGGGTCATCTCCTCGGTGGCGCTGCGAGCGGCGGCTCGGTAGCGCCGGTCGCTGCCTGCAACGGCGCCGCCTATCGCCATGATTAGCGCCGCGAGCCACACCAGACTGATAAGCGGACGCACCTGAATGCGCACGCTCCAGCGGCCCGCGCCGAGATCATCTCCCAGCGCGATGAGAAGATTGGTGCCGCGATTCATTTGGATCGCGGCCTCGGTCGTCACCGCGCCTTGCACCCAGTAGCGGCGTTTCTCGGGATACAGCGTGCCGAGCGGCACTGCGCGGCGTGTCACGACAACGCTGCCGCGCACACCGTCGTAGTTTGGACCTTCCATGCTGCGCACGCCCTCGAAGCGAAACTCGTAGCCGCCAACACTTGCCAGCTCGCCGCGCCCGAGCGCGACGTCATGCTCCTGGGTGAAGGACTGCACGACCGTGATCCCGATGACAAACAGGCCGACGCCGATATGGGCGATGGTCATGCCCATGACTGAGCGCGACAGCGTGAGCTTGCGCCGCCAGCGATCGATGGGGTCGACGAGCGAGGAAAGGATGATCCACGGCCCGAGCGTCAGTCCCACGAGCGTCAGAATCCTTCCCTGCGCGAATACGCCGAAGGACACGGCGAGTGCCAGCACTAAGGAGATCGCCAGTGTTGCGAGGATTGCGCGCTGCTGCTGCCCGAGCCTACCGCGCTTCCAATTCGCATGCAGTCCGACCGGCAGCAGCGCGAGCAGCGGCAGAATAGGCATCAGGAAAGTGGGATTGAAGTACGGCAGCCCAACAGAGAGCGTCGGCAGGCCAAGCGCGTCCGCGATCAGGGGCGCCATCGTGCCGCCGAACACAATCGCCGCTGCGATCACGAGCAGAATGTTGTTGAACAGCAGGAAAGACTCGCGCGCACCGAGCTCAAAACCCGCCGACGAGCGCAGCAGCGGCGCGCGCCAGGCATAGAGCGCAAGCGAGCCGCCGATCATGATGATGAGGAACGCCAGAATGAATATGCCGCGAGTCGGATCCGCCGCGAAGGAATGCACCGACACGAGCACTCCGGAACGCACGAGAAAGGTGCCGAGGAGGCTCAGGGAAAAGGCGAGAATGGCCAGCAGCAGCGTCCAGCTTTTGAAGAGCCCGCGCTTGTCTGTTACCGCGAGGGAATGCACGAGCGCCGTGCCCACCAGCCATGGCATGAATGAGGCGTTCTCCACCGGATCCCAGAACCAGAATCCGCCCCATCCCAGTTCGTAGTACGCCCACCAGCTGCCGAGCGCGATGCCCACCGTCAAAAAGGCCCAGGCGGATGTCGTCCACGGTCGTGTCCAGCGCGCCCAGGCCTGATCGAGGCGGCCTTCAAGCATCGCTGCGCAGGCAAACGCAAAGGCGACCGCGAATCCGACGTATCCCGTGTACAGAATGGGCGGATGAATGGCGAGCGCGGGATCCTGCAGAATGGGATTGAGGTCACGGCCATCCGGCGCCGCCGGGATGAGGCGCAGGAATGGATTTGACGTGGCAAGCGTAAAGAGCAGAAAGCCGAAGCTCACGACTCCAAGAACGCCCAGCACGCGCGCGCCAAAGCGCACCGGCAGGCGCGCCGCGCCGATGGCCACCGCCAGCGTCCAGCAGGCAAGAAGAAAAATCCACAGCAGCAACGACCCCTCGTGCGCGCCCCACAAGGCGGTGACGCGGTAGAAAAGCGGCAGCGCGGAGTTTGAGTTCTCCGCGACGTAGCGCACGGAGAAGTCGTGCGAGACGAATGCCGACACGAGACAGGCGATGGCGGTCGCCACCATGACGAATTGTCCGGCGACGGCCGGCGCGACTGCGGCAAGCCAGCGATCGCGGCGCAGATGCGCACCGGCAATGCCAAAGAAGGCCTGCAAGCCCGCCAGCAG